>Ga0197143_1000211_pt1 | contig 69159 bp, 55 predicted proteins | sample GBS70_MetaG_FD_148603 | JGI IMG/M metagenome (GOLD analysis project Ga0197143, IMG submission 148603) | Sediment microbial communities from Great Boiling Springs, Gerlach, Nevada, United States - GBS 70_MetaG | ecosystem: Environmental > Aquatic > Thermal springs > Hot (42-90C) > Sediment...
TCGGCGGGGTGTACTTCGATCTCGGCGAGAAGCAGAAGGCGCTGGAGTATTTCGGTCAGGCGCTGCCTATTTTCCGAGCCGTTGGGGATCGGGCAAGGGAAGCCGCCACGCTCAACAACATCGGCCTGGTGTACTCCGATCTTGGCGAGAAGCAGAAGGCGCTCGAGTACTACGGTCAGGCGCTGCCTATCGTCCGAGCCGTTGGGGATCGGGCAGGGGAAGCCACCACGCTCGGCAACATCGGCAGGGTGTACTTCGATCTCGGCGAGAAGCAGAAGGCGCTGGAGTATTTCGGTCAGGCGCTGCCTATTTTCCGAGCCGTTGGGGATCGGGCAAGGGAAGCCGCCACGCTCAGCAACATCGGCAGGGTGTACTCCGATCTTGGCGAGAAGCAGAAGGCGCTGGAGTATTACGGTCAGGCGCTGCCCATCGTCCGGGCAGTGGGCTTCCGCGAGGGGGAAGCAGCGGTGCTTGGCAATATCGCTTGGATCGAGCGGGAGCGAGGAAATCTTGGGGAAGCGCGAGCGCGGATAGAAGCGGCGCTTGGGCTGATCGAGACGGTGCGCGCCCATGCTCCCGGACCGGAGCTGCGCGCCACGTTCTTGGCCTCGAAGCGGCATTACTACGAGCTCTACATTGACCTGCTTCTCAGGCTGCACGAGCGGGAGCCGGACAAAGGGCATGACCGTGTGGCGTTTGAAACGAGCGAGCGGGCGCGGGCGCGAAGCTTGCTGGAGCTTTTGACCGAAGCCCGTGTGGACGTGCGGCAGGGCATTGCCCCCGAATTGAAGGAGCGGGAGCGGGCGGTTCAGGCGCGCCTGGCGGCGATTCAGAGCCAGTTACGTCGCGCCTTTGCACAGCCGACGCCGGATGCGGCTCAGATCGCTGCCCTCGAAGCGGAGTTCAAGCGGGCGGATGCCGAGCGCGAACAGGTGGAGCTGGAGATCCGACGAAAGCATCCGCGGTATGCTGAGCTTCAGTATCCGACGCCACTAGGCGTGTCGGCGGTTCAGGGGATGTTGGACGAAGCGACGGCGCTTTTGGAATACCTTCTGACGCGGGAGAGCGTGTTCGTTTTTGTCCTCACGCGGGAAGAGTTTCGTGTTTTGCGATTGGGATCGTCGAAGACGATTCGGGAGCACGTGGAGAAGCTACGGGCGGCAGTAGCGGCCGGACCGTTGCGAGCGGCTTTCTCCAATTACGTGCTGAATGCTCGCTGGCTCTATCAAGAGCTGGTGGAGCCGGTGGAGAAGCTGATTGCGGGGAAGCGGGAGTTGATCATCGTGCCGGATGGGATACTGTACTACCTGCCCTTCGAGCTATTGCTGACGTCGGGCGAGATCATGGGGGCCGATCCGCGCCAGTTGCCGTATCTGGTGCGGAAGTATGCCGTTTGGTATGTGCCGTCGGCGAGTGTCTTGGTGGGGCTGGGGCGGCGTGAGGCTGAGCGAAAGGAGTGGGAGAAGACGTTCGTGGCCTATGCCGATCCGGTCTATGGGGATGTGGAGAGGGCCGGCACGGTGAGGGAGGCGTTGCGCAGTGCGTTTGGAGAGATCGCGAAGCTTCCGCCGCTGCCGCACAGCCGTCGGGAAGTTCAGCAGATCGCCCGGCTCTATCCGGCGGCGGAGGTGGTTCTCCATCTGGGTCCGGAGGCGCGCGAGGAGAGGGTCAAAAGCGGAGAGGCTGAGCGGGCGCGATATGTGCATTTTGCCGCTCACGGTCTGCTCAACGAGAACAAGCCGGAGTATTCGGGCATCGTTCTGACGCTGGCAGCGACAGTGCCGACGCGAGCGGGCGAGAGCGCACAGCCTCCCGAGTTGGAGAAAGCCGCCGAGAGATCGGAGCCTGTCGAAGACGGATTGTTGCAGGTCTACGAGGTGTTCAATCTGAAGCTGAATGCCGATCTGGTCGTGCTGTCGGCGTGCGAGACGGGATTGGGCAAGGAGGTTCGAGGCGAAGGGATGGTGGGACTCACGCGGGCGTTTCTCTATGCGGGGGCAGAAGCGGTGGTGGTGAGTTTGTGGAAGGTGGCGGATCCGGCGACGGCGGAGCTGATGGTGCGATTTTACCGCCATCTGAAGGCGGGGATGAAGAAGGCCGAGGCATTGCGGCAGGCGCGGTTGGAGATGCTGAGCGACGGTCGGTATGTGCATCCCTACTATTGGGCCGCGTTCGTGCTGGTGGGGAAGTCGTAGGCGAGGAAGGGGGGATGTACGTCGTCGTCATGTATGAGACGGTGGAAGGCTTTCTCGAACGGCGTCGGCCATTTCGGGCAGAGCATCTGGCGTTGGTCGAGCGGTGGCATCGGGAGGGGCGTCTCGTTCTGGGAGGCGCATTCGATCCGCCCGATGGAGCGCTCTTGGTCTTTCGGGTGAAGGATGTGGCCGAAGTCGAGGAGTTCATTCGGAGTGATCCCTATGTGCGCCACGGTCTCATTCCGGCGTATCGGGTGCGGCGGTGGAATGTCGTCGTCGGCGGAGAGAAGGCGCTGCAGCCTGACGCTCGGTGAGATCTGCGCATCCTCAGCTTGAGATCGCCTCCGGACTGGGAGGAACTTGGCAGGGGAGGGGATCAACGTTCGGTCGGCGGGACTGTCGTCGAGAAGCGGGACACAAAAGCGCCTCCTCGAGGGCATTCTCGGGTTCGGATGCTGTGAGGGCTGAGGTGAGGGGGATTGGTTTGCCTTCCCGATGTTCGGTCTTGTGTCTGGGCGTCGCTCCGGCGCGTGTTTGACACGCTCTGGGGTGTCTGATATGCTTGACGGCTGCCTCGGCGCACGGGGGGTGCGCGATGATGAAGAAAGACGTTTTCATTCTGGGCGGTGCTCGAACGCCCATGGGTGAGTATGGCGGACGGCTTCGGGACTTCACCGAGATTGAGCTGGGAGCGATTGCGGCGCGTGCCGCTTTGGAAAGATCTCGGGTAGCTCCGGAGGAGATTGATCAGGTCATCTTCGGCAATGTCATCCAATCCTCGAGCAATGCCATCTACGGGGCTCGGCATGTCGGTCTGAAGGCAGGGGTTCCTGTGGAGCGTCCGGCGTTGACGGTCAATCGGCTGTGTGGATCGGGCATGCAGGCGATCATCAGCGGCGCGCAGTTGATTCTCCTTGGGGAGGCGCGGATCGTCTTGGCCGGGGGCATGGAATCCATGTCCCAGGTCCCGTACGTTGTGCGCGGCGGACGGTGGGGCTTGCGCTTGGGGCATGCTCAATTGGAGGACTACCTATGGGCGTCGCTCTACGACAGTTTCTGCGGACTCATGATGGCGCAGACGGCGGAGAACTTGGCCCGACAGATGAAGATCTCGCGGGAAGAGCAGGACGAATTCGCTCTGCTCAGTCAGCAACGAGCAGCGGCGGCGCGCCAGGCGGGGAAGTTCGCTGAAGAGATCGTGCCCATTGAGCTGAAGACCAAGGCGGGGGTCGAACTTTTCGACTTCGATGACCACATGCGTCCGGACACGACGCTGGAAGCGCTCGCCCGCTTGAAGCCGGTCTTCTCTCCGGATGGATGTGTGACGGCGGGCAATGCTTCAGGGATCGTAGATGGTGCGGCGGCTGTCGTCCTCGGGAGCGAAGACGCGCTTCGATCGCGCGCGCTGACGCCTTTGGGGCGAATCGTCTCCTGGGGGATTGCCGGTGTAGATCCGGCCGTCATGGGGATCGGTCCTGTTCCCGCTTCGCAGCAGGCATTGAAGAGGGCGGGGCTCGCGCTGGAGGACATGGACCTCATCGAGATCAATGAGGCCTTTGCCGCGCAATATCTCGCCGTGGAGCGAGCGCTCGCTCTGGATCGCGAGCGGACGAACGTCAACGGAGGGGCGATTGCTCTCGGCCATCCTCTGGGAGCCACGGGCACGCGGCTCGTGCTGACGCTCCTTTTGGAGCTGCGGCGGCGCCGGAAGCGATATGGGTTGGCGAGCGCCTGTATCGGCGGAGGACAGGGCATTGCGCTCATTGTCGAGGCGTTCGTCTGAGGCTTACAAACCAAAAGGAGGTCACTCGATGCCTACTTGTATGCGCGCGCGCCCGACTCGCGGGATCGCTCTGGGAATTCTGGCGGGTCTCCTGATTCTCTCCTCCTTTGCGGAAGCCTCTGCTCAGGATGAGCGACCGCTTCTGGGAGCTCGGCGCACCGGCGTGGAGGTGGTGGGGGATACGGTGCTGGATGTCACACTCCCGAGCGCGTTCGTCCTCTCCGGAAAGATTCTGACGAACGATCCCACAGCGGTCATCGGAAGTGTGGTGCTCGCGCGATCTGGGGATCAGGTCTTCTCCGGTCCGGTGATGCTGAGGTTTTCTTCCACCGGTCTGACGGCGACCTATCGCATTGTGCTGCCGGCTGGAAGCTACCGGCTGTATCTCGAACGCCCGATCATGGACTTCGGCGGTGCTGAGGACGGCGGGATGCTCCACGTGCTCTTGGATCTCTCCCAGGCGGTCACGATCACGGAGAATCGCACGCTGGACCTTCCCCTTCCCGCTGTTCCGGAGACCATCACCCTTTCGGGGCAGATCAGGAGCGCCGGACGCTTTCCGACAAAGGGTGTTCTCTTCTTTTACTCCTCTGATGGGAACGTCCTTGCCCAAGCGCTGTTTGATGGGGACTATCATGTGCAGCTTCTGCCCGGTTCGTATACGGTCATGGCAAACGTCGGCGATACCGAGCAAGAGTATATGGCGCAGTTCCGCCTCGACGAGATCACTGTGAGTGCTTCAGGCACGCGAGACTTCACGCTCCCGGCGCCGGTCGAGCTTTCCGGAAGGGTGACGCGTCCAGGGGGGCGGCCGGCCATCGTCTCGGCCATCGCTGCGGCCGATGTAGCGAATCTCCCACTGGATAGGGGCGTTCCCCGCGGAGGCGCCGGAATCGTCCTGAGCGTTCCCCCGCTCACTTTTGCTTCGGCATTCATCCCCAAGGAGAGCACGACGGGCGCATATCGCCTGCTCCTTCCACCTGGGGCATATCTTCTGAATGCGGGGGTGCTCCTGGATCCGGAAGAGGCGATGCTCGTTTTCCCCGTCCCTCCTCACGAACGCTCGCTTATGGCAGATGCGACACAAGATTTCGTGATGCCGGAGCTTGCTCCGTTTGTCTCGCTCTCGGGGAGAATCGCCGATGAGCGCGGCCAACCGGTCGCCCGGGCGAGTGTCTCCGCCTTCACCGATGCGCTCACGGACACGCCGAATGCGGCTTTTTCCGCGGGCGCGGAGGCGGACGCGCAGGGGCGATATCATCTGCGCCTGCTTCGCGGGACGCGGTATCGAATCGAGATCTGTCCGCCGGTCGCCTCGCCTTTGCCGCTGGGACTTCGCGCCCGACGGCCTTCGCCGTTTTGAGAAGAGAGCACGTGCGGGGTGCTCTGATCGGCGATGGCTGACCCGCAGCAGAGTGGTCTACCTGAGGGAGAATCACCGAACGTGGGAGGGCACGACTATGACGATCCGAAAAGTTGGCGTTGTTGGCTGCGGCCTTATGGGCTCGGGGATCGCTCAGGTCGCCGCCATGTCTGGCTATGAGACGGTTGTCTCCGATGTCTCGGACGAGATCCTGCAGAAAGGATTCCGCCGCATTGAAGAATCGCTCTCGAAGTTCGTCGAGAAGGGGACGATCTCAGCCGAGCAGAAGCAGGAGACGCTCGCCCGGCTGAAGCGGACCCTTCAGTTGGAGGACTACGCCGACTGCGACATCGTCGTCGAGGCAATCATCGAGAACATTCAAGCGAAGAAGGACCTGTTCGCTCGGCTCGACCAGGTCTGCAAGCCGGAAGCGATCCTGGCGAGCAATACGTCCTCGATTTCGATCGTGGAGATGGCGTCAGTGTTGACTCCTCAACGTCGGCGGCAGTTCTTGGGCGTGCACTTCTTCAATCCGGTCCCCTTGATGAAGCTCGTGGAGGTGATCCCCTCGCTCTTCACCGACGAAGAGGTGGTCGCGCGCGCGATGGAGTTCGCGCGCAGTCTGGGGAAGACGCCCGTGCGCGCGAAGGATCGCGTGGGGTTCATCGCCAACCGTTTGCTCGTCCCTTATCTCCTTGATGCCGTGCGTGCGCTTGAAGAAGGCGTGGGGTCTATCGAAGACATTGACGCGGCGATGAAGCTCGGATGCAATCATCCGATGGGGCCTTTCACGCTCCTGGATTTCGTCGGCTTGGATACGACTTACTACATTGCCCTCATCATGTACGAGGAGTACAAGGATCCGCGTTTTGCGCCGCCGCCGTTGTTGAAACAGATGGTCCTCGCCGGATGGCATGGGCGGAAGACGGGACGAGGATTCTACGACTACTCGGATCCGAAGAACCCGACGCCGATGACGGTGCGATGAGCGGGTGGAGGTTGCGATCTGGGCGCTCCACGTGGGGTCCCCAGCGGAGGCCTGCGGAAGAAGGAGGGTCGTATGTCGTATCAGTATCTCCTGTATGAGAAGCGCGATCGCATCGGCTATGTCACGATCAACCGACCGGAGAAGCTGAACGCTTTGAACTCCGCGACGGTGCGCGAACTGTGGACCGTCTTTCACGAGATCGCTCACGATGAAGAAGTAGGCGTCGTCATTGTGACGGGAGCGGGAGATAAGGCGTTTGTGGCGGGGGCAGACATTGCGGAGCTGGCCGAGCAGACGCCGCTTGAGGGGCAGAAGATGGCGCGCTTCGGGCAACAGCTTCTGTCGTTCATCGAGCGCTTGGGGAAGCCGGTGATTGCGGCGATCAATGGATATGCGCTCGGTGGAGGCTGTGAACTGGCGATGGCGTGCACCATCCGTATTGCGTCGGAGAATGCGCGACTGGGGCAACCCGAGGTGAAGCTCGGACTCATCCCGGGCTACGGGGGAACGCAACGACTGGCCCGTCTGATCGGGAGAGGACGCGCGTTGGAACTTCTCCTGACAGGTGAGATGATCTCGGCCCAGGAGGCGTACCGTCTTGGCTTAGTGAATCGCGTCACGACCCAGGAGGAGCTGATCCCGACGGCCGAGGCGATCGCGCGGCAGATTCTGAGCAATGCGCCGGTGGCGGTTCGACTCTGCCTGGAGGCTGTCACGGCGGGATTGGAGATGCCGCTCGAGGAAGCGTTCCAGTGGGAGGCCGCGCTCTTTGGACTCTGTACGGCGACGGAGGATTTTCGCGAAGGGACGCGGGCGTTTTTGGAGAAGCGATCGGCGCGCTTCACAGGCCGGTAGCAATAACGGGGCTGCCGGAACGAGGGCTTGGCGTGCGTCCCCATGCGATCTCAAGATCGCATGGGGTGCCCTCAGAGGGCGGCGTCGTCCTCCTCTCCCGTCACGATGCTGATCGCTCGTTCGATCGGCGCGATGAAGATCTTGCCGTCGCCGGGCCGTCCCGTGTGCGCCGCGCGTTGAATCGTTCGCGCGATCTCCTCCGCCTCGTCATCGCGGCAGATGATCTCCAGCCTCACCTTCACGCTGAACTGGCGCACGGGAACTGAAGAGCCTTCCCGCAAGAGCTGGACGCGCCCGCGCCCGAAACCGCGAACCTCGTGAAGCGAGAGCCCGCGTACGGGGATGCGGTCCAGAGCTTCGAGGACCTTCTCTACCTGCTGGGGTGGAATGAACGCGATGACCTGTTTCATGATCTCCTCTGTCCCTCGCCTTCTGAGGCGACAATCTTAGCGCACGCATCGGAGATGGGCAAGCAAATTGTGTCGTCGGACGATCAGCGAGGCGCGTCGTCCCTCATCTTTGCCTTGACGGGAGGCCACAAGATTTTGATATAGTAGAGGCCGTCGAGCACATCAACTTGAGGGGACGCATGTGATGGGCGAGACGTTCGTGCACCTGCACCTGCACACGGACTACAGCCTTCTGGATGGGGCGATTCAGATCACAGCGCTTGCACGTCGTCTGCAAGAGCTGCGTATGCCCGCCGTGGCTGTGACCGATCACGGGAATCTCTTCGGCGCGATCTCGTTCTTTCATGCGATGCGGGAGGCCGGGATCACGCCGATTATCGGTATGGAGGCGTATCTGACGCTCGGGGATCGGCGGGAGCGACCGGTGGGCCCGGAGAAGGCGATCTACCATATCGTCCTGCTCGCGCAGAATGAGACGGGGTATCGGAACCTCGTCAAGCTGAGTTCGCTCTCCTACCTGGAGGGCTTTCACTACAAGCCGCGCATTGATAAGGACCTTCTCTCCGCCTATGGCGAGGGGCTTATTGCCCTCTCCTCCTGCATGTCGGGCGTTCCTGCTGCGTTCGCCCGTCAGGGTCGTGTGGAAGAAGCCGCCCGTCAGGCTCTCGAGTTTCAAGACATCTTCGGCCGAGGGAACTACTACTTGGAGATTCAGGATCACGGGATTCCGGAGCAACGGGACGTAGCGCGCGCGCTTGTGGAGATCTCTCGGCGGACGGGCATCCCGCTGGTGGTCACCAACGATTGCCACTACCTGACGCGCGAGGACTATCGGGCTCACGATGTGCTCCTCTGCATTGGAACGGGGAAGACGGTCAAGGAGACGAATCGGCTTCGCTATGCCTCCGATCAGCTCTATGTGAAATCGGCCGAGGAGATGTGGCACCATTTCGGCACGGAGCTTCCCGAGGCGCTTCGGAACACCGTGCGCATTGCCGAGCGATGCGATTTGAAGCTGCCGCAGCCTCCGGGCATCGGGTATCTGCCGGTCTTCCCTGTCCCCGAAGGATTCACCCCGGAGAGCTATTTCGAGAAGGTCGTGCGCGAGGGGTTCGCCGAGCGCATGGTGCAGTGGCGGGAGAAGGCGGCTCGCGGGGAGCTCAAGTATCCGCTCTCGACCTATGAGCAGCGCTTGGAGTATGAGATCGAGACGATCACGCGCATGGGTTTTGCCGGCTATTTCCTGATCGTCTGGGACCTGGTGCGCTATGCGCGGCAGCGCGGGATTCCCGTCGGTCCGGGGCGCGGGAGTGCGGCCGGCAGCCTGGTCGCCTACTGTCTGCGGATCACCGAAGTGGATCCCCTTCAGTACGATCTGCTCTTTGAGCGTTTCCTCTCGCCGGCGCGCGTCACAATGCCGGACATTGACATTGACTTCTGCGTGCGGGGGCGGCCGGAGGTGATCGCCTACGTGAGCCAGCTCTATGGGAGGGAGAACGTGTGCCAGATCATCACCTTCGGAACGCTCGCCTCGCGCGCCGTCATCAAGGACGTGGGCCGTGCGCTCGACATGAAATATGCCGATGTGGAGCGAGTCGCGGCGCTTATCCCTCCGCCGATTCGCGGTCGAAATGTGAGCATCGAGGAGGCCATCGCCCGAAATGCCGAGCTGCGGCAGCTCATCGAAAAGGATCCTCAGGTTCGCGAACTGATTGATCTCGCTCGTCGGTTGGAGGGGTGTGCGCGTCATGCTTCGATCCACGCCGCCGGCATTGTGATCTCGCCGCGTCCGTTGCATGAGCTCATCCCAGTCTACAAAACGCCCAAGGGAGAGATCACCACGCAATTCGCGCTCGTGGATCTGGAGAGGACGGGCATGTTGAAGATGGACTTCCTGGCCCTGACGACGCTCACGATCATTGACGATTGCCTGAAGATGATCGAAGCGGCGGAGGGGAAGCGGCTCGATCTCTCGCAGATCCCGCTCGACGATCCGAAGACGCTGGAGCTGTTCGCCGAAGGCGACACGGATGCCATCTTTCAGTTCGAGGGTGAGGGCATTCGCGAGCTCTGTCGGCGGCTCAAGCCGGAGCGCTTCGAGGATCTCGTCGCCGTGAACGCCCTCTATCGTCCGGGGCCGCTCGACAGCGGTCTGGTCGAAGATTTCATCGAGAGGCGGCAGGGGCGACGGCGCGTCACCTATGACTTCCCCGAGGTGCGGGAGGTGTTAGAGAGCACCTACGGCATCCCGATCTATCAGGAGCAGGTCATGGCACTCTTTCAAAAGCTCGCGGGCTATTCGCTCGGGGAGGCCGATTTGATTCGCCGCGCCATGGGGAAGAAGAAGCGCGAGGAGCTGGATCGGCACCGGGAGGCCTTCGTGCAACGCGCGGTGGAGCGCGGGCACGATCGCGCGAAGGTGAAGCGGCTGTGGCAGCAACTGGAAGGGTTTGCCGACTACGCCTTCAATAAATCGCACGCGGTCGCCTACAGTCTTCTGGCGTATCAGACGGCGTACTTGAAAGCGCACTACCCCACCTACTTCTATGCGGCCGTCCTCTCCAATGAGCTGAACAACACGGACAAGGTCGTCAAGTACATCAATCGCGCGCGGGCGCGAGGCATCGAGATCCTCCCGCCGGATGTGAACATGAGTCGAGAGGGATTCACCCCGCTCGGGGGAAAGATCCGCTTCGGGCTGGCGGCCATCAAGGGGTTGGGGATGGCGACGGTGCAGGCCATCATCGCCGCGCGTGAAGCGGAAGGGCCGTTTCGCTCCCTCTTCGACTTCGCCGCCCGTGTGGATCCGCGCGTGCTGAACCGGCGTGTCCTGGAGAGCTTGATCAAGGCGGGCGCGTTCGACTCGCTCGGAGCGAACCGGCATCAACTCTTCGCGGCCGTTGAACGCGCCTTGGAATATGGCGCGCGTCGCGGGCGCGAACGGGAGATCGGGCAATTCGACCTCTTCGCTGCGTCGGCGCAGGCGGCTGAGGGGTTGGAACCGACGCTTCCGGATCTCCCGGAGTGGCCTCTGGAAGAGCGCCTCGCGGGGGAGAAGGAGACCTTGGGCTTCTACGTGACCGGACATCCCTTAGAGAAGTATGCGGCGGAGATCGCGCAGTATACCGACGTGACGACGGAGCACCTGTTCGGCGCTGGCGTCTTCAAAGACGAAGCCTCAAACGGCGATCTCGCGGAGATGGAGTCCGAGGGTGAGTCCGAACCGGAGGACGCTCTCTCCCGCTCTGCTCTCCTGCGCTCCTCGCGCCTTCAGACATGGGCCGGTCGGACGGTCACGATCGCGGGCATCGTCACCGCTCTCTCGCTCAAGACGACCAAGCGAGGCGACCGCTTCGCGATCTTCACTCTGGAGGATCAATACGGCTCGCTCAAGGTCCTCGTCTGGCCCGAGACGTTCCACAAGGCAAGTAGGATGCTGCGCTCCGATGCCCTCGTGGTCGTGCGCGGGAAGCTCGAGCTGGAGGAGAACACGGCCACGCTGGTCGCCGAGGAGATCGTGACCTTGGAGGAGCTGAAGGAGCGTTCGACCGCGCTCGTGATCATTCGCGTGCCGGCTGAGGCGGTGACTCCGGCGAAAGTGGATCTCCTGTATGGCATTCTCGATCGCCATCGCGGATCCGCCGATGTTCTCTTCGAAGTCGAGTGCGCGGGAGGGATTCTCGTGCGGATTCGACCGAATCCCTTCGTGAAGATCGCGCCTTCATCGGAGGCGCTCGAGGAGATCAAGCGCCATCTCGGCCGGTGCGAGATTCAGCTTGTGAACGGACGCCGTCGGTGAGGCCACAGCTCGCCCGGCGCATGCTCTCTCTGCTACAATGAAAGGCGTATGGCGAGGGAGGACGAGTACGAGGCGGTCATCGGTCTGGAGATTCACGCACAACTGAAGACGCGCTCGAAAATCTTCTGCGCGTGTTCGACGCAGTTCGGGGACGCTCCGAATCAGAACACGTGTCCCGTGTGCTTGGGTTTGCCGGGCGCGCTTCCGGTCCTCAATCGCGAGGCGGTGCGCATGGCGGCGAAAGCCGCGCTCGCTCTCGGTTGCCGGATCAATCTCGTGTCCGTCTTTTCGCGAAAGAACTACTTCTATCCCGATCTGCCGAAGGGCTATCAGATCTCGCAATACGATCAGCCCTTCTCCGAGCACGGCGAAGTGGAGATCGACACGGCCGAGCGCGATGAGCACGGACGTCCCATCGCGTGGCGACGCAAGCGCTTCCGTATTCGCCGACTGCACATCGAGGAGGACGCCGGCAAGTCCATTCACGACGGTATGCCCGATTCGGATCGCGCCTCCTATATCGAATTCAATCGCAGTGGCGTGCCCTTGATCGAAATCGTCTCCGAGCCCGATTTCCACTCCAGTTGGGAGGCCTACGACTACATGCAGTACTTGCGCCAGACGCTCCAGTATGTGGAGGTGTGCGATGGGAACATGGAGGAGGGGAATTTGCGCTGCGATGCCAATGTCTCCGTGCGACGGCGAGGGACGACGGCGCTCGGCACGAAAGTCGAATTGAAGAATCTGAATTCGTTTCGCTTCCTGCAGCGCGCCCTGGAGTATGAGATCCGGCGTCAGATTGAGGTGCTCGAGAGCGGAGGCCAGATCGTCCAGGAGACGCGCCTGTGGGACGAGGCCGAAGGGCGCACCTATGTGATGCGCACCAAGGAGGAGGCGCACGATTATCGCTATTTCCCCGAGCCCGATCTCCCGCCGCTCATCGTGACCGAGGAATGGATCGAAGAGATCCGGCGCGAATTGCCCGAGCTGCCGAATCATCGGAAGTGGCGGTTCATGGAGCAGTACGGCCTCTCGATCGAGGATGCGGCGACGCTCACCAGCACGCGCGCGCTGGCCGATTACTATGAAGCCGTCGTCCGCGAGACGGGCAATCCGCGCGCATCGGCCAATTGGATTTTGAGCGAGCTGATGGGCCTGGCGCGTGCAGCCGGCATCGAACCCTTCGCTTCGCCCGTCACCCCGCAGAAGCTCGCGGGATTGATTCGCCTCATCGCCGAGGGGACGATCAGCGGCAAGATCGCCAAGACCGTCCTCGAAGAGATGTTCCGAAGCGGACAGTCGGCCGAACAGATCGTGCGCGAGCGAGGGCTTGTGCAGATCACGGATGCGGCTCAGTTGGAGGAGGTCATCCGGCGCGTTCTCGACGCCAACGCCGCCTCCGTCGAGCAATATCGGGCGGGGAAGGAGAAGCTCTTCGGCTTCTTCGTCGGTCAGGTGATGCGGGAGACTGGAGGGCGGGCGAATCCGCAACTCGTCAACGAGCTCCTCCGCAAGATCCTGCACGAGCGTTGAGCGCGGGCGCTCGCTCTGTTCGCGAACAGCTCTTCAAGAAAGTCGTGCGAGACGAAAGAGAGCGAGCACGCCAAGCCCCATTTTCGCGAGATCCAATAGCGTGTAGAGTGTGTGAAGCCGCCAAAAGCGCGCGAACTCTGGAGGTGGAGGGTTCCGAGGTGCGAAATCGAGCCGACGTCCGAGTGCCGTGATCTCCGGCGTGAGAAAGAGGACGGCCACGAGAACCAGAGCGAGCATCGCCACGACGGACACACGGACCCAGTGATCCTGAACTCCTCCCATCCAGAGTCCGCCAAGAGTGAGGAGCGCCAGAAGCAGTTGACTCCATCCCCAGATGCGGAAGTAGAAGCGGTTCATCTCCGACGCGAGATAGCGCAAAAGCTCGCGCGCCTCGACCGCCGAGAGCCGCTCCAAGCGTCGGGCCAGCTCCGATGGTTCTGCCGCAGCGCGCAGGACACGATCCACGGCGCGAAAATTCTGTGTGGCGACGACGGCCAGGGCCACATTCCCCATGAGCCACGCTCCGAGCAGAGCTGCGACGAGTATTCTCATACCGGCCAGGATTCAAGCCGATAGGCCATCTCCCAGAACATCCACTCGTATCGGCTCGTCGTGAGGAAATGATGTCGCATCGCTTCGCGCTCTTCCGCCGGGAGCGTCAAGGCCAGGTGATCAGTGAGCTCGAGGACAGCGCGCACGATCCCCGCGAACTCTTCACTTGCATAGGTCTGAATCCATCGGGCGTAGAGCGGATCGGGGGAGCCGCGCGCTTCCAGCGCCTTTCCGACTTCCCAGTAAATCCAGTAACAGGGGAGCACGGCGGCCAGAGCCTCCGGAAACGGGCGCGCATAGGCGACGGCCAGAAGATAACTCGTATAGGCGAGATTAGTCGGCGCTAGCGGCGTCGCCCGAACGATGTCCTCCGAAAGGCCGAGGTCGCGGAAGAAGCTCTCATGCAGCGCTCGCTCAACGCGAAGCGCGCCGGCCGCATGCTCATTGAACAGAACGATCCACTCCTCGCGAGGCGCTTTCGCCGCGATGACCGAGAGCGCTCGCGCGAACTCTCGCAGATAGAGGGCATCTTGAACGACGTAGAACTCGAACCGCGTGCGTTCGAGCGTGCCCTCGGTCACGCCCACGAGAAAGGGGTGCGCCAGGATCGCGCGAAAGATCGGAGTGATCTCGCGCCACAGATAGTCGGTGAAGGTCGTGCGCTCTTCCGACATGTTCAGATCTCGATCTCGATCTCTCCGCCCTGGACGCGCACAGGATAGCACGCAACGCCGTGTGGGGCTGGGGGTGAGAGGACTTCGCCCGTCTCGATGCGGAAGCGCGCGCCGTGCCAGGGACAGACGACGACGTCCCCTTGGATAAGCCCCTCTGAAAGCGGCCCGCCCCGATGCGGACACGTGTCGTCAATGGCGTAGAACGTTCCGTTCAGGTTGAAGAGGGCGATGCGCCGGCCTTCGACTTCGATAAGCCGAGCGCTACCGCTCGCCAGTTCGTCCGCTCGCGCGACTTTGAGAAACTGTCCCATAGGACACCTCCCTTGCCGCAGGTGAAGGGAAAATCATACGCCGCTTCTTCGCCTCTTTCAACTGTGCTAGGATAGAGCGTCGCGCATGGACGGGAGGGAGGGTGACAAGACATCCGCTCTGGCCGCGATCGCCGATCGCACGGCTCGGGGAGCGCTGGCCATGATCCTGCGGCAAGCGATCCTGATCCCGATTCGACTGCTGGCCAATATTCTGCTCGCGCGACAGCTCGCACCCGCCGACTTCGGCGCGTATGCCATTGCGCTCTTCTTCGTCTCGACGGCCACGCTCTTCACCGACTTGGGATTGATGGCCGCGCTGATTCAGAGGCGCGACCCTCCGGCGCCTCCGGAGCTTCGAACGGTGTTCACCGTGCGATTCTTGCTGGCCGTCGGCTGGGTGTGCCTGTTTCTGGTGGCGACGCCCGTGCTCGCCGATGTCTTTCGTTTGAGCGACTCCTCGCGGCACGTCGTTCCGTGGCTCGGTCTGATGCTCCCCTTGGGCGCCTTCAGCTCGATCTCGACGATGCAGTTGGAGCGCACGTTATCCTATCCGCGCGTGGCTCAGGTTGAAATCCTCACCGTCGTCGTCTTCCAGGTGACGGCCATTGCGCTCGCGTACAGCGGAGCCGGCGTCTGGAGCTTCGTCGGAGCGGCGCTCACAAGCGAGGGCGTGCGCGCGATGGCGCTGTTTGCGTCATCCCCTTGGCCGATGGGGTTTGCCCTGGACCGCTCCGTCCTTCGCGCTTCGATTCGGTTCGGCGCGCCCTTTCAGGCGGGGGTATGGACGTCGCTTCTCCGCGATCACATTGCCGCGCTTTTGGCGGGACCGCTCTTCGGCCCTCGTGCCGTGGGCTTCCTGAACTGGGCGCACAGCGTCGCCTATCAGGGGAGTCAAGCGTTCACAGAGGCTGTCGGTCGCGTGAGCTTCCCCTCGCTCTCTCGCGTGCGGGAGGATCGAGAGGCATTCGGACACATGCTCGAGAAGCTGCTGCGGGCGCTGATGCTCCTGACGACGCCGATGCTCGCCCTCATGGCGGGCCTGATCCCGTGGATCGTGGCTGTGATTTACACCGAGAAGTGGGCTCCGGCCATCCCTGCCTTCTATGGGTTCGCCATGCGGATGCTCGGAGGCGCGATCACGACGCCGTTGGTGGCGGCGGTGAACGCTCTGGGGCGTCCGCACCGTTCGCTGCGGATCCTCCTGCTCTGGACGGCGAGCGATTGGGGGGCCGCGTTGCTATTGACCTCGCGCTATGGGTTCACGGGCGTGGCCATCGCCTACGGCGTGAGCGTCTGGATACCGGTCGTCTGGCTCATCCTCGAACTGGCGGCTCGTGTTCCGGTGAGATGGAGCTATGCGCTTGTTCGTCCGACGCTGGCCAGTCTTGTGATGCTCGTCGTCCTGCGAAAGCTGGGTGAGCACTTTGTGAGCGATCTCTGGTCGCTCCTGCTGGTCGCGGGACTTGGAGGATTCCTCTATCCGGTCGCCCTTTTGCTCCTTGAGGGGAAGGCGTGGGTGTCGGAGATTCGCGCGAGTCTTCGTCTCATCGCTCGCGTGATGCGTTCTTCGCCCGAGACGTCCTATGTCGGGAGCGAGCGAGCGTGAACGGAGCGAAGAGTGGCGGGTTCGGGAGCGCCGGACGCATGCGGCGACCTCCTGGCGCGATGCCGACTATCTGAGCATGCGCGTCCTCTTGCGCGATCTCCGCGACTGCCGCTCGTATGCGTGCGGACGCCTTCTGGACATCGGCTGCGGGAATCAACCCTATCGTGAGCTCTTCGTTCCGTTCGTTCGCGAGTACATCGGCTTGGATCGCGAAGCCCAGGGGAGTCGGCCGGATGTGATCGGAGACGTCTTGCGTCTCCCCTTCTGCGCCGGTGCGTTTGATACCGTGCTCATGATCCAGGTGCTGGAACATGTGCCGGATCCCCTCGGCGCCATGCGCGAGGTCCGACGCGTGCTCGCGCCTGGAGGACGCCTCATCCTCACGGCTCCTCAATATTGGCGCGAGCATGAGGAGCCGCACGACTATTATCGCTTCACTCGTTTTGGTCTTCTGCACCTCTTGCGCGAGAGCGGGCTGCGCCTTCTGCACCTGAGGGCGCAGGGTGGAGCGTGGGCGCTCGCCGGACAAGCGCTCGCCAATACGATCAGCGCGCGTCGTGGACTTCATCATGTGAGGCCACTTGTGAACGTGCTCTTCGGCCTGTGCGATCGCCTCTGGCCCGATGCGGGCGATCCGATCAACCACTTGCTCATCGCGGAGAAGTAGGGCTCTCGGATGAAGAGCATGAGAGCTCGGGCTTCGTCCCATCTGCATCCTTGCGAGGGAGGCGAACAAGGACCCCCCCATGCACGACGAGGCGGGGCGAGAGGTCATGATCGAGCACGAGAACATCGGCCGTCTTCCCCGGAGTGAGCGACCCGAGCATCTCCTGCAGGCCGAGGACGCGTGCTGGTCCGAGCGAGGCCATGTGTATCGCTTCCGGCAAGGGTGTGCCCCACTGGACGAGATGGCGCACGGCATCGAGCAAGGTGATGACCGACCCGGCGAGGTGCCCGGCGGCATTCTCAGTGCGTCCGTGGGCGACGCGGATCGTTTCTCCCCATATCTCGTACTGCCCATCGCCGAGTCCGGTGGCCGCGATGGCGTCGCTGATGAGCGCGAGGCGATTCGCTCCCACGACCTTCTTCACGAGCGCGATCATTCGCCGATCGAGATGGTGTCCATCGGCGATGAGATCGAGCGTGATGGTCTCCGAGAGCAAGGCCCATCCGATGACGCCGAGCTGGCGATGATGCAGCGGCGCCAGCGCGTTGGGAAAGTGCGTGACGTGCGAGGCGCCGCGCTCGGCGGCCGCTTCGCAAATCTCGAACGAGGCTTCGCTGTGACCGATCGCGACGCGGAAGCCGCGCCGTCGCACCTCCTCGATGAGCGCGAGTCCGCCTTCGATCTCCGGAGCGAGCGTCATCATTCGAACAAAGGGGCGCGTTGGAACGTCCCACGCGAGCAGATCCTCCACGTCCCGAGGGGAGCGAAACGTTCGGAAGTAGCGGGGCCGGAGCGCTCCCGCTCGGCAGGGGCTGACAAAGGGTCCTTCCAGATGCAAGCCGAGGATGGACGCAGCACGCGGATCTTGATCTTGTTCCGGCACATATTCGGCCAAGGCAGCGCGCACGCGCGCGTACTGCGTCGGGTCTGTAGGCACTGTCGTCGGCAAAAAGCGCGTCACTCCGTGCTCGAGCAGAAAGCGCGCCCACCGAGAGAGGTCATCGGCCGTCGCAGTGAGGAAATCTACGCCCGCCGAGCCATGAATGTGCAGATCAATCATTCCCGGCGCTATATAGCACCCTTGCACGTCGAGGCTTTCATCGGCCGATGGGAGCGGTTCATCCGTTGCGACGTCCAGGATGATCCCGTTTTGGATGAGCACCCATCCCGGCTCCTGCACTCGATCCGGAAGCAGGAGGCGACCTCCGTAGAGCAGGAGACGTCCTGTGGCGCGCATGGCTGTGCCATTTTATCTCGGTTTCCGCTAAAATGCCATTCCGTGAGCGATCGCCGATGGGTCGGAGAACGAAAAAGGACGTGATCCTGCGCCTGTGCGACGAAATGGCCCTGGAGCGTATTGGTGAGGCCGAGTGGAGGCGCCTGAAAGCGCGGTTGCGCGAGGAGCTGGGGGCCTCCGAATGCCCGTCGGACGGATATATCCTCCAGGTGCTGCGCGCCTCGGGCCGTCGCGTGCTCGTGAGTGGACCATTCGCCGCTCCGATGTTTGAAGAGGAATACGCCCATTTGTTCGAAGGGGTATTGAAGTTCGATACGCTGGAGCATGCGGAGCAATCGCTTCGGGAACTGAGCCGCCTCTATCGCACCTTCAAAGAGCGCGGGGATGGAAGAGGGATCGCATACGCGCGCTCCCTTGCGCGCCTGGGGTGGCGGCGGGCGCGCGCGGCCGCGCGTCGCGCCAAGGACGATCACGGGCGCGCTCTCAAGGAGGAGATCGCCGAATGGTTCGCGCTGTGGTCCACGGCGCCCGAGACGTTCGAGGTGTGGCTGCCGCTGCGGAAGCGCGCTCCGGAGTTTCGAGAACGATTCGGCGGCGAGCCGGTGGGGGCTTCGCCTGAGGCATCCGCCGAATCTGAAGACGGAGGGCAGGGAGCTTCGGTGGCCGCGTGAGGCACCATTTTTCGCTCGAAAGGGGAGGAAGAGGGGTGAAGATTCAAGCTGTCGTTTTGACCATCAGCGATAGCGCGGCGCGTGGAGAGCGGGAGGACTTGTCCGGTCCGGCCTTGGTCGAGGAGTTGAAGGCCTTAGGTGCGGAGATCATTGCGGCCGAAGTGCTCCCGGACGATCGGCCCATGATCGCTCGGCGGCTGCGCGACTATGCTGAGCGCGCCGATGTGAACCTGATCCTCACGACAGGAGGAACGGGGCTTTCGCCGCGCGATCAGACGCCGGAAGCAACGCGCGAGGTCATTGAGCGGGAGGTGCCGGGAATTCCGGAGGCGATCCGCATGCGGGGCGTCCTGGAGAGCACACCCTTCGCCATGCTCTCTCGAGGTGTGGCGGGCATCTGCGCAGGTACGCTCATCATCAATCTGCCTGGGAGCGTTCGCGGCGCGCGCGAAGGGTTCGCTGTCATTCGAGGCGTCTTGCGGCATGCTCTGGAGACGCTCGCCGGAGCGGCCGCGCACGAGGACATCTCCGCGTCGCGTGGTATAATGGATGCGGGTGAACCTCCGGAGAGCAGACGGTCATGAGCGAAAGGGGGAAGGCAGAATCGGCCCAGGGGCGATCGCGCGCAAGAGCCCTTGTGCGCCGTCATCCCGTTCTGGCCCTCTTTCTCCTGGCGGCAATGGGAGGAGGGATCTTCGGCTTCCTCGTCGCTTATGCGCTCGATCGTTCCGAATATGCCCTCATGGTCGCTCAGCTCAGCGACTATCAAGCGAGCGTCCTTTCGCGCGTGTACGCCGATGATGGCCGGACCGTCATCGGGGAGTTCTATCTGGAACGGCGTCTTCCGATCTCGTATTCCGAGATCCCGCCGCACGTGCGCCAGGCCTTCATCGCCATCGAGGACGCGCGCTTTTACGAACACTCCGGCCTTGATCCGATCCGCATTCTCGGCGCTCTGGTCGCGAATCTGCGGGCGGGGGAGACCGTACAGGGCGGCTCGACGATCACGCAGCAGCTGGCCAAGATGCTCTTCCTGAATCCGGAGCGCACGTACTCGCGAAAGGTGAAGGAGGTGGTGCTCGCTCTGCTCATCGAGCGGTACTACACGAAGGAGCAGATTCTCGAGCTGTACTGCAATCAGATCTATCTTGGCGGCAATGCCTACGGCGTCGAGGCGGCCGCTCAGTACTACTTCGGGAAATCGGCCAAAGAGCTGACGCTTGAGGAAGCGGCGCTTTTGGCAGCGCTGCCCAAGGCGCCGCAGCTCTACTCTCCTGTGACGTATCCGCAAGCGGCGCTGGCCCGTCGGAATCTCGTTCTGGAGAAGATGGCCGAGCAGGGATACATCTCCCGTGAGGCGGCGCGCGAGGCGATGGCGCGCCCGATTCGAGTGGTCGAAAGCGGACGCTTCTCCAATGCGCGCTCGCCCTATGCTTATTTCGTCGAGGAAGTGCGGCGTTATCTGGAGGACAAATATGGGACGCGCCGCACGCATACCGGAGGGCTTCAGGTCTACACGACGCTCGATGCGCGGGCGCAGCGCTGGGCCGTGCGCGTTGTGCGCTCCGGCTTGCACGCGTATGATCGGCGTCACGGCTGGCGCGGCCCGAAGGAGAATGTTCTCGATCAAGGGAAGGATCCGGCCGTCTATCGCCATCCGGATTGGGAAGGAGGATTTGAGGTCGGTGAATACTATCCGGGTGTGATCCTCTCTGTCACGGCGAGCGAAGCCCTGGTGCGCGTAGGGGAGTACACGGCGCGCGTGACCTCGCGCGACGCTCCGTGGGGGCGACCGCTGCCGCACCTGGTGCGCCCGGGCGATCTCACGATCGTCCAGGTCCAGAGCCTGAACCCGGAGACCAAGGAGATGCGGGTCGCGCTCCTGCAACTCCCTGAGGTCCAAGGTGCTCTGGTCGCGCTGGAGATCCCCTCCGGAGAGATCAAGGCGATGGTGGGAGGGTATGACTTCAACCGCTCGCGTTTCAACCATGCCACGCAAGGCCTGCGGCAAACCGGCTCCGCCTTCAAGCCGTTCATCTACGCGGCAGCCGTGGAAGCCGGATTGACGCCGGAGGATTACATCTTGGATGCGCCGCTGCGTATCGGAGAGTGGGCACCCTCCAACTACGACAACACCTACAAGGGACTCATCTCGATCGCCCAAGCCGTCGCGGAATCGCGGAACATCCCTGCCGTGCGCGTGCTTCAACGTATTGGTGTTGCACGGGCCATGCGGATGGTCGAACGCTTGGGCCTTCCCAATCCCATGGCACCCTTTCTGCCGTCTGCGCTGGGAGCGACCGAAGAGCCCTTGCTCGCTATGACAACCGCCTATGCGATCTTCGCCAATCGAGGGCAGCGCGTCGTTCCTCACATGATCCGTCGCGTCGTAGATCGGGAAGGGCGGGAGCTGGAGCGGTGGGAAGCGCCTCCGCCGGAACAGGTGCTCGATCCCTATGTGGCCTCGACGATGGTGCGCCTCCTTCAAGGCGTCGTGGACGGAGGAACGGCCGCCCGCATCCGGGCTCACGCGGAATTCCAGAACTGGCCGATCGGAGGGAAGACGGGGACGGTGAACGATTTCACCGACGCTTGGTTCATCGGATTCACGCCGACGGTGTGCACCGGCGTTTGGATCGGCTTCAGCGATCGGAAGCGCAGTCTCGGTCGGGGGGAGACCGGTGCTGTCGCTGCGCTCCCCATTTGGATCGAGTTCATGAAGACTTATCTTGCGGACAAGACGCCGACTTCATTCGAACTGACCACGGAGATGCCCGAGTGGATTCGCGCAGCGCGGGAGCAGACCGAGAGGAATATGAGGGAGGCCGCAGGGATTCGCGAGCTTCCGGCCGTCTCTCCTGCGCCTGTGCCGAACCTTTTGGCCGAACCCCCTGGTCCTCCGAACAAGCACGGGGAGACGGCGAGAGAGCAGATTCCCGACGTCATCCTCAAGCCTCTGGCGGAACCCGTTGAGCCGCCGAAAGAGGAGGCGCCGAAGAAGAAGCGCCCGGGCCGATTCGGCGAACCGCAGCCCTGAGTGAGGCCCATGATCTCAGCTCATCGTGACCTCAGCTTGTCGAGAGAAACGCGCACGGCCAGCTTGACGACGCGCCACAGTCGCTCGACGTGAAACGCTCCATCTCGACCCCAGAGCCATCGGTGGAGCAGCTCCTTGCGAAGCTGTCGCGCCTCCCGTTTGAAGAGATACTCGCGCGCGAAGGGGCGCGCGACCTCGATGAAGTTGAAGTCCGGATCAATAGCGATCCCAATCCCCTCCAGCTCCATCAGAGCGCGGATCATGTAGGTGAACCGAGCGGGGATCGTGAAGGGATACGCATACACCACTTCAGCCAACTCATACGTCAGCTCTTTGAACTTGACCTCGCTGAGCTTCAGGCCGAGATATTCTCGGAATAGCCCCTCCACAAGCGGGCGAATGAGGCGGGGATCCACATTCGGATCGAGGAAGCCCAGTTGAATGAGGTCGTCCACCAGGCCCGCGACGTCGCGATTCACGATGTGGAAGAACGCTTCGATCATCAGGCGCTGGAGCGAGGCATCGAGGCGTCCGACCATGCCGAAGTCGAAGAAGGCGAGACGCCCATCGGGCATGACCCGCAGATTCCCGGGATGCGGATCGGCGTGAAAGAATCCATCTTCGAGCAATTGCTTGAGATAAGTGCGCGCCAGGAGACGGTTGACGCGGGCGGGCGACAGTCCGCGCCGCTGCAGTTCCTCCGCATCGGTAACTTTCACACCGTGAATGTATTCCATAGTGAGGATACGCTCGGTCGTGTACGCCCAGTAGATCTTGGGGACGTACACCTCCTTCCAGCGTCGGAAATTCTCCCGAAAGCGTTCGGCGTGGAGCGCTTCCTGTCGGTAATTCATCTCCTCGAAGATGGTGGCGGCGAACTCGTCGAGCACGCCCGTCCAGTCCACGCCGCGAAAGAGATTGGGGTATCGCTTGAGCCATCGCGCAATGCGCTTGAGGATCGCCAGATCGAGCTGAATGATCTCGCGCAAGCGTGGGCGCTGGACTTTGATCGCGACCTCTTCGCCCGAAGGGAGCCGCCCGTAGTAGACCTGTCCAAGGCTCGCGGAGGCGATCGGCGTCCAGTGAATGACGGCGAAGAGGTGCTCGGGGGGAGCCCCCAGCTCCTCCTGGAGGATGCGCGCTGCTTCCGAAGACGGAAATGGAGGGACTTCGTCTTGCAACCGCGCCAGCTCTTGAATGTACGGCAGGGGCAGAAGATCGGCCCGCGTCGCCAACGCCTGACCGATTTTGATGAACGTCGGCCCCAGCTTCACCAGCCGCGCGCGCAGCCACGCGGCTTGCGCGCGCAGTCGTTCCTCGCGGCGCGCGGGCCCGTGAGCGAAGAGGCGTCGGGCGCACCATCGCAACGCCCGCCGAAATCGCCCACGGACTTTGTACGGGTCGCACGCCGCCAGTCCATCCAGGTAGAGGTAAACGGCGAACAAAAGGGCGATAGCCAAAATCTCCACCGTGCGCCACCAGCTGCGCCAACAGTGAGAGTGCGTCCGCTTTGCTCTCCCATCACCGCGAGAGTCGTCCGCGCGCGCGGAGTGCGTCCTCTTGTCCCCGCCCCGGAGTGCGCGCCATTCGCTTCGTATTCGTCGCGTGAGAGCTCGAAGCATGTCACCGCCTCCCCTCGTCGAAACAGCCGCATAAGTATACCGTGAGTCTTGTCGGGAAGCATCCCCGCATGTGCCCGGTGGCGTTTCTCGATCCCTCTCCCTATAATTGACGCAGAGGGGGGAAAAGGCCGTGAGCGAAGGAGCGATGAGGACGCATGGAATGCCTGAGAAAAGATGACCTCCATACCGATGGCCTGACGTGGACGAATGTGCCGGAGCCGGACGCCGAGCACGGGGAGGTGAAGATCAGAGTACTGGCGGCCTCCGTCTGTGGCACCGACAAGAGCATTTATCTGAGCACACAGAACCCGGCGATCATCGAGGAGATGCAACGGTATCTCGATCGTCCGGAGGCGTATCGCCCCATCATCATCGGCCATGAATTCTGCGGCATCGTCGAGGAGGTGGGGGGTGAGGTCGAGGCAAGGCACGCCTTGGACGTGGATGCGGAGCTGATGGTGGAGAAGGGCGATTACGTGACGGCGGAGATGCATATCCCGTGCGGCCACTGCGCGCTCTGTCGGAGGGGCGACGCGCACATCTGCGTGAACGTGCGCGTGAAGGGCGTGCATTTGGATGGATGCTACGCGCAATATGTCGTCGTTCCGCGCCGGAATGTGATCGTGCTCGGCAAGCGCGGTGATCTCTCGCGCATCCCGCCGCGAGTGGGCGCGATGCTGGACGCTTTGGGGAATGCCGTCCATACGATTCAGGCGGCGGAGGTGGGGGGCAAGAGCGTCGCGATCCTCGGGCTCGGACCGCTCGGCCTGATGGCGACGCTATTGGCGCGCATCTGCGGCGCCGCGCGCATCTACGTCACCGAGCGCGTGGACGTCGCCCATCGCTTCGAGCTGGCTCGCGCCTTCGGCGCCGATTTCTGCTTCGATGTCGCACATTCGGTCACCGATCTCTACCGCGAGGTGCGGTGCCGCGAGAGGGAAGCGCAGGGCGTGGACGTCGTGCTAGAGATGTCCGGTTCCCCATCCGCCTATCGCGACGCTTTCGAACTGGTGCGCAACGGCGGGACGGTCGTCCTGCTCGGGATCCCGAGAGAGCCCGTCCTCTTCGACTTCGCCGACTTCGTCGTGTGGAAGGGAGTCACCATCAAAGGGGTCTTCGGCCGACGCATGTTCGATACATGGGAGACGATGTTGAAGCTGTTGCGGAGCGACCGGTGGGGGCTCACGGAGAAGCTGAGTTGGCTGCTGGCACCGCGCGCGTACCGCTTGAGCGAGTACGAAGAGGCTTTCCGCACCCTGCTCGCGGGCGAGGCGATGAAGCTCATCTTCACGCCGAATCCCGGAGATTTCTCCGGGTGAGCGGCGTCGCGCGGGGCGCGCCGGTGGAGCCATCTCACACCACGGAGGAGGAGAAGCGATGGCTACCGTGAGAGAACTCTACGAACTCATCACGCGCGAGATTGAACGCATCAGGGAGAGCAAGACGTACAAATTCGAGGTCCCGATCGAGGGCGAGCAGGGGGGCATTGTGCGCGTGGATGGTCGCGAGGTCGTGATGCTCGCCTCGAACAACTATCTCGGTCTGTCCAACCATCCACGGGTCAAGGAAGCTGCTCTGCGGGGACTGCGCGAGTACGGCTATGGCTTGGCGTCGGTCCGCTTCATCTGCGGCACGCAGAAGATTCATCTCGAGCTCGAGCAGAAGATCGCCGAATTCGTCGGCTGCGAGGATGCTGTGCTTCACTCCTCGTGCTTCGCGGCTAACGAGGCCTTCTTCGTCGGCCTCTTGGCGAACGATTTCGGCATGACGGACTATCGGGACGTCATCTACAGCGATCAGCTCAATCATGCGAGCATCATTGACGGCATTCGCCTCTGCCGCATCGTTGCGCGCACGACCGAGGCGAAGGTCTATGCTCATCGGAACGTCGAGCAGTTGCGAGAGATGTTGGAGGCTGATGAGCGCGAGGGATATCGGATCAAGATCATCGCCACCGATGGCGTCTTCTCAATGGAGGGCGATCTCGCCCCTCTGCCCGAGTTGGTCGCTCTCGCGCGGCGGCACAATGCCCTGCTCTTTGTGGACGATTCCCATGCCACGGGTGTGCTCGGCCCTCGGGGGCGGGGAACGGCTGAGGAGCTGGGCGTCTTCGGACAGGTGGATGTCATCACGGGGACGTTCGGGAAAGCCCTTGGCGGCGCCTGCGGAGGATTCATCGCCGGTCGGCGTGAGCTGATCGAGCTATTGCGGCAGAAGTCTCGTCCTTACACCTTCTCCAATACGATGCCTCCGGCCGTCGTCATGGGCTCGATCGAAGCGTTGAACATCTTGATGACCGATACCTCTCTGGTCCAGCGGCTGCACGAGAATACGGCTTACTTCCGCCGGGAGATCGCGAACCTCGGCTATCGGATCCTCGAGGGCACGCATCCTATTGTCCCGATCATGCTCGGCGAAGCGGCGCTCGCCATGGAAATGAGCGTGGAGCTTCTCAAGGAAGGCGTCTACATTAAGGGGTTGTGGTATCCGGTCGTTCCCAAAGGCGAAGCCCGATTGCGCGCGCAGATCTCGGCGGCGCACACGCGCGAGCATTTGGATCGCGCGCTGGACGCCTTTCGCCGGGTCGGCCGACGATGTGGCGTGATCCCATGATGCCAAGGGGAGGGGCTCCCGCGTCGCGCCTGTCGGATCTCACTTCTGCGGGAGTCGGGGCTCTTTCAACTCTCCTTCTTCGGTCAACGCGCGCAAAAAGGCCAGAAGTGCCTGCCGCTCCTCGGGCGTGATCTTCGCCGGTTTCAGGTTCGCGCGATCGAGCCAGGGATTCGGCTTGCCGCCGGCGAGCATGATGTCCACGGCTTCCTCTAGCGTCGCCACGCTCCCATCGTGAAAATAGGGTGCCGATCGGGCTACGTCCCGCAGCGTCGGCGTCTTGAACGCTCCCCGATCTTTATCTTGCTTGGTAACGGTGTATCGCCCAAGATCCGGGTTCGGCTTGTCCATGCCGATCCCCACGTTGTGATACTGAAGGTCGGTGAAGAGGACCCCATCGTGGCAATTCGTGCACCCGATGCGTTGAAAGATCTCCCATCCGCGCTTGGCCTCCTCGCTGATTGCCGTCTCATCTCCGGCGCGCCACCGATCCCATGCCGTTTTCCCACCAATGATCGTGCGGGTGTAGGCAGCCAGGGCCTTGACGATCGCATCCGGAGTGGCGTCTGTGCCGAAGACCTTGCGGAACTGCCGCCGATACCCCTCAATGCGATTGAGCTTGGCGGCGATCTCTTCCGGCTTGGCGCTCATGTTCCCTCCGGTCCACGCCGCCAGGATCTGTTTCTCCAATGTCGGCGCTCGCCCATCCCAGTAGAACTCGTGATGGTATCCAATGTTCCACAGCGTCGGGCTGTTGCGCGGCAGTCGCTTGCCCAGAGCTCCGAGAGAGGTGGGCAAGCCGTCGCTCAGCCCCTTCTCGTTGAGATGGCAGGAATAGCAGGAGCGCGACTCATCCGCACTCAACCGCTTATCGAAGAAGAGCTGGCGGCCAAGCGCCACCTTCTCCGGCGTCATCGGATTGTCCGGGGGGATCGCCATAGCCTCATAGCCCGGAAGTCCTTCCGGCAGAGGCAGAATCTCCGGCTCGAACCCTCCCGACCGCCGTTGATAGATGCCCCAGCTGATCGCAATAATCGCAGCGGCAGCAATCGCTCCTCCGATCCACTTCCACTGCATAGGCCTCCCTCCTCCGCGAGAAATTCTTTGCGCGAACCCCGGACGAGAACCCGCTCTCAGAAGAGGGTGACTTTGATGCGCAGGAACCGTCCCGGGTTCTGCCGAAAGTCGTAGATCAAACGAACGAGTTCGGACGAGAGCGTGTTCAGGTTATTGTAGAGCTGGCGATCATGCAACAGAGCTCCGAAGGTGCCCTGGCCATTGTCCAGTCGCGCGGTGATGTTCTTGAGATTGGTCATCGTCGCCTTGGTCTCCTCGTGCAGCGCCGGATCATTGATCAATCGTCCGAGCGTCCCTTCGCCTCGTTCGATGCGCGTCGCAATGACGTCCACGCGAGCCGCGATCTCATCCAGATGCGTCATCATGCGATCGAGCTTCTCGTAGAGCTCCGGCTCACGAATGAGGCGGGCGATTGTCCCTTGCCCTTCGCGCAAGTCGCGCGTGAGCTGCTCCAGACGAGTCAGCGTTCGTTTCAAATCCGCGTAGAGGGTGGGATCGTTGATGAGCCGGCCCAATGTCCCCTCCCCCTCTCGAATTCGACGGACCAGTTCTTGGGCCTCCAGCACGGTCCGATCGATGTCCTGATAGAGTTTCGGATCGCGGATGAGCTTACCGAGCGTCCCTTCCCCTTCGTTGATCCGCGCGACCAGGCGCTTGATCTGCTCCGCCGTGTCGGCGAGGTCGGCGATCAGCGGATCCACGCCCGAGATGATCTTGCGAATATTTGTCCCCGGAGAGCTCTGCAGATACGCGCCGTTCTGAATCGGCGCGCCGTTTTTCGTCCCTGGGCTGATCTCCACGACTTTGTCGCCCAGAAGGCCGATGGATCCCAATGTCACCACGGAATCCGAACGGATGCGCTCCCGGGCGATCTTCGGATCCACGCGCATGATGATCTCGATAGTATTCGGATCTTCGGGGCCGGAGGGGAGCTCCGGCGCGAATCGCACCTCCTTCACGTTCCCGATGCGGTACCCGGCCAGTCGCACCTCGTTACCCGGGATCAATCCATCCACTTCCGCGACGCGCGTCTTGACGATGAACTCCTCCTCGAGGAGTGCGATCCCTCCGCTGGCCGTCAGGATCATGATGATCAGAAACGTCAGGGAGACGAGCACGAGGATCCCAACTTTCAGATCGGAGAGCGTCACTTTCTTCCGTGCGGCCATAGTCCGCCTCCTCCTGTGAGGCCCTCTCGCGAGCATGTCCTCGGCAGAGGATGCCTCGCGATGGCTCGCTTCATCATCGGCGCGAACATCTCCCTGCTCATTGGCCCGGCGGCAGGAAGATCTGCAAGGCCCGCGTGATGAAGAAGTCGGCGATCAGGATCAGGATGGACGCCACTACGACCGATTGCGTCGTCGAGCGTCCAACGCCGACGGTGCCTCCGGTCGTCTTCAGCCCGCTGCGGCAGCCCACGACGGCGATGATGAAGCCGAAGATGAGCGCCTTGATCAGACTCCCGATCAGGTCGTTCATCTTAAATGCCTCTTTGGCCGAGCTCACATACTGCGAGTACGGCAGCCCCAGCAGCGTGACGGCCACGACCAATCCGCCGCCCGTTCCTACGATGATCGAGATCACCGTCAGGGCGGGGACCATCGTCAAGAGCGCCACCATGCGCGGCATGACGAGCTTGCGGATCGGATCCGTCCCCAAGGCGCGCATGGCATCGATCTGATCGCTCACGAGCATCGAGCCTAATTCCGCCGCGATGCCCGAGCCGACGCGTCCGGCGACCATGAGAGATGTGAGCACAGGCCCCAGCTCTCGCACCAGCGAGGTCGCGACCAATCGCCCCGTGTAGCCCTTCGCCCCGAGCGAGGCCATCGTCGTACCCGTCTGCAGGGCGAGCACGGCACCGGTGAAGAACCCTGTCAGCAGAACGATGATCAAACTCCCGACACCGATCAGGTCCATCTGGTGGATGATCTCGCGAAAATATCGGGGCCGCGTCACAAGCGAGCGAAGCGCTCGCCAGGCCATGAGCGTGGATTCCTGCAACTCGTACAGGACGAGCGTGATCGCGTTCATCAGCAACGTAGAAATATCGCCGATGGACGCCAGGAGCGTCAAGCTAAGGCAAGAGCTCGACAGGATGCATCACGATCCGCGTCGGAGCCTCTCGCGCAGTCTCCCCTCGCGCTGGCGCAGCGCGCGCCGCAAGCGTCGAATATTCAGCTCCTCGCGCTGAATCTCGCGAAACTTCGCCAGTTGCTCCGGAGTCAGAACCTGCCGGAACTCGATCTCCAGTTGCGTCTCTAAGCGGATGAGCGCCCCTTGCTTCTCCAAGAATCCTCGCAGGTTTTGCTCCACGCGCTCGGGATCCACCACCTCCCCGTAGATCGCTTCTCGCAAGGCGTCTCGCCGCTCTTCGACCTCCTGACGCAGTTGCCGAAGCTGCGGCGCATAGCGATCGCGGATCTCGCGAACGCGCTGCCGTTGCTCTGGACGGAGATTGAGCAGGCGAAGGATAGCCATCCGAGTCAACGCTATCTGGCCGGCTTGCGGCGGCATCGGTTCCTGCACGTTCAGCCGGGGAGGAGGTGTCCTCGCGGCCTGACGCGCGAGCGTCGGCGTCCATCCTCCCCAGCCGACGAAAATCACGATGATAAGGGCGTGTGTCCACATAAGCTCGCCTCCCTCGATGGGGATTCAGTTCCCGTCGGGACCGGAGAAGAAGAGGTCGGCGAACGTCAAGGCCCCGTATCGGCGCCGCTCCAATTCGCGGAGGAGCAGTGCCCACTGGGTGCGTTGCGTCGCTTCCCAGTTTTCGGCGAATCCGGTCAGGGTCATTTGCTGCTCGCGACGAAGGCGCTCGGCGAGCTCTTCCAGTTGCGCGGCGAGTGCCTTCTGCTGACGTTCTTCGGCATCGCGGATCCGTTCTTCGATGAGCGCCAAGATCTGCCGGCGGTCGAGCGCAGGTGCCGCCGACGAGCGCGCGGATTCAGGGGCGCGAGCTGGGAGGAGACTCGCCCGAAATCGAAATCCTCTCTCCGGTGCCCATTCCAATTGGACATTGAAGAGAGCCAGCAGCAGCAGAACGGCCGCCATTCCACACGCGGCGCGTCCCCACGCTGGCAGAGCGCGCCAGAGCTGTCGCGCGACCTGTCGGACGTTCGGCCGCACCACATCTTCCCCGAGCATCGGATTCGGATACGGCGCGATCCGCCACTCGGCGAGAGCCCGGCGCACGCGCATGAAATCGCGCAGATCGTGCGCACACTGCGCGCACATCTTCACATGCTCCTCAAACGCCGAAGCCTCGCGGGAGGTCAGCTCTCCGTAGAGATAACCGATGAGCGTCTCGCTCATCTTGCACGGGACGGATGGCATCTTCTCTTCTTTCATCGTTCTCTTCTCCCTTTGCGAGTTTCAGACAGCGTCCTTCAGCCAGTCCAGTCGCTTCCGCAAGTGATCCAAACCGGCGTACAGACGCGTCTTCGCCGTGCTCACCGGGATATCGAGGATCTCAGCGATCTCTTCAAATGTCAGCCCCTCGTACTCCTTCAGGATAAGGACCTGTCGCATCTCCAGGGGCAGGGCGCGTACGGCACGACGCACGCGCTCGGCGACTTGCTTCTGATGGATCCGGCTGAGCACCTTCTCCTCCACCGCCAGACCCTCGGCCTCCTCCAGAGGAACGGGCTCGGTCCGACGTTCCCGAAGCCGATCGTAGCAGCAGTTGAGCGCGATGCGGTAGAGCCAGGACGAGAAGCGCGCGCGACCGCGAAATTGGTGCAGCCTTTGGAACGCCGCCAGGAACGTCTCCTGCACCACTTCGCGCGCATCCTCCGGATGGCCGAGCATACGGAGCGCCAAACCGTACACACGACTCTCCCAACGCTTCACAAGCAGGCCAAATGCCTCCGTCTCCCCGTTGCGCGCCCGTTCGACGATCGCTTCGTCATTCAGCTCCATGTGGGCATCCTCTATTATCCGCCCATTCGCCCGCTATGGAAATGTTGCATTCGGCATGATCCCCGAAGGCCCTAGACCCTCACGGGTCCCTCATGCTACAAGCCCTGTCACATCGCTTAAGACGGGGCGCGCTATGAAAAAGCCTGGAAAAACGCGGTCGCGGCTTCTCGGGAGGCTCGATCTCCTCCCGCGCGGAGCGTATAATATGACCCTCGTGAGCGATATTCACTAGAGAGGAGCGAGGCTATGCGGTATGGGAAACGCCCTCTTGTGCTTGCTCTTCTGCTTCTGACGGCAGGAGCAGGGTTTCGAACAGCGGCGACGCTGCCGTTGCCCCCGGCGGCAGCCATGGAGAGCATCACGCCGGCTGAGTTGCGGAGCCATGTGGAATTCCTCGCTTCGGATGAGCTTGGCGGACGATATGTCGCCAACGACTCCATTCACATCGCCGCGCGGTATCTGGCGTCGCGGTTGCGCAGTTATGGTTTTCGTGGAGGGGCTGCCGACGGATCCTTCTTTCAAACGTTCGACATCGTCGTGCGGCGGTTGCTCCCGGAGCACTCTTTTCTGGAGCTCAAGACGCCGGAAGGAAGTCAGCGCTACGCATACGGATCGGATTTCATCGCCCTCGGTGGGGCGGGATCGGTGAACCTTCAGGCAGAGCTGGTCTTTGCGCGCTTTGGGGTGACACTCTCCGAGTGGGGGTATGATGACTATGCAACGGTGAATGTACGAGGGAAGTTCGCTGTCGTGTTGCTCCAAGGGCTGCCCGCACTCGTGCGAGAGGGTCGTGCCCTCAGCGTATCGGACTATCCCATCCAGCGCAAGATCGAAGCCGCGCGGGCCCGTGGAGCGGCTGGCCTCATCTTCCTCCGCGATGCACCCGGGGGACCGCGCGGACTTCGCGGGATGAGCCTTGCCCCGCGCATCGCTCTCGCCGAAGAAGACGCGCGCAGGGCATCCTCTTTTCCCGTTCTGTTGGCCGAAGCTCGCTTGGCGCAGGACCTGCTGAGATCCCTTGGCGTGTCGCTCGAGCGCATTCCGGCGGAACTGCCGGCGTCGACACCGCTCGGCCTCACCGCTTCGGTGACGCTCGTTTTCGAGACGCGCCGGCAATCAGCGGCCAATGTCATCGGTATCTTGGATGGGGCTGATCCCGAGCGGCGGCAGGAGTATGTTCTCCTGAGCGCCCATTATGATCATCTCCAGACGCGCGACGGACAAATTTACAACGGGGCCGACGACAATGCGTCTGGGACGGCGACCGTCCTCGAAGTCGCCCAGGCGTTCACCATCGGAGAGCGCCCCCAGCGTTCGATCCTCATCATCTTTCACACGGCCGAAGAGGTGGGCCTGCTCGGATCGAAATATTTCGTCGCGCATCCGACGGTCCCTCTGAATGCCATCGTCGCCGGTTTGAACGTGGATATGGTGGGGCGCACGCGCGCTCCCCACGATGCCCATCCCGCCAATCGTGAGCTGGCCGACGCCAATACGCTCTATCTCATCGGCTCGGACAAGCTCAGTCGGGAGCTGCACGAGTTGAGCGAGCAGACGAATCGCGACACGGAGCGCTTCAATCTGGACTACCGATACAACCGCGAGGACCATCCGCAACGCCTCTATTATCGCAGCGATCATTACACCTATGCGCAGAAGGGCATTCCCGTCATCTTCTACTTCACCGGCTTGCACGAAGATTATCATCAGCCGACGGATGACACGGAGAAGCTCGATTTCGAAAAAATGGCCCGCATCGGGCGGTTGATCTTCGCCACGGCTTGGCGCATTGCGAACCTGGAGCATCGGCTCCGGGTGGATGTCTCTCCGGATGGGACGCGACCGAATTGATCGCTTGTTGGTCCGGCGGGGAATAGTGGAGACGCGCGAGCGGGCTCAAGCTCTCGTCCTCGCCGGTCAGGTCTTCGTCAACGGCGAGCGCGTGGATAAACCGGGCAAGTCTGTTCCCGAAGACGCGCGCATCGAGGTTCACGGTTTCGCGCTTCGGTACGTCAGTCGCGGCGGTTTGAAGCTCGAAGCTGCCCTGCGCGCCTTTGACATCTCCGTCGTCGGTGCCGTGTGCTTAGACATCGGGGCTTCGACCGGAGGATTCACCGATTGCCTGCTGCAGCATGGTGCGCGCTCAGTCTACGCCGTGGATGTCGGTCATGGCCAGCTCGATTGGCGCTTGCGCCGGGATCCGCGCGTCATCGTGCGCGAAGGTGTGAATGCGCGCTATCTGAAGCCCGAAGACTTCCCTACGCTCTTTGATCTCATCACGATTGATGTCTCCTTCATCTCCCTCACGAAAATCCTTCCGGCAGCCGCATCGCTGCTGAAGCCTTCGGGCACGATTCTCGCCTTGATCAAGCCGCAGTTCGAAGTCGGACGCGGGGAAGTGGGCCGAGGCGGTGTCGTGAGAGACCCGGAAAAACATCGGCGCGCCGTCGAGGGGATCCGCACCTTCGCCGAACGCGAGCTGTCTCTCACATGCGTGGGCGTGGTCGAGTCCCCCATTCTCGGGAGCGAGGGGAACAAAGAATTCTTCATCGCCCTGCAGCGCGCGGACGCGGCCCCTGAATCCGTGCAGAAGAGAGACCGAGATTAGTTCACCGCGAGCCGAACGGTGTGTTCACTTGTGATCCCGTTTCTTGGGAGGGGGGACGTGCACGCGAAGAGGATTTGTGACGAGCGTCTCCGGGGGCTCGAGGGTCACGATGCCTTGGATCACATAATCTCCGGCAGGGACACGACGGCCGCGCGCGTCCACATATCTCCACGTCGCTTCAAAGGCCACCTCTTCTCCTGGGGCGAGATGCCGATGTTCGAGGATCTGCTGGATGATCTTCCCTCGTTGCCACTCCCACACGAGCGTCCCATCCGGGCGCTTCACAAGGATGTTGTAGGCCGGGCGTCCGCTGAGAGCGAGGATGAGGGAACGCGCGCTCTCATTCCGAATCGTCAGCTTCACGCGGATTGCGCTCCGTGTTTGCGCCTTCGCTTCGATGTGCGCCGAGAACATCTCGGGATCTGACAGCGTGCCCGCCCCGTCAAGTCCCCCTCTCAGGAGAGCGAGCACAAGTATCCCCCCTCCTCCGATACTGTAAGGACGTGAGAGTGACATCACCCGTTCTCGAACCGCTCGTCGTTCAGCAGCTTCCGACCGCGCACGTTCGGAGCGAACCGAGTTCATCGCTCCGCTGGATATTTCCGATGGGACTGTAGACGAAAGACGTGCCGGAGGAATTCCCGCCCCAGAGCAGTCCGTAGAGCGTGACATCTGAGCCGTTGGTGATTTTGAAGACGGGCGAACCGCTGTCTCCGGCAGCGACAGTCGCCCGGACGAAGTCCTGACACAGGAGCACGATTCGCGTCCCCGTGACGCCCGTGTTCACGCATGTTTGCGTGATCGGCCCTTGAGACCATCCGGTCGTGCGCCCCACTTTGTTGAGCTGCTCTCCTGTGAGCCGCCGGGCGGCTTCGGCTGTGATTCGAAAGGTCCCCGCAATGTCGAGGGATCCCAAGGTTGAAGTTCGGGCGAGAAAGCCGAGGTTTGCCTCGACTCCTGAGGCAAGCCGCGCGAACGCGCTATCGCTGTAGCGGCAGATTCTGCCTCGAGGGCAACCGAATCGCCAGGTGTAGAGTGGATCAGCGATCTCTGTACCGATGAATGTGTCCAAGGCTTCGAGCGGTTGCCAATAGGGGGTGTCCTCGATTCCTCCTTGTACGTTCGTACAGTGCGATGCCGTGACGAATCCCAAGACGTTCGAGCGCACAGCGGTGAAGCCATAGGTGCACAGATAGCCGGGGAAATTGATCTGCACACCACCGACGAGCGGACGCACTTTATCCCGCAGCGTCTCCATAGGGAGGATCGGTTCGACCTTCTCCACGATCACCGCCTCGCGGGGGATGCCTGCGGCTGCGAGCGCACCGAGGACGTGTTCCCCGCTCTCTTCGCTCTCTACTCCAATCCGCAGTCGATTCCGCACCTCATCAATATCGGTCAGCGTCACTCCCTCGACCTCGAAGACCTGCGGGAAGAGCCGATCGTGCCACTCCTTGAGCTGGAGGAAGCTATATCGGGCAGGGAGAATGCGAAAAGCTCCGGCGCGGAGTCGCGGATCATCCCAGGCGAGCGCTCGGGCGAGCCGCAGCCCGATCTCTCTCACCGATTGAGTCGTGATCTCTCCCTCAACGAGGGAGACGACAATGCGTCCGTTCTCGTCCAGAAAGATCCCTCCAAATCCCGGGATCTGTTCCGCAATGCGGGCGAGCTGATCATCGAGTGTCCCTTCCACCAGGGGAGCCGGCGATATCCGTTGCGGGAGGGCCACGCCCCACGTGCCGAAGCTTGAGGCGAGCATCACGCCAAGAAGGACGCCCATGACCGGGATGTAACGCTTCGGTGTATGTGCCATGTTTCTTCTCCTGTCGCCTCTCACCTTGTCGATCGGTCCAGCAACCGGCCTGTACTCTACTTCTTGTGCCACCTGAAGTCAAGGGGAAATCGAGGGGAGGCCGAGTCGCGCTTCTGAGATGTGCGAAGCGCTCAAGTATGCGGGGGAGGAATTGCGGGAGGCCCCCCGCCTCTTTCCCACGGAGGGATCTTGCGCGCCACCGATATTGCCAAAAGGGGCATCCCCTTGATAAATTACGGGCGCATGATTTGGGGGAACGTTCAGGGGGAGGGAAATCGTATGAGGTGGAGCGCAGGTCAACGAAGGAGATCGCCGCTCCCTAGTGGATGGAGGCGTATGCTGAGCCTTTGGGGGGGTGTGCTTCTGCTTGGTGGGATGATCTCGGGGAGGCTCGGTTTCGGCCAAACGCCAGCTGTATATGCCATCAAGGATGCACGCATTGTGACGGTGACAGGGCCGACGATTCCCAAAGGCACCGTGGTCTTTCGGGACGGGATCATCACGGCGGTCGGAGAGAATGTCCCGATTCCTCCCGACGCGCGGGTGATTGACGGCAGCGGACTGACCGTCTACCCGGGGCTCTTCGACACGCAGACCGATATGGGACTGCCGACGGCGCCCCCAGCAGTAGGGGCACGCCCTGGGGCTTGGGCCGCTCCATCGGCACCGGCTCAACCTCAGCCGCCGCCCCTTCCCCACACGCAACCGGAGTGGCTGGCGGCGCGCCATCTTCAGATCGAGGGACAACGCTTCGAGAACGTGCGCGGCGCAGGGATCACAAATGTGCTCGTCATCCCGTCTCGCGGGATCTTCATCGGTCAGAGCGCGGTGATCAATACGGCCGGTGATACGCCGCAACGCGCGGTCGTGAAGTCTCCCGTCGCATTGCACATCGGGTTCACGCCGGTGGGTGGAGGCCTGGGCGGACGATTCCCCGGATCGCTGATGGGGGTGTTCGCGCACATCCGCCAGACGCTGCTCGATGCCCAGCGGTATGGCCAGCACTGGGAGCTATATCAGCGAGATCCGCGCGGCTTGCCGCGACCTGAATACACTGAATCGTTGGAAGCGCTGCAGCCGGTCCTGCGCGGCGAGCGACCTGTGATCTTTCACGTCAATTCGGAATCGGAGATCCGGCGAGCTATCCATCTGGCTGAGGAATTCCATCTGAAGTTCATCCTGAGCGGAGCGATCGAGGGGTATAAGGCTGTAGACATACTCCGCGAAAAGCGCGTCCCGTTGCTTGTTAGCGTGAATTTCCCCGAGCGTCCGCGTGATGCTGATCCCGAGGCCGATGAACCCCTGCGTATCCTGCGTCTGCGGGCGGAGGCGCCTCAAAATCCTGCGCGACTACATCAGGCTGGGGTGAAATTCGCATTCCATTCCGGTGGCTTATCCCATGCGCGGGACTATATTCGGAACGTCGCGCGAGCCGTTCGAGCAGGACTTCCTGAGGACGTCGCCGTGCGAGCGCTCACCATCCACGCTGCCGAGATCCTCGGCGTGGCCGAGCAGTTGGGGAGCATCGAGGTCGGGAAGATCGCCAACCTCGTCATCACCGATGGGAATCTCTTCGATGAGCGGACGCGGATCACGCACCTGTTCATTGACGGACGCCCGATCGAGCTGAGGCCGTCCGAACCCGAACGCCCTTCGGCTCCGGCGCCTCCCATTCTGGTGACGGGGACGTGGAATCTCACGGTCGAATCTCCGCAAGGAACGGTTCCAGTTACCGCCCATCTTCGACAGGAGGCCGATCGCCTCTCCGGCGTCGTGACCAGCCCCTTCGGGCAATCGAATATCTCCGAGGGATCGGTCTCCGGCGACCAGGTGCGATTCACGCTCTCGGTGGAGATTCAAGGGACGTCCGTTCTGGTCACGTTCGCCGGTCGGGTCGAGGGCGATCGGATGAGTGGGATGGTGACCGCCGAGGGAATGGGATCCTTCCCCTTCTCGGGGACGCGACCCCGAGGATGAAGAGAGGAGGAGCGAAGCGATGAGGAATATTGGCGCATTTTCTTCCGTCGCACGGATATGGGGGCTCGTTGTGATCCTCCTTGGATCGGGGCTCTCCTTCACGGAGCCCGTCTCGGCCCAAGCGCCGCAAAGCGAGGCGCGGGACGAGGTGACACTGATTCGTGGGGCGACGATCTTGACCGTTACTCGAGGGCGGATCGAGAACGGCTCGATCCTCATTCGCGGGGGGAAGATCGCCGCTGTCGGTCGAAACATCACCGCGCCACCAGGGGCGAAGGTCATCGAGGCGACGGGCAAGTACATCATGCCCGGCATCATTGATTGCCACTCGCATATTGCCATAGATGGCGGCGTGAACGAGGGCACACTGGCGGTCACCTCGATGGTGCGCATCGAGGACGTGCTCAACCCGACCGACATCAACATCTATCGCGATCTGGCTGGCGGAGTGACAACGGCTAATATTCTGCACGGGAGCGCGAATCCGATCGGCGGATTGAACGCTGTGATCAAGCTCCGGTGGGGGAAGACAGCGCGCGAGATGCTCTTTGAGGGGGCGATGCCAGGCATCAAGTTCGCTCTCGGAGAGAATCCGAAGCGTTCGAATTTCACACCGCCGCCAGGGACGCCTCGTCGGTATCCGGCGACGCGCCTGGGCGTCGAGTATGTGATCCGTGAGGCGTTCACGCAGGCGCGCAACTACATGCGTCAGTGGGAGGAGTACGAGCGGCGCCGAAAGGCGGGCGAGAACGTCGTCCCGCCGCGTCGCGATCTGAAGCTGGAGCCTCTTGTCGAGATCCTACAAGGGAAGCGGCTGGTCCACGCCCACGCTTACCGCGCCGATGAGATCCTCATGCTCATTCGCCTGGCCGAGGAGTTTGGCTTCAAGATCGCGACGTTCCAACACGTGTTGGAAGGGTATAAGGTCGCCCGAGAGATCGCCGCTCATGGCGCGGGGGCTTCCACGTTCTCCGACTGGTGGGCGTACAAGGTCGAAGCCTACGACGCGATCCCCTATAACGGAGCGCTCATGGCGCGTCGGGGAGTTATAGTCTCTTTCAACTCCGACAGCGCCGAATTGGCTCGCCGGTTGAATCTGGAGGCGGCCAAGGCGATGAAGTATGGTGGACTGAGCGAGGACGAAGCGCTGGCGCTCATCACCATCAATCCGGCCAAACAGCTGCGTATTGACCATCGAGTGGGATCAATCGAAGTGGGCAAGGATGCCGACCTGGTGATCTACAGCGGGCATCCATTGAGCGTCTACTCGATCGTCGAGAAGGTGTTCATTGACGGTCAGCTCTACTTCGATCGCGAGGCCGATCTGGCCCGACGCGCGGAGCTTCAGAAGGAGAAGGAGGCGCTCAAAGCGCGCGAGCGAAGCGATGAGCGCCGCGGCGGACCTCGCGGGCGTCCGCCGGAAAATCCGTGAGAGGGAAAGGGGATAATGAAGGATCCGCAGCGCGCGAGCGCTATATCGGGGAAGGGAGGTCCGGGTATGAGAAAGGCGATTGGTCTCATTCTCATCTGGGGACTCCTGTCCGCGCTCTCGCCCTGGAGTGCGCGGGCGCAATCGGGAGAGGTCTACGCCATCACCAATGCGCGCATCGTCCCGATCACTCGTCCGGTGATCGAGCGCGGCACCATTGTCATTCGGGGCGGGAAGATCGCGGCCGTGGGACAGAATGTCTCGATCCCTGCTGGGGCGCGCGTTATCAACGCCCGGGGGATGTGGGTCTATCCCGGTTTCATTGATTCGGGGACGACCATTGGCTTGACGGAGATCGGCCAGGTTCCTGCGACGGTGGATGTCAATGAGCTGGGAGACTTCAATCCGCAGTTGAGGGCGATCACGGCCGTTCACCCAGCGAGCGAGATCATCCCGGTGACGCGCGTCAACGGCATCACGACTGTGCTCACGACCCCGCGCGGGGGCATTCTCTCCGGACAGGCAGCACTCATCAATCTCGACGGCTGGACGTGGGAGGAGATGCTCGTCAAAGCGCCTGTCGGGATCTACTTCAATTTCCCCTCGATCGTCGCAGGTCGCTTCTTCGATCCGGAGACCTTCCAACCGCGAGAGCGGAGCTTCCAGGAAGCGCGTCGTCAGCGCGACGAGCGCCTGCAACGTGTGAGACAGCTTTTGGAGGATGCGCGTGCCTATGCGAAGGCGAAAAAAGCGGCCGAAACGAGCGTGCCCGAGGGCAACGCCACAGGCGATGGGGATCTGCATCCCTTCCTGATCAACCCGGTCCTGGAATCATTGGTGCCGGTCGTCGAAGGGGCGCTGCCGCTGATCGTCGCTGCCAATGAGGAGCGGGACATCAAAGCTGCTGTCGAGTTCGCCGAGGAACAGAAGGTCAAGATCATCCTGAGCGGAGGACTCGAGGCTCCGAGGGTTGCGCAGCTGCTCAAGGAGAAGAATATCCCCGTTCTGTTTGGACCCGTCCTCAGCCTTCCGCGGCGCGAGGATGATCCCTACGATAGCGTGTTCACGGCTCCGAAGCAACTCTTTGAAGCGGGGGTGAAATTCGCCTTCCTGACCAACGACGCGGCGAACGTCCGCAATCTGCCGTATCATGCGGCGATGGCTGTCGCCTTCGGCTTGCCGCGCGAGGAGGCGTTGAAAGCGCTGACGATCTATCCGGCGGAGATCTTCGGCGTCGCCGACCGGTTGGGGAGCATCGAAGTGGGCAAGATCGCGAATCTCGTCGTCTGGGACGGCGATCCCTTGGAGATCCGCTCGCAGGTGCGCCATCTCTTCATCAACGGAAAGCCCGTGCCGCTCACCAGCAAGCACACGCAGCTCTACGAACGCTATCGGAACCGGCCATGAGCGCCGCGTCGCCCTCTTTGGCAGGGTTGGCTGTGTGTAAAGGTCACTGAGGCGCTCCGTACAAGGAGGCCTCATCTCCCGGTGGCGTCCTGGCGAAGCAGTGCTCGCTCAGCATTCTTCCCGTTCCGGTTTCGCCATCGGGAAGTAAGGAGTAGGGGGCCGTTTCGACTTGGACGAACCTCGAACATCCTCTCGGAGATTGTCGGCTCGCCACAGAAGCCGTGTGGCGTAGGGGGAAGATATGTGGAAGAGCGCGTGCCTTTTGTTCTCCTTCTTCCTGGTGCTGTCCGGATACCTCTTGCCGCCTGGTTCGGAAGATCGCAGGGGATACCCGGGGAGAGTCCGCTCGTCGCAAGAGGGTGAGACCCAAGCGTTCGCAGCGATTGAGGTATACACGGTCCTGGATGCCGGCAATGACAGCACGGGCCGCATCATCCGAAACAACGCGACGACAGGTGACCTGGGCGGGACGACGGGCCTGGAACGAGGGATCGCCGTGCGGCCCGGCGATCCCCCTATCGTGTATATTGCTCGCGGAGCGACGTCCACGGGAGATGGGCGACCGGGAGGGGTCGTCGGTCTGGCCGCTATCCGGCTTCAGGAGAAGACCGATGGAGATTTCAATCCGAACACCGATCCCGATCTCCCGCTCGCATACATTGACACGGGGCTGATCGTCTCTGGCGGGCGACCTGCGAATTTCGCCTTCGTCCAGGGGATCACCTATGATCCTGTGCTCGACAAGGTGTGGGTGCTCGATGGCACGGGGACGACGCCGCGCGTGTGGTATTTCGACGGAGGGGCTGTAGGGGGTGCGCCTGATGGAGGCGACGTTTCTCGGACGGCCGTCGCACAAGGGATTCGGCTCGCCTTTCAGGCGGACAATACTTCCGGTCTCGGCGGTCGAGGACACGCCCTTGCCGTGCGCGTGGATCCACAGGACACGAACCGAATCCGCGTCGCGCTCGCCATGGGGAATCATCTGGAGGTGTGGGAGAGCACAAACGGTCTTTCCGGACCGTGGAGGCTGAAGTGGGAGAGCGCCGCCGATCCGGATGGCGAGGGACCCCATCCGCCTTTCCAACCAGCTTCTATCCGCGATGTCGCCTTTGATGAGAAGGGTGACGTTTGGGTGACGCATGCCGACTATGGTCCAATGGTGTCAAGCTCTGAGGCGACCACCGCCTGTCCTTCTGTCTTGCATCGCTATGCCGGTGAGGGTGAAGGGCATGGGCGGCTGGCTGAAGGGAGCGTGAATCTCCCGATCCCCTCGTTCGTCCTTCACCAGGAGGTCGTCCGACCGGGCGAGCTCTGCCGTGGGTTCAACTCGGTGAGGTTCTATCGTCGGGGAGATACGATCCTGCTTCTGGCTGCGCATCGGGGGCCCAGTGAGGCGCGCATTGCCGTGCTGCGGTATCGGCGTGAGGGAGAGCCGGGCGCGTACCGATTCGAACCCATTGATGGATTCGGCAGCGCCGTGAGCGAGGCGTTTCAGGACGAGACATTGCGCACGCTGCGGCTGAGGGGATCGGCGCGGGAAACTCAGCCCGGAGGGGGAACGCTCAACGGATTTCTCTACCTCTCGCTGCCCTACGCATCCGAGGGTGATCTTCGAATTCGGGAGGAGGCACTCTACCTGAATGGATTCGTAGTAGACGGGCGGAAGGGGCAAACGCTCCCCACATCGGGCATCATCCGCGTGCGGCTGCCGTCCCCGTGATCTCCACCTGTGGCGTTTCAGAGGTCGGGGGAATCGCCGAGTTCGCTTTGGCCGTGTAGCCCATGAGAAACTCAGTGCGCCTCGTCACGCCTGCTCTTTGGGCAAGACATCCATGATCCACGTGATCGCGGCGAACGCGCCGGACCATCCGATCGTCGTGATCGCCAGAATCCCGACGTGGATCAGCTCCTCGGGGGCGATCCCCGCCTTCAGCGCGCGGCGCGCGTGCGAGTGGACGGCTCCCTCGCGGCCCGCCCCGATGGCGATGGCCAGTTTCACAAGCCGCTGCGTCCGCTCATCGAGCGGTCCGGCGTGGGCCGTCGCTTCCCCCAGCTGATTGTATGCCTCCCAAACCTGCGGATACTTTGCCGCGAATTCCTGCAAGATTCCCGGCAGCTCTTTGTCCGCCATATCCGTCCTCCTTCCCGTGATGAAGCCTCTGCTCTGACGCAGATACTCTTCGGCAATTGTGCGCGATCGGGCGGAGAAGTCAAGAGGAGCGATCAGCCCTCTTGCTGGAAGCGAACCAATTACTTCCGGGAACCTTCTGCGATGCGCGTTCGTTACTCAATGGGCGGATGCCTTGATTGGGGGGAGAGAATGGACGTATGATGGAAGGGTATGAAAGTAATGGAAACCATTAAAGTAGCGCTGGATGCCATCTGGGCCCACAAGCTGCGCAGTTTCCTGACGCTTCTGGGCGTCATTATTGGCGTCGCGACAGTCATCCTCGTGGTGATGGGGATCGAGGGCTTCAACGCGTACTTCAACGATCGCATCGCGGATCTGGGAGCTAATGCCTTCGCCGTGCGCAAGTACGGATTCATCACCAGTTGGGAGGATTTCATCAAGCAGAGCAAGCGGAATAAGGACGTCACCTTCGACGACCTGCGCGCCATTTTGGAGAATCCCCGGCGTCGCTACGTGCGGGATGCGGCGGCTGAGGTGGCGACGGTCGGAGCGGTCAAGTATGGCGCGCAAACCCTTCAGGACGTGCGCATCAGGGGCGTCACCTTCAACATGGGGGAGATCGATCGGTTGGAGATCGCCGAAGGACGATACCTCAATCGAGAGGAAGAAGAGCGCAGCCGCGCCGTGTGCATCATCGGTGCGGACATCGTGAAAGAGTTCTTTCCGGGGACGGATCCGCTCGGCCGTGAGATTCGGATCGCCGGGCTTCCCTTCCGCATCGTCGGCGTGGCCGAAGAGCAGGGGGCGATCTTCGGCCAGCCACAAGATAATTTCGTCATCATTCCGATCACGACCTTCCGGAAGATCTTCAGTACGCGGCGCTCAATCGGGATTCGCGTCGCGGCCACAAGCGCCGATGACATCCCCCGAGCCGTGGATGAGGTCCGCATGGTCTTGCGAGCGCGCCGTCACCTGAGGTACGAGGAGGAGGACAACTTCGGCATCATCACCGCCGAAGCCATCAACAGCTTCCGCGAGAAGATGCTCGGCACGATCCAGATGGCGACCATCGGCTTGGCGTCCATTGCGCTTGTCGTCGGCGGCATCGTCATCATGAACATCATGCTTGTGTCGGTGACCGAGCGCACGCGCGAGATCGGGATTCGGAAATCCGTCGGGGCGCGGCGTCGGGACATCCTCCTGCAATTCCTCTCGGAGTCAATTACGTTGGCGATGATCGGCGGGGCGATCGGCATTCTCCTCGCCTACGGGCTGGGGAAGCTCGCCGCCGCACTCTTCGGGATTCGGATGGAGCTGCCCGTGGATTGGACGCTGCTTGCGGTGGCGATCGCCGGCAGCGTCGGTCTCATCTCGGGCGTCTATCCCGCGTATAAGGCGGCGCAACTGGATCCGGTCGAGGCCTTGAGAGCAGAATGACGCGGCAGGAGCTCCAGGAGAGTTTCAAGATGGCTGTGGCGACGCTGCGGGCGCACAAGCTCCGCTCGTCGCTCACGATCCTGGGCGTCGTCATCGGCGTCACGACGGTCATGGTGATCGCCGCCTTCATCGCAGGCATCCGGATGCAGTTTGAGGAGCTGATCGACAGCTTCGGCACGCGCACGCTCTTCATCTTTCGCTTTGAGCCGGGAATTCGCCTGGGGCGGGTGAGCCCGGAGGAGCGGCAACGTCCACCGCTCACCTACGAGGACGCCATGGCTATCGCCCAGTATTGTCCCTCGGTCGAGATCGCCGTGCCCATTATCTGGCCCCCTCCGATGAACCGTCCCCCGGTCCGCTATCGCGATCAGGAGCTCTACACGGTCGAGATCAACGGGACGCTCCCGCAACTGGAGCGAATCGCCACGATTCATATCGCTCAAGGCCGATTCTTCACCGAGTGGGAGAACACACATCGGCAACCGGTCGCGGTCATCGGTTCCGCTATCGCTGATAAGTTCTTTCCGTATATGAACCCCCTGGGGAAGACGATCCAGATCGGTGGCAAGGAGTTCACGATCGTTGGCGTTCTGGAGAAGCAGGAGAACATCTTCGCCGGCAGCGATTCCGGGGAGAATAGCCGCATCTACGTTCCCTACGAGACGTTGAAGAAGATGTACCCGCGGCTTGAGGATCATCTCATTATGGTGCAGACGGCTCCGGGGCGCATGGAGAGCGCCATTGATGAGATCACTGAACTTCTGCGCCGACGGCGTAACGTCCCCTATGATCAACCTAATAACTTCGGCATCTCCACGCCTGATGTCATCCGCCGGCAGTTCGATCAAATCACCTTCGCCATCGTTGTCCTGATGTTCGCCATCTCGAGTGTGGGATTGCTGGTCGGCGGTATCGGCGTCATGAACATCATGCTCGTGTCGGTGACCGAGCGCACGCGCGAGATCGGCATTCGCAAAGCCATTGGAGCGCGGCGTCGCGATATCGCTTGGCAGTTCTTGATCGAGGCAATGGTCCTCACGGGGATTGGCGGCATCTTGGGTATTCTCGTGGGCTGGGGCTTGAGTGAAGTCGTGCGCACCTTCCTGCCCACGACAATGCCCCTGTGGGCGCCAGTGATCGGGTTCACGGTCTCCGTCGGCGTCGGTCTCTTCTTCGGCCTCTGGCCGGCGATGAAAGCCGCGCGCCTGGATCCCGTAGAGGCACTCCGCTACGAGTAGTCGCGGATCACGCTCCTCCGCTCAATTCTCCCCCCGCGCTGTGATCGTGAAGGTCGCCGTCGGCTCGATCGTTCTCTGTGCCACGTGATCCGTGATGCGCACCTTCACGGTGTAGGTCCCCGGAGCGAGTGTCTCCGTCGAGAGGACGCGCGCGAGCACGATCTGTTGGGTCGTGAAGCGCGTGAGGCCGTTTTGCCCGTCTTCCGCGAGGCGCATCACCTCGCTCCCATCGCGCATCACGATGTATTCGATATCCACCGCCGGCCGCAACGTCGTCTGATCTATGCCGGGGTTGTAGATCTGCAGATAGATGCCCACGGGATCGCCTCGACGAAAGATCGCGTTCACGTTGGGGCGCACCTTTAGGTTCCCGAGAACGAAGGGACCGGCGGCGACGCGCCCGTGCAGAGGTTCGATCCGCTCAGCCAGAATGAGCGAGCTGGTCGAGAGTTGCCCTTCGGCGTACTTCGGGACCTGAATGCCGTGGTGGACGACGCCCGTGCGACCGCTGTTGACGTCGCGGATGACGAGGTCAATGACATAGTGACCGGGTGGCAACGTGATCTGCCGCTGGTAGATGGACTTCTGCTTCACCCCTTGATCGAAGACATCATCCGTATACCGCTGCGTGACGACGTCCTCGAAGATCTGGGGACGGCGGCCCGTCACCGGGCGAATACGCCCATGAATATTGACGGTGGCTTCGTTATATCCCCCGGTGTTCTTGAAGCTCAAGTCCTGGTTCTCCATCAGCACGGTGATGAGCGTGAGAATCGAGCTGTCGGTGATGCGCACGAAATCCACGCGCATTTGGAAAGGCAGGACGTCGAATTCGACCTCGAGTTTGGCATCAGCCAGCGTCGCCAGATCGTTGAACTTGACTCGAGGCGGACGCTGTAAATTGGCCAAAAGTTGCAAGCGCTCGAACGGTTGGTCCTGTACGCGCTGATGCATGAGCGGGTACCGCTCGCGATTGCCGGGAGAGAAGAAGGGGCGATCGGCCTTGGACGCGAGGCCCAGTTGCTCGGCGAGGGTCAAGCCGGCGCCGGGGACAAAGAGCAACGCATCCTTCTCATCCGGGCTCCGCGCGATGCGATATTCACCCGTCATCGTGGGATCTACGAACTCGATCTCAATCCCGCTGCCTATGCCCTCAATGTACCGATAGAACCAGACCTCGAACGGATAGGTGCTCGTCGTCCCGCCGCCCTCCCAGATCGGTCGGTCATAGGTGCCACCGGCCGGGTGGCTCTCAATGCTGTCGGGGGGACCGAACATGATATAAATGCGCCCGCGATCGGTCTTCCATCCCGGAATCCCGGAGGAGAAGCGCTCGTTGGCATAAGCGATGCGCCGGTAGTGCTCCTCGCGATACTCGTTCTCCTCCGTGTCGGGATTCGGATCGCGCCGGAGCCAAAACTGCTCGATGAACTGTTCCCGCTCCTCGTCCGTCTCCAGCTTCAGGAAAGCTGCGCGCTCCTCTTCGGTGATGATCCAGCGGACGTCCTCTTCGAGCCATTTCTTATAGACCTCGCCCAGTTCCCTCTTCCGCTTCTTTTGTCGCTCTTTGTCTTCTTTCTTCTTCTCCTGCTTCTGTCGGGGATTCATCACAGGGGATGAAGCGCTCACGAGCCCTCCGTAGGGAACGAGCGCGAGCGCGAGCAGCAGAAGGCTTGTCGTGACAGGACCACCCGCGATCTGAAGATGGCGAGATCCGCGCCGCGGAGGAATGGTGGGTCTCCCGATGCTATTCTCACCCTTCATCGCTCACCCTCCTGGCCGTGTGATCATCCCAAGTATAGATGAAGCCGTCGGGCCCTTTCAAGAAGCTCGCCGCGCGGACGGTCGGCCGACGATCCAGGCGATGCCGATCGAGAGGGCATAGAGGGTGATCATCGGCAGGGCGAAGATGAGCAGGTTCGGGATATCGCCCGTGGGCGAGATGATGGCGGCCAACACGAAGATCGCCAAAAATGCGTAACGCCAGGGGCGCGCCAGCATCTGCGGCGTGACGATGCCGAGGCGGGCCAGAAAGAGGGTGATCGTCGGGATTTGAAAGACCGCCCCCAGACCAAGCATGATGACGAGGATGAGATCGAAGTAGTCGCTCGCCCGCAGCAGTGGGCGGAATTCGCTTCCCAATTGCAGCAACCAATCAGCCGCGCGCGGGAAGGCGATATAGTAGCCGAAAGCCGCTCCCAGCACGAAAAAGGCGGAACCCATCAGGAGGAAAGGGAGCACATATCGCCGCTCGTGCCGATACAGCCCGGGCGCGACGAAAGCCCAGAGCTGATAGAGCAGAAACGGCATGGCCAGAAAGACAGCCGCGTAGAAGGAGACGCGGATATAGAGACTGAAGGCCTCTTGCACCGTGGTGACGATCAGCCGCTCGCCGGTCGGATTCCACGATGCATGCCGCAGGTCGGGCAGGCGCGTGCCTGCTGGGATCAGCCCTTGGTCCGTCATCCACGGCTCGGCCAGGACGATCGCTATCTCCTCCCCGCGCGTCTCGACGCGCGCGGGGACAGGGGTGCCCGCCGGGATGATGCGCCATCCGATGCGCACCTCTTCGGGGAGCGAGTACTGGAAGCGATCTCCCGGGCGAAGCTCACGCGTCTGCGGCTCGAGCACCGTGCGAACGCCTGCTGCTTCTGCGCGGGCGAGGGCGTGACGAACCGGCGCCTCTAAGAATTGAAAGATCGGCTCGCGGAAGAACCAGCATCCTACAAGCAAGATCAAAACGGCGAGCACGCACCGCAACAGTCGCTGCCGCAGCTCTTCCAAATGCTCCAGCAGCGACATCTCCGTCCCGGCCAGCTCATCCTCGACTCTCGGCTCCACGTCCTCGGTCTTAAGACTCACGATCGTCCTTCAGCTCCCGATTCGAGTCCGGCGGAGAAGAGGAAGGAGACCACGTCGCAGCCGTCAGCCGCTTCTCCTCCATGAGGATCTCCTCCTCCCAGGAGCGCTTGAACTCTTCTGAGGCGCGGCGGAACTGCGCGAGGCTCTGGCCGAGCGAACGCCCCAGTTCGGGCAGCTTGCGGGGGCCGAACAAGATCAGGGCGATCACCAGAATGAAGAGCAGTTCTGTCATGGACAGGCCGCTGAACATCGTTGGCGCTCCCTCCGGCGTTCGCTCACGCTTATACTATGGACCGAGGGGACTCTCCCGTCAAGCGCGTCCGACGGCCTCGAGCATTCGGCGCCATGGCCTTGATGACCTCGAGGAATTTCTGTGCGGCGTGCGAATGCACCTTGTCGCGCAGATAGATCACCCGGAGCACGCGTTGATGTCGGAATCCCTGGATAGGGACGCTCACGAGCTTCCCCTGCTCGAGCTCCTCCGCGATGCACATTCGGGGGACGAAGGCGAGTCCCAGCCCCATCTTCACGAACTCTTTGATCGTCTCGATGCTCGTCAGCTCGATGACGATGTTGAGCGGGACGCGCGCTCGACGGAAGGCCTGGATCACTCGCTCGCGCGCGGGCGAGCGCACGTTATGAGCGATGAAGGGCTCGCCGCCCAAGTCCCGGAGCGCGATCCGCTCGCGCGCGGCCAGCGGATGGCCGGGTGGCAGGATCAGCACGAGTTCGTCCTCCAGGATCGGAAACGATGCCAGCTCGCGATCGTTCGGATCGAAGGAGACGATGCCGAAATCGAGATTGCGTTCCTTGATCTCGCGCGGCAAGCGCTCGGAGAAAGAGCGATAGACCTCGATCTTGATCGTCGGATACTGCTCGCGGAAGGCGAGAATGATGCGCGGCAGCAGATAGAGGCTCGTGCTCTCGTTGGCTCCGATAGTGACGCGCCCCGTGTGCAGTTGCCGCAGCTCCTCGATGGTCCCCAGAGCCTCCCGACGCAGATTGAGGATCTTCTGTGCGTACTCGAAGAGGATCTGTCCGACCTCGGTCAGTGTGACTTCCTTCTGCGAGCGATCGAAGAGCAAGGCGCCGACCTCCTCCTCCAACTTCTTGATGGCGATGCTCAGGGCCGGTTGCGTGCGCGCCAATTGCTCGGCCGCGCGCGAGAAGCTCCGCGCCCGCGCAATGGTCACCAATGCCTCCAGTTGCGCGAATTCCATAGGCGGCTCCATTGTAGCATAACGGGCGTTAATTGTCAGCGAAAAAGAATAAATTTTACAAACAGCCCACAAAGCGGCTACACTACGCTCTCATCCGCGCCGAGCGAGGGCGCGGGGATGTTGTGCGGAGGGAAGGCGGTATGGCGGAACGCATCATCATCTTCGATACGACGTTGCGCGATGGCGAGCAATCGCCCGGCTGCAGTATGAATGTCGAGGAGAAGCTGCGCATGGCGCGCCAATTGGACGCGCTGGGCGTGGATGTCATCGAGGCCGGATTTCCCATCTCCTCGGATGAGGACTTCGAGGCCGTGCGGCAGATCGCTCGAGAAGTTCGCCGCCCGATCATCGCTGCACTGGCGCGCGCGGTTCGGGAGGACATCGAGCGCGCGTGGGAGGCGCTCTGTTATGCCGAACGGCCGCGCATTCATACGTTCATCGCCACTTCGGATATCCACCTCCAGTACAAGCTGCGGAAGACGCGCGAGCAGGTCTTGGAGGACGCGTGCCGCGCCGTGCGTCTGGCCAAGAGCTTCTGCGACGACGTCGAGTTCTCGGCTGAGGATGCTACGCGTACCGATCTCGACTATCTCTGTCAGGTCGTCGAGGCCGTGATCGCCGAAGGGGCGACGACGATCAACATCCCGGATACTGTCGGCTATACGATCCCGAGCGAGTTTGTGACGATCCTCCGCACGCTGCGCGAGCGCGTGCCCAATATTGATCGCGTTACCTTGAGCGTCCACTGCCACAACGACCTCGGCCTCGCCGTCGCGAATTCGCTGGCGGCGATCCAGGCGGGAGCTCGTCAGGTCGAGTGCACGGTGAATGGCATCGGCGAGCGAGCCGGAAATGCAGCGTTGGAAGAGATCGTCATGGCGCTCAAGGTCCGCCATGACCTCCTCCCCTATACGACGGGGATTCACACGGAGCAGATCTACAAGACGAGTCAGCTCTTGAGCAACATCACCGGCGTCTTCGTGCAGCCCAACAAGGCGATCGTGGGGCGGAATGCTTTCGCGCATGAATCGGGCATCCATCAGGATGGCGTACTCAAGCACAAGCTCACGTACGAGATCATGACGCCCGAATCGGTCGGGATTAAGCAGAGCACGCTCGTTCTGGGGAAACATTCGGGACGCCACGCCTTGCAGAAGAGGTTCGAGGACATGGGCTATCGCTTGAGCCGCGCTGAGTTGGATAAGGCGTACAAGCTCTTCATGAAGCTCGCCGAGCGGAAGAAGGAGGTCTACGAGGAAGACCTGCTCGCGATCCTGCAAGACGGGCTTCGAGACATCCCGGAGACGTACACGCTGCGGCTCGTGCAGTCGTTGGCGGGGAACCCGAAGGCGGCGACAGCGACGGTTGTGCTGGAGCGCGGAGGACAAACCTTCATCCAGTCGGCGACGGGAGACGGTCCGGTCGCGGCTGCTTACGCGGCCATTGATCAAATCGTAGGGATGAGGGGGCAACTTGTGGATTACTCGATTCGATCCATCGGGCGGGGCGCCGAAGCCCTCGGCGAGGTCTTCGTCCATGTGGACTTCGAGGGCAAGGTCTTCACCGGTCGGGCCGCGAGCACCGATATCGTGGATGCGAGTGCGCGCGCCTATCTGCATGCCGTCAATAAGGCGCTTCATGCTCGAGAGCGACTTGCCCGCCTCTCGACCGAGGGCCGCCCGCAGTCTTCGGAAGGGGCGTCCGCTTCCTGAGCAGGCGGAGGAAGCGCTTTTTTCTCCGCCGTAGGATCAGTCCCTGTCATTCCGGAGGAATGCGCATGGGGGGTGGAGGAGCAACAGACCAGCGTGTGTTTCGCATCGCGGTTTTGCCTGGAGATGGCATCGGGCCGGAAGTCATCGCGCAGGCCGTGAGGGTTCTGCGCGCTGTGGGAGAGGTCTTTGGACATCAGTTTGAGTTCGCGTATTTCCCGATCGGAGGAGCTGCTCTTCGGGAAACTGGTGCGCCCTTTCCCTCGGAAACGCGAGAGGGCTGTCTCCGGAGCGATGCCGTGCTCCTTGGGGCCGTTGGGGCTCCGGAGTTCGACGCGAATCCGCCACCGCTCAAGCCTGAGACGGGACTTCTCGAGCTTCGGCGCAGTTTGGGAGTGTTTGCGAACCTTCGCCCAGCCCTTCTTTATGAGCCGCTTGTTGAGGCGTCGCCGCTGCGCCCCGAAGTGGTTCGCGGGACGGATCTGCTCATCGTCCGCGAGTTGACCGGCGGCCTGTACTTTGGCACGCCTCGGGGCTTCGAGCGGGATGCGGAGGGACAGGAGGTCGCCGTCAACACGCTGCGCTACAGCCGCGCGGAGATCGAGCGGGTCGCTCGCATCGCCTTTGACGCTGCCCGACAGCGGCGGCGCAAGCTCACCTCGGTGGACAAAGCTAATGTGCTCGAGACGTCGCAACTGTGGCGGCGCGTCGTCACCGAGGTGGCTGCCGAATTCCCCGACGTGGAGGTGGAGCACATCTACGTGGATGCCTGCGCCATGTACCTCATAAAGGATCCGCGTCGCTTCGACGTCATCGTGACCGAGAACATGTTCGGTGATATCTTGAGCGACGAAGCGGCGATGCTCACCGGATCCATCGGCATGCTTCCCTCGGCCTCGATCGGAGGTCGAGTGGGGCTCTACGAACCGGTGCACGGTTCCGCACCGGACATCGCAGGAAAAGGGGTGGCGAATCCCTTGGCCGCGATCGCATCGGTCGCTCTGATGCTCCGCTATTCGTTCGAGCTCTCGGCGGAAGCGGCGGCTATTGAGCGCGCGATCGCGCGCGTCTTAGAGCTGGGCTTTCGCACAGCGGATATTTATCGTGGCGAAGGACAGCTTGTGGGCACTGAGGCCATGGGGGATCACGTCATCGCCTTACTGCGAGAAGTCGCGACCGCAGGATGAGGGAGACGTGTCTCCCAACAGGCCTGTAGTAGAGGTGTGACCTCCGAGAAGATCGCCAGGAGAGCTTCCAGGATCTCGCGTCCGTCCATGGTGCGAATCTCCGCTTCGCTCAAGGGATAGAAGAGCTGGAAGCCGCACCACTGCCGGGCCGGTGCGCGGGCGATCACGCGGTGGAGCGCTGCGGGGCCCGTGAAATTCTTCGCCGTGAACTCGCGCCCCTCAGCCCAACTACCGACGAAGATGTGGAATCCGTCACGTCGTACCAACTGCGCGAGCGCGCGCGTCATCTCGCGATTGTGCATCAGCTGAGCGATCAGACGGTGCCAGTCCCAGTTCGCCTGAAGCTGGCATTCCGGGAACTCCGGTGGGGGGATGACATATCCGCGCTCCACCTGCATTCCCGCCTCGAGGACGCGTTCATCCCGATCCAGTGCGACGAAATACTTCGCGCATCCGAAACTCGCCTTCCTCCGGCGTTGGGAACGCGGGAAGAACCCTATCCACTGCCAGTAAAGGCCGCGCCCCCAGCGTACGGTGACGAAAGGTTCTTCGAAGGCCGATTCCAGCGCGAACTTCAGCAGGCGCGTCAGGCGCTGTTCGGGTTCGAGTCTGCCGATGCGAATCCCCCGCTCGAAGTCGAGGTATTCGCGGCGAAAGGCCGCCACCGGCGGGACACGGAATCGCGGGCGAGCCAATGGCTCCTCCACGAGCTCAAGAGTTCGTCCACGCTTTGCACTTTTCATCGCGGCCTCATCGTCGCTTCGGGAAGCAAGCCGAGCACGGACCAGAGATCCGCAGCGCGAATTGCCTCGGGCAGCTCTTTCAGAGTCGTGAGTACGAACCCTTCGGTTTGCGCCCGACGCAAGTTCCCATGCGTCGCGCGCAGAATAGCGAACACGTCGAGGATCTCGCTGCCGTCATAGTATCCGTCTTCAAGGCTCACGAGCACGTTGGCCGGATGCTGGACATATCCGGCGAAACTTTCCCAGAGGCGGCGCACCGCATCCGGGTAGCTGTGCGCGTGCGTCGCCGCGAAGAGATCGGCATCAGCGACGAACCCATCATCATCCATCCGGCCTTCGGCGCGCAGCCGCTCCAGAATGGGCAGGAGCGCCAGCGGATCCCCGGTGAAGGTGAGATAGCGGTAGCGATCGCCACGCCGTTCGATGCGCGCGCGTCCACGGGGACCGACGACATACACCATCCCGTTCCGAGCATAGGCGACCAGGTCCACACCGGGAGCGGTGGCGAGAACCTCAGCCACACGCGGCTCATGAGCGTCCGCGACGTAGAACGCTGCGCACCCGACGAGTCCATATCGCGGCTGGACGACGCTGCGCTCTCCCTCCAGCCGACTCCTCAGCCGGAATCCATCCGCGCGCAACGCGTCTTGCAATTCAGCTCGCCGATAGCGCGCAAAGAGATTCCCGTGATCGGAGAAGAGCGTGATATGAATCTGGCCCTCAGCTTCGATGAAGAGTCGCTCCAACTTCCGATCCAGCGCAGCGAGAAAGGCGCGCAGCATCCCTTCCCCGCCCAGATGTGCCAGAGGATCGGTCGCGCTCACATAAGCGATGAAGACCTCATCCGAAGAGTGCCGGAACTTCCCCAATGCCTTCCGCAAAGAGAGCTGCGCATCGAGCCAAGCGCTCAACGGTGGGACGGCATATTCGAGCGTCATCGTGAGCCCCGATGGATGATAATCGAAGAGCTCCCGGAACGTTCCGGCAATGAACGTGCGCCGACGGAAGCGATGCCAGAATCCTCCCCGCATCGCGTTCGCGATGGGATCGTAGTAGTAGTCCTCGTATCCGGCCGAGGGGGGTGCGCCCAGCGGTCTCAGGATCTCGATGAACGCTGGATTGGTGAGCGTGGGGAAGGGCGCGATCAAGCGCGCGGGCGGATGAAAGAAGACGAAATGCCCCTGGCGCACCATCTCCTCGACGAGCGCGTAGCCGACGCCATCGAGCGAGAGAATGAGGTGGCGAATCGCGGGGCGGTCGGCTCGAGGTCCCGCGCTACTATCGCGTCCTCCGGAGAGGCCGGGACCGATCATCGTCATGCTCAGAAGGAGCGCGCTCGTCCATCGCATTGCGAGAGCGAGCGAGAATCTCGAGAGAGAGTCTAAGACGAAGCATCTCCTGGCGCATCGGACTTCGGGGACACGGCAGTCAGCATCTCCGCAACGATACGATATGCCGCCTCGAGCGCTTCGGGTAATCGCTCCAGATCGCGCCCTCCGGCCTCGGCCAGATCCGGTCGTCCTCCGCCTCGGCCGCCGATGATCGTCGCCAGCTCGCGCACGATCTTGCCAGCATCAAGCGGCGGCACCAGATCGCGGGAGACGCGAACCAGAAGGGTTGCCTTCTTATTCCCCGTTTGGCCGAGGACGATGACGCCAGACGTGAGCTTATGCAGCAACCGATCGGCGAGTTCCCGAAGGCCGGAGGGATCAAGCCCTTCGACCCGTTCGGCCAGGACCTTCACACCTTCTATCTCGCGCACGCGGTGGAGGACATCGGTGACCGCCTGCGCTGCTAAGCGGAGACGGAGAACTTCGACCTCCCGTTCCAGACGCTTCAGCTCGGCCTGCAGGCGTTCGACCTGCGCCGGCAGCTCGGCCGGCGTCGTGCGCAGCAGCTCGGCTGCGGCCATGAGCCGCGCCTCATCTTCTTGGAAGCGTTCGAGCGCCGCGCGCCCGCACACGGCCTCGATTCGTCGGATCCCAGCACCGATGGATTCCTCCTTCACGATCTTGAAAAGCCCGATATCGCCGGTTCGGGCAACGTGCGTTCCTCCGCACAGCTCCTTGGAGAAGCCCGGGACCTCGACGACGCGCACTCGGGAGCCGTACTTCTCGCCGAAGAAGGCGAGTGCGCCGCAGTGCAAGGCGCGCTCCAGCTCCATCTCCACCTTCACGACTTCGATGTTACGAAGGATCTGCTCATTGACCAAATCTTCGATGGCCCTAATTTCCTCGGGCGCGAGCGGTGCAAAGTGCGTGAAATCGAAGCGGAGACGATCCGGGGCCACAAGGCTCCCCGCTTGTTTGACGTGTGGACCGAGCACCTCCCGCAGCGCCGCATGCAGCAGGTGCGTCGCCGTGTGGTGAGGACGGATCCGTTCGCGTCGTTCCACATCAATGCGCGCTCGGACGCGATCTCCCCGGCGCAGTTCTCCCGCTTCGATCCGCGCGACGTGTACGTATTTAGCAACCGTCGCCGTTCCGTTCTCCGCGAACGTCTTGGACACCGTGTCTAGGACCAGAGCGCGCGCGCCTTCGCTCTCGATCACACCCGTGTCGCCGACCTGTCCGCCCGATTCGGCATAAAACGGCGTTTGGTCGAGCACGATATCCACATGCTGACCGGCCGCGGCCCGGTCCACCGGCTGCCCGTTCACAAAGAGCGCGAGGACGCGCGCCGAACACTCGGTCTGATCGTAACCGAGGAAGCGCGTCTCCAGTTCCCGCACGGTGGCGACGGCTTCTATTCCGGCGGCCTTCTCCTGCACCGTCTTCTTCCACGCCGCGAGCGCGCGCTGCCGCTGCTCGTCGAGGGCGGCCTGGAAGCCTTCCCAATCCACCACGTAGCCGCGTTGTGCCGCAATATATTCGATGAGGTCCTCGCGCAATCCATAGGTATCGTAGAGCATGAAGGCTTCCGTTCCGGCGATCCGGCGGCCCGGCGTCCGCTCCAGGATCTCGTCGAATTTTCGCAGGCCCGCTGAGAGCGTAGAGGTGAACAGATGCTCCTCCCGCCGGACGACGCGTTCGATCGTCGCCCGTGCGTCCAAAAGTTCGGGATACGCGGGAGCCATCACCTCAACGACCGCATCGGTCACCGCGTGAAAGAACGGAGAGGGGATCCCAAGCTTCCGCCCATGCCAGAGGGCGCGCCGCATGATCTTGCGCAGGACGTAGGCTCGCTGCTCGTTGCCCGGAAAGACACCATCGGCAATCAGAAAGGCCGTCGCGCGCGCATGATCGGCGATGACGCGCATGGACATCCCCTCGTCGCTCTCGCTCACATATTCGCGATCGGCCAGCGCAGCGATGCGCTCAAGCAGTGGGCGGAGGAGATCGGTATCGTAATTCGACGTCACGCCTTGCAACACAGCGGCGATGCGCTCCAAGCCCATGCCCGTATCCACCGAGGGCTTGGGCAAAGGCGTCAGCGCTCCACTCTCGTCGCGATTGAACTGCATGAAGACGAGATTCCAGATCTCGATGATGTGATCCCCCGGACCGTTCACATACTCCGCGCGGTTGAACGCCAGATCGTCTCCGATGAAGAAATGCACTTCGCTACAGGGCCCACAGGGGCCGGTCTCTCCCATCGCCCAAAAGTTCTCCTCAGCGCCGAAACGCAAGATGCGGTCAGGCGCTGCTCCCATCTTTCTCCAGAGCACTGCCGCTTCATCATCCTCCTCATAGACGGTGAACCACAAGCGCTCGAGCGGAAGCTGCCACTCGTTCACCAGCAGATCCCAGGCGAACCAGATGGCCTCCTCCTTGAAGTAATCGCCGAAGCTGAAGTTCCCCAGCATTTCGAAGAACGTGTGATGGCGAGCCGTCTTCCCCACTTGTTCGAGATCGTTGTGCTTGCCTCCGGCCCGCACGCACTTTTGCGCCGAAGCTGCTCGCGTGTAGTCCCGCTCTTCGAGGCCGAGGAAGACGTTCTTGAACTGATTCATCCCGGCATTGGCGAAGAGCAGCGTCGGATCCTGAGGCAGGACAAGCGGCGAGCTTTTCACGATCCGGTGACCGTGCCGCTCGAAATAGTTGAGAAAGGCGCGCCGAATTTCGTGGCCGCTGGCTCTCCACATACTGTGCTTCCCTCTGCTGATCAGGACCTCTGATCGGCGGCGTGAGAGGTACTCATCTCTCCCGCCGGGACCCCGAAGTTACAAAGCATAACTCAAGACTCGGCTCCTCGACAACGCAGAGGCAGGAGCGAGGGCTCACATCGGCCTCGGACGCCTATGGCGAGAAGCAGATTTTCCCTGTAACCGGTTCGGTGAGGCGGGCGTCCTTTGAGAACGAGCACAAGGGAGAGGATGCTTATGCGGACTTCGCGGCGGGACTTTCTGCGATATTGTGGAACGACGACGGTCACACTGACCCTCGTCGAAGGGGCCTGGCGAACATCGTTGGGATTCACCGATGGGCCGCTCAGTCCAGTGTCCGAGGTCTCAGCGCGGACACTGCAGGCGACCAATTGGCGGGAATTGGCCGACATCGCGCTGGAGACGGCGCGGCGGCTTGGCGCCAGCTATGCCGATATTCGCATCATAAGCTCGCGGCGCGAGACCGTCGCTTTGGGCTCGGGAGGTGGAGGGGGAGTCGGCGGAGCGGCTCCGGAGGAAGAGCGCGACCGGAGATCGGCGCGCGTCACCCGTTCGGAGAGTTTCGGCTTCGGCATTCGGGCCCTTTATAACGGGACGTGGGGATTTTCGGCCAGTCCAATGGTCACCCCCGAAGAGATCCGACGGATCGCCACCGAAGCCGTCGCTATCGCGCGGGCCAATGCGGCCTTGAACACGGCGCGCGTGCGCCTGGCGCCGGTGAAAGCTTATCGCGATACCTGGCAGACGCCTATTGCGAAGAACCCCTTTGACGTGAGCCTGCACGAGAAGGTCGCTGTGCTGGCGAAGGTGGATGAGATCGGGCGAAAGGTCAGAGGCGTCGTGCGCGTGACCGCTTCGCTCGCCTTCGTGCATGAGCACAAACGCTTTGCTTCAACCGAAGGGTCGTACATCGAGCAGCACATCTACCACACGCTGCCAAATCTCGCGGTCACGGCCATGCGGCGAGAGGCCGGCGCGCGTCCCGAGATCGCTACCCGTAACGCCTTCATCCCACCGCAGAGCATTGGGTACGAGTACGTCGAGCACCTGAAATGGGCGGAGATCACGGAGCAGATGGCTCACGAGGCCGTCGAGATGCTCTCGGCCCGGGACGTCCAGCCCGGCCGTTATACCTTGCTCATCGCTCCCTCGAACCTCTACCTCACGATCCACGAGACGATCGGGCATTCCACGGAGCTCGATCGCGTGCTCGGTTACGAGGCGAACTTCGCGGGGACGAGTTTCCTCACGCTGGATAAGCTGGGGAAGTACCGGGTGGGATCGAAAATTGTCAACTTTGTCGCGGACCGCACAACGCCCGGCGGATTGGCGACAGTCGGCTACGACGATGATGGCGTGCCCGCGCAACGCTGGCACGTGATTCGAGAGGGCATCCTCGTCGGATATCAAACGACGCGCGAACTGGCGCACGTCCTCGGGGAAAACTTCTCGCGCGGGTGCAGCCATGCCGACAGTTGGAGCTCCATACCGATCCCGCGCATGCCGAACGTATGGCTCGAGCCTGGGAAAGAACGGCTCAGCCCCGAGGATCTCATCGCCGATACCAAAGCGGGCATCCTCATTGAGGGACGCGGCAGCTACTCAATTGATCAACAACGGCTCAATTTCCAGTTCGGCGGCAACGCCTTCTGGGAGATCAAGGACGGCAAGAAGGTCGGCATGCTGCGCAACGTCGTCTATCAATCCTACACTCCCGAGTTTTGGAATTCGTGCGATGCCATTTGTAGCCAGGAGTATTGGGTCAATCAGGGCACGCCGGGAGATGGTAAGGGCGAGCCTCAGCAGACCAACAGTGTCAGCCATGGCTGTGCCATGGCGCGATTCCGCGATATCACGGTCTTGAATTCCGGGAGCGTGTGACCCATGAAGGAAAAGACGGTGACGCGACGTGCGATTCTCGGAGTAGGGGGGGTCTCCTCGGCGAATCGGACGCACTTCTCAGAGAGAGAACGCGGGCGCGGTCTCTCGGATTTCCTGCTCGATCGCGAGCACGTCCGCCGTTTGACTGATCGGATCCTTTCGCTCTCGCCCTCGAAGGAGACAGTCGTTCTGCTGCGTCGGACGTACGCGACGCACCTGCGCGCGGCTTTCAACGCGATCACCACCAGTGGTTCCACATATACGACTTCGCTCACCGTAGGGCTTGTGCTGGGGAATCGGTTCGGCGTCGCGACGACCGAGGACCTGAGCGAGGCGGCCTTGCAGAAGGTGGTGAAGGAGGCTGAAGAGCGAGCCCGCTCCGAATGGTTTGGAACTCCGCTAGGGGAAGAGCGCGCCCCGCTGCCGGGGCCGCAAGAGTATCTCCCAATCTCCGCCTTCTTCGAGAGCACAGCGCAGGCGACGCCTGAGGCGCGCGCCGATGCCATGCGACGAGTCCTGGCAGTGGCTCATGCCAAGGACCTTGTGGCTGCAGCCTTTATGACGACGAGCGCGAACATTGTCGCTGTCGCCAACAGCGCAGGCCTTTTCGCCTATCATGCCTCGACAGACTCCCAGATCTCCATGACCTTTCGAACCAAGGATGGCAGCGGCTCCGGTTGGGCGTCCACCAGCGCGCGCAATTTCGAGGAGCTGGAGGTCGAAAACGCGGCTCGTATCGCGGCCGAGAAGGCGATTCGATCGATGAACCCTCGCGAGTTGCCCCCGGGCGAGTACACGGTCATTCTGGAGCCAGATGCCTTTGCCGACATGGGGCCGAACGTGATGCTGCTGCTGACAGGGCGGCGAGGTGGCGGAGCCGGAATCTTCGGACCGGATCCCTCACTCTTGCCGGCTGAGCGCGTCGAAGTGGGTCAGCTCATCACCCCTCCTCTCTACACGCTGCGCAGCGATCCGACGCATCCGAAGCTGCTCGGCATGCCCTTTGTGCTCGCTGGAGGAGGAGTGGGATTCGGTGGCGGTGGTGGAGTGGGGGTAACGGGAGCAGCGCTCCTTCAGGCCGGACGCCCCACGCGAAAAGTCACCTGGATTGAAAAGGGAGTCGTTCGGACCCTCCTTCTCCCAGTAGCGCAGGCGCGGCGCTCCGGGGGTGAACCGCCACCTCCACCTGTGAGCCTCGTCGTCGAAGGAGGAGAGGGAACTCTAGAGGATCTCATCCGAAAGACCGACCGGGCGCTTCTGGTCACGCGCTTCTGGTACATCCGCCCGCTTAACCCGATTTTGGGGACGAGCACGGGCTTGACGCGCGACGGCTTGTTCCTGGTCGAGAAAGGCGAGATCACGTACCCGATCAAGAACTTCCGATTCAATGAGAGCTGGCGCACGGTGGTCGAGAACACGGAGGCGATGACGGCCCCATACAAGCGTGTTCGCGATGCTCTGTATCCGGCCGTGCGCACGCGCGCCTTCACCTTCAGTAGTGGTTCTGAGGCTATCGAATAGGTGCGCGTGGAACCAAAGACAGGATCGGGCGTAAGGATCAAACGGAGTCAGAGGGGGGAAGAGGCGATGCAAGATCATAGGTGCTGGTCTAGAGATCGGGGACAACGTACGTCCCGCTCCTTTTCGCGCTGGTACCGATGGGGAGCTGCATTTCTTTCGATCGGCCTGCTGGCCCTTCAAGGGGTCGCCCAAGGGGTCCGATCAGCCCCTCTGGAGCTGCGTGGGATTGTCGTGGACCCCACTGGGGCGATCATCATTGGTGCTGAAGTCGTGCTTCGGGACCCTCAGGGGCAGGAGCACCGATATGTCACAGATGCCAGCGGAGAGTTCCGCTTCGCTCCTTTGGCGCCGGGGACATACGCCTTGCGCGTCACCGCCGAAGGTTTCGCGCCTTACGAAGAACCGACTCTCGTCTTAGAGCCTGGTCCGGCCGGAACAACGCGCATCACGCGCGAGGGGACAGTTCTCCCTCACCCGCTCACGATCACGCTGGAGATTCTGATCACCGAGCGTATGGAGGTGACCGAGGAGACCCGTGTCTCGGTCGAGCCGGATACGAATCTTTCGGCCGTTGTGATTCGCGGGGAGGATCTGGAGGCGCTGCCGGATGATCCCGAGGAACTGTTGAATGTCCTCCGCCAGATGGCAGGACCTTCAGTCGGCGCCGGTGACGTGCAGGTCTTCGTGGACGGATTCCGCGAGCGCGGGCGCATTCCGCCGCGCAGCGCGATCCGTGAGATTCGCATCAACAGCAATCCTTTCTCTGCGGAATTTCGCGAGCCCGGCCGGGGGCGCATCGAGATCCTCACGCGACCGGGCACGGACATGTTCCGCATCAATGGATTCTTCGACTTCAACGACGAGTCCCTGAACGCGCGCAACGCCTTCGCGCCCGTGCGTGCCCCCTTGCAGATCCGGCGCTACGGCGGCTTCTTCAGCGGTCCCCTCATCCGCAATCGAGCCTCGTTCTTCGCCGAGCTGCAGCGTCGCGAGCTCGATGAGAACGAAACGGTGCGGGCGACGATCCTCGATCCGGTGACGCTCGAGCCGGCGCCGTTCGCACTCGTCGTCCCGACGCCCCAACGGGGCACGGAGTTCTCGCTCCGCAGCGAGTGGCAGCCGGGCCGGGATCATACGTTCGGCTTCGGGTATCGCCTCTTCGACAGCATCACCCGCAATCAGGGAGTTGGCGGCTTCAATCTCCCCGAGCGCGCCGCCACAGGCGAGAGTCGGCAGCAGACGCTCCGTTTCTCCCTCACCTCGCTCATCCGTCGGCGCATGTCCAATGAGCTGCGTCTGCAGTTCAATCGTCGCGAATCCGGGAGCGCCGCCCTCTCGGATCGGCCGGCCATCATCGTCTTGGATGCCTTCAGCGCGGGAGGTAATCAGAATGCGCTCTTCACTCGGCGGACTAACGATGAGATGGAGTTCACGAATACGTTCTCCTTGCCCTGGCGGCGTCATCTTCTGAAGATGGGCGTGCGCGCAGAGGCCGATCGCATAGAGGACGTGAATCGCTCGAACTTCGGTGGCACATTCACCTTCTCCAGCCTCCAGCAGTATCGCGATGTCCTGCTTGGAGTCCCCGGAGCGCGCCCGACGCAGTTCACCATCAATCGGGGGGATCCGCGAGCCGCTGTCACCCTTTGGGAGTTCTCCTGGTTCTTTCAGGATGATTGGCGCGTGCGTCCGAATCTCACGCTCTCGTTCGGACTCCGTCATGAGTTTCAGACGCACCTTCAGGACCGGCTCAACTTCGCTCCGCGACTGGGCTGGGCCTGGTCGCCGCGCGGGAACCAACGCACGGTCATTCGGGGCGGCGTTGGTCTCTTCTATGATTCGCTCGATACGAACCTCGTCTTGAACGTCATCCGCTTCGATGGACGTCGTCAACAACAGATCATCATTCACATGCCGGGTTTCCCCGATCCGTTCTCAGAGGGAGAAGTGAGCATCCGCCCGACGAGCGTGCGCGTCTTAGCGCCAGATCTTGTAGCTCCTTATACGTTCCAGGCGACGCTGGAGGTGGAGCGGCAGCTTCCGCGCGGGTTCTTCGCGAGCGTGGGGTACTCGCGGATTCGCGGCGTGCATCTGTTCCGGTCACGGAACATCAACGCTCCACTGCCCGGCACCGGAATACCACCTCGACCGGAGCAGGGTCCGATCTTTCAGGTCGAGTCCACGGCCTATTCGCTTCGGCATGAGCTGCGAGTGGGCGTTCGCCGTCAGTTCAGCCGTACGTTCACGCTCTTTGGCAATTATGTCCTTTCTTCGACGAAGAATGATTCGGACGGCGCCTTCTCCACGCCAGTCAATCAGTATGATGCCCGCTCCGAGTGGGGACGAGCGAGCTTCGATGCGCGGCACCAAATCTTCGTGGGTGGGATGATCAATTTGCCGTGGAAGATCCGACTGGCGCCGTTTGTGAATATCCGTTCCAGTCGTCCTTTCAATATCACGACGGGCCGGGATAACAACCTCGATACGATCCTCAACGATCGGCCCTCGCTGGCCGCTCCTTCGACGCCGGGCGCGATTCCCACGCCCTTTGGGACATTCAATCCGAATCCCCGTCCCGGTGAGCCGATCATCCCGAGGAACTTCGGTGTTGGCCCCGCATACCGGAGCGTGGACCTGATGCTCACGCGCACGTTCGGATTCGGACAGCCTCGTATGCGAAGCGACTGGCCTGAGTTTGGGCGACAGGAAGGGAGGCAAGGACCTGCTGCTAGGCCTGGACCGCGCGGGGGCGGCGGCTTCGGCGGACGACCGGGCCTTGGAGGGGGCGGCCCAAGGGGAAGTGGCGGAGAAGGCTTTGGACCCGGCAGGGGTGGAGGATTCCCGGGGTTCGGCGCTGGGGAGTATCGCTACAACTTCACCTTCGTCGTGCGCGCGGTGAATCTCCTGAACACGGTCAACTTCGCCAATTACAGCGGCGTGCTCACATCGCCTTTCTTCGGACGCGCGAATTCTGCTCTACCCGCCCGCCGCGTCGAACTGCAACTGCGCTTCAGCTTCTGATCCCGAGCGCGCTGTTGCGAAGAGATCGAGTATTCGACGGGGCCCGGCCCCTCTCCTCTCTGCGCGGAGAGGCCATCGGGCCGAAACTCTCCTATGGCCTTTTGAGCGCTTCCCGGCGACACGAGGCCTCTTATTTTTTCACGAAGGGCCGGTAGCTGTGCGTGGCACGGAGGGTAACGTTCGGACGAGAGACGCGCACATGGATCGTGTGCGCGCGCTTCGGGTCCGGCGGATGCGAGGATGCGTAGCCTAGGACGTAATGGGAACGGAGTTGCTTCGCCAGATCGATCAGATTTCGATCGAGGTTCACGTCGGTGCGGTAGAGATCGCCACCGGTTGTCGCCGCCAACCATTCGAGGTACTCGCTCTTGCCGGAGGGGCGCAGAGTGACGTAGATGGGATAGACGGTGACGAAGCTGCGTCGCGCTAGCCGAAGCGTTTCATCGCGTCGCGCTTCGGTGCTCCCGCGATCGTGACCATCGCTCACGACCAGGAGCGCCGTGCGCGCGCTTTTTTGCTCCTCGAGGCGTTCGAGCGCGATCGCGACGGCGTCGTAGAGCTTCGTCATATCCGCAGGGTCGGGCGTCGGCTCCAAGCGCCGCAGCACATCGCGCAGCCTGTCCACGTTGAGCGTGAAATCGGATTCGAGCGAGATGCGACTGCTGAAAGAGATGATCGAAACCTCATCGTGGGGCCCGAGGTGAAGGAGAAATTCCATCAGCGCATCCCGCACCAAGGGGAGCCCGAAGGCGACGCTTGGACTCCGATCCACAAGCACGATGATTCGGAGAGGAGATCGCGGCGGGAGGAATCTCTCGATGCGTTGCTCCTTCCCGAGTTCGAGGACGGTGAAGTCCTCTCGCTGCAGGTCGGTGATAGGTTGCCCGCCGGAATCAAAGACGGCGACGTTGACGCGGACCAAAGGTTCACGGTCCGTACGCTCTTGCGCCCATATCGGCTCGATGTGTGAGGACATCAAGAGTCCAAGCAGAAGTCCGATGTTCAGGATGCGCTCGGACATATCCTCAACGGAGGCGGAGGTCGAAGACAAGCGGTTGGCGCTGGCGGATGACGCGAAGCATCACCGTTCCCGCCGGGAGCGTACCAAGAGCGCGGAGCATATCCGACCGGTTGCGAATAGGCATGGGGCCAATTCCGATGATCACGTCGCCCGCATGGACGCCGGCGTGAGCCGCCGGTCCATCCGGCGTCACTTCGAGGACGAGGACGCCCCTCTCCTGGCGCACACCGAAGAAATCCGCAAGCTGTTCCGTCAAATCCATCACGCGCAGCCCCATTCGAGCCATCAGTGAAAGGGCCGTCGGTCCCCCACCTCCCCGTGAGGATACCGGCGGCGATGGCATGGGGAGGGGATCCTCCGGCAAACTGCTTGGACGTTCCTCAACGGGGATGAGGAGTTGTCGCACCTCGCCTTTTCGCCAGATCGTCACCGGAGCAAGGACCCCGACAGGCGTTTGAGCAATTAGCTCAGCCAATGCGTTAACAGACGTGACCTTATGGCCCCGATACTCGAGGAGAACGTCACGTGCCTGCATTCCAGCGCGGTCGGCTGGCCCTCCTGCGATCACGTCGGTGGCGATGACGGCCGCTTCAGGTGTCAGAGAGAGCGCTGCGCGTTCCCTCTCCGGAAGATCGGTGACGTTCGCTGCGCGAATACCGATCCATCCGCGCGCCGGACGAGGGGTCTCTGCCTCTCGCGCTGCTTGTGCCGCGCGCTCGGCTTGAGCCGCTACCCGTTGCGCTCTCGCGGAGGCGTTCTCGGCTCTTCGCTTCGCTTCCCGAGCAACCTGGTGAGCTCGCCGAGTGAGCTCTCGGGCCAACGCCTGCAAGCTCTCGGGTGAACGCACAAGGTATGCTCCGGGAGCATGCTCCTCCGCGATTCCGAGGACTTCGCCCTTCTCGGTGATGACAACGCTTCCATCAGCTGACCAATCCGCCGTGGGGAGCTCCAGGGAGAGCGTTGGGGAAGTCGAAGTCGCTTCGGAGGAGAGTGCGGCAGCAATCTTCAAACGCGCGGCCTGCAGCGCGAACTTCATCGGCACCAGGTGGCGCCATGAGGAGGGTACGTTCTTCTCGCCTGGGGTCGGACGCTCGGACGGTTGAGCCCTCGCACTTCGCGGACCATTCGGGACGAGCGTCTCCGGGATCGGGGTGAGAATTCTCACCGGCGCTTCCCGTATCTCGCTCGTTCCCTCGCGCACAAAGGTCGGAGGAGGGATGCCAAGGGAGGGGATTTCCAAAACGGCGTATCCGGTGTCGTCGTCGTATTCTATCCGCGTCGGTCGTAGGACGCGGCCATCGCGCGCAAGAACCGTCACATCAGCAGCGTGTGGATCCGAGATCGCACCCATTAAGCGCACGAGGATGCGTCCACGCTCGTCCACTACGAGGCCCGTCGTGATATTGGTGATGTGTGGCGACCGGGCCAGACCATCGAGAGCGGACACCTGGAGGCCCTGTCGGCGCAGGCTCTCGAGCAGATCGCGCACGGGAATGCGGTGGATGACCGTCACCAACCAAGGAGGAGACGACGCCGATTCTTCGTTCTGGGAGGTCACCCGCAAGGGAATCGTGCGGGCAAACGTCGAGCTCCCACCGAGCAACATCCCCAGAGTGATCAACGCGCCGAGTCCTCGGCCGATCAGCCATCGTCGGCACGCCAGATATCGGCGAGCCGAAACTCCCTTATCTTCCCGAATCATCCGATGGACACTCATAGGATCCTTCGCAACTCTGCTCGTTCAGAAGAGGTCGGTCGCAGCATAAGAGGTCGCGAGCCAAAAACCACAGGTGGAATCGCCAGGACGCTCTCTTCCTGAGTCTCCTCGTTTCGGAGGAGAAGGATCACCCCGTCAGACACGGAGCGAGCATCCAGAAGATCGGCGATGCGGTCGGCAAGCTGATCGGTTGGCAGTGCAGGAGAATGGCTCGCAGACCAAATCGGAGCGCTTCGATCACGCCCTGGCGAGGAGGAGGCCGTCGCTTGAGGAGCGGGCATATCTCCCGGGCGGGCGAGCTGAGTCAGTGGAGGATTCTCAGCAGAGCGCGCCGTCTCCGGCGTCAGGTGCGATCTCGCCTCGTGTTGAGGGGGGAGTGTTGGAGGAGAGGGACGAGAGACCTCTGCGCGCGGTGGGTCGGGGGGCCTCAAGCGTTCCCGCCCCATAGTGAAGAATAGGGCGAAGGCGATTCCTCCTAACGCTGCGAGGGCGAGCGCTCGCGGCCACAGCGCAGGTGAACGCCCTACCGCCGCACGCAGGTGCGCGTGCACACGACGCTCGAAGTCTTCCGGCACAGGGACTTCCGCGAGCGCCGCAAGCGCACGCCGCAGCCGCACCAGGTCCTCAACATATGTCCGACATGCCGAGCACTCCGCCAAATGCGGGCGCGCCCAGCTCGGAATGGGCTGATCCGGCTCTACCCTTTGTCGAAGATGCTCGCAGGTCATCGCCATCTCCTTCACTCCGAAAGATACCCTCGCAGCTTCTCGCGCAGAAAATTCCGCGCGCGGTTGATGCGGGATTTGACCGTGCCCAGAGGCAGGCCCAAGATCTCCGCGATCCGTTCGTACTCCAATCCCTGGATATCGCGGAGGACGATCGCCGCGCGGTATTTCTCCGGGAGCGAAGCGACGGCTCGCGCGACGATCCGGCGCTGCTCTTCGCGCAATATCCGCGCCTCCGGCAGTGGTTGCGTGTCCGGCGGATCGAAAGCCCGCTCTTCCTCCCCATCCTTCGTCGCAAAGAGAGAGACAAGCGAGAGCAGGTTCCATCGTCGGCGCCGCCGCAGCTCACCGATGGCGAGATTCGTCGCGATCTTGTAGAGATACGTCGAGAAGCTGTGATTCGCTCGATAGCGGTGCGCGTTCCGATACAAGCGCACAAACGCCTCCTGCGCCAAGTCCAGCGCCGTCTCGTAATCGTTCACCATCCGATAGAGATACCCGATCATGAGGGATTGGTATCGTCGAACCAGTTCGTCAAAGGCCGCCGCGTCTCCTTCCCGAACAGCCGCCATCAGCTCATGGTCGCTCCGGCATGCGTACTCGGACGTTTCTTGCGGAGCGGGAGGCCGCTCCTCTTCCGCTATGTTCACCAACATCCTGATCGGCGCTGTGATCGGCTCCATATCGTAGCTATCGCCTGTCTTTATTGACACGACGCGCTCCCTCTCCGGGTTCCAAAAAAGTACCCTTCGGCAGCTCCTCAGTGGATACGATTCCCGGTCGGCGGTCCCAAGGGGAACCGTCGTCCCTCGTCCTCGGAGAGGAGGCCGACGGGCAAGGGATATTCATGGACGAGCATCGAGTTCAGGAATGTCTGGACCGTGTAGGTCCCCGTGACAGGAAAGGTCACATTGGCGAAGATCGTCACATTGTCGGCGTAGCCACCAGGCGGAATGGAGAAACTGGCCGGGTGCGAAGCAGCGATGGCGTGGCTCCGATCTGGGGAGAGGACGCGCACCTCCGAAAGATACTCCCCCTCGCCGCGCCAGTGATGGACGACAGCGAATTTCAAGATCGTGACCGGGAGGTGGGGGACAAGAAGCGTCGAGAAGACGCCGACAAGCGTCAGTTTGTTCCCCACCTCCAGGCGCACGTCATCGCACAGGATCACATACACGAGCTCGACAGATGAGATCGGCCAAGCAGACGCCATGTCTTCGAGGACTCCGCGAGCGCGCAGGAGCCGCGATTCAGCGCCAGAGCCGTCGGGCTTTGAACGCGCGCTCCTCGCGCGTCCCATCCGGGCGCGTGATCGTCATTCTCCCCACCAGTTCTTGCTCGGTCATGCGCCCGGCGAAGCGCAGGGTCATCTCCCTCGTCCGGACGGTGAAAGAGATATGCCCGTCCTGAGCCGTTCCCGTAAAACGGTAAGGCGCTCCTTGCTCGTTCCCATTGAAGAGGGTATACACCCCCCTGATCTGATCCCCCTGACGGGTGACGACGATATTAGCGCCAACGAGCGTATTGCGTTCGGCGCTCCATTTCACATTCGAATAATGTCGCGTGACGGCTGCCTGCGCAGCCTCCTCGGGCGACGTCGGCGCCTGCGCCCAGATCATGAAGCTGCTTGAGAGAAGTCCCCACACCACGAGGCTTGAAACAAGATGCCATCCTCTCATCGCCTGCATCCTCCTCTCATTGTTACTCAACCCCAGAGTCGTCGAAACGCTCTTTCATCATAACATAGCTCGAGTGGGGATTCATAGTGCGGTCGGGACTCGGGAGATCGCTCCCTCGCCGACCTGGGGGGAATTTTCGCCGAGGTCGCGCGACGGCTTGCGCTCGCCAAAAATTTTGTTATCATTTAGGTTTTGTTCGAGGCCAAATGGGGAGGTCCGTCGTTGGTGACGTCGGGCTCGCTCCAGCAAGGTGCCGGTGTAGCTCAGGTGGTAGAGCGGCTGACTTGTAATCAGCAGGTCGTGGGTTCGAATCCCGCCACCGGCTCCATAGGTCTTTGACAGCGAGGGTGAAGCGGTGCAGGGGTGGCAGAGCGGCCAAATGCACCGGGCTGTAAACCCGGCGGGCTCCGTGCCCTTCGGAGGTTCGAATCCTTCCCCCTGCACCAGCTCGATCTCGAGGGTATCGAGCGGGCGTGGCGCAAATGGTAGCGCACGAGCCTTCCAAGCTCGGTGTTGCGGGTTCGAGTCCCGTCGCCCGCTCCAGAGGGCTTTTTCTTTATGGTCGAACCGAGTTAAGATTAGTGGGAGCCCACGTGGCGCAGTCGGCAGCGCACGTCCTTGGTAAGGACGGGGTCACCGGTTCAAGTCCGGTCGTGGGCTCCAGTCGAATCACATCGGGAAGGAGACTTCTATGGCCAAGGAGCGGTTTGAGCGGACGAAGCCGCATGTGAATGTGGGGACGATTGGGCATATAGATCATGGGAAGACGACGTTGACGAGTGCGATCACGCGGGTATTGCACAGTCGGAATCCGCGG
>Ga0197143_1000212_pt1 | contig 69120 bp, 53 predicted proteins | sample GBS70_MetaG_FD_148603 | JGI IMG/M metagenome (GOLD analysis project Ga0197143, IMG submission 148603) | Sediment microbial communities from Great Boiling Springs, Gerlach, Nevada, United States - GBS 70_MetaG | ecosystem: Environmental > Aquatic > Thermal springs > Hot (42-90C) > Sediment...
AAGTGAGCCATTGCGATGCCGAAAGTCGTTTTGCCGACGCCTGTCGGTGCTATAAGGGCGAAACTTTCGCCCAACAGCACCCGGCGCGCCCAAACCCTCTGAAGCGACCAAAGTTCAAACCCAAGATGGCGCCGGAAAAATTCCTCAAACGCCTTCTCGCTCTCGTGAAGGTAGCAAACCCACCTGTAGTTTTGCAAATTTCCCCTCTCTCGGAGCAATTCACACAAGAACGGTTGGTGGTGAGCCATTCCCTTCCCGACGGCTTCAACGGGAAGGCATTTTGAACACGCTAACCCTGCCTCTAACCGGTCAGCGCTTATGCGCTCACCACAGTTTGGGCAAAGGTGTTGAAAGATTGCGAATGGCATCTTCAGTTTCCCCCGTCGTTGGGCAGGTGAAGTTTGCCCCCTTGCTGAGATTGGAAATGCCAATGAAGAAAACTTCAAAAGGAAACGAAGCACCGCAAGCACAATGGCGCAAACGAGCTATCAACCTTCCCACTCCCTAAACCGATTAGAGATTGGCAGCCTTCGGTGCTCGCTGAAAGCGCGATAAGTGATTTTTGGTCCCGGTGCAAATTGACGGCGCTTGTATTCGCTGCTGTCAACCATCCAAGCTACCTTCCTCACTGTTGCCTCATCGTAGCCCATCGCCACGATGTCAGCAACGCTCTTTCCTTCCTCTAAATATGCCTGCAGGATGGCATCCAGCAACGGATAGGGTGGCAACTTTTCCTGATCCACTTGTCCAGGTCTCAACTCAGCACTGGGTGGCTTTTCAAAAACGCGACGCGGAATGATTTCCCGTCCTGCCTTCTCGTTCACATATGCTGCCAGTTCGTAAACAAGCGTCTTGTAAACATCTTTGAGGACAGCAAAGCCACCTGCCGTGTCACCGTAAAGGGTGCAATAGCCAGTGCTCCCTTCGCTCTTATTGCCCGTCGCCAAAACGAGCCAACCAAACTTGTTAGACAGCGCCATTAAAATTGTCCCACGAATGCGAGCCTGCAAGTTCTCTTCCGTCACATCATGCGGGAGACCTCGGAACACCTCGCTTAATGCCTGCAGGAACACTTCAAAGACGCCCGTGATAGGGATGACCAAAAAGCGGATGCCCAAGTTGCGTGCCAGCGCTTCGGCATCTTCAAGGCTGTGTTGCGACGAGTAAGGTCCAGGCATAGCCACGCCCGTCACATGCTCATGACCTAATGCATCCACAGCGATGCAACAAGTCAAGGAACTGTCAATCCCACCACTTAGCCCAATGACGGCATCCTTCATCCCATTTTTGTGCAGGTAATCACGCGTGCCCAACACCAACGCCCAATAGACTTCGGCGACTTTAGGCAAAGGCACCTCAATGCGTGGCTCAACAGCAGGTTTGGGTTCGGCAGGCTCAAAAGGTAAGGCGACGACTTTCACCTTCACCCCATCAAGCTCCCGTTCTCCAGCCACCAACCTCTGCTTGCCCTGCCTATAGCGCAGGTCGTGAAGTCGCGAACGAACTATTCCCACCAAGTCAATGTCGGCGACGAGAAAGTCTTCTTCAAACTGTTTCGCTCTGGCAATGACTTTGCCTTGTTCGTTCACAACCAAACTTGCTCCATCAAACACGAGTTCGTCCTGACCACCGACCAAATTGACGCAAGCGACGGCAGCGAGGTTTTCGCTGGCGCGGACGCTCAACATCTGTTCATGCCAAACCAACTTACCCATGTGATAAGGCGACGATGAAATGTTCAAAAGCAAATGAGCATCGCCCAGTAACGCTTCAGCACGAGCAGGACCACTGGGATACCAAATGTCCTCGCAAATGGTGATGCCGACACGCACATCGTTGAGCGTTAGCACTAATCCTTCATCGCCTCGTCGGAAGTAGCGAGACTCATCAAAGGCACTATAGCTGGGCAAATAGTGCTTGCGGTAAACAGTGGCGATTTTGCCATCATGTAGGATAGCAGTTGCGTTGAACAGGTCGCCGTCTTCGTCCACGAAGCCGATGACTGCTACCAACGACTTGGGCACCTGCCTTGCCAGATCAGCTACGACTTCCTTGTTACGTGTGACGAAGTGGGGCTTGAAGAGCAAATCTTCGGGTGGGTAACCTGTCACAGCCAGTTCAGGGAACGCCACGATGTCCGCCCGCACCTCTTTTGCTCGCTCAATGCCTTCGGCAATCTTTTGCGCGTTGCCCTCAATGTCACCGACTGTCGCATTCATTTGCGCCAAAGCAACCCTCAAAGTCCGCATTTCTTCACCCCTTCCACTTTTGGACACTTACTACATCCAATCCCTTCAAAGTTATGCGCAAATGCGATTTAAGGTTTTGCTACTCATCCATTATCGGCAAAATGACTTGCTTGGCGGATTGCTCCAATTCCCCCGTCCTTATCTTGCTCGCCCTTGTTACATGGCGAAGAAGCGATTGCCACATCAGCAAAAGCATAGGCATTGGTCTCAAAGCCGTTAATGCATTGCCAATTTATTGACCCGAGCGAATTGACCTGTCTCCTCGTAAAATGTCAAAGCGCCATAATTGCTGACTAAAATTTAGGCTTTGTATATGGGTTTTACCACTCCTTTCTCATCCAGTATAATGTCCAAAAATTTGGCATTTTTGCGTCCTCCCAGCCAAGTGAAAGCAACTTCTCCTCATCAACATGCGGTATTGGCAAGCTCACGCCGAGCCAACGCTTCCCATAGCAAGAGCACACATACTCAAGTCCGTTCAACATTGAGAGCATGTAATCAAAATCTTTGGCAAAAATTTTGGAAATTACTACAAGCTCTGGTGTTAGTCGTGCTGTGGTAGCAATTGCCACACCGACAATTTCATTTCGTCTTTCGCCAAGCAGTGACAGGTGTGGGTCATCAGCAAGCGAGCTGAAAAACTTTGAAGCTGTATCAAGATACTCCTTTTCTTCGCCGAAAAACTTGAGAAGCCTCGGCAGGTCATCTAAAGAGAGATTTTTTAGCGAGATTTTTTGTGGCTTGTCTACATTCCTTTGCGAGAGGTTGAGCACAAGCTTCTTTTGTATGTTGACACATTTATAGCCATATTTTTCGTAAAATTTTCGTGCAAAGGGTGTCCCAAGTTCAACAATCCTCAAACCAGCCTTGTTTGCTTTTTCCTCAATGGCTTTGAGCAACTTGCCACCGATGCCCTTCCTCCAATGTGCTGGATGAACGGCGATCCACGAGATAAATGCCCTATCCTCACCTGGCTTGCCTACAAGGAATCCGACAATTCTACCATCAACTTCGGCTACAAACTGCCAATCTGGGAAATTGCGCAAATGCTCAACTAAGCCAACGCCAAATAGCCAAGGCAACCTTGCCTCTTCCAGAAACGCGCAGTTTGCAACCCTAACTATCGCTGCTATGTCCTTGGGGAGAGCATGCCTTATCGTTACCTCCATCAACATCACCTTCCAAACTACAATTATAGCGTAATGTTGTCTTTTGCTTACTGTCCCTTGGCTATCCTTACGAACGTTTCTTCATCAACTTTGAGCCTCAATGGGAGTGGGTCTTTCCAGCGCTGGCGGAAGGCGAAGCCAGCGATAACCCAAATTTCGCCCTTACGACGCTCAAATAAGTAAGGATAGCTCAACTGCCCTCCGGGCTGCCGAGCGAGGACGACTGGCTTTGTCCATGTTTTTCCATCGTCTTCGGAGAAAGCAATTGAAAGTTCCTCACGATGCCATGATGAAGGAAACTCCGTATGCTGAGGCAAGACACTTTTTTGCCAGATACGCCCCTCTGGATTGAGCCTGTTCCATACCAAGACTAACCTACCGCTTTTCAAACGGAGAAGGTATCCGGGTGAATTGCTGGCATCAATCTGGCTTGGTTGAATAATCCGCCAGTATCGTCCACCATCGTCAGAGATTGCCTGCCAGAACCTGTCAAGGCTCGTTCTGATGAGCATCAAAAGCCGACCGTCACTCAATTCCGCAACTGTTGGCTCCATAGCACCATCGTGGTGTCCATGTCCGCCCAAGTCAATCCAATTGCTTCTTCTCCATGTTTTGCCCTCATCATCAGAATAAAAGGAACAAGCAACAAGCCTTCCTGGATTGTGTGTTAAATGCTCAAGTGGGACAACGATTCTCCCCGTGCTGGTTTGAATCAACCCAAAAAAGTTGGCATTGTAACCGCCAAGCAATCGTTGGTTATCAATCCAAGTCTTACCGCCATCTAAACTGCGTATCGCCCAAACTTCCAACTTACAACCTTCCTTTGGTTCCTTTTTTTCTTCATCCCACTCAAAACGACGCTCACTGAAGTTCAAGTAGACAAGGATAAGCGTATTGTTACGGGTCCGCAGCAGGTAATAAGAGGCAGGCTCCTTTGGATTAATACCTTCGCAAACAGGGATAGCTTCAGACCATGTTTTTCCATCATCCTTACTGATGCGGAAGCCTTGAGCATCAACAGTTGCTAAACTACCATCAGCTAATTCTACAAATGGACCGTTACGATCGATCTCCAAAGGTTGCGCCATCGGGTGAACCCACCTCTCACCGACTATTTCCGCATTCAATAGCCCAAAATTAACAAAAAGCAACATGCTTACCATTTCACCTCACCCCTCCAATCAAAGGATTTAAGCTCCAACCTTCGACGGAGAACCCTCTAAATCATTCAACAAACCATTCAATAACCCTAACTTCGCCCGGACTTAGAGCAATTTGACGAGTGAGAAGTTTCCCCCAACTCCATTGAGCAACACTCCTCACCTTAATCTTCTTCTTCTTGGGAGTTGGGTTATGCAAGTAAACGCTAAACTTTTTCTCCCCAGTTTGAACGACATTTATGAAGATTTCCTTATCATCACAAACGATGGGATGCCCGATGAAGATATCCTTGTCACCTTCGCGCAAGTCCATCGTCACATAAGCGCTATCTCCCAGTTGCCCTATTGGTCTTGCCCTTTTCTTATCCCTTTCCAGCAGAAACACACTCCAACGCTCCTGCAATCCCTTGACCACTATAGGAAGTGTTAAAGGCAAATCGGCTTTACCGATTTTGCCGGAAAACCCTTCCCCTTCTCCATCAACCTCCAAGATGTATTTTTGCCCAATTACTTTCCCTTTCTCCACCTTTAAGCTGTATCCAACATTCCCTGCCAACCCCATTGTTTCCCTCACCCATTCAATCCACTTCTCATCGGGCTCAACTGTAAAGGGTGTTCCAACGACCAGAACCTTTGCTATCAAGCTTCCCCCTTTCTCCACAATCTTCCCTTCTACTGGAAAACGAATTCCCCAACTTGGGCTATCTTTTTGGGCATAAACATCCAAGGGTTCACTGCTCAGATTGAAAACGGCAACTGAGCCCATAGGGGAACCACAAAACGCTATGTATCCGTCTCTACTTAAGCTTATTTTTTGCCAAGCTTTCAATTCATCGGGTGTTTTCTCGCTCGATAATAATCTCCCCTCCTGAGTGCGGATGAACCATCTCTTAGCACCAGCTTTATAAAATTGCCCTAAAACGAGCCTCTCGATCTTCACTTTCTCCTTAAACTTTATTTCCAATTCTGCAACGATTGAAGAAAAGAGCCCCGGTCTGAGATTGAAATATGTGCGGGTTATTTTTGCTTCGATAAGCTTTGATGGATTAGCAGGGGCTAATGTGTGCCAGACATTTAAGGCAGGAACTTCAGGGGGATAAAACCCATCGCTCTTGCCATAGCCCATCATCAAATCGGCACTATGCAGAAGCCTGTCAGTCCAAATCCTTCCTCGACTCAAATCTTCCTCTCCCTTATCGCATTTTATTGATGGATTTATCCAAAGCACTGGGTCGCCTCCGGGGGCACCGTCAAAGCCGGGAATCATCCCACCAAGGCGATTATCGGGCTTATAAGTTGAGGAAGGTGCAATTAGCCCAGCCCCATCCCAAGGTCCCTTGTTAGGGGTCATTCCAAAGGTAAAACCACTTTGCGCTCCTGTTCCATCCTCCCTTCTCTGCATGCTATAAGAGAGCTGGTTCATCCTGTCACCGCACATGAACTCCTCAAGCAACGGTTGAGGACGATCAAAAAGCTCCATCGTGATGGCTTGCCTTCCCTTCAAATCCTTTGCTATGACGAAAAGGTTATGCTGCTGACCGTGATTGAAATCCTCCTCCCAGTCGAAGTATTTAGCCCCTCTTGGATAGAAATGCCTTATTAACTCCTCGCCATCGTAAATCATTACCTCTTTCAAACCGACATCCGATGCTATGGCGAGCCTCAGTCTCCAACGCCAATGCGTCCAGTCAAACCAATCATAGCTCTCATAATCCCTCGGACCAATAAAACGCCATTCCAGAATACGAGGTCCATTTGAAACATAACGAAGGTGGCAATAAGGAGGCATAGAGGGATGCCAAGAGGAAAATTGCTCTTTCAAATCGTTTAAATCCGACGCCTCAAAATAGTTCACGTATCCTTCTTTTAAAGCTTTTTCCAACTGCTTCGGCTCATTCACCAAGCTTATAGCAAAGGGCCAGAGAGATTCACCTCTATTTTGAAGGTGCTTGTATCCTTCAATCAATTCATCCAAAAGTTTCAGCTTCCCTTCACGAAAATCCTGACTGAAAATAGCAACAGCATCGTAGGCTCTAAATTCATAGTAAGGGCAGGGATTTTTCGAATGCCACCATGAGCCAATGGTGAGATTCATTCTGTTGAGATTGTGCATCCAATCCAGTAAGACATACCCAGCTTGACCGGGGACCTTTGTATCAGGGTGAGTTGTAGCAAAACGCTTCTTATCATCGGTAAGAAGATGCTCATCTGGATAGCGGGTGCGGTAACCCGCTGCAAAATAATGATTCCCGTAACCGTCCTCAAAGCGGAACCCGGGCACAGCTAAGAAATCCTTCCCTGAGACGGCTTCGCATTCTTTGACAAGCTTTTCCCACGATTCCCTCGGTAGATTGGAAAAATCCTCCAAAAAAACTATGAAATCGCACCCTAATGAACGAGCAAGTTTGGCATAATCCTCCACCTTTCCTTTTCCCCCAGATATCTCGGTTTGAGCTCCAACTATCCCTCTAAAAACCTTTGGAGGCGGAGGAAAACGAGCACTGCTCCAATCCCATGGAGGAATTTGCGGGAGCTTTGGTTCAGTGAGAAGCCGAGCAGGCGTTTTAGCGCCTCCAAATCTCCCTGACTTCAACGAAGGCTCAGAAAGCCAATGAAGAGTGTTAAGGAGAAGACGCAAGAAATCGCTTGGCTGGTTGTTAAGACCGCTTTCCATGACTATCCCCCTCAAAGCAGTGGCATACCCACCCCAAAAATGATAGGATGAGTTTATAGAGCAAAGGGCAATCCTTCCCTCGCCATAGGACCGGATGGCAAAGATAGGTGGAGCTGAAATTCCCTCTTTAGTTATCCTTTCTGTAGGCAATCCCCTTGCATGGCTTTCCCACAGCACGCTTTTTGAAGAGGCTTCGCCTCGGATGACCACTTGCCAATCGCTACTAACATCAAAGGTTAAAGTGGAAGAAGCTCCTCCTGCCCCTTCGGTAACTGGATACCAAATGAGACGAACTCCTTCACTAACAGGCGATGGGGAGATGTTGCTTGTGTAGGCAAACTTTATTCCCCACGGGGTGCCACCGTCTTTCTCCCTTTCTCTATCGTGGACTGTTTCAGGGCGAAGGCGAGCACCTATTTGATCAAGAAGACGAAATTGTCCATCCCAATCCTCCAAATGCTCTCCTTTCCAAAGGCTGATGAAGAGCCCACCTCCCTCTTTTACAAAGCTAAGGAGGATCCCTCTTTCCTTGTCGCTTAAATAAGCACCTCCCCTCAGCAGAACGACCACATTGAACTGCTTAATGTAACTCTCATTAGGGAAATCCCAACGCCAGTCAAACTCAAAACCTGCCTCCAACAGTTTCCTGGCAACTTCCCTATCCTGTAACCCGGTCTGAAGAAAAAGTATAGAGGGTTTGGGCTGAGCGAGGACAAAGCGAAGGAATCCAAAAAGGAAAAGGGAGATTAGGGAAATCTTCATCATGATCCTCTGCCTCCTCCAAAATCTGGCAAGGAGAAACACAGTAGCAAGCGAAACCGTTCTAATGTTATTGGGCATTACCCCTCACCACCTTCTTAAGGTATTTTTGCAATTTGACACAGCTCAACCCATAAAACCACCCTTAACGAAGCAGAGTGAGAAGTTCCTGAGCTGCCTTTCTCACTCCAGCTGGGTCACTACCTGTCACCAAGATGACATCTTTCCCCAACGCAAACGGAGACCAGGAATATTCCAAGAGCCCCCTTCCCTTCCCTGGGAAATAGTCGTTTGCAACAAAGGGCAGGATACTTGCCCTCTGTAAAGCCTTAATAAGAGTGCTTGAGCTATCGGTTCCCACGAGGATGAGATCCTCCCCCACCTCAAAGGCATCTGGAAGAGTAGGTGGATAGCCGTTTTCCCCCGCCCATATTCGGAGCTTAACCCATGGCTTTCTCCTCCTTTCCCTTTCTTCCTCTGTTACCTCAAACCATTTCTCCCCTCTTTTCTCAATTGCTGGGAAAACTTTCGGATATCTTCCCTTCCTCCAAACAAGGTGCTCATCTTCCACGAAAACCGAAATCCCCTTTGCCCTCAAACGCTCACAAAGCTCCTTTGCTATTTCCTTTTCCTCCTCGCTCGCCTTCTCTCCCACCACGATGATTATCTTCCTGCCGGATTTCAAGAGCGAGCGAATTGCCGACGCATCACATGTAAGGACATCGGGAATGATCTTCAGCTTAGAAGGGGGTGAAGTTGGAACACTTATTTCAACCACTTCCTTCTTCCCGCTAAAAAGCTCCTCCACGCTTATCCTCCATTTGCCAGGAGTTTCATTGGAGCCAATTGGTATGCTTTCCTTATAAACGCCTTTGGAATCGGTGGAGCGCCAAAGTTGTATTTGATCTCCCTGTGCATCTGTGATTGTTACCTTCAAGGGCAAAGCAGCAGATATCAGACGGTTCCCTTTTCCATAGCAATTAGCGGTCAATTCAAGAAACCTCCCCTGCTTTGCCACCATCTTTGCCCTCAGTCTAACTTGCTCAATTGGTTGGGGAAGAATGGCGATGATCTTCATTTCCGTAGGCTCAAAATCGAGTTTAAGCGATGCCCCGGGCTTTAAAGTGAGTCTCCTTGTCGTTGCCCAATCCCTTCCTTCCAAGATATAAACCGCTTCCCCGCTGCGAAGGGCATTAAACTTAACGGTAACCCCTTTTAACTCGTCCCAATCCGAAGCAGGATAGAGCTTTACCTTCCGACCTTTTATTTCCCTCTCCACTTCCTGAGGGGACGCTCTTTGAGCATCGTTGAGGAGAAGGTAGTATCTTCCTTCCCCACTTACCCATTTCCCCGGTATAATTCCCCTTTTGCTGACCTCTATCTCAAACTTCCCAAGAGTTTGAGCAAGCACGGTAGACAAAACATCGGCATATTCATCGAGCAGAGCATCGCTTACTGCCTGTCGCATTATCTTGCTTGCTTCGGTGTAATTCTCTTTGCTCATAAGTTCATTGGCGGTCTTTTCCAGATCTTCTATCCGATGCACATACGAAGACATGTCTATTGGGATTCTACTAATTTGCAGTTCGGGAGGAGACCAACTCGTGGTTGTATCAGCGAACAGCTTCCCACCACTCCTTTGAAAATCCCGAATCCTATTCACAATTTCTTTAGGAAGAGGATGCTTAATCCCTACAAGGAAAAGCGCTTTTCTCCCTTTCAAACCGTCCTCTTTTAACTCCCATTCGTGGATCAAATCAACCGTGTATCCAGCACGACGGATAGCGTGGTAGAGAGCAAAACACTCATAGGCATAATTCCTTGGGATGCGATAGATTTCGCTATTTGGGACTTCCCCTGCTTCCTTAAGACGCATAGCAGCCTCGGTGAATGAATAGAGAACCCCAATTGGATGGCGGGCAGGCAAGGTAGCGAGGATGAAATCGCCGAATTTCCTAATTCTTTCAAAAGACGGTTTGAGGTTTTTTGCGCTCTGAAAATTGAGATGCCAAAGCATTCCCACACCATCCATAACAGCATAATTTGTGACCATCTCGGCGAGTGAAACCTCATCTGGGCTATTTGGGGTGAAATAAGTCGTATTGGAGGCGAAATGAAAGCGTTTATCCCTTCTTCCAACTTTCTCAAGCGCGAAGTGCCATGATTGCTCGGCTACCCCTCGCCAAAACATGAAGGAATGAGTTGTTGGAATATCGTTTAGCCTTTGAAGGAATGGATTTGTCCCATCGTTTATCGCAAATGAGGCATAGATATCCTGTCCCCAAGGAAGTTCTGGGTCGACTTTCTTAACATGCTGTTTCGCTTCTTTGAAAAACTCACCCATAATGTTAGCCCGCCAATGCATCCATGAAAGCCATTCGTCCTGGGGAAGCTCGCGAGGATCGGAGGGCAGTGGGCGTTTTAAGACTTTTTCAGAAGCTAAACGAGTAAAGAAATCGGGGAACAAGGAAAAAGCCTGCCCAGAAAAACGACCTTCCTTCACGATGCCATAATTTAAGCCTGGCTCATCCATCCCGCCAAGCGAAGCGACGGTGCTTATAAACCTCCTTGCCTGCTGAGCTCCCAACTCAGCCCTCTGCATCGCTACCTTCCTTATTTCAGGATCGAGGAATGAAGCCATAGATTCAAAGGGCTGATGGAGAACATATCCACTCCATAACCCCTGCCAAACAAAGCCCTTTAGCCCGTTAGAAATCAGCCTCTCCACTCCTCTCTCAAACATGGAAGGAGTTAAAGGATCGGGGATGAAGTTCCCTTCTCCATCCACCTTGGCGTAATTGTAAAGGTCAAGGTAAACCCAAGTTGCACCAATTTTTAAGTTCTCTTCAAGGGGAGCGGTTGAACCAATGAGGAAATGGGTGGGAGGCAAAATTGAGGAAATATGAAGTTCTTCTTTCCCCACTACTTTACCGTTTATTTGGGCAATCAGGTGATATCTCCCCGGTTTTAGGAAGTAGGCTGGCAGCTGCCAAACAACGGTTTCTCCTCCTTTCAAGCTCATCTTCTCTTTTAAGAGTTGATATGGGGCAGATGAAGTTTTTCCTGCTTGGGCGTAGATACACAGTTCTCCAGAAACATCCTTCGGAGAAAAAAGCCCAAAATAGATCTTCTCACTTTGCCAAAATGCCTTTCTCGGCTCGCATATGAACAGCTTAAGTTCGGGGTCGGAAAGAACTGGAGGGGAAACAATAAAGAAAAAAAGCAATGCAAAGCATTCTCCAGCCATTCTTCTTAAATTCTCGCCTTTTACCTTGTTGGATGCCTCCCTGCCCACCCTCCTACACCCCCCTTACAAACCTGACTACAATGGTAAAAAGCAGTCTTTTTCACCATCTTAAGTTTATGAGATAAACCTGCCTTGTGCCCTCATGAGTTGAATTGAAGACGATCATATCCCCATTGGGAGACCAACAGGGATGCAAATCGCATCTCCAGTATCCGGGGATTTGAGGGTTGTAAAACCTTGGAGGTTCATAGAAGTTCCCAAGAGATAAGACGGCATTCGTCTCCATATCCATCAAAAATAAGCTTTGATTCCCCAACGCATCCCGATACCTATCCATAACCATCCATTTCCCATCAGGAGAAAACGTTCCATGCCCATCGTGGTCCAAAAGCCCTTTCCCAAGGACTTCGTAATCGCCTTTGCCATCCGTAAAAAGAATTGGGCACCACTTTTTGCCCTCATATCGCGCAGTTACCATCAGCTTATCAGCTGTGAGCCAATCAAAATGAGAGCCTGACCATTCCCAAGGAGAGGGGAAACAAGCTCGCAGTTCCTTCCCATCGGAACCAACCGTCATTGAAGCTGTGTGAAACCCTCCTCCTTTTCTCTGAACTCTCGCTAAAAAGAATATCCTTTTTCCGTCCTTGCTAAACAAGGTGTGCTCAAAACGCATTAAAGGTCGGGAATCAATATCTTCTGGCAAGCCGAGAAACTCCTTTACCTCATAAATTGAAAGAATTAGCTCAGATTTCCCGCTCTCTAAGTCTACTACGAAAAGACCATCATCCTCAGGATAAGGGTCATCCACCTTTGGGTCTTCTCCATCCCCATCATACCCATAATCCGGTCTTGCAAGACGAAGCCGAGCATAGTTGATGCTCAAAGCCATTTTCTTCTCTGGGAAAACTGCACTAATTGGTCGGGGAATTATCTTTTCCTTCCCCGAAGCGATATCTTTGATAATTGAGACGAACTTCCCTTCCCTTGCATCGTTGAAGACGATTTTATTTTCGTCCAACCAATGCGCCATACATCCCTGCTGGAAATTCCATGCCCGAGTTTCAGCTATCGGGATAAACTCCCTCGTTTTCAAATCAATTAATCCAAGTGTTGCTACATCTTCTCTTGTAGGGAGACGATCTTGGACGGTTGTCTCCAAAATTGCTACATACTGTTGGGTTTTATTGAACGGGGATATCCCGTAATAAGTTGCGTGGAGATGTTCCTTCGTTTTATCCGTTATTCTCGCCACAGTTATTTCTGGAAAAGCAACTGTCGGCATTCCCAATACCCCTTCTAAGCTGGCTATTTAACTGCAAAAATCTCCCTCAGACCTTTCACCACCTGATAATATCTCTCCACTTCCTCCTCTCCTAACACCCCTTGCAAGATCAAAATCTCGTCAAAGTATACTGCTTCTCCGTAGGGTGCGAGGGAGAGTGAGTTTATGTTATCTTCCTCCCTTAAACCACGAGTTAAGATCCATTTTCCCACCTTTTTCCCATCCTGATAAAGAGTTATCTCCCTACCACAGGAGAAAGAAACAATCGTGTTATGCCAAACCCCTCCCCTTAAATCCATCGTCTTCATTACATCAAAGTCGTATATCCCGTTGATGTTTTTGACACCCGGAAAATGGTAAACTTGGAAAACGGCAGCTGGCTTGGCGAGCGCACACCAAGTATCATTGCCTCCTCCTCTGACAAAACAAGAGATAAAACCTTTGCCATTGAGTGAGAAAATAACGAAAATATGACCTACCTTATGGTCCTCTTTTAGTGCCCACCAAAGCGAAATCGTCAATAGTTTGTGAGGAGAAAGGAAAGGAGAACGCAAGACGAAACTTCTCCTATTTTGACTAAGACATCCTTTCCCAATGAAGCCTTCCGATGATAAAAAAGGAAGATGCTCATCCATTCTTACAAGGTTTATCTTCGCTTTTCCATCCTCGCTTTCAAAGTCGTTATAATAAATGACTGCTTTCTCCCTCCCTTCTGGGAAGATGCCAGAGAAAAGTATAGGGGCAAAAAGAAAGCCAAAAACTAGAATCCTTTCCATGCTTATCACCTACTCTTACTCACTTGGAAGGAGACGAAAGACCTTTAAATCGTGTTTTTTCAGGATGAACCTTATAGTATTGTTCACCACTTTCAACTCCTCACCAGTATCAATGTCAATGACTTTATAGCTCTTAAATCCGAGTATATCGGGCTTTATATGAACAATTGCTTCCTCATCCTTGGACGAATAGGAAGTTATTGCATAAAGTGCCTCCTTGCCAGGAAGGGAGTAGGTGATGCCGGGCAAGTCTGGATTCTCTGCATATATTGGTTGCTCCCTTTCATCCCAGTATCTGTAAGCCACCATTCCCTTTTCTTCAGCAAGTTTTAGGAATGGTTCTCTGTATTTTTGCCAAAGCTTGCCAAGCTCTGGCACCCATGTTGCCACAGGACCTAACAAGTCATGGACGAGGGTGACAGCAATATAGGTCTTCTGAATCCAAGGGTCATTTGCCTGTGGACCATGGTCACTTAGAAGCACTGGCCAAGTGCCGGCTAATTCGCCCGTGGAAACGAGAAGAATGTATTTTCTTGGGAATCTATTGTGCACATCCCCTTCCGAGTAGCGCCACTCCCAGTCGTATTGAACGGTGGCGAAGGAATAAAGAGGAAGGATTTGCGTGCTCGTGTTATGGACCATAACAATCGGTTCCATTCCTCTTTCGTTCATGAAGGTAAATATTCGCTTCTGGAACTCCCTCAATTGCCAAACGCCTGTTGAGGGCATAATCGTGCCATCTTCTTTCTCGTAAGCACCTGTCATCATCGTGTTAAAGCTGGGGATGAAGAAGTAATTATCGTGGTAAACCCCCTTATTGTTGGCTATTTCAAACGATTTGCCAAACCAGTATAGGGCATAGTCAATATACGATTCAGAGGGAACAATTTGAATCTCATAAATTGCATTTTGACCGCGGTATGGATTGTAATTGTTGAGGCACCATTCATCCATAAAAGTTTGGAATTCCTCACAAGCTGCATAGGAGGCACGATTATAGTAAAAAACCATGGTTGTCTTGTATCTTGAGCGAAGATTATAGCGGACATGAGCAATAAAACTATTGGTTCTTCCATAAGGCTCAAAATATTTCTTCCCCCTTTGGATTACTTCCTCAATCTCATGGTCGGAAAGCTTCCTTTTGTTTCCTTCAGCAAGCATCTTCCAAAGATACATATCTTTTCCTGCTGGATAGACTGAGCCACAATCGCCAAGGGCAAACCAGTTTATATCGGTGCCCAAAAGGGAGAATCTCTCCTTAAACCATCTGTAACGCCAACCAGCAAGTCTTGGCTTGACGGGAGCTGCCAATATGCCGAATGTGATTGTTCTGGGCTTGTCTATCACGATTGGCTTATTTATCAGGTTGACTTGCAATTTTAGGACATTCCCTTCCCTTACAAGCTGAAGATTCGGCTTTTGCGGATCCCAACTCCAACCTTTGTCGTTCTCAGCAAACCAGCAGATCCCCCTTGTCGGATTGCCAAGGAAAATGTAAGTGCAGAAATTAGGTGGAAAGGTAGATGTCATAAGCTTAGTTGCGTCCCAAACAACACCCTGCCCTTCAGGAACATAATCGGTCAAGATGACGCTCCTTATCCCATCTGCCATCGCATGCATCATCCTTGCCATGTTATCCTTTAGAGGGATCTCCAAGATGAGCGAATCTACCCTCTTAGCAGTTGGCAAAAGCGTTAAATCAACCCTTAAAGTGCCATCGTAATCAAGAGTGGATTTAGATTCGGCTTTCAAATCGCCGAGGGAAAAACTTGCCCGCATTATCGCCCTGTCATCTGCTTTTTCTTTGAATGAAAGCTTCCCCTTAGTGGTGAAAAATTCCTTTCCCTCAACCACTGCTCGGTAGATCATGGGGGACGCAAGGAGCTCCTTCTTGATCCTCAGCTCCTGATCTTCCGTTTTTACCGAGGAAAGAAGCCCCCAATCGTTTGCCTCGTATTCCTTCATTACGGTGAAAAGTTTCCTGCCTTGAACCTTTATTGGGGTAAAAGGGGGATAAACTTTCCTGCTCTTCCCAAAATTCTTGTGCTCCCATTCAGGGAAAACTTTCCTCTCAAATCTTTTGATGATTTCGCCTGAAGGAATGTTTTCTCCTTCAGCTTTAGCGGATATTATGTATTTGCCAGAAAGAGGAGGAAGGTCAAAAACTTTTTCACATTTTCCACCTTTAAACTCCTCGCTGTTTATCCTCACCTCTTTGACGATTTTCCCGTTCGGTTTATCCTCCCTTACTTGAAAGCGCAAAGCCTTCAATTTGGCTCCCTCGGGCAGGGCAGTTATGTCAGCAAGGATGCGCATTTTGTTCAAGTAAGGGTAGTAGGAAAAGAGGAAGTCTATGGGAGGTTTGGCTCTCTCTGGAGTAGTTATCCACTTCACCTCACTGCTTGCCCTTTTCCAACGGTAACTCCTTGAGTAGTAAATCACTTTTTCATCAGGCGAAGAAACATACACGTTGAGTTGGAACTTTTCTGACACTGTGTCCTTGAGGGCGATTCCGAAGCTTTTGCTCGTGTGCGGGGCTAAGCTTACTCTTTCCTCCTTAACATCCTCTTGAGAGTCCCTTTTTACGGAAATTTTTATCCTTACATCCAAAGATTTGTGGGTAGGATTAAGCACATCCAGCGAACAATTGATCTCGCCAAATATTGGGTCAGTCCTATGGCTGAATTTCGTGACGAGGCAATCATCTCTGCTAAATTTGAAGAGGATATCCCTTTGGGGATTATAACCGTTGTTTCCCAAACAAGACCACGCCCAAGGTTGCTTGAAATCCCGGCAAAGGTTAATTGCCCATATTCCTTCACTTGCTTTTCTATTTTTAGCGATGCTCTCAATGGGGATCTCAATTTCACAGTGCCAGAAGCCGTTATGAAATCCATTGGCAATTTTGAAATTTCCTCTCCATCCATAGTAAGCTTGAGTAGGGACTTCCCCTCTTGGATGAGCAAGATAATAGGCATACCCAAGAGAATTGCAAAGCATCTGATAAACAATTCCGTTTTCCTCTTGTGGGTTAGGGTCAATCCAGACTTCAACAGCATCGTCAAAAACGATTTTCTCTATATTCCCTTTCACCTGAGCAAGTATTTTTCCTTCTTTGGGCAGTTCTGAGACAATAGCACAGTAGATTTTATCTTCGGTTGCCCCCACATAACCTATTGCCCTTCTCGGCTCAAGAACACCATTGAAGGAAAATCCATCAAACCTCACCGAAAAGTGCCATTCACTATCATCAACATAGCCGTCTATTTTAGGAGGTTGAGGTGCAAGTGGAAGACAGTAAAAATCACCAGCGAAGAGTGATCTGCAAGCCAAAAGGAGGCATAGGAAGCCAAACAGCCTTACCAGTGTTTCCCTTGCTGTGGATAAGCCCCATGCCCCTTCGCCAAAGAAACTACACATGCAAGATCCCCCTTACACCTTTCGTTTGCATCCTACCACTGCCACATCCACCATACAATTATAACACGGTATTGGGAGAGGCGCAACGGTCTAAAAGGGGTGCCGAGGAAAATAAGAAAGGGGTGAAGAGGTATCACAAAGGTCACTGAGGGGGGTATCCACTTCGACACATCTAAAAATGTCATCAGAGGCTTTTTAGGGATGCAGGGGATAGCTTCAGGGGTTCAACTAACAAGCAAACACTTTTTGGTTTTTGCGCTGTTACGCAAACAATTGTAGCAGCAGTAGAGACAGTGGGAGGAATTACAGAAGAAGTGGTGTGCAGTCAAGCCCTCGGGCTATTAGGACCGGTAAGCTTCACACGTTGCCGTGCTTCCACCTCCGGCCTATCAACCCGGTAGTCTCCCGGAGCCCTTACTCATGCGAGGCAGAGCCTCGCATGATGGGAGGCCTTATCTTGGGGTGGGCTTCCCGCTTAGATGCTTTCAGCGGTTATCCCGTCCCGGCTCGGCTACCCAGCTCCTGCGCCTGGCGGCACAACTGGCACACCGTAGGCCGGTCCCTCCCGGTCCTCTCGTACTAGGGAGAGCACCCCTCAAGCCTCCTGCGCCCGCGGCGGATAGGGACCGAACTGTCTCACGACGTTCTGAACCCAGCTCACGTACCCCTTTAATGGGCGGACAGCCCAACCCTTGGGACCTTCTTCAGCCCCAGGATGGGATGAGCCGACATCGAGGTGCCAAACGGCGCCGTCGATGTGGACTCTTGGGCGCCATTAGCCTGTTATCCCCGGGGTAGCTTTTATCCGTTGGTCGGCCGCACTTCCACTCGCCACGGCCGGGTCACTAAGCCCCGCTTTCGCGGCTGCTCGGCTTGTGAGCCTCACAGTCAGGCCCCCTTATGCCTTTGCACTCCACGGCGGATTTCCATCCCGCCTGAGGGGACCTTTGGACGCCTCCGTTACCGTTTAGGAGGCGACCGCCCCAGTCAAACTGCCCACCTGACCCTGTCCCCGAGCCGGATGACGACCCGGGTTAGGACCTGAGGCTGTCAAGGGTGGTATTCCACTGGTGCCTCCACCCCAGCTGGCGCCGGGGCTTCTAAGGCTCCCACCTATGCTCTACATGACAGCCTAAAGCCCAAGACCAGGCTGCAGTAAAGCTCCACGGGGTCTTTCCGTCCAGCCGCGGGTAGTCCGCGTCTTCACGGACACCACAGTTTCGCCGGGCCCCCCGCCGAGACAGTGCCCAGGTCGTTACGCCTTTCGTGCGGGTCGGAACTTACCCGACAAGGAATTTCGCTACCTTAGGACCGTTAGAGTTACGGCCGGCGTTTACCCGGGCTTAGGTTCCGAGCCTCGCCAGCTGTAGCTGGCTAACCCGTCCCCTTAACCTTCGGGCACTGGCCAGGCGTCAGCCCCTATACGTCCCCTTACGGGTTCGCAGGAACCTGTGTTTTTGTTAAACAGTCGCCTGGGCCGTTTCTCTGCGGCCTCCTCGGGCTAATCGGGAGCAAGTCCCTTTCACCCTACTCGAGGCACCCCTTCTCCCGAAGTTACGGGGTCAATTTGCCGAGTTCCTTGGCGGGGGTTATCCCGCGCGCCTTTGGATACTCTCCTCGCCCACCTGTGTCGGTTTGCGGTACGGTCACTAACCTGTGCACCTACCACAAATGTGGTAGGATTAGCCTCAGGCTTTTCTCGGACACCTTGGGGCACCCCTGTCCCTACACCCTCATCGGGTTCAGGTCGGTCCCTCCAAGGTGAGCCTCTACAAAAGAAGCCCACCTCCAAGGTCCACGCGGCACCATCTGCACGCGGGCTCCCTTGGTGTCGCACCCGAGGCATTTCCACAGGCCAGTGGCGCCGGAATATCAACCGGCTGTCCATCACCTACGCCTTTCGGCCTCGGCTTAGGACCGGCTAACCCGACGCGGACGAACCTTCCGTCGGAAACCTTGGGCTTACGGCGAGGAAGATTCTCACTTCCTTTGTCGCTACTCGTGCCGGGATTCTCACTTCTGTGCAGTCCACCCGTCCTTGTCGGTCGGGCTTCAACCCGCACAGAACGCTCCCCTACCGTTAGCACACTGGGCATATTAGCCAAAACAGTGTGCTAACCCACAGCTTCGGCACCGGGCTTAGCCCCGTTGAATCTTCCGCGCAGAGCCGCTCGGCCAGTTAGCTATTACGCACTATTTAAAGGATGGCTGCTTCTAAGCCAACCTCCTGGCTGTCTTAGCGGCTCCACTACGTTCCCCACTTAGCCCGGATTTTGGGGCCTTAGCTGGTGGTCTGGGCTGTTTCCCTCTCGACTTCGGAGCTTATCCCCCGAAGTCCGACTGCCGGGCTTTAGCCCCAAATATGGGACCAGTCACGGCATTCGGAGTTTGATTGGAATTGGTAGGCTGTAAACCCCCGCATCCAACCAGTGCTCTACCTCCGTGACTTAACGCCCGACGCTATGCCTCAACATATTTCGGGGAGAACCAGCTATCTCCGAGCTCGATTGGCGTTTCACCGCTACCCACACCTCATCGGACGGTTTTGAAGCACCGACCCGTTCGGGCCTCCATCCCGTATTACCGGGACTTCACCCTGGGCATGGGTAGCTCGCTCGGTTTCGGGTCTACTCCCGGCGACTGAACGCCCTATTCGGACTCGGTTTCCCTACGGCTTCGCGCCTTATGGCGCTTAGCCTCGCCACCGAGAGTAACTCCCCGGCTCATTCTTCAAGAGGCACGCCGTCAGGCATTCCCCAATATCCCACAAAACTGTGGGAATTGGGGCATAGCCCTCCGACTGCTTGTAGGCACGCGGTTTCAGGTTCTATTTCACTCGGCTTCCCACCGTTCTTTTCACCTTTCCCTCACGGTACTATGCGCTATCGGTCACCAGGGGTATTTAGCCTTAGGGGGTGGTCCCCCCAGATTCGCTCAGGCTTCCACGAGGCCCGAGCTACTTGGGATCTGACCCCCAGGAGACCCATCGCTTTTCGCCTACGGGGCTATCACCCTCTATGGCCCACCTTTCCAGGTGTGTTCGGCTAAGCGTGGGTTTTGTAACTCCCTGGCGAGTTGGCAGCCTCGCCCGGGTCAGTCCCGCTACCCCATGTGGGCAACGCCTGCCAGCTTTTACACCCACATGGTTTGGGCTGTGCCCCTTTCGCTCGCCACTACTCGGGGCATCGCCACACCTCCCTTATTAGGGGAGGTGCGCCTAACCCTTTAAGGGTTAGGTTTTGCTTTCTTTTCGTCCCGCTACTAAGATGTTTCAGTTCGCGGGCTTCCCCCCATAGGGCTATGTATTCACCCTATGGTGGCACAGGTTGTGCCTGTGCCCGGTTTCCCGATTCGGGCATCCCCGGATCACAGCCTGCGTGCGGCTCCCCGAGGCTTATCGCAGCTTGCCACGCCCTTCTTCGGCCCCTGGTGCCAAGGCATCCACCGCGTGCCCTTAGTAGCTTGACTGCACACCTATATTATCGCACTTGTTTCCTCCCACCGCTCTACTTCTGCGCATCAGCAGCCTCATCAGCTACCGATGCCAGACATCTATTTAGTTTTGAGTAAATTGTGGTTGGTGGACCTGAGCGGACTTGAACCGCTGCCCTCCTGCGTGCAAAGCAGGCGCTCTCCCAACTGAGCTACAGGCCCATCTACCTTCGCTGAAATGGGGTGAGCCATTGCTTCGTTTGTTGGTTCAACTTCTGCTGTAATTGGTGGAGTTCCAACGTTTCCCACCATTTGCTGCGACTTGGCTCACCCCAAAAATTTTCACCTCTACTTACCATGTGGGCCTGCGTGGACTCGAACCACGGACCTCGCCCTTATCAGGGGCGCGCTCTAACCACCTGAGCTACAGGCCCAGATGTAAAACGCCCCTCATATTACACAAAAATTCGTGGAGAGGAGGCAGAAGGGGAAAGCTGTTGGAGCTAATTTCGGCAAGGTGCTCACGCACCATTGCCTTTAGCTCCTTAGAAAGGAGGTGATCCAGCCGCAGCTTCCGCTACGGCTACCTTGTTACGACTTCGCCCCAGTCGCCGGTCACACCTTCGACGGCTGCCTCCCCTCGTAATGAGGGGTTAGCCCACCGGCTTCGGGTGCAACCGACTTCCATGGCGTGACGGGCGGTGTGTACAAGGCCCGGGAACGTATTCACCGCCGTATAGCTGACCGGCGGTTACTAGCGATTCCGGCTTCACGCAGGCGAGTTGCAGCCTGCGATCCGAACTTAGCCCGCTTTTTTGGGATTAGCTCCCCCTCGCGGGTTCGCAACCCTTTGTAGCGGGCATTGTAGCATGCGTGCAGCCCAGGGCTTAAGGGGCATGAGGACTTGACGTCATCCCCACCTTCCTCCCGCTTACGCGGGCAGTCCCGCCAGAGTGCCCGGCATTACCCGCTGGCAACTGGCGGCGGGGGTTGCGCTCGTTACCGGACTTAACCGGACACCTCACGGCACGAGCTGACGACAGCCATGCACCACCTGTGCTGGCTGGACGGGGAAACCGTCCCACCCTACCCTTTCGGGCGGGCTTAAGCCAGCATGTCAAGCCCTGGTAAGGTTCTTCGGGTGGCATCGAATTAAGCCGCATGCTCCACCGCTTGTGCGGGCCCCCGTCAATTGGTTTGGGTTTCAGCCTTGCGGCCGTACTCCCCAGGCGGTGCGCTTAATGGTTGCCCTACGGCACAGGGAGAGTAAAACTCCCCACACCTAGCGCACAACGTTTACACCCTGGACTACCCGGGTATCTAATCCGGTTCGCTCCCCAGGGTTTCGTCCCTCAGCGTCAGGGGCGTCCCAGCCGGCTGCCTTCGCCATTGGTGTTCCGGCGGATATCTACGCATTTCACCGCTACACCCGCCGTTCCGCCGGCCTCTTCCGCCCTCAAGTTGCCCAGTATCCCATGTCCTCCTCAGGTTGAGCCTGAGGCTTTCACATGGGACTTAGGCAACCGCCTACGGACCCTTTAAGCCCAGTAAATCCGGGCAACGCTCGCCCCCTGCGTATTACCGCGGCTGCTGGCACGCAGTTAGCCGGGGCTTTCTAGCAGGGTACCGTCAAGCCCAAGGGAAACTTGGGCTTTCTTCCCCTGCCACAGGGGTTTACACCCCGCAGGGCTTCTTCCCCCACGCGGTGTCACTGGGTCAGGCTTTCGCCCATTGCCCAAGATCCTCGACTGCTGCCCCCCGTAGGGGTCCGGGCCGTGTCTCAGTCCCGGTGTGGCGGACCACCCTCTCAGGCCCGCTACCCGTCGTAGCCTTGGTGGGCCGTTACCCCACCAACAAGCTGATGGGACGCGCCCCCCTCCCGCAGCGGAAGGACTCCTCGTCCAACCCTTTCCTCCACATGGCATGCGCCATGTGGAGCGTATGTGGAATTAGCCCCAGTTTCCCGGGGTTATTCCACTCTGCGGGGCAGGTTAGGCACGCGTTACTCACCCGTTCGCCGCTGAGGGCGTCGGTCAAACCTTTCGGCTTGACCTACTTCCCTCCGCTCGACTTGCATGCCTTATCCACACCGCTAGCGTTCGCCCTGAGCCACCATCAAACTCTCCAACGGGGATGCTGACCTCAGAAGATGAGGTCAGCAAATCTGGCTCGCAAGGCGAATCACTTTATCTTGCGCTTTCCCCTCGCCTCCATCTCCACTGTTTTGTTTTCAAAGGTTCATTCGCATCGTGCCACTTCTTTATTATGCCACACTCACCTACCATTGTAAACCTCAACCACTACTTCAACCTCCGCCAGTGCCGTTCACCTATTATAGCGCGCTATTCACTCCATGTAAAATGCTTGCCACTCCACTTCGCTTATTCTTGAGTGAAGGTTCATCCTCACACGCAGTATCGTATTTTATCGCGCGAAGCTCAATGTGTAAAGAGATCCTGCCAGCTGGATCAGAGTGTTAGCTTCGTGTTACTTTTCAATTTAATCGTAACACCAAGTAACGATATAGCCCTGCTGATCTGCAACGACAACCCCTCGGCTGTCATAATTGAGCTAACGAGACATAATTTGATTAACGGTATCAACGGCACTGCGTTATGGGTTTGGAAGCTAAAGCATGTCCTTAGTGGATACAACACTAACCTTACTGGAGTGGAGGTGTCGCAGAATGCCGAGAAGGAAGTGGTCAAGGGAGAGGATAATTGAAGAGATACGAAAGCTCGCTGAAGAAGGTCACCCACTCAACATATCCAAAGTTAGGAAGGATTTCTCCTCCCTCGTCTCAATCGCGTGCTCAAAGAAATACTTTGGGAGTTGGAGAGCAGCCGTTGAAGCTGCCGGGATAAACTACAACGATGTTATCAAGGCACACAAATGGACGAAGGAAGAAATCATTGAGAAGATAAGGAACTTGCATTCAAAGGGTGAAGATCTACGCCCTAAGGCTCTCAGTAAGGACAAGGAGAAGGCAGCCTTACTCAGTGCTGCAAGAGATCCGCGCTACTTTGGGAGCTGGAGGGCAGCTGTTGAAGCTGCCGGGATAAACTATGATGAAATTGCAAAGCAGATGCGCGAACGCGAAGTCGAACAGATAAAGGAAGGCATCCTTAAAGAGATACGACAGCTATACGAAGAGAAGGGACCTGAGGAAATAAAAAGCGCTTGGAAGAATCATCCCAAGCTCTTTAGGAAGGCAAGGCATCGTTTTGGGAGCTGGCAAAAAGCTGTTGAGGCTGCAGGACTTAACTACACTGAGATAGTTAAGAGACGCAAGTGGACGAAGGAAGACATCATAGAGGCGATAAGGAAGTTATACTCGGAAGGAAAGGATCTGAGGATAAGTGCAATTCAGAAGGAAGCCCCAGCGTTGCTTGCAAGCGCTCAATCAAAATCACACTTTGGGAGTTGGAGGGCAGCTGTTGAAGCTGCTGGGATAAACTACGATGAAATCGTAAGGAGGAAGCCCACAAAGACTGTAGCAGAAACGGAACAAAGCAGCGGTGATAATTGAAACCCGTTAAAGGAGAGAGCTTGATCAAGGTAAACGAGTCACATTGGTGGAAGGTGAGCCATAGTGGCGACTACTAATGATGTTGAGCTGTTTATAAGCTCTATTGCAAACACACCTCTGAAGAAAGAGCTGATATGGCTTCTGCACGAAAACAGAGTAATGGACACATACCGTGGTCTCGCCAGTTGGATGAACAGAAGGGAAGCAGATGTGCGTGAAGCAGCAGAAGAACTCGCAAACGCAGGTTTGCTAAGGCGCATAGGCGAAGGAGAGGAAGCAGTTTACCAATATGCACCTCCACCGGAGCTTGCACCAGTCATTGAGAAGTTCATTGCCTCTTATGTCTCCGCAAGGAGCTTGCTTTCCGATTACCTCAGTGAGCTTCAGTCAACGATTGAGGAGATTCAGAAGGCGAGCCTTAAAGAGGTGAAACTGGAGAGGAGTAAGCTTAAGTCTATCATCCAAAGCATGCCTGTAGGCGTCATCGTAGTTGATATGAGTGGTGAGATAGTCCTTTACAACTCCTCAGCTGCATTCCTGCTGAACATGGAAGAAAGCGATATGCATATAACGAAGGCATTTTCGCATGAAAGCCTTACGCCAATACTTGATGCAATTGAACGCGTCTTGAAAGAGGGCAGACTTGTGATATCCCGTGAACTTGAAATACCAAGTGGTTGCTTCATCAACGTCATTGTTACTCCAGTTTATGGTGACGAGGGTATTCAACTTGGTGCTGTAGCAATACTAAGGGATGTGACGGAATTGAAACGCCTCGACCAACTCAAAATGGAATTTGTTCTCTCACTCTCACATGACATACGCTCGCCGTTAACAGCAATCAAAGGATTTGCGCTCTCACTGCTACGCGGGGTGTTCGGGAAACTTTTGCGTAAGCAATCAAAGGTTGTGGAACTCATACTAAACCAAAGCGATAAGATAGAGAGCATGGTTGAGAAGCTCACAGAAGCTATGAAAGCACTGCCAGAGACATTCCTACTGCACACTGATGTCGTTGACCTTAACGAACTTGTGAACGAGTGTGTCACAAGCTACCTTGGAATAGCGATTGAGAGTGGAATTGAACTCAAAGCCAATCTATCTGACGAACCAGTCATAGTCACTGTAGATAGAGACGCAATCCTGCGTGTCATTTCCAACCTCGTGGATAACGCAATCAAGTATACGCCAAGCGGTGGTAAGGTAACGGTGAGCGTTAGCCAAACGAACGAATTTGCAACAATTGAGGTAGTTGATACAGGTGTAGGGATACCCCCAGAGGATCTACCAAAAATCTTCACACCGTTCTCTCGGTTAAAGCATGCAGAGGGTGAAGCAGAGAAGAAAGGAGTAGGACTTGGATTAGCCATCGCTAAGAGGTTGACCGAAGCACATGGTGGAAAAATCACCGTTGAAAGTAAAGTAGGGCATGGAAGCAAATTCGTTGTTATCTTACCGCGCCATCAATATCTCACACAACAAACATGAAACTCGCTCTCCACTATTCATTCACCGATAGGGCAAGCTCCTTCACCTTTACCACAAACTTCCCATCAACATAATCCACAACCACATGGTCACCGTCTTCAATACGTCCTGCTAACAGTTCATCTGATAGCAAGTCAATGACATGTGTTTGCAATGCCCTTCTAAGTGGTCTTGCACCATGATACTTATCAAAACCTATGTCCGCAAGCTTCTCCTTTGCTGCTTGCGTCAGCTCAAGTGTGATGTTTCTATTACGAAGCTCATTCACAAATGGGCGCAGCTCTATATCCACAATTTTGAGGACATGCTCTCTATGCAACGGTCTGAATACGATGACCTCGTCAACCCTGTTCCTAAACTCCGGCGTAAAGCGCTCTTCATAGAGCTGTAGCATTCTCTTCTCCATTTCTTTAAAGACCGACTTAACCCTCTCCTCTTCATCTTCACCTCGCCTGAATCCGATACCAGCCTCCTGAATCTCCCTACCAAAGCCCCTATAGCCGATGTTTGATGTCATGATGATGATTGCGTTTCTAAAGTCAACTGTCCTGCCTTGTGCATCAGTCAGCCTTCCTTCATCCATGATCTGTAGAAGTATGTTTGTAACCTCTGGGTGCGCTCTATCAAATTCATCAAACAGGACAACACAGAAAGGTCTTCTCCTAACTCTCTCTGTAAGCTGTCCACCTTCCTCATACCCAACATATCCGGGAGGTGCACCAACAAGTCTTGAGACTGTGTGCTTCTCAGTGTATTCGGACATGTCTATGCGTATCAAAGCATCCTCGGTGCCAAAGAGGAATTCAGCCAGCACCCTTGCAAGCAATGTTTTACCAACACCAGTTGGACCGAGGAAAACGAAGCATCCAGTTGGGCGACGCGGGTCTTTGAGACCAGCTCTTGCCCTTCTTATCGCTCTTGCCACAAGCTCAATAGCATGGTCTTGCCCAACTACCCTCTCTTTGAGATACTCCTCCAAGCGCAACAGGCGCTGTGTTTCATCTTCTGTGAGGCGTTTAATCGGTATGCCAGTCCACTCAGAGACAACATGAGCAACATCTTCCTCTGTGACAACTGCCTCCTGTTCGCAAACCTTTGCCTGCCATTCCTCCTCAAGTTGCGTTAGCTTCTCGCAGAGTGCTGCCACTTCATCTCTAAGCCTTGCTGCCTTTTCATAATCGTGCTCGTTAATAGCTCTCTCCTTCTCCGCATTTAATCTCTCAATCTCCCTTTGAAGCTCCCTTATGTGAGGTGGTGGCATACAACCTCTTAACTTCACCCTTGAGGCTGCTTCATCAATCACATCAATTGCTTTATCTGGTAGCCTCCTGTCCGTAATGTAGCGGTGTGACAAACGCACAGCTGCCAAGATTGCTTCATCACTGATTTTGACATTGTGAAAGTTTTCGTATGTTAGGCGCAATCCCTTCAGTATCTCAACTGTCTGCTCAACTGTTGGTTCAGAAACAAAGACAGGTTGAAAACGCCTCTCAAGTGCCGGGTGCTTTTCAATGTAGCGTCTGTAGTCTTCAAGCGTTGTAGCACCAATGCAACGAAGCTCACCGCGAGCTAATGCAGGTTTCAAAATGTTTGATGCGTCAATAGCGCCTTCAGCAGCACCTGCACCAACTATGGTGTGTAACTCATCAATGAAGAGGATGATCTCACCCTGTGCTTGCTTTATTTCATTCATGATGCGCTTCATGCGTTCCTCAAATTCCCCTCTATACTTTGTCCCGGCAACAATCGCAGCCAAATCAAGTGCAACAATCCTCTTGCCAAGCAATGGCTCTGGAACTTCCCTTTGAACAATTCTTTGAGCCAACCCTTCAACTATTGCTGTCTTCCCTACACCTGCGTCGCCAACGAGGACTGGATTATTCTTCGTGCGCCTGCTCAATATTTGAATGACGCGCTCTATTTCGCTCTCCCTGCCTATGACTGGGTCAAGCTGTCCTTCAGCGCTTAGCTGAGTCAAATCCCTGCTAAAGGAATCAAGTGCAGGCGTATTAGTGCGCTTCCTGAATTGTCTCCTTACATCGCTTGTTACATCGCCCCTCTGACTGTAACGGCTCTCATAAACCTTTCGCCTCACATCTTCAAACCGCACACCATAGCGCATTAGAAGCCTTGCCGGAGTGCCATGCTTATCTCGCAGCAACCCAAGGAGAAGGTGCTCTGTGCCTATGTGCTTATCACCGAGGGCTTTCGCCTCATCTGCTGCAAACAGAAGCACCCTCTTTGATGCGGGAGTCAATGTTGGCTCAGTCGTCGTAAGCCTACCAGCAGTAACACTTAACTCACTCTCAACATCCATCCTGAGCTGCTCAATGTCAACGCCAAGCCTCTCAAGTATCTCAACAGCCATCGCGTCAGATTGCTTGAGGAGGGCAAGCAAGATATGCTCAGGTTGAACATGTGGGGAGCGCATCTTTATGGCTAAATCCTGAGCTTCAAGTAATACTCGCTTTGCCCTCTCTGTGTATCTATCAACCATAGTCAATCTCCTCCATCAAATCGAATGAAGTATTGCGCTTGCATTTAATTGGATGTCAAAGTTTCATCCCCCTCTAACCACCTCCATCAAACGAGTTTGCCACTCATAAGGCAATTCGTAAACCTCACCTCCAACCCCGCACGGCACGATGAGAAACTCACTCAATAAATTGGAGTCCCATCCTGCGCTGTTAGTTTCCGAAACTCTTCCATAAGCATCTTCGTTATAGGTCCCGGTTTGCCGTCACCTATCTCATGTCCGTCTATTTCAACTACGGGGACAATCTCAACTCCAGTTCCCGTCATAAAGCATTCATCAGCAACATAAAGGTCAATTGATGTAAGGACAGCTTCGTAGGCTTGTATGCCAAGCTTCTGTGCCAGTTCCAAAATGACGCCCCTTGTTATGCCACGCAGTATGCCCATATGAACTGGCGGTGTGTATAAACACTGCTTCTTTACGATGAAGATGTTCTCACCCGACCCTTCAGCAACGTAGCCATCAATCGTTAGCATTATAGCCTCCTGCTTGCCAGCTAACTTTGCTTCCATCTTCGCCAAGATGTTGTTCAAGTAGTTGAGAGATTTTATCGCTGGGTTAAGCACCTGATGCGAGCTACGCCTCGTTGAGACCGTTATGGCTGTAATGCCTTTCTCGTATAGCTCCTGTGGGAAAAGCTCTATGTAGTCAGCAATAATGATCACAGTTGGGTTTGAGCACTTCCAAGGTTCAAGCCCAAGGTCCCCGATGCCCCTTGTGACGACAACCCTTATGTATGCGTCTTTGAGGTTGTTTTTCCTCAGCGTTTCTAATATGGCTTGACGCATTTCTTGCTTAGAGATAGGTATGTTGAGCCATATGCAGTGAGCCGACTCATATAACCTGTCCAGATGCTCGTCAAGCTTGAAGACTTTTCCCCCGTATGCTCTTATGCCCTCGAAGACTCCATCGCCGTATAGCAACCCGTGGTCAAAAACCGAGATCTTAGCTTGGCTCTTTGGGGTAAATTCACCGTTGATGTAGACAAACAGTTCCCCCTCCCTCGAATCACTCATATTTGCTTCACCCTCTCCCATCGCAGACGAAGCTTTGTCCTGTTATCGTTACTTCTTAAACTCTGGGAGTATCTCAACTTTCACCCACGCCTTTTCACTTGCAGAGCGCTCAATTGCATCAAGGACACGCTGGCACTGAACGCCATCGTAGAAGTTCGGTTCCGGCAACCTATCCTCAGCGATGGCGCAGAGAAGGTCATAGACAGTGTGAGTAAATGTGTGCTCATATCCGATTATGTGCCCCGGTGGCCACCATGCTTTGATATATGCATGGTGATCTGGCTCTGTAACCATGATCGTTCTAAAGCCATGTATCTCAGGTGGGTCATCCCTGAGGTAAAGCTCAAGCTCGTTCATCCTTTCAAGGTTGAAGACAAGCGAACCATTGCTCCCGTTGATTTCAAACCTGTTATAGTTTTTGCGTCCCGGAGCAAAGCGTGTTGCCTCAATGTATCCGACAGCGCCGTTCTCAAAGCGAACAAGTGAAAGGGAGCAGTCATCAACATCAACAACACCCTTCTGCTCAGCCACTGCCTCCGCTGCAAGCCCTTCAGCACGCGCTGCAAGCAACGGGCGTTCTTTGATAAATGTCTCAAGCAAACCACATACCTCAACTATTTCACCAACGAGGAAGCGAGCTAAATCAATCACATGCGCAGCCAAATCACCAAGCGCTCCAGAACCAGCTACACTCTTTTGCAAGCGCCAAACGAGTGGGAAGTTGGGATCTACAATCCAATCCTGAAGGTATGTTCCTCTGAAGTGGTATATCTTTCCGAGCCTTCCCTCGCTTATAAGTTTCTTTGCCAACTGGACAGCGGGCGCACGCCTGTAGTTGAAGCAGATGGCATGCTTCACACCAGCCTTCTCAACAGCCTTCAACATCTCCTCAGCTTCCTGAAGGTTGCGTGCAAGTGGCTTCTCACAAAAAACATGCTTGCCCGCAGAAGCTGCCTCAACTGCTATTGGATGATGCGAATCGTTTGGTGTAACGATATCAACCAACTCAATATCGTTACGCTTAACCAGCTGACGCCAATCCGTTTCATAGCTTTCCCACCCATATTGCTTTGCTGCCTTCTCAACTGCTTCTTTAGAACGTCCGCATATCGCAACCATGCGAGGTATCAGAGGCGGTGAGAAGAAATGCTTCACATTACGCCACGCCTGACTGTGAGCCTTCCCCATAAACGCATATCCTACAAGACCTACTCCGATCTCCCTCACTTGTTGCGCCATAGTTCAACACCTCCTCACACATCGTTTTACTCTGGCGCTTACAATTTTAACGCTTACCCGCAAGGATGGAAAACGAGTCATCATGCCATAATGACGCTTCAGCGTTTCCTTGTGACCTCGCCCTGCTTCTCTGGTTGCGCACCTTTCTCAACCAACTCCTTCAACGCAGCAACCATGACTTTGATCTTCCCTTCCTTGAGTGCTTTGTCCCAGAGCTCGCTTATAAAAGCTCTTGCCCTCAAGGCAAGTTGTTCACTGAAAAGCTCCTTCTCAATTTCTGCCTTTGCTTCTTCAAACGGAACTTTAGGTGGCACCTTTATATCTCGCACCCAAAGTATCACCCAATAGTTAACGCCATCAATCTGAACCTGAGTTGGTGGGAATATCTCGCCCGGTTTTGCAGCACGCAGTATGAGCTTATACTCATGTGGCAGTTCATCCAAGCTAAGGTAACCCCTTGAACCTAAAAGCTTTGCTGTCGGCATCTTTGAATGCTTTAAGGCAAGCGTTGAAAAAACTCTCGCTATGTCTTTGCGCTCTCTTTGAGCACGAAGCAGTTCACCCCAAATGGCATTTGCCTCCTCTGGTGTTAGAACACCTATCTCACGCACATCATACACAGGGTCTGGGTTGAAGCGCTTGTATACTTGTGGACGATAGTAATATCGGCGCATCTCAACATCATCAATTCGTATCTCATTTCGTAGCATCTTCTCAAGGAGCACATACTTCTTGGCTTCAGCCCACAGCATCATCGGGCTTATGTTTGGTGGTAGACCTGCCCTCATGAGCTTCTCGGTTTCTTTCTTCTCAAGGGCTTCAAACAGCGGGTTGAAACGCTCAAGCACTTCCTTATCGGTAGCACTTATGCCGCGCCTTCTCGCCTCACCCTCTATCAGCATGAGCGTGACCATGCTACGCAAAACCTCAACACCATGATCGCACAAAAGCCTCGCTATGAAATCTTCACGGCTTATTGGCGCACCATCAACAATCGCGACAACTTCTGGGATATCGTAATATCGCTTCAGAAAGTCTGGCTCACCACAAACCCCAAACCTCGCAAGGATAAGGGAAGCGCAAACATACAAAACAACTTGAGGGGCACAAGACAACTTACTTCCCATCTTTTTCACCACCCGTAGCCATCATTGCAGTTGTTACAGCCTCAGTGTAACACAGCTTCCCCTCATAGAGCGCTTTCCCAACGATGCACCCGATGACCCTCGGATATAGCCTCGCAAGCTCCCTTATGTGCTGTGATGTGGTTATACCACCTGATGCGATCACTTTTAGTGACGATGAGAGAGACACAACCTCTGCTATACCTTCTATGTTCGGTCCAAGCATTGTCCCATCACGCTTCACATCAGTGTAGATGACGGTCTCAACGCCGATCTCCTCAAGTTGCCTCACCATCTCCACAGGGGTTAATTGCGTCTCTCTCTTCCAACCGCGCACCACGATTTTCCCGTCCCTAACATCAACTGCCACAGCTATCCTACTGCCATACTTTCCTACAGCCTCGGCGAGCAGTGCTTTGTTCTCAACGGCGGTTGTTCCCAAGATAACTCTCTCAACACCGAGGGACAAGACAGCCTCAATATCGCTCAGCTCTCTAACACCCCCACCGAATTGCAACTTACACTCCACTGCCTGCCGTATTCGTGAAAGCGTATGCAAGTTCTTTGGCTTCCCCTCAAGTGCGCCATCAAGGTCAACGATGTGTAGCCATTTAGCACCCAAACTTGCCCAATGCAACGCTGCTCTAACTGGGTCTTCGTCATAGATGGTTTGCAGATTAAAATCACCACGAACCAACCGAACACATTTGCCCCCTCGTATATCAACAGCAGGTATGACCATAAATCCACTCATCACCATATTCACCTTACAGGTGCCTCAAGCACATGCGCCTCCAAGGACACATTGAAATCTTGCGTAGCTCTTAATCCTCAACGCTACTGAAGAGCCATTCAATGGCAGTTAACCAGAGCAATATAGCTGCCTCTTCAGCTGGCATATCTAAAGCCTTCCTGAAGAAGCGGCGCATGACATCAAGGTATGAGTCGGATGTCTCATCAACGACAACAAATTGACCGCGCTTCATCTGTGACGATAACTCAGCGTGAACGAGCGCGACAAACCTTTGGACGCTCTCAGGCGTAGCACGCTCAAGCTCTTCACCAAACTCCGCTATTGCTCTTTCTTTAAGCTCCTGTAGCGTCAATCGCATCACCTCGCCAAAGAAAAGCACCTAATGTAAAAAGCAAGCTTTACACTCGTCATAACACTTTCTATGCTTTCCTTCGCAGTAACACAACAGCGAACGCTTCAATCCCTTCTTCCCTTCCTACAAATCCAAGCCCGTTTGTTGTCTTAGCTTTTACACTCACAGAATCCATCGGCAAGCCAATAATCGAAGACAGCCTCTGGCGCATTGCTTCCCTATGCGGACTAAGCTTCGGTGCGCTCGCCACTATAACTACATCAACTTGCGCAACTTCATAACCTGCTTCACGAACAAGGTTTACCACGTGCTCAAGTAGGAATGTGCTTGATATACCTTCATACTTTGGGTCATCGCTTGGGAAAAGCTCACCTATGTCACCCAAACAGGCAGCACCAAGGATAGCATCACAAATTGCATGGAGTGCAACATCTCCATCGGAATGCCCAGCAAGCCCTCTATCATGTGGAACGAGCACACCGCAAAGAAAAAGTTTCCTTCCCTCAACGAATGGATGGGCATCGTAGCCAAAACCAACCCTTGCAACTTCGCTCATCAGCACTCACCGTCTGACCGAAGCCGAATATGGTTTTGAGCTGTCTTCAGCTCACATCCACACCTTATCATTTCGCCCGAGGCAATTCTCTCTTTGAGGAAGGACTCAACGATGAGAAGGTCATTCTTTTCCGTCACCTTTATATTGCAAGGGTCTCCCGCAACAAGCTTCACTTTGGCACCTATGGCTTCAACTAATGCTGCATCATCTGTGCTGAGAAGACCCACCTTCTTTGCCCTCTCATGTGCACGAATTAGCAACTTGCAGGAGAAGGCTTGAGGCGTTTGAACGAGGTAAAGGTTTTGCCTCGAGAGAGTCCGCAAAACGAACCCACCTGCATCGGCTTCTTTAACTGTGTCAGTGCAAGGTATAGCAGCTGTAGCTGCACCATGTTCAATAGCTGCCTCTACCACCTTGCTAACAAGCTGTGGCGTGACGAGAGGACGCGCAGCATCGTGCACAACAACATAACCATCTTCGCTACCAATAGCTTTTAGCGCATTGTAAACGCTCTCTTGTCTTTCTGAGCCTCCCACAACAAGCGCTATCTCCATGCTACTGTAATGTTGCTCAGCTATATGCAGCACATCTTCTTGCTCATCTTCTCTTACGCAGATAATTAGCCTTTTAATGAAACCTGTGGCGCACAGAGCTTTCAAGACCCACGATAATATTGGTTCCCCTGCAACGTGGATCAAGACTTTGTTTCGTCCAACACCCATCCTAACAGCCTTACCAGCTGCGGGAACTATGGCTGTTATTGCTTCCAAACAACCACCCTTCTTCATCTTCTTCACTCAATTCGCGAACGAACTCAGCGAATATCATTTTGCCAGAAGCTGTTTGGCTCACATTGCGCACAGTTGTGCGCACCTTCTTACCGATATGTCTTTTTCCACCTTCAACAACGACCATTGTGCCATCATCCAAGTAGCCAACACCTTGTCCTGGATGGGTTCCCTCACGCACAATGTAGACATCAAGCTCTTCACCGGGTATGACGACTATCTTTAGTGCGTTTGCAAGCACATTCAAATTTAGCACTGGCACATGGTGGAGGTGCGCTATGCGTTGAAGCCCCTCATCATTTGTGATTATAGCTGCATCCAACTCCTCAGCAAGCCTTATTAGCTTCATGTCCACTGTCGGTGCTCGCTCAACATTACTGCTGTAGTTGTCTATGACCTCAATCCTCTGTGGATATGCTTGCCTCAATTCTGTAAGCATTTGCAACCCTCTTCTACCTCTTGCCCTCTTAAGTGGGTCTTCTGAGTCACGTATGCGTTGCAGTTCGTGAAGAACAAAATCGGGTATGCATATCCTCCCCTCTATAAACCCAGATGCTACAACTCCGTTGAGTCTTCCGTCTATGATGACACTTGTGTCAAGCAGCTTCAGTCGCGCAAGTTGGTAAGAGCTCGTGTCACTCTCCGCAGATGTCGGTTGCAACTCACCGATACGAGCACGCAAAAACCTCGGAAAGAATCTCGCCAGCTCCTCCTTCACACCAACCATAATGCGAAGGCAGATGTAAAGAGAGAAAGCTGTAACTGGGATTATGATAACGAGCGCCATTTCCCAAGACTGGATCTGGGATCTAAATACGCTCAATGGTGGAAGGAGGATAAGGTAGGAGAGTATCAACCCAAGCAACACACCAAACAACGCTGCGAGTTTGTCTGCGAGTGGTATTTTGTCAAGGCGAAACAGAACATCGGCAGCCTTCCAACCAAGAGGGCTACCAACAAGATAGCCAAGTAAAACCATCACGATGACTATGCCAGCACGACTAAGTAACTCTAAATGCCCTTTACCTGGTCCAAGGTATTGCAGAAGCCACCCTGTATACAGGATGCTCAAACGCACACCAGCCAGCGCAAAAAAGATGATAACGCAAATCACTGTGATCAACCATACAAAGTTTTGGAAACGGCGGTTCAACTCCCTCACTCCCCTTTGTTTAAGTCTCTTTCAAAGGCTTCCTTCACTCCATCATTATGGTGTCTAATCACCCTCGTTGTGGTGCGACTTTAAATCAAACTTGATGAGCATTGAAATAGCATCGGTTACATGCTTCACAGGCACATACTCTATCTCGCCATCAATACGCAAACCTTCCGCGTAAGCTGGACCAAGGCATTTTTTGAAACCGAGCTTTGAGAGCTCTTTTAGCCTTCGCTCCGGCAACGGCACTGGACGGACTTCACCACCTAAGCCAACTTCACCGAAAGCAGCCATATCCTTTGGTATGATTGCGTCATACCTGCTTGATGCGATGGCAATCGCCGCAGGCAGATCAATCGCTGGTTCGCTAACCCTTATACCGCCAGCAACGTTAACATAGACATCTTGATCGCTGAGACGGATGCGTGTCCTTCTTTCAAGGACAGCTATGAGCATGCATGCCCTGTTGTAATCCATACCAGTCACAAGACGCCTTGGAGCACCGAAATATGTAGGAGCCACAAGCGCTTGAATTTCAAGGAGCAATGGACGCCTCCCTTCAATAACAGCGCCAACAACGCTCCCAGAAACATTAACTGATGAATGTGAGAGCAAATGTTCCGATGGGTTTGGGATTGGTTCTAAACCACCTTCGGACATCTTAAAGACACCGATCTCACCAACGGGTCCGAATCTGTTCTTCACAGCCCTCAAGATTCTCAAAGCATAGTTCTGGTCACCCTCAAGATAAAGGACAGCATCAACAATGTGCTCAAGGACTTTTGGACCTGCAATGAGCCCTTCCTTCGTGACATGCCCAACAAGGAAGATAGAGGTTCCAATCCCCTTTGCTGTGCGCACAAGCAAAGAAGCACATTCCCTCACTTGGCTTACGCTACCAGGTGCTGAAGCTAAATCTGGATGAAGCATAGCCTGTATTGAATCAACAGCAACTACCAACGGTTTTAAACGCTCAATCTCTTCGCATACGAGTGTGACATCCACATCAGAAAGCACAAAGATGTTTGAAGAGGATATCCCCAACCTCTCTGCTCGCAACGCTATTTGCTCCATTGATTCTTCAGCAGCTACATAAACAGCTCTATGCTTACCATCGCTTGTAGCTGAATTAAGCACCTGCAACATCAGTGTTGATTTCCCAATACCGGGTTCGCCACCAACCAAGATAGCGCTCCCTCGAACAACACCCCCGCCAAGGACTCTGTCCACTTCATCAATACCGATCAGGATGCGGTTCAACTTCTTCAAAGCAATTTCTCCTAACGGTTCTGCAACGCATACAGCTTCTCTTTCTCTTCTCTTTTCTGCCTTCGCCTCACCTACGATCTCTTCAACGAAAGAATTGAACGCTGAGCATTCGGGGCATTTACCAAGCCATTGCTCACTTTGGAAACCACATAGCTGGCAAACAAACTTTGAGCGTCCTTTTGGCATGTCAATTTCACCGTTTAGTCTGTGTGGAATTACTTCCACATGCAAATTCTGACACATGTTCAAAAGCGAGGACTGCAAAGAGCAGTTTGACAACTTATGGCAAGCGCAGATAAAATAAAGAATGCAGATGGTTGAAGTTTTGCAACCAGATAGCGAGAGCCCAGCCACGCTAGGCGGGGAGCTAGCCGTGCCCTGAACCCGCAACCGGCTATAGCGGGGCTTAATTCCCAACCCGAGGCTGTTGCCTGTGGAAACGGGCTACATGGCGTTAGCATTGAAGGCTGGGTCCTGCGCGGCGGTAAGGTGTGAATCCCCCAGGTCCGAAAGGAAGCAAGGGTAAGCACCCAATGCCGAGCGCCGCAGGGTAGCCTGGCTGGAGCTAACACATGTAGCTACGCTCGTAGGCAACTGTCGACGGTGGGTGCGTGGCTGGGCTTATTCGTGCGCCATGAACACGGGGGTGATTTTAAATGCCCTCTTTGCCCGACGAGGAAATAATGAAACTGCGCCCAATGTGCAACTGTTGTAAGAAAAGGCTGACAAGAATAATACTGCCACACACCCCTTGGAACGAGTCTGGTCAATACCTTTTCCACTGCCTCATCTCTGGTAGAGTCACACCCATACGAGATATTGAGTATGTGATACGCACAGGGAAACAAGAACCAGAAGTTGAAGAAGCAGTTGAAACGTAGGGCGAATCCAAGTAGTGCTAAATTGAAGACAACACGCAAATGTTTTTTCAAAAGCCCGCAAGCCAGTAAGCGCGTTAGACTAATGCGTTGAAAGATTACCATGCGATAGAAGCAGCACGCAAAAGTAGCTGTGTGTAAGAAGGTATGGATAGTTTTTAAATCGTCTCAAGGGGTGATGAGCATGAACAGTGATCAACGATCAACAAAAAGAAAGGGAGGGTTTAAAGGTGGCTATAGTGACGATGCGTGAATTGCTTGAAGCTGGTGTTCACTTTGGTCATTTGACGAGGCGATGGAATCCAAAGATGCGCCAATACATCTTTGAGGAGAGGAACGGCATACACATTGTTGACTTGAGGAAAACACTCCAATGCTTAGAGGCAGCTTATAACTTTGTGAAGGAGAGGGTAGCTGAAGGTGCTATTGTGCTTTTTGTTGGGACGAAGAGGCAAGCGCAAGAGATAATTGAAGAAGCTGCAAAGAGCTGTGGCATGTTCTATGTCAACCAAAAGTGGCTTGGTGGCATGTTAACGAACTTCAAGACGATAAGGCAAAGGGTTGAACACATGAAACAGTTGCGCAAGATGGAGGAGGATGGCATACTTGACCTCTTACCGAAGAAGGAGAGCACTCAAATGCGTGAAGAGAGAGCAAAGCTTGAGAAGCTGTTGGGCGGAATAGAAGACATGGAGCGCCTTCCAGATCTGCTTTACATCGTGGATATAAGACACGAAAACATAGCTGTAAGAGAAGCGAATAAGCTCGGCATACCGATAGTTGCGATTGTGGATACAAATTGCGACCCTGAGCTGGTTGCTTATCCAATACCAGGGAACGATGACGCTATACGCTCGCTTCGGCTTATCACGATGAAAATAGCTGAAGCTGTTAATGAGGGGAAGAAGTTGAGAGAAGCGATGTTGGCAGAGGCATTGGGCGTGCAGGTGCCTGAAACTTCTGAAGGTGAGAGCATGCCAACCGTTGAGGTAGCACAAGCTGAGGAACAACCTGCTGAGGAAGTTTCAACTAAAACCGAAATCACAGTTGAAGACATTGATGTTGAATCACCTCCACAGGAGTTGGAGATGGAAGAGGAAGCATAAGTATCACATCACGAAGGGGATAAGAGCAAACCAAGCGCGAGGAGGAAGATAGATATGAAGGTAAGCGTTGAAGAAGTGAAGAGGTTACGCGAAATCACAGGTGCTGGAGTTATGGATTGCAAGCGTGCGCTTGAGAAGGCAAACGGCGACTTTGAGAAGGCGATAGAGATACTGAGAGTGGAGGGCTTGGCAAAAGCTGAGAGCCGTTCAGGAAGAGCAACAACTGAAGGTGTCATAGCAAGCTACATACACACGGGTGGTAGGATAGGTGCTATGGTTGAACTGAATTGCGAGTCTGATTTTGTAGCACGCACCGACGAGTTCAAACGCTTAGCATATGAACTTGCAATGCAAGTTGCAGCTATGGATCCAAAATACATTTCACGCGATGAGATACCGCAAGAGGTCCTTGAGAGCCAAAGGAAAGCCTACGAGTTGCATGCTCTTACCAGTGGCATACCACAAGACATGGTTGAAAAAGTTGTGGAAGAGCGTCTTGAGGAGTTCATCCAAGAGGTTTGTCTCCTTGAACAGCCATACATAAAGGATGAAACACGCACTGTTGGCGAGTTGATAAAGGAGATGATAGCACGCCTTGGCGAAAACATAACCGTAAGGAGGTTTGCAAGGTTTGTTGTTGGGCAGTAAAGTTAAAAGCAGGTGATCAAAAGATGGGGGAAGAAATAGCGAAGCCAAAATATAGGCGAATCCTACTTAAGCTGAGCGGTGAGGTGCTCGCCGGTGAAAGAGGCTTTGGCATTGACCCAGACACCCTTAAACGCATCGCGAGCGAAATTATGGAGATACATGAGATGGGTGTTGAGATGGGCATCGTTGTTGGTGGCGGAAACATCTTCAGAGGACTAAGGGATGCAGCGCTTTACGCTATCAAGAGGGTGACTGGCGATTACATAGGCATGCTTGCAACTGTTATAAACGCGTTGGCGCTTCAGGATGCAATTGAAAACCTCGGTGCAGAAACGAGGGTGATGACAGCTATTGAAATGAGAGATGTCGCTGAACCATACATTCAACGAAGGGCACTGAGACACCTTGAGCAAGGACGAATCATCATATTCGCAGCCGGAACTGGTAACCCATTTTTCACCACCGATACAGCAGCAGCACTGAGGGCATTGCAGATAGGTGCAGAAGTGGTCTTGAAAGGGACAGATGTTGATGGTGTGTTTGATAAGGATCCACATGAGTATCCAACAGCTGTGAAGTTTGATACTATAACGCATATCGATGCACTTAAGCTCGGACTTAAAGTTTTGGATGCAACTGCGATATCGCTTTGCCACGAAAGCAGCATACCGATAGTTGTCTTCAACATATGCATCCCTGGGAATCTGAAACGAGTTGTGTTAGGTGAACCAATCGGGACACTCGTGCATTCATAACTGCTGTGGGGAGTGATATGTGATGCACGAGGAGATAAAACAATTGCTTAATGATGCGGAACACAGGATGAAAAAAGCTGTTGAAGCAACAGCGAATGATCTCTCAATGCTGCGCACTGGCAGGGCTTCCCCGGCACTGCTCGACCATATCAAAGTTGAATACTACGGCGTTGTATACCCATTGAGACAGCTTGCTTCAATTACGGCGCCTGAACCAAGGTTAATCGTCGTTGACCCATGGGATAAAAACATCATTGATGCTATACAGAAGGCTATATTGAGCTCGGACTTGGGCTTAACTCCATCTACAGACGGGAATGTGATAAGAGTTCCGATACCGCCTTTGACTGAGGAGAGAAGACATGAGTTGGTTAAGCTCGCAAGCAAAAGGGCTGAAGAAGGGAAGGTAGCCGTCAGGAATGTGAGGAGAGATGCACTTGACGAGCTGAGGAAGCTTGAGAAGGAAAAACACTTCTCCGAAGATGACGTTAAAAGGGCAAGAGGAGAGCTTGATAAACTCGCATCAAAGTATGTTGAGGAAATTGAGATGCTTCGGAAGGCGAAGGAGAAGGAGATATTGGAGGGATAATGGTGGCTCATGCTAACTGTGAGTGTCAGAAGGATGTCGGTGAGTTGAACCTTATCGGGCTCACGCTTGAGGAAGCGCTTGATGAGGTAAAGAGGGCATGCGTTAGAGATGTTGAAGTGGTTTGCACAAAACCACCAAATAAAACCCCAAAGAGCAGTGTGATGCGAGTTGTGGCTCAAAGAATACGCGATGGGAAGTTAGTGTTGATAACCTCATCGGAGGCTTATGTGCAACCATATAGGCGCTTCGGGGGGCATAAACAGTGACAGAGCAAAGCAGAAAGCCATTTATGCGCACAGAAGAACTCCTGATGGCATACGAACGCCTATCTGAAGAAGAGTGCCTAAGGCTGATAGATAGAAACAAACTCCCAAGGCATATAGCGATTGTGATGGATGGCAACAGGCGATGGGCTAAGGAGAAAGGTGTGGCGATATTGAACGGTCACAGGGCTGGCGCAAGGGCAACAAGGCAAGCTGTTGAAGCATGCGCGGAATTGGGCGTGGAGGTATTAACACTGTATGCGTTCTCAACGGAGAACTGGCAACGACCTGCGCCTGAGGTGAAAGGGTTAATGCATCTTATTGAGGTGACACTGCGCAAGGAAAAGATGGAATTACATCGCAACGGGATAAAGATACGCCACATAGGTCTAAGAGAAGGGCTGCCAAAATCACTCCTTGAGGAAATTGATGAGGCTGTCAAGCTTACACAGCAGAACAGCCGAATGATTTTAAACCTCGCCATAAACTACGGTGGCAGGCAAGAGATACTAAATGCGGTAAACCGTTTGGTAAGCGACATACGCAAAGGGAGCGTTGAATTGGAAACGATTGATGAGGAAACATTCAAGAGTTATCTTTTCACCGATGGTCTCCCAGACCCAGACTTACTCATTAGGACTGCAGGCGAACAGCGCTTGAGCAACTTCCTCCTATGGCAACTTGCATATACAGAGATCTTCATCCTTCCGATCTACTGGCCTGACTTCACCAAGAAGCATCTTTACATAGCCATCATTGATTACCAAAGGCGTGAAAGGCGTTTTGGAGGTGTAGTTCCCGTTGAAACAAGGGGCTCTACTAATTAGGTTGCTTTTCGTGCTCTCGTTCCTGCTTGTAGCTGCTGATGTTAAGTTTGCCATGTTCGGCATACCCACTGTAGTAGTGAGTCTGTTTCTGGCATATGTGATCTCTTGGGAAATGGCACACCTGTTTAAAGTGAAGCTGAGAGCGTTCTCTTCGGAAGCGTTTGCGACAAGTATTTCAACAGCAATTGTGGGTGTTTTCTTTTATCTCGGACGGACTGATAAAGCTGTAGCTGCGCTCATACACACAAAAGGGCAAAATGCAGCATATCGTTCAACACCTTGGATGTTGAACGACCTCACGCTGATCGCTTTGAGTATCGGCATCATGATGGGCATTCTCGTTATAGCAGCAACCATTGTCTCATATGCAGCTGATGTATGGCATCATAGGAAGCTACAACCACTGTTGTTTGGAGTAACCTCAAGTGTATTGATCGGCACGCTCATAGGTGTAGTATTTGGGCTTATGAACTTGCTTGGTGCGCCAGATGGAAAACCTGAATTGCTATTTTCCATCATCATAGGTCTTGGGATAGCGAGCTACAGTTGTTTGGTGAATGAAACAAGCGAGGAATGTAGGAAGAAAGCTATGGTGCATGCTGTGCAAATGCTGGTTGGTGCTACGCTATCAGCGATTATAGTGTGGGTTCTATCTGCAAATGTTAGAGGTATGATTGAGGCATTCGTGCTCATCATAATTGGCGCAGTGATGCAGCGATATTTGTCTTTCGCTCTTGCAGGCACATCCGTTCCGATACCAAAAGAAGCCCCAAAGCTAATGGTTGGTTGGATAGGCTTTTACACAGGTTATTTCCTTCCATTTGGCGTGTGCGTTTTGTTAGCGTCTTTGATAGAATATGCTATAGCGCTTGGCTGAGATCCCATCTCCACCGAGGTTGAATTGAGGTGATGCCCCCTGTTGGAGACAGTCGTTGGGGTTACTAAATCCATTGTAATACCAATTCTTGTCCTTGGTCTTGTAGTGCTCATCCATGAGCTTGCCCACTTCTTGACCGCATTAAGGGTAGGCATGAAGGTCATTGAGTTTTCGGTCTTCATCGGTCCAGCAATTTGGACAAGGGTTATTGGTGGGATAAAGTATTCGCTCCGTATGATACCGTTTGGTGGGTATGTGCGCATCTATGGGATGGAATTTGATGAACCAAGCGAACTTGCATCGCCGGAAGCTTTCCACAACCGCCCACCAATTCACAGGTTCATTGTGCTTGCCTCTGGCTCTGTCGCCAACTTGCTCATAGCATTCCTACTGCTGGTCATTTACGGTTGGGCGATAACAAACATGAGAAGCACTAATACAATCGCGAGGGTAGCAATGGGCATGCCAGCCTCGAAAGCTGGCATTAAGCCGGGCGATGAAATTATTGCCATTGATGGATTGCGGATAAGACTGGATAAGGAATGGCTTGAACAGCTCAGAAGCTCACCGGGAAAAACTAAGAGAGGGCTAAAGCTCAAAGTGCTCCGAGGCGATAAGGTGATTGAGTGCGGTGTTGACGAAGTCCGCCAAGGTGACTCTCTCATCGGTATTTCAAACATCGGGAAGTTTGACGCTGATATAATCGTAGCAGCCATATCAAGCAGCCCGAAGAAGACGATCATGGTTAAGGTGAAGCGCAACGGAAGCATTCTCCCTCTAAAGGTAACACCAATCGCGCAGGAAGGGATTGAGCTAAGAGAGGCGAAAGGAAAAGGATTGAAGAGGATGACCAAAGCAACAGTTGTGAGAAGGGAGAGAGGAATCATCGGTATTGAACTTGCTCAGGCACCTTCAAAAGAACGAATTGCCTTCCACGAGCGCTTCATTACAGCTGTAAAGATAGCTTTAAGTGAGTGTGCTCACATCACATATGGCATAGTGATGCTCTTTATGAGACTTACGGAACTGCACGAGGCAGTTGGAGGTCCAATACGCGTCTTCTGGGAGCTAAAAGAACACGCTTGGTTAAGCCTTGTCTTGCAATTGCGCGTGATGGGCGCACTTAGCTATGTTGTGGGGCTGTTTAACCTTATCCTGCCGATACCACCACTTGACGGTGGAAGGATAACTGTGCTCATCGTTGAGGCAATACTCAAGCACCGCATAAACCGAAGGTTGGAATTGAAGTTGACGTTGTTTGGGATCATATTGTTGCTCACATTAGTTGCGCTTATAAGCGCAAGGGACATCGGTTACATACTCAAACGCGCTATAGGCACTTGGTAAAAGCAAGGGGAGGATGCACATGAGAGCTTCCCAATTATTCTTCACAACATTGCGTGAACCTCCAGCAGAAGCAGAACTTATAAGCCATAAGCTCTTAACGAGGGCTGGGTTTATAAGGAGGGTTGCAACTGGTGTTTATGCATATCTCCCTTTAGGTTATCGCTCGCTTCACAAGATCGCCATGATAGTGCGAGAGGAGATGAACGCAATCGGTGCACAGGAGACACTCCTACCATCACTTCATCCAGTAGAGCTATGGGAAGAGACAGGTAGGCTTGAGGAATGTGGCGAGATACTTTTCAAACTGCGTGATAGACAGCAACGCTTACTTTGCCTTGGACCAACGCATGAGGAAGTTATAACTGACTTGGTAAGGAGAGATGTGCACTCATACAGGCAGTTACCAATTATCCTTTACCAAATACAGGTCAAGTTCAGAGATGAGCCTCGCCCGAGAGGTGGATTGATGCGTGCAAGGGAGTTCACAATGAAGGACGCTTATTCGTTTGATAAGGACGAGGAAGGGCTTGAACGAAGTTATAGGGCGATGATAAAAGCATACACGCGCATTTTCTACAGATGCGGTTTGAAAACCATACCTGTCGAAGCTGAAGCTGGTGTTATAGGTGGAACTGAGAACCTTGAGTTCATGGTGCTCGCTGAAAGCGGTGAGGACAAGATTTTGATATGCGATGAGTGCGGTTATGCAGCTAACAGAGAAAGAGCTGAAAGGAGAAAGCCGTTTAGTGAGCAATATCCACCACATTCATATGACGAGATGCTCCCGATGAGCAAGGTGTTTACGCCGAACCAAAAGACTGTTGCACAAGTCACAAGCTATCTTCATGTCCCGCCAGAAAAACTCGTTAAGACGCTCATATACATCGCTGACGGGAAGCCAGTAGCTGTCCTTGTGCGTGGCGATGCTGAATTGAATGAGGCTAAGCTAAAGAAACACATTGGTGCTTCAAAGCTGCGGATGGCAGAACCAGACGAAGTGATGAGCCTAACGAAAGCCGATGTTGGATACGCAGGTCCAGTCGGACTGAGTGATGTCGAAATAGTGGCTGACTATGACATAGCGCAAATGTCAAACTTTGTTACGGGGGCAAACGAAGACAACTACCACCTCATCAATGTCAACTGGGGGAGGGATTTCCCCGTTAGCCAATTCGCTGACATTCGTTTCGCGAAGGAGAACGACGCTTGCCCAAGATGTGCACACGGTGTCCTCAGACTCAAAAACTGCATTGAGGTCGGACATGTCTTCAAGCTCGGAACAAAGTATAGCGATGCAATGAGAGCAACTTTCGTTGATGAGGACGGATGCGAGAAACCTTTCGTAATGGGCTGTTACGGTATAGGCGTTAGCAGGATACTCGCTGCTGTGGTTGAGGTAAGCCATGATGAGGACGGGATCATCTTCCCGATAACTGTTGCACCATATGAAGTGTGGCTTATACCTGTGGACATGAGCGACAGCGAGATAAGAGGTGCTGCAGAAAACATTTACACCAGATTAAATCGCGCAGGAATTGAAGTTGTAATTGACGATAGGGACGAGAGGGCAGGCGTGAAGTTCAAAGATGCCGATTTGATAGGTATTCCAATTCAGGTTGTTATCGGCAAGAGCTACAAGAACTCCAAAGAGGTGGAAGTAAGGTTGCGAAGGGATAGGAAACCGTTGCTTGTGCATGAGGACGAAGTTATAGACTTCATCGACCACTTGCGTAAAACACTTTATGAGGAGCTAACACCAAAGGAATGAATTGTTCACCACTTAAAGGTTGTGGACGGGGGTTGTAAATCGTGCTTCCGTCTGGCATTGAAGTATTTCTAAGGCTTATCTTGACGATGATCTTATGCGCCCTTATCGGGGTGGAGAGGGAAGCGAGGGAAAGACCAGCTGGGCTTAGAACACATGTTCTTGTTGGGCTTGGTTCATGCCTTTTCATGATGGTCTCAATAGCAGTTGCTGTTCAGTCAGGTAACAGCAATGCTGACCCAGCGCGCATTGCAGCCAATGTTGTTACTGGTATAGGCTTTTTGGGTGCTGGCACGATATGGCTTAGAGGAGATGTGATAAGGGGTTTGACAACGGCAGCAAGCATATGGGTTACAGCTGCGATAGGGCTTTGTGTCGGTATGGGTTGGTATATCCCTTCAGCAGTGACGACAGCGCTTGCATTTACTTCCCTTACACTCCTCAGGAAGGTTGAAAGGAAATGGTTTGGAAAGGGCGATAGGTATTCAGCTACCATACGATGCGTGTATGAGCCAGAACAATTCGCGATTGATGAAATATTGCAAACGCTGATAAACCTGAGGGCTCACATAACAAGGATTGAGTTTGCAAGCTCCTCCGATGGCTCAACACGCACAACAAGTATTATCGCAACTTTCCCTCACGAAATAACCACCCTTGAGGTTGTAAGGACATTACAACGCCTTCCGTTCATGAGAGTTATTGAATGTGAGTAGCTTGCTATGGCAGCATCTTTTTCGTATAGCTCTCAAGCTCCTTCTTCAGTTCTTCATCCTGCAGTTCAATAAAGAGCTTGCGACTGTGTAGTTCCTTTAAAGCGGTTATGACAGGGTTTTCTTCAAGCGGTTGATTTGAAAAAGCAGCTTGCTCCAATATCTCACGAGCTCTTTTTGCAACCGCAAGCGTGCAAAGATACTTGTTGCGTATACCTAAAGAGGTAGCCCTAAAAACATCATCAAGCGCCATGCGCAATCAACCCTCCTCAATTGTCCTAAGCCATATCACAGAGGCATTGCTTACTTCTCTTTTTCTTCCTCAGGCTTCTCGGCAATGAGTGCCTCTGTGTTAAGTATGAGTGTCGCTATGCTGACAGCATTTTCAAGGGCAGTGCGCACAACCTTCAAAGGGTCAATTATGCCAGATTTAACCATGTCAACAAACTCTCCCCTCTCTGCATCAAAGCCTATATTGCCATCTCGGTTGCGCACTTCTTCAACTATGACAGTTCCATCATACCCAGCGTTTTCAGCTATCTGGCGAAGCGGTGCATCAAGAGAGTTAATAACGATGCGATAGCCAACCTTTTCATCCTCTGGTGCTTCAAATTCCATCTCTCTCAACTTGACTTGAGCTCTCACCAAAGCTACACCGCCACCTGGCAATATGCCCTCTTCAACAGCTGCCCTTGAAGCATTGAGGGCGTCCTCAAAACGATGCTTCTTCTCCTTCAACTCTGTCTCGGTCGGTGCTCCAACCTTTATAACTGCAACGCCACCAGCAAGTTTTGCCAACCTTTCTTCGAGCTTCTCACGGTCGTAATCGGACTCCGTCTCTTGGATCAGCTTCCTTATCTGCTCAATCCGTCCAGCTATAGCCTCCTTTGAGCCACCACCTTCAACTATCGTTGTTTTCTCACGCTCAACCACAACACGCTTAGCAGTGCCAAGGTCTCTTAGGTCTATATTCTCAAGCTTTATCCCCAGATCCTCACTGAAGAAGCGCCCACCCGTTAGGATAGCTATGTCTTCCATGATGGCTTTCCTACGTTCACCAAATGCTGGAGCTTTAACAGCACAGCACTGGAGCACTCCTCGGAGCTTATTCACAACGAGTGTAGCAAGCGCATCTCCTTCAACATTCTCAGCAATGATGAGCAACGGACGCCCAGCACGAGCAACCCTCTCAAGTAAAGGAACCAAGTCAAGCGCTGAGGTTATCTTCTTCTCATGCACAAGTATGAGTGGCTCCTCAAGCACGCATTGCATGTTCTCGGCATCGGTCACAAAGTAAGGGGAGATGTAACCCTTATCAAACTGCATCCCTTCAACAACCTCAACCGTGGTTTGTGTCCCTTTTGCTTCCTCAACTGTTATAACTCCATCCTTACCGACCTTATCCATCGCATCTGCTATGATGTTTCCTATCTCTGGGTCGTTGCCAGCTATAGTTGCAACATGCTTTATCTCTTCTTTTGTCTCAACATCAATCGCCATGCTTTTAAGATGCTCAACGACATCTCTCAAAGCTCTCTCCATCCCCTTCTTCAGGAATATCGGATTCACACCAGCAGCAACTGCCTTCATCCCTTCCTTGAGCATCGCGTATGCTAACACTGTAGCTGTAGTTGTTCCATCGCCTGCAACATCGTTTGTCTTTGACGCAACCTCACGCATCAACTGCGCACCCATGTTCTCAAATTTGTCCTCAAGTTCTATTTCCTTCGCGACTGTCACTCCGTCCTTGCTCACTGATGGTGAACCCCATTTCTTGTCAAGCACTACATTGCGTCCCCTTGGTCCGAGTGTCACTGCTACTGCCTCAGCAACAGCTTTCGCACCACGAAAGAGTGCCTGCCTCGCTTGATCGCTAAAAATGAGTTGCTTTGCTGCCATCACTAAATCACCCCCATTGTGATGTCATTGCCATGTTATGGAATGAAGCAAGTATCGGGAAGCTTAAGGGGATTTGAGCGCAATTCATATGTAGGCGCAGGTGTCACTCCTCAATGACGGCATAGATGTCATCGGCACTCAAGATTACGTGTTTTTCTCCGTTCAGTTTTATTTCAGTGCCAGCATACTTTGAGAAGATAACTTTGTCGCCAACTTTTACGCTAATCGGTATGACCTTGCCCTCGTCGGTCAGCTTGCCATCACCGACAGCCACAACAACGCCACGCTGTGGCTTCTCCTTCGCTGTGTCAGGCAAGTAGATCCCACCCGCTGTTTTCTCCTCCTCTTCCTCAACCTTGATGAGCACCTTATCACGCAACGGCTTTATCTTCATCACAGCTCACCTCCTTAGAGTGATCTACCTGCGTCAGCGAGCTGCTTTGACATACTCTAACCTTCGTTGAGACTGAAAGGAATCAATTCACTGTGGAGGGTATGACGAGTGTAACTGCCACTTTAATTATAATGCTGCGTTTGCACCAAATTGTAAAGTGAAGCTACAACACAAGGTGTCTTAATGAACGAGCATGCAACTCTGTTGAGGATAAGGGGTCACAAGGTGGCTGAACATGATGAGTTAGAATGATGTCAAACTGGTAATTGGCGCAACGCACATCAAACCCACAGCCATAAGGAGTTGAAAAGCGATGCAAAATGAGAAGGTCGCTGAGATGCTTGAAGAACTTGGTGACCTTAAGGAAATAATTGGGGAGAACCCTTTCAAAGTGCGTGCTTATAGAAGGGCTGCAGAAGCCATAAGGCGATTAAGCACTCCAATAGAGGAGATAGTAAAGAAGGGGAAGCTGAGCGAGATAGAAGGCATTGGCACGAGCTTGGCTACGAAAATAACCGAGTTTGTTAAAACGGGGAAGGTGAAGGAGCTTGAAGAACTGCGTGCCAAAGTCCCACCGTCACTAAGAGCGTTTTTAGAGATACCAGATATGGGACCAAGGACAGCATGGCTTGTCTATGAACGCCTCGGGATAACTACGATTGAAGAACTTGAGAAGGCTGCAAGGGAAGGCAAGTTGCGCCACTTGCCCGGGATGGGTCCAAAAAAGGAAGAAAACATACTTCGTGGGATACAACTGCTCAGAACAACTGCTCAAAGGTTTCGCTTGGATGTAGCATGGAAGACTGCCGACTACATCGTGAGCGAACTGAAGCAACTGCCCGAAGCCAAGTTGATACTGCCAGCTGGGAGCCTGCGTAGGATGAAGGAAACAATCGGTGATGTGGACATACTCGTTGCAACAACAAACCCAGAACCTGTGATGGATAAGTTCGTTAGCTTGGAAGGCATAAGGGATGTGCTCGCCAAGGGAACAACAAAATCAAGTGTGCTGTTTGAGCACGGTCTTCAGGTTGATGTTAGAGCTGTGCCACCTGAATCGTTTGGAGCAGCTGCTCAATACTTCACTGGTTCAAAAGACCATAACATCTTGCTTCGCGAGCGCGGGATAAAGCTCGGCTTAAAGATAAACGAGTATGGTGTCTTCAAGGAACCCGCAGATGAGAAAATAGCAGGGGAGACGGAAGAGGGGGTGTATCAAGCTCTTGGTCTTGTGTGGATACCACCAGAGTTGCGTGAGAATAGAGGTGAGATTGAAGCAGCGGAAAGAAACGCTATACCAACGCTTGTTGAGCTATCCGACATAAAGGGAGATCTACACGTTCATTCAAACTGGAGTGACGGTGCAGAAGCGATTGAAACGCTCGCTGAGGCAGCATTACAGCTTGGCTACGAATACATCGCTATAACAGACCACTCACCACCGATGGGTTGGGGTGTAAAACCTGAGGACTTCAAGCGCCAGATAGATTACATAAGAAAGTTGAACGAGCGCATCAACGAAATAACTATATTGACTGGCGTTGAGGTTGATATACTGCCAGATGGTTCGCTCGCTTTGGAAGATGAGTTGCTTAAAGAATTTGATGTAGTGATAGCAGCTGTGCATTCGCAAATGAGGATGCCCAAGGAGAAGATGACCGAGCGCATACTGCGTGCCATGGAAAACAAGTTCGTGCATATAGTAGCGCATCCAACTGGCAGGTTGATAGGGCAAAGGGAACCGTATGAGGTTAACATTGAACTCATCGTCAAGAGAGCTGCAGAAGAAGGGGTTGCACTTGAGATAAATGCAAGCCCAGAAAGGTTAGACTTGAAAGACGAGCATGCGCGCATGTGCAAAGAGCACGGTGTTCCAGTGGCGATTGGAACAGATGCACACGCTATAGTCCACCTTGAGTTCATGCGATATGGCGTGGGAACAGCAAGGCGTGGATGGCTTGAACCAAATGATGTCATAAACACTTTCCAGTTGAAGAAGCTCCTTAGGTTCCTAAAGCAACGCCGAACTGGGGGGCTTTGATGAGGAGGGATATGGTGTGAGGGAACACAGGGATTTCCTTTCGGTGACTGATTTGAAGCCGAGCGAAGTTGAGGTGCTCTTTGAATGGGCAGGTGAATATAAATCGGGCGCTGTTAGAAAGAGGCTACGGGAGACATTATTACATAGCTCAGTTGCACTGCTGTTTGAGAAACCGTCACTTAGGACAAGGGTAACATTTGAGCTTGCTGTAAGACATCTTGGTGGGCATCCTGTGGTATTGACGCAAGCCGAAGTTGGGCTTGGGACAAGGGAAGCAGTAAAGGACATAGCAAGGAACCTCGCAAGGTGGGTAGATATCATCGTGGCTCGCGTTCATAGGCACAAGACGCTGGAGGAGATGGCAGAATGGGCTGATGTGCCCGTCATAAACGCTCTCTCTGACATTGAGCACCCATGCCAAGCTCTGGCAGACCTCTTCACGCTCAAAGAACACTTTGGTGATGTGAAGGGGAAGCACTTGGTCTTCATCGGCGATGGGTTCAATGTCGCTCATTCCCTCCTTCTGCTCTCGGCAATGCTTGGGGTTAACATATCGGTCATCACACCCAAGGGGTATGAACCAAGGGAAGAAATTGTTCAACACGCAATCAACATAGCTCAAAGAACTGGTTCAAAGGTGACTATCGGAAACGATCCACATGAGGCTGTGAAAAGCGCCGACGCAATTTACACGGATGTGTGGGTGAGCATGGGGCAAGAGGATGAAGCGGAAAAGAGAAGGGTTGATTTCGCACCATACCAAGTCAATGAGAAGATGCTTGAATTAGCTCCATCTCATGCCGTTGTAATGCATTGTCTCCCAGCACACAGAGGTGAAGAGATAACAGATGAAGTTTTGGACTCGCAAAGGTGCGTCGCTTTTGAGCAAGCCGAAAACAGGCTACACACGCAGAAGGCTTTGCTTTCACTCATAATACAAGGAAGCTAAAAGCTTTGTCATGGTGCTTGATGTTTTTCAGCTTTGCTTCAAAAGGTGAATTAAACGATGCAAACCGAGGGCACAGAGCTACGCACATTCAAATACCGAAAGTATGCAAGTGGATGGGCAGTTTTGCTTTTCATCGTGTGGGTATTTGGCGTCGTGACACATGTAGCCATAATGTGGTTCCCATTTGAGAACCCGATGACTGTAAAGGGTATGCTTGCGTTGCTGTTTGCATCTTTCGGGTTTGGTATCTACTGCTCGTATCTCGTTATAGTCAACATGACGGCGGTCATCTTGCTCGATAGAAATGGCATCACATACCGAGATAGGTATGTGAAAGTGAGTTTGAAGTGGGAAGATGTTTGTGAGATGACGATGCGATGGGTTAAGGACTCCACTGGAAAAGCGATTTACTTCAAACTCGGCATGCACGCTATCGAGGGTTGGAAAGAACTACAGCAACTTATTATTGAACGAGCTTCCTTGAAAGAGGTTGTGAGGCGGAAATTACTCTTCATTGGGGAAGCTATAGTGCATGCTAAGCGCCCTTAGACTTCTCGCCCCTCTTTGCCATCTCCCTCTCCAGCAAGCGTGATGCATGCTTTGTCTTTGAACTGTTTGGTGCTATCCGTTCCATATTTGAGAGAGCGTTCCTTGCTGCTTCAAGGTTGCCCAAAGCGACATACGCCCTGACAAGCTGGAAATGCGCGTCCAAGAACGATGGCTCAAGCTGGATGACCTTTTCAAGCGCCTGCACTGCAGCGCCAAACCTGCCAAGCATTATGAAGGCGAGAGCAAGGTTGTAGTGAGCCGTTGCATCTTCTGGGTATTCCCTCAAGCGATTTTTAAACTGCTCAACCATCTCTAAGATAGCCGGGTTTTCTTCCTCTGGTCCTGCTATGCTTGCCCCGCATACATGGCAGAAGCGAGCATCATCTGCAACGGCAGCACCACATACTTTGCAAACCCGTTCCTTAGAACGGCTCACGGGAACTCACCCCTGATACAATGTGCTATTGTGTGCCATACTACACTATACAGGCTTCGTTTATGAAGTGTTTTAATGCTCTCAAGCTGTGTCCCATGTTTAAAACACTTACGCAGATGAGCGATGGAGATGGAGGCGCAATTAAAGCTTGAAAGGGATAAAGTGCAAAGCATAATTGAAACAGCGCTTCGTGAGGACATAGGTGATAGCGACATAACAACAAATGCCGTAGTTGATGAGTGCTTGATTGGCACCGGTCTTATCCTTGCAAAAGAGGCTGGTGTCATAGCTGGTTTGCCGGTGGCTAAATGGGTCTTTGAGACGCTTGATCAAAACATTGATTTTGAAATGCTGGTGAGAGATGGAGATAGGGTTAATGCCAACACACAAGTAGCACGCATACGCGGTAAACTACGAGCGATATTGATGGGTGAGAGGGTCGCTCTCAACTTCCTTCAACACCTTTCGGGTATAGCAACGCTGACTGCGAAGTTCGTTGAACTTGCATCACCATATGGAGTTATCATAAAAGACACCCGCAAGACAACTCCATGCATTCGCTTACTTGAAAAGTATGCTGTAAGAGTTGGTGGTGGTTCAAACCATCGCTTCGGGCTTTACGAGAGTATCCTGATAAAGGACAACCACATACGCTCTGTTGGCAGTATAACAGAGGCGATAAAACGAGCCAGAAAGATGTTCCCCGATGAGAAGATAGAGGTTGAGGCACATACCATTGATGATGTCCGTGAAGCTTTGCGAGCCGGTGCCGACATAATCATGCTTGACAACATGGACGTTGAGACAATACGCGAGGCAGTGAAACTTATTGGTGACAAAGCTTTGATTGAAGCATCGGGAAACATCACACTTGAGAATATTCAACAAGTGGCTTCCTGCGGTGTTCATATGATCTCTGTTGGTGAGATAACGCACTCAGCAAAGGCGCTTGATATGTCTTTAGAAGTGGTCTCGGTTGAGCGCCACAGCAAATAGGAGTGCTGAAGCTGAATGGGGAGAGTTATGTTTAAGCGCGTTATCATAATTTGTGGCTAAGTGTGCAGGGGTGCCCGAGCTGGCCAAAGGGGCGAGACTGTAAATCTCGTGGGCGCCGCCCTTCGGAGGTTCGAATCCTCCCCCCTGCACCATCGGTTTCGCCCCCGTAGCTCAGAGGTAGAGCGCCTTCCTGGTAAGAAGGAGGTTCCCGGGTTCAATTCCCGGCGGGGGCTTCTTCACTTAATGCTACTATGATTCGTCGCTTTAGGTAAGCAACCTCGCGGAGGTGGCAGCATGCGCTTAAGCCGTGAGGATGTGTTGCATGTCGCGTGGCTCGCACGCCTTGAGTTGGATGAAGAAGAGGTAGAGCGCTTCACATGGGAGCTTAACCAGATACTTGAGCACATGGAGAAACTTAAAGAACTTGATGTGACAGATGTTGAACCAACATCGCATGTGATACCGATGACAAATGTTTTTCGCCCCGACGTTGTTAATGAACCGCTCCCGAGGGATGAAGTCATCGCAAATGCTCCAGATGCAACTGAAGAAGCATTCAGAGTCCCAAGGATAGTTGAGGAGTCTTGAGACACTGGCAACCCAACGCTTCTGGAGATGAGAGATGATGGAGTTATGGCAGTTGACAATCCATGAGGCACATCAACTGTTGATCAGGCGTGACATATCCTCCGTTGAATTAACGAAGGCTGTCCTTGAACGCATATCGCAAGTTGAAGACCTCGTCAAAGCATTCATCACCGTCACCGATGAGTTGGCGATTGAGCAAGCAAAAGAGGCTGACAGGAGATTGAAGCACATGGAGGATGTAACGCCGTTAACTGGCATACCTATAGCGATCAAGGACAACATTTGCACAAAAGGGATACTCACAACAGCTGGTTCCCGCATACTGTATAACTTCAAGCCGCCATACGATGCAACGGTTGTTGAAAAGCTCAAGAAGGCAGGTGCAGTCATAATCGGTAAGACGAACCTTGATGAGTTTGCGATGGGCTCATCAACAGAAAACAGTGGCTTCTTCCCAACGCGCAACCCTTGGGATCTAAACAGGGTTCCGGGTGGATCAAGTGGTGGCTCAGCTGCAGCTGTCTCAGCAGGTGAATGTCTTGGTGCACTCGGAAGCGACACTGGTGGCTCAATCAGGCAACCTGCTGCGTTCTGCGGTGTTGTCGGATTGAAGCCAACTTACGGTGTTGTTTCAAGGTATGGATTGATAGCTTTCGCATCCTCGCTTGATCAGATTGGTCCAATAACGAAAGATGTGAGCGATTGTGCATTGTTATTACAATTCATCGCTGGGCATGACCCACGGGATTCAACGTCAATCAAAATGCAAACTCCAAAATATGTAGATGCACTTGTGCCAGATGTGAAGGGGTTGCGAATAGGCATCCCGAAGGAATTCTACGCCCAAGGTGTTGAGAAGGCTGTTTCAAGTGCTGTCTTAAAGGCAGTTGAAGAGCTTGTGGAGATGGGTGCCGAAGCAATTGAAGTTTCAACACCGACAACAGATTATGCCCTTGCAGCTTACTACATCATCGCACCAGCTGAAGCAAGCTCAAACCTCGCACGCTACGATGGTGTCCAATATGGCTACAGGTGTAAGCCGACGCCGAACGATATAGTGGCGATGTATTCACGCACACGAAAAGAGGGCTTCGGAAGAGAAGTGAAACACCGTATAATGCTTGGCACCTACGCTTTGAGCGCTGGATACTATGAAGCGTTTTATTTGAGGGCTCAAAAGGTTCGCACACTCATAAGGCGTGATTTTGATAGAGCGTTTGAAAAATGCGATGTCCTTATTACGCCAACTGCACCATCAGTCGCATTCAAACTCGGTGAGAAGATTGATGACCCACTACAAATGAAGCTCTCAGATGTCTGCACCATACCAGTTAACATGGCTGGTCTTCCAGCAATATCAATACCGTGTGGTTTCCAAGACGGACTGCCGATCGGGATGCAAATCATAGGTAAGCTTTTAGATGAGGCAACGATACTGCGTGTGTCATACGCATATGAGCAAAAGAGTGGCTTGCGAAACTTGCAACCGCCACTCAATACGAAGTAACCAGAACTATGTTTACCACTTTAAAAGAGGCGCCCCGACTTTGAAGTGTAAGTTCACCTGCCTACTGTCATGACTTGGCTACTTCAGCACCATCCGTTTTGCTTGTTGGCTACCACTGCTTGTTATCAACCTTGATGTGGCTGAAAGAGCGATAAACACGTAGCTGATGCTCACTATCAATCCAGTGACGAGAGACAACGCACCCGTGTCGTTGAGCAAAAACATCAACCATAACACGACACAAGAAAAAAATATCGCCAACTTTACGTTGCCGAGGTTGGCATCGGCTAATTCATATCGCAACTTCGGCAGTGAGAGCGTGAAAATGATTAAGAAGGCAATGCCAACCAGGTATAACCGCTGATGCAAAATTACCTCCGCATGAATTGAGATTTTGCGCATAAAGGCATCGGCTAAAGCACCGACACCAAACTTTGATATACGCTCAATCAATTGACCGACATGCGAGTGCATCTCGCCGAGAAGAGATTCATACGCTGCTATAGCTAACGATACGACCGCGAAAGAAGCGCCCATAGCACATAGGATGAAGATGAGCTTGTTGCGATGACCTTTGAGAAAGAAAGCCACAGTAACTCCGCTTACACAAGCTCCGATTGCGAGGGCGCTTCCGAGGTTTGAACCCAAGTTTGGCATACCAACCAGCATCGCCACACAAAAGCAAAATGAGATTGCAATCAATAGCTTCCATGTTCTACGGAGGGGCAATGAAAGCAACCACGATAACGAGATCACACAACATGGCGCAAGTGCACCAGCAAGCTCGTTGCCGATCCCATAGAAGCGCCATCCATTGATTGGTGTGTAACCGATGAATGAGTTGCGTAAAAGAGCGTTTGAGAAAAAGCAATCAATGGTGCTGGCGAGGAGAAGCAAGAGAGAAAGAACATTTGCACCAAGAAGCCCACCAAAGCAACGGTGCATCACAGTTCCCATGATGAGACTGAAAGTGACAACGAATGCAAAGGTAGATAGCGGTGAAGGAAAAACGAGAGCACCAGCTAAAAGCAGAACCAATGGCAGTGAGAAGCTTGAGAGCGCAAAAAAACCGAGCAGTTGAGAATGGCGTTGGTGCAATATATTGCTTGCACCCAATGTTATTGCAAAAAACAAAGTAAGCAAACAAACCACGACTGCACCAATGACGGCGCCACGATAGTTTTTGAAATGCTGTTTTGTGCGTGTGTGCAACCTTTGGAGCTTCAAAATAGCATCGTCAGCTTGAGCAACCATGATAGCATGCCCAGTCATCTGCGGTGGTGGATCTATGCCGAGTTGGCGAAGCCAAGTAACTGCGAGATCGGTAGCTGAAATGATCCCATAGGTGCGTGTCGTTTTAGAAGTGAGCAATGCTTCACCATAAACGCTCAAGATAGCCACCAATGTCATTTCTTGTCTTTCAGGCGATGGTGATGGAATGACGAACCACAAAAATGCATCATGGTGAACACACAATTCGTAGATCATACGGACGACTCCATCAATATGCATCAATGGGAGTCTGCGAGCTTCTTGAGGCAGTTTAGCAACTCGCCTTGCATCACCCAAGTCAACAACGATGAAGCGATGCAAATCAAGTGCGCGCATAAGCAGATGCAACAACATCTTTTCATCCGTTAGAACGAAGCGCCCAACGCGCTTTAACAATCGTTTATCAACGATGCCTTCTTGAACGCACCCCAGTTCGTCTGTGAGTAAGCAAGCGGAGTAGCGAGAAGGTTTGTTGATGCAATCTTCGTTTCCGAAGATAGCCCTTGAAACACCGTTTACCGATAGTGCCCACCCAAGCCCGAGGAGCTCTTTACAACCGTTCAACTGAGCTACATGTTTCCACCCGAGGTGGACTATGCTACCTTTCGGTTTCACACCATAGATGCGCTCGTAGACATCCGAAGCTTTTTCTCCATCTACTTCCTCTTCAACTCCGAATGCCAAACTTGCTTTTTCATCACCTGCACAGCGCTGCCCAAGCGAAATCGTAACATAGTTGCTGGCGACATTTTCTCTGAGCCTGCAATCGCGGCTCATCAAACCGATTGGACATCGTCGCACTGCTTGGCTTAGGAAAGGCATTGAATTTGAGAGCACTTCATCAAAGCCTACGGAGTCAGCAAGAATGACAACGATGCACTTAACCCTTGGGAGTTCTACAGCACTATGCGATGGGCATCCATCTCCATGCGGAAACAAGACCGAGAGAAAGAATGCAAAGAGGATTCCCAAGATGGATGTGCTGGGATGCCTTCCACCAACGTGAGTTGAAAGAGCCATGTTGCAACTTTTCTTGACCGCTCACTTGCAATGGAACTTCAGAACGAGAGCACCTAAGATAAGCTCATCGCCATCGTTTAAAGGCTGTGGGACTTTTGGAGGAATAAACTTGCCATTGAGCTTTGTGCCATTCGTGCTCTCCAAATCTTCAACCGAGAACTTACCATCTGAGTAGCGTATTATGCAATGCCTACGTGAGACTCCAGCCTCATACCCGCCATGCGGTGTTAAGTCAACATCTGGAAATACTCTGCTAACTGGGTCGGCGCGCCCAATGAGCAATTCCGACTTGCTACCAAAGTCAAGCTCAATCTCAACGCCTTCAGATGTGACCAATTTAGCCATAACGGTAGGAGGCGGTGGTGTTACTTTAACTTCCTCCTCCAAAGCAGCACCACAATTCTCGCAGAAGCGTGCGTCCTCAGGATTTACATGCCCACACGAAGAACATGCTCTCCCGACAGCCACTTGAGGCAGTTCTTGAGCTTGCTCAACCTCAGCAGGCGCAACTTCCGTCTTTTCAACCTCTGCACCGACATCGCTCAAACTCGCACCACATTCATCGCAGAACAGCGCACCATCTAAATTCTCCGTCCCACACTGTGGGCACTTTATACCCATTGCAACTCACCTCCAAATGACAACTTTGATTCCATCACTCTTGTCCTTGCTGTTCTGAGAGACGGCGAGTAAGCCTTTGCGTTTCATAGCGCAGGCGCTTTGTTCCTACCGATGACATACCTTCGCCTTGCTCGAGGCGCTTAGCCTCTTCAAGGGCAACCGTTGCGAGTTCCTTCTCACCGATACTCAGCAAACGCGTTGCTGACTGGCGAAGCAAGCGTGTAGCACGCTCATAATCGCCAGACTTAGCAGCTGCAAGAGCTTGTGTTTGCAACCTGAACGCCGTTGCCTTCTCAACGAAGTTCATAACTTTTGCGTTAACCTGTTTTGCTGCAGCTTCATCAGTGGTATACTCAATAATCACATCGGTGCGAACTTTTTCCCCAGATATGTTCCTGCTTGGTATATCGTAACTCACTTCAGCCTGTGCGAGCCTGTATCGCCCTGCAGGTCTTGGTGGTATGAGGAGCTCAACAAGTATAGCTTGCCCAACATCTCTTTCAATATCGCCAAGTGGCACTTGGACATCTCTATCTGAGAGCGGTTGATAGCCCAAGTTTGAGATGAGTGGGAGCACTCGCCAAACCTGTCTTGGCGAGACACCTTGAACGAGCCTTAAGGTCAAGTAGGCGTTCTTTGCAACAGTGCCTTTCATGCTTCTCAGCACATCTTGGAAGTGCATGAGTATTTGCGATGGCTCTTGGATGAATTCCGAGAAACCACCGCTACTGGAGGTAGCACCAGCAACCTCATCAAGCAACTCCTCATTCCAATCCTCACCAAGCCCAAATGCTACAATTGGCAAGCCAAACTCTTGGCACTCCTTCGCCAACCTGATACATTCATCTTCATCGCCAAATGTTTGACCATCGGTGAGCAAAACCATCCTGCTAACTCTATCGCGCCCCATATTTTTGCGCAGCTCGTTCAAGCCGAGTCTCATCCCTTTTGACATTTCTGTTCCGCCTCTGTCGGTTATCTTGTCAACGAGTCTTTTAAGCCCTTCTTTATCGCTTGCTGGTTGGCTTGGCACAAGCACTTCAGCCCTGTCGTCAAAGATGACTATTGAGATAATGTCATCTGGCTCAAGTTGGTCAATGACGAGCTTAACAGCCTCCCTCAAGTTCGCCACCTTTTCACCAGCCATTGAACCACTCCTATCAAGCACGAAAGAAATGTTCAATGGCATACGCTCGGCTTCACCAGCACCCACGGGGATGACTTCAACCAAAAGATAGCTTAGTTGCGTGCTTTGTGTGGACAGCACCTTCTCTTTGGCGAGCGTGCACTGTAACTTTAAAGCCTTCTCAGGCATTTCAACCATTCTCGCCATCGCCCCCTTAGGAGCAATTTGTTCATCATGCCATCCATATTTTACACCATTCCAACGACTATGTCAAAGGCTTAAAGCCTTCGCTCAAGAAGTTTTCAAACTACGCATAATAAAGTGTGGCTGCAAACAGGAGAGGTGAAAAGGCATATGGCTGGAAAAATACGGGTGCTTGACCCTGATGTGGTTGTGAAGATAGCTGGTGGCGAAGTGATTGAGCGCCCCGCATCTGTCGTTAAGGAGCTGGTTGAGAACTCACTTGATGCAGGCGCAAGAAAAATAACCGTTGAGGTTGAGGCTGGTGGGAGGCGTTTGATCAGGGTTTCTGATGACGGTTGTGGCATGTCACAAGAGGATGCTGTGATGGCTTTCCAAAGACACGCCACAAGCAAGATACGCACCGCTGAAGACTTATATCGCATAACAACCCTTGGCTTTAGAGGCGAAGCACTGCCAAGCATCGCTTCAGTTTCACATGTTGAGCTGCTGACAAGAGAACATGACAGCGATGTTGGAACAAAGGTCGTCGTTGAAGGTGGTGTCATAACACAGCTTTCGTCAGTCGGTTGTCCTGCAGGGACGATAGTGACGGTGCGCAACCTGTTTTACAATGTTCCAGCAAGGTTAAAATTTATGCGCTCACCAGCATCCGAATTTAACTACATCACCGAGATGCTCATTAAATTCATCCTTGCCCACACGGATGTTTCCTTCACCTTGCGTCATGATGGCAAGGATGTGCTTTGCTACTCTTCGGAAGCAACTGGTGGTGACCTGCGCTCAGCTGTTGCTGTTGTTTGGGGGAGCGATACTGCAAGTGAACTTATCCCGATAGAACTTTCAACACCGAAGGTGCGCATAAGCGGTCTTACATCAAAGCCCTCTTTGACCAAAAGCAGTAGAAGCCATCAAGTCGTAATCTTAAACGGGCGTTTTATAAAGCATCAAGGGATTGCGCTCGCAATAACTCACGCATATCAGAAGACGATACTGCCAAACAGGCACCCAGTTTGTGTATTGCGAATTGATATTGACCCACAGCTTGTGGATGTGAATGTTCATCCAACGAAGGCTGAAGTCAAATTCGCAAATGAAGCTGAGATACAAAGGCTTGTAGTTGAAGCTATTGAGCTTGCGCTTGGCAGAACAATCGTCGTGCCAACAATAGCGTTAAAGCCCCAACCTAAACCAGCAACAGTGAAAGCTTTGAAAAGGGCAGAAGATGCTTTCGGGAAACTACTGCGCTCAAAGCTCCAGATCGGCACCGAACAAACGGCTCAGACGGATTTAACTGCCTCTAAAACTCATGCCGTTACATCAGCAGAAAATGTTGTGATGGTTACCACACCCGAGACGAAGCCAAGCGAGAAACATGTTGGGATAGGAATTTCTGGTAGCGAGTTAGTTGACTGGCATGAAATCTTGATGTCACTTCACCCAGTGGCACAATTGCACAAAACATATATTCTCGCCGAAGCACCTAACGGATTTTGCATCATCTCACAGCATAGGGCGCATGAGCGCATCATTTACGAATCGCTCTGCCAGAAAGAAACAAGGGCTAAAGCTGTCCAATGGCTTGTGACACCCATTACGCTTAATGTTGGTCAAGCTGAAGTTAATTTCGTTGTAGAGCACTTGGAGGCGTTTTCATCGGTTGGGTTTGAGATTGAGCACTTCGGCGGTGGGACACTCGTTGTGCGCTCAATACCTGCCATAATGGTAAACCAACCGTATGCACAGATACTGCGCGACATCATCTCTGAGCTAATGCTTGAACAGCAAATGAGGACGCTTGAAGAGCTAATAGATGCGCTTCGTGCAAGCGTTGCATGTAAGTCGGCGATAAAGGCTGGCGAAGTTCTCTCAATTGCGGAGATGGAACAGCTCCTCTCAGACCTTAGCAAAACTGAGAAGCCATTCATTTGCCCTCACGGACAACCAGTTGCCCTAACGATAACTGATGAGGAGCTTAGGAGACACTTTGAGCGCTAAGCATAAACAATGCATCTACCCAAAGCAACTTGAGGTGTGAAGCGATGTATGAGGATCTACGTGAGCTTTTCTTCAAACATGTATGCCAAACATCGAAGGAACCGATTGGGCTTGTAGTTGAGCGCTCAAAAGGCTCTTTCGTTTACACGAGCGATGGCAAAGCTTACCTTGATTTCATGTCTGGGATCGCCGTAAACAACATCGGGCACACAAACGAAGAAGTTGTCGCAGCAATCGTTGAGCAAGCAAACAAGTTCCTGCATGTGATGGTGTATGGTGAGTTCGTGCTTGAGCCACAGGTGAAACTCGCAAAACGCTTGAGTGAGCTTCTACCCGAGCCACTCAATGTTGTTTACTTCACGAATAGCGGAACCGAAGCAAACGAAGGCGCTTTAAAGGTGGCAAAGAAGTTCACGGGTAGAAAGAAGCTTGTCGCATTTGAGGGGAGCTTCCATGGCGATACACATGGTTCACTATCTGTGACAGGAAGAAATGTTTACAGGAAGCCTTTTGAGCCACTCCTTCCGAATGTCGTGTTCCTGCCATTTGATGATGTTAACAGGCTTGATGAGATTGACGAAGAGACAGCAGCTGTCATAACTGAGCCAATACAGGGAGAGGGAGGTATAAGGATACCGAGCGAAAAGTTCATGCACAGGCTCAGGGAACGCTGTAGCGAGGTCGGAGCTTTGCTTATCTTTGATGAGGTGCAAACTGGATTTGGGCGCACTGGAAAAATGTTTGCGATGGAACATTGGGGTGTAGTGCCTGACATAGTCACGCTGGCAAAGGCGTTAGGTGGTGGAATGCCACTTGGAGCATTTGTCGGAAGAAGAGAAATCATGGAAACACTGTCAGAGGAACCACCACTTTGTCATGTGACGACATTTGGTGGACATCCAGTATGCTGTGCTGCAGCATTAGCATCTATCAATGTGATAGTCAAGATGAGGCTTTGGGAGAGGGCAAGGGAAGTCGGTAGCTACATCGTTGATAGGTTGCGCTCAATCAAGGAGAACTCAAAATGCATAAGCGATGTTCGTGGGCTCGGACTTATGATCGGCATTGAATTCACCTCGGGACAAATTGCAAGGATGGTTGTTTCTGAGGCGCTCAAAAGATGCCTCATACTCGGTTGGACTTTGCACTCGGATAAAGTTGTGAGGATCACACCACCGCTGACGATAAGCCAAGATGAGGTTGAGATGGGGTTGCGCATAATTGAAGAAGCCATACGCGAATGTGAAGAAATGGCTCTAAGCCCAACTTAAATGCGTAGGTGGTATACCTAAGGTGTGTAGACGGGGAAAAGAGAAAAGCTCAAAGCCCATGCGGGCATCAAAACGAAAGCCTGTCACCGAAGAACCAGTTGAGCCAATGTCGTTGCACATGTTCATGACACCGTTGCGCCAGCCGTTTGTCTCGCTCATGCTATGTGCTTACTTCTTAATTTGCATCGGCTATGCAATCGTTACACCATTTGGTAGAGCGCCAGACGAGAATGCACACCACTTTTATGTCCGTCACATCGTTGAAAGAGGAAGCTTACCAAAGATGCAAAAGGGTGAAGAGTGGCACGAAGCTCACCAACCACCTCTCTTCTACATCCTCGCTTCACCTCTGTTCATCGCTTCAAAGTCGCTTGCGAAGCTCATCGGAGCAAATGAAGGAGACGCAGAGAGAGCTACAGTTTGGGTGTTGCGCATATTTTGCATGCTTTGTGGCTCCATTACTGTCTTAGCGACTTTCCATGTGGCTAAACTGCTCTTTCCGAACGAGCCGATTTACGCAAACACTGCATTGGCTTTTGCTGCCACGCATGCAATGCACGCTTTCATCAACTCATCAATCAACAGCGATAACTTCGCTGAAGCTTTGTGCTCCATCTTCATGGTTTGGCTTCTGAGCACACCGTTCTCAAGAAGCATTGGGTTAAAAGATGCATTCACTCTTGGTCTCTTCCTCGGTTGCATCGGTATAACAAAATACTTTGCATGGAGCGCCGTTTCAGCCACCATCGTTGTGCTCTTTTGGAATGTGAGGCGCTACACGCCAAGCATTCGTGAGCTTCTCAAGTGCATTGCTATAACATGCGTTACGGCATTCGCTATTTGTTCATGGTGGTATATCCGTAACATCATCCTTTACGGTGACCCACTGGGACAAAGGGTTTACGAACAGCTATCGGAGCATGCAGCTCAGCCATCTTGGTTTTTGGCTATGGGCTATTCAATGCTTGATTACTTCTCGTTTGCAGTTCGTTACCTCTACTGGACCTTTTGGGGCTTGTTCGGGCTCACCGATATTTTCCTGCCAGGTTGGGCTTACTACCTTTGGCTCATTCCGACACTCGCTTCTGCCATCGGGCTTCTGCGCTTGCTCATGTCACGCCGATTGATAACATCTGGGGAGCAAGTTGCGGTGAGTTGGCTCTCCTTACTTTGCTGGCTTATAACACTGCTCCTCCTCTACATCGCATTTCTAATGCACTACTTCTCGGCTCAAATGCGCCACCTCTTTTTAATGTTCGCTTTCTTTGCAGTCCTCTTTGCAGCTGGCTTGATTGAACTGCTTCCAGCAACAGTGAAAAAAGGACTTCAATTTATCCTCCCCATAGGCGTTGCCTCGTTCATGCTCACATACAATGCATTGTGCATCTTTCTCGTTATACCGGGCGCTTATAAGTAAATCCTGCCAGCCGAAGAATGCGTTAAATGCATTATGAGAGCTCATCAATGAGCTCTATGTTCATGAATTTGCAGAAGCGCTTCAAGTCGGCGACTATGTCGCCATAGACTGTCTGGCGGTGTAGCCCACCAGACCAGTTCTGCCACAGCTTAGTGACACTGCCATCAACTTGCACTGTTATCTTTGTCCTGCATCCCCTCTCCAAATCTGGTGTATCAATTATGGTGCCAGTGAAGTAACGCATTGTCTTTGTGCCGAGCAATATAGCTTGTGTAACCTTTTGACCGATTCGCATCCTCGGTTGAACGACAACGCCCTCTTGTCTTTCCATGACATTCCTCAACCTGAATGGTGCTTCCTCACCTTTTGGTCCATCCATCTTCGTAGTCCCCATGCAGTGCGCCAGAATGATGCTGTTCTTGCTTTCGTCAACAGTTGGGTCACTTATAAAGCCCGGTCTGCCACATAGCCCTTGGAAGATAATGTGTGTGAGAGCACTTTGCAAATCTGATTCACATATCCCACCGAACCCCATGTTGTTCATCCTGCAATGGCTTAAGCACGGGTATGCTGGCAGTTGACGCCACATCGTTCCGTAGCAATCAACCGCAACAACTGTTGCATCTTCTTCGTCCAAAAGCTTCTCAAGCGCAAGAGCAAGCCTACATGAGTTAACTATCTCCTCATGAGAGGGTTCAACAACCTTCTCTGCCTTCTTTATCCACCTCTCTGCTTCGGCAACCGCTTCAGCCTCAGGAATAGATTCGTATAACTTGATGACCCTATCACGCTCAATGACCTTTATCTCTGTTCCGAAGCGTTCTTTCACTTCCCCTGCGAATGTGGACCTGTCACGCTTCGTTATGTCCAATATCTTCGCCTCGCGCAAATGATGGATAGCTCTGAAAGGTCGTATGGCAACTGCAAGTTGGCTAAGATCACTGCTGAGTATACAGTCAAGCAGTGCGCCCTCTGGGCTACTCCGTAGCCTTCCAAACCCTGCCCACTCGTGTCCTGAATATGGTGCAGCAAAAAGCATCGTTGGACGCTTAGCTTGTAGTATCGCATTGAGCATCCCCCAGATGCCCATTGATAAGTGGATGATGAGGACCCCATCAACATCTTTGAGTTGCTCTGCAACTCGCTTTGCAGCTTCAACGGATGTGATCAATTCAGTAACAGTGAATTCAACATCGCTAAGCTCGTCTGCCTTCATCTTCTCAAACTCAGCTTCATAACGCTGCATCTCCATGTTCAGGTCAAGAAGCGGAGTTGGCCAGTGAGCTTTCGGAACACCGAGGTATAACTTTGCCACCTTCACTTTTGAGCGCCTACAACCGGGGCTTATAAGCTTCTGTTTTTGCTCGCCCTCCTTAACTTCACCTGCAGTTGCTGTAGCTACTGTGGCTGTTACACTACCAACAACTGCATTTAAAAATTCACGCCTGTTCATCGCTGACCACCTCCTACGAAGGTTTACCAACTGTAGCTATAGTGAGCTTACCACCACTCTTATATCACTTCACTTGCTGTGGTGATTGACTCCCTTTGATCTCCTGCAAGCCAGTTAACTCACGCCATAGCTTTTCGAACTTCTTGAAAGCTTCAGGAGGCATCTCCGAAAGTATCGGACCAAGTTGTGCGACTGTCTCGCGGTATTGCTTGAGTTCACGCAACAGTTGTTCCAAGCGTGCTATGAGCTGATCAAGTATGCCTACAGCTGGTATAGCTTCGTATATCTCAACCTCACCCATTGAAACGAACCTATCGCTACCGTGATTGCTTAGCACCCTCAACAGCACATAGCGAGCTTCAACTGGTGTGAAGAAAAATGCTTGTGGGCGTGGTTCATTGCGCACGGAGCCATGCATTACAAACTTCCATCGCTCTGCCGGGAACTTGTCTGAGACGAAAAGCTCAAACTCCTTGATCCACCTTCCGGGTAGTGGACCATCTGGTGTAGTGGGGTCAATCACAATCTTATTGATGAGCTTTGGCTTTTCATCTTTGAAGGCGAACACTATGTCTTGAGGGAAAGTAGCCTTGCTTGACGCCCACCCGTTCGTCTTGTTTACAACACCGTCAATTAAATTGCTTGCCTCCCAGTGTTCATTAAGCTGGCTTGTAACAAAGACAACTTTGCCACCATTGCTTGCAGCAACCAAGTTAACCGTCCCTGAGAAGGCGATTGGTAGCTGTGGCTCTTGTTGTGTCCTTTGGGCAAAAGAACTGCTGAAGGTGATGAGCACAAGAACATACAAAATCACTATATGCATCCTCATCCACACCTCCACCAGCGCATGTGAGAACATCAAGTTTGAAATCACGACGGTGACGCGCAAGTATAATTTTAGCGTTTGGGCAACACAAGCTCAATTTAATCATGAACGGTTCTTGGGGGGCAGTTGAGATGGTATGGTGTCTGCTCGCCTTCCTCATGGACATGGCTGGTGGAATTGTAATTCTTGCAATCCAGATCCTTGGGGTGGAGCTTAACGCCACAGATGTTCAACTTGGTTTGATAGGCGCTGCAAGCCCACTTGGCTATGCTGTTTCGTCACTTTGCAACCCGAGGGTAAGTAGCGCCATAGGCAGGGAAAGAAGCGCTTTCATCGGTAGCGTAGTCTACGCTATAGCTGCGCTTTCTCTAACGCTTGCATATTGCACACGCAGTATCTTCGCTCTCATGGTCATTTCAACGGTGAGTGGAATTGCTATTGGTTTTTACTGGCCAGCTGTGCAAGCACTTATGGGGACTTCAGCACCACAGGAAAAGTTACCCCACTTCATCACAATCTACAACATAGCTTGGAGCTTCGGCAGAACCATTGGCATGAGGTTCTCTGGCATACTCTTCATGCACTCACCACATACGCCTTTTGTAGTTGGGGCTCTCATAAGCTTCCTTGTAGCTTCAGTGCTTGTAGCGTTGCAAAAAGAAAGCTCACACCATGAACGCACAAAAGCACATAGTGAAGCCATAGCTCAAAGCAATGTTGAGTTTGATGAACTCATCGTAGCCTCAGCGCAGCTTGGCAACCTACTTAGGGTGCTAACCGTTGGTGCTGTTGTTGCGCTTTTCCCGAAATGGGCAAAATGGATGAACCTAAACCCAGCTCAAGTAAGTGGACTCATATTTTTGCTTCTCGGTGGACATGTTGTTAGTTTCATCGCTGCACCGTTACTTTACAGATGGATAAACCCAAAGATGCTCATCACAATAAAGGCTGCTATAATCATCAGCTCCATCTCTATTGCCATCAGCAGTAGGGTATGGCATTTTGCGCTTTCATTCACATTCGTTGGGATATGCGCTGGGCTGGCATGCACAACGAGCACTTACTATTCCATACTCTCACAAGGCAAGACAACACGAGGAAGCGCAAGGCACGAAGCAACGGTGGGCAGTGGCTCAGTCTTTGGACCTGTCATAGGAGGATGGATAGCTCAACTCACACTCCAACCACGCTCACCATACTTGCTAATGGCTTTCCTCGGGCTTTGCTTGCTCGCACTTGACCTCTGCTACCTCCTCAGGCATAAGTTGCGCACTCGCTAAAAACTCACAGACCAAAAGCGCAGACGAAGGCACTGCTTCATGTATGTGAAGTTGAACTACCACTTGTGGAACATAGGCAAGTGGAAACCAACAAGAAGGGAGGTGAGATGATGACGCCAACTATACTCGTAGTTGATGATGTGGATTGCATTTGCAAGTTGCTCAAGATGGTCCTTGAGAAAGCAGGTTATAAAGTCATCACTGCTGAAAACGGTGAAGAGGGTTGGGAACTCGCACGAACGACACACCCTGATGTAATCTTGCTTGATGTAGTCATGCCCGATATATCAGGTTTGACAGTGTGCAAGCTGTTGAAGAGCGACCCGACAACAAAGGATATTGAAGTGGTGCTCATGACCGGTAGCAGCTTAAGTGAAGCGCAAGCTAAAAAGGCTGGCGCAAGAATGCTTCTACGAAAACCGTTCAGCATCAAAACGCTTCTTGAATGCATAAGCTCACTCACTGCCACCAAGTGCTTAGTGACAGCACAGTGAAGCTATGCCAAATGAAGCATTACGCCAAACTAAAAACTACTCTGGATTGGCTGACCGTGGAAAGAACCTCCACAGTGCTTTATCTTCGCAATGTGCTCGTAGCTATCAACCTCATCGTTCGCTAATCTTCTCAGCAGGTTTCAACAAGACCAAGTGTTTCGGCATAGGGAGCATCCCGATGTAAAGCCCCAACTCCCTCGCTTTGTTCACAACCCAGTCAACCAAATCAAAGTAAGCCTCATTGGGTTGAGTTGGATCGTTTTCGTGAAGTGGTCTGTGAGCTTCGGCATTGGGAGTATTCAAGCCAGCAAGTTCGGCAAGGATGACAGCTTGGATGACGGTGAAGCTTTTCGTTGCACGGTCTTTCAGGTAGAATTCCGCTTCCTCTCATGTCAATCGGTGAAAAAGTTCCCATGCAGTGTCGCCAAGGTAAAAGAAGGGTTCTCCCATCTCGGTGACAAGGTAGCAACGGCTGTTTGGTGGAACATGAATTGCCCTTATTGCCTTTCAATCCTCTGCCGGCAGCAACTGGAACTCATAAATCGTCGGACCTTCCGTCGCTTCCAAAATTTCCAACCTCCAAACTTGAGCCGTCACGGGAGTAAACTTGCGGATGAATTCTACGCCTATCCTATCTCCAGTCAAGACCGTCTTCCACTCACCATTGCTCTTGCACTTGACGACGAACTTTTTGACCCTCTCACCGAACTCCGCTGCTTCTAAAATCCTCACGCCACCGATTTTCAAGGGCTTGCCCAAATCAACTTCAAGCCAAGCCGAACGAGTTCCGTAGTCAGTTGCCCATCGCGTCGTCTCATCATCGTCCACCGCTTTATCGGCACCGAAGGTTGGATTGTTTTTGAAGACATTGGAAGCATGTGCTTTCAGTGCCGGGATGTCCGGACCCTGACGAGGTTGAAGTGTGATTGCAGGTCTGTCAAGGTCAAGGCGAATGACCGTGACAAGGTCTTGCTGATATTTTGGCGGGACAACGACCGTGATTGCCTGCCCAGTTTGAACAACTTTCACCTCGCCACCA
>Ga0197143_1000213_pt1 | contig 69007 bp, 67 predicted proteins | sample GBS70_MetaG_FD_148603 | JGI IMG/M metagenome (GOLD analysis project Ga0197143, IMG submission 148603) | Sediment microbial communities from Great Boiling Springs, Gerlach, Nevada, United States - GBS 70_MetaG | ecosystem: Environmental > Aquatic > Thermal springs > Hot (42-90C) > Sediment...
CCATCACCCCAAGCCGTCTTTGGTTTCGCTTCCCCTGAAGAGACGAAAGTCGCTTGGTGGGACCCGCAAAAGGCTGGCGAAATCAAGTATCGCTTCGCTAACGAACTTCCAGCCATAGAACCTGGCAAGGGTTACTTCGTCAAGTTGCCGAGCGAACGCGCCATTCAGTTGGCGGGCGTCCCTGTCAGGACACAAGACAATGCCCCCCATGTTTTGAACCTGCAACCAGGCTGGAACTTAATCGGTTTACCTCGTCTCGGAAGCGTTGCCTTAAGGGATGTGCGTGTCAAGCGACCCAGCGACCCAGACACAGCAGCCATCGCTTTCATTCAACCGGGCAACCCATTGGTTGAACCTTATGCGTGGACATACAGCAACGCTGAACGGCGCTATCAGTTGGTCTATCCCGAAGTAGGCGAATTCAGCACGCTGGATGTCTTCAAGGGTTACTGGGTCTATGCTCACGAACCTTGTCAGTTGCTCATCCCTGCCCAAAGCCGAAGCGTTTTGGTGACGCGGAAGCGAAGTCAAATGGATGGATGGTTCTTCCGCATTGAAGCGGAAGCGGGCGAGTTCAGGGATGTCGTTGTCGTCGGCAAAAGCGCCAACCGAATGTGGGCGCAAAAGCCACCTGCAAGCCCTGAAGGGCAAACAGTTAGGTTGAGTTTGGTGGACGAGCAAGGTCGGGCTTGGGGCGCTGTCGTTAGCGATGGCGACAGGCGAATGCGATGGCGGTTGTTGTTGGAAGTTGACAAGGGCGTTGAGAAAGTTGCGTTGAAGTTCCCCGACTTGGGTTACCTGCCGAAAGGCTTGAGCGCTTACTTGGTTGACGAAGCGACAGGGCAACGGCGATATTTGCGGACGACGCCCGCTGTGACCGTCACCTTCACACCCAATCGGGGTGTGGCTGAACAACGAATCTTCCAACTGGTCATCGTTCAAGGCGAAACAGGGTTGCTGCGCATCGTCGGGTTGAAAGCGGAATCCTTGCGGGGTCAGGGAGTTGCCATCCAATTCGGCTTAACCCGCCCTGCCCAGACCCAAGTGGAAGTGTTGACTTTGACAGGACGACGCATCAGCCTCTTAGAGGCATCTCAGCAGAGGACGGCAGGTCACCATCGGTTGTTGTGGCAACGCAACGGCGTCAATGGGCAGCCTATCCCGCAGGGGATTTATTTGGTGCGCATCACGGCGGTGGATGAGGAGGGGCGACAAGTTCAAGCGACCACCACTTTGCACCTGCGATAGAGTGCGCAAGGGAAGACGCAACAATCAACCGCAAATCGCACCTATAGGCAAAGCGTCGCTGCCACCTTGCCCTTTGGCAGTTTTAGGAGGCGCCCCTTTTGCCCCAGTGGCTATCGTCCCGCCAGACCGACGACCGCTTTGAGCGTTCCCTCGTCCTTTGCCAACCGCAAACTTAGGGGTGCGTTTCCCGCCCTTAACCCTTTCCTGCGATGAGAGGGCTTGGAAGGCAAGCACTTCCCGACGCACCGAGGTAAATTTTCGGCGGTTGGAAAGCACTAACCCGAACCTTTTGGCTTATCAAGGGCACGACCTTTCTCAATGCCGACGGGGTGAATGGGGCATGGCGGAAAAGTCATGGCTGACTGAAGGGTTTCGTTGGTGGCAAAACCTGTGGCTCACTCAGAGGCAAGGGATTTTGGATGCGCTCGTCCTTGCAAGCGCCTTGGTTGGCGGGAAACTTGTGGGCATTATCGTTCGGGGGTGGCTGAAACGCCTCGGCATAGACGACCTTTTGCGGACACCCTTCGCCCTAAACCGTCCTCGCCCTAAAGAGCCTTCTGATGTCGCTGGCTACCTTTGCGTCGGAACGGTTTGGTCAATCGCCCTTTGGTGGATCACCCGACAGCATGGACTTACCCAGATCGCTGACGGTTTGCTCACTTTGACGGGACGCCTTTGGTTTATCGCCCTCGCTTTGGGCGCAGCGTTGTGGCTGAGCAACTGGATCAACCAAAGCGTGGCGAGCCTTTTGCAACATCCCGTCGTCCGCGAGGGCGTAGATGCCATCGCCCCTGAGGTGCGGGAGCGGTTGTCGGAGGCAGTTTTGCGGGCGACAAGCGGAGCCGTCACGGTTCTCTTGTGCTTGCTGGCACTTTTGGCATCCACTGATTTGCTGGGCATGACAGCGACGGCTCAAGCCCTTCAAGCCATCTGGGAATTGGTGCTGCGGTTAGCGATAGCCTGCCTTGTCTTTGCCATCGGTTGGGTCGGTTTGAAGCGGTTGCACGAGATGAGCCAGATGCTGAGCGACCTGCCGAGGGACGAGCGTTCCCTTCGGTTGGGCGTCATGGCAGCGGCGCTCGTCTTTGCCCTTGCGCTCTTGACAGGTGGCGGAGGGACGCTCCTTGCCCTGACGCTTTTCGCCTTGCTGGTGGTGTTGCTGTTTCCCTTGCGAGAACACCTGCCCGATTTGTGGGCGGCAGTGATGCTGAAGGTGCATCAAGTTCAGCAAGTTATGATGGACGGAACGGTAATGCAAGTTCAGCAAATCGGTTGGCTGGTGACGACTTTGCAAGCGGGCGAAAGGGAGTTGACCCGACGCAACCGAGAAGTTTTGCAAGCCTTCCTGCAAAAGGTGTCATGAACGGAGATGAGGGCGAATGGGACGATGGGCGCTCATCGGTTTGCTGCTACTTGTCGGAAACGCAGGGGCGCAATTTATCCCGCCCTACATCGCCGATTACCGCATCCACATTGACCTGCACGCCGACAGCACCTTGACGGTGACGGAGACGATTGCCGTCAACTTCGGGCAATTGACCCGTCACGGCATTTATCGCAAAGTGCCCTATCGCTACACCCGAAAAGTCAAGGGCATCCCGTTGCGTTACAACTTGCGGATGCGGTTGCAATCGGTCACCGATGCCAACGGTCAGGCGCTCCCTGTCAAGGTTTGGCGGGAAGGGGGCTACCTTGTTTGGCGTATCGGCGATCCCAAACGAACTGTCACGGGTTTGCAAACTTACCGCCTCACTTACACCGTCGCCCGCGCCATCAATGCCTTCCCCGACCACGACGAACTTTATTGGAACGCAACGGGCAACGAATGGGAATGGGACATCGCCCGCGCCCTTTGTGTCGTGACGCTGCCAGAAGGCATGGACGCTCGCAAGGTGCGGTTTACCTTTTACACGGGATGGCTCGGTTCACGAGCGCAGAAAGGTCGGGCGTGGATGGAAGACCGTCGAATTGTTTTTGCGACAGATATGTTGCGGCAAGGCGAAGGGTTGACAGTGGTCGTCGGCATCCCCAAAGGCGTTTTGCGTCCGCCGTCGTTGCTGCGGCAAACGGTTTGGTGGCTGACGGACAACTGGGTGTTCATCGTGGCGGCGTTGTTGCCGTTGCTGACTTTGGGCGGGATGGGTTGGAACTACTGGCGCTATGGGCGCGACCCCATCTGGCGGGAAGCCCTCGTCCCGCAATATCGCCCGCCCGACAACTTGACGCCTGCGGAAGTCGGCGTCTTGCTGGACGAACGCGCCGACAACATTGACATCGTAGCGACGGTCATTGACCTTGCCGTCAAGGGTTACCTGAAAATCCGCGAGGTGCAAACGACCAAGTTTCTGTTTTTGCGGGGCACCGACTACGAGTTCGTCTTTTTGCAAGATGGCGACGGTTTGAAAGACCACGAGCAAATCGTTTGGAACGGGTTGCGGTTGGGCCTCGGCGAGGCGACACAATCGGTGCGCCTTTCGGAGTTGCGGGAGCGGTTTTATCCCTACCTGCAAAACGCCAAGACGGCGCTCTATCGCTCGCTGACGCGGGGCGGCTATTTCGCCAGCAACCCAGAGACGGTGCGAAGTGGCTATTTGGCATCAGGCATCGTCGTAGCAGCCCTTGGGGTGTTCGTGGCGTTTTGGGCGGGAGGCATGTCGGTGGAAGTGGGGTTTGCTGGCACTTTAGCGCTGGCGTTGAGTGCAATGCTGTCGGGAGCGTTCATCGCCCTCTTTGCGCCCGCCATGCCCCGCAAGACCAGAAAAGGGGCACAAGCCCTTTGGCACATCCTCGGCTTTCGTGAGTTCATCCGACGGGTGGAGCAAGACCGATTGGAACGGATGCTGCAGGAAGACCCGACACTTTTTGACCGAGTGCTACCTTATGCCCTCGTCTTCGGCATCGCCGATGAGTGGGCGGAAAAGTTTGAGGGCTTGTTGCAAAAGCCCCCTGATTGGTTTGAGTCGGAACGATGGACGCCGACGACTTTCAAGCCCCGCACTTTTGTCTACAGTCTTGGCGACAGTGTGTCCACGATGAACAGCGTCTTTCCTTCCACGCCCGCCCGCAGTTCGGGTTCGGGCGCCGGCGGTGGGTTCAGCGGGTTTGGTGGCGGTGGTGGAGGCGGCGGTTTTTCGGGAGGCGGGTTCGGTGGCGGCGGAGGCGGCGGTTGGTGAAAACGGCAGCGACTGGCGAATAGCGATTGGCGACCGGTCAAACGGCAGCGATGGGCGATTAGCGACTGGTAAACGGCAGCGAAGCGAATAGCAAACTGGCGAATTGTGGCTATTTAGCCACGACGGAAAAAACAGCCACGACGGAAAACGGAAGCAGCCACGACGAAAACAATCAGCCACGACGGAAAACCGAAGCGAATGGAGTGAGCCATCAAAGGGGCAAGGCAACGCCGTCGCCGCGAAGGTCGGCACAGCCGCACCAACTGTCGCCGACCCGCTCAATGCCGTGCGCCACGCCCGTCCCACCAGGGTAAGGGACGAGTTGCGGTTGCCAGCCGAGGGAGAACAACTCTGTCGGGTCAGCCAACCCTTGCTCCACGAGCAAAGTTCGCCCGCCCAGCCAAAGGGCGCGGGGTGCTTCTATCGCCGCTTGCAACGACATCCCAAAATCCAGCCAACGGAGCAAAATCCATGCGTGAATGGTCGGGCGGAAATCGCCGCCACTGGTGCCTAAAAGCCCTTTCACTGCGCCCCGTTCGTCCAACACCAGCAACACCGAAAGGGTGTGGCGGGGTCGTTTACCGCCCATCAGTTCGTTGGGATGTCCTTCCGTCAGCACGAAGTTGGCGCCGCGATTTTGAAAGAGCACGCCCGTTTGAGGCTCCAAAATGCCCGACCCGAAAGCGTGAAAGAGGCTTTGAATGGCTGAGAGGGCGTTGCCGTCAGCGTCCACGATGACGAAGTTAGTCGTGTCGCCGTCCGAGGAAGCCAACCGAAGGGGCGGTTGCGAAAGGCGTTGGCGCAAGCGCTCAAGGCGTTCGGGGCTCAAAAGCATTTCGGGCGGATGAGGCACAAAGTCTGGGTCGGCAAGGTAAGCGTCCCGCTCTTCGGCGACGAGGGTGGCGATGGCAGCGACATGGGCGACTAATTCCGCTGCTTTCCACCGATTGACAGGCAACGATTGCAGCAGCGCCATCGTTTGGAGCGTGGCGATGCCCAACGAATTAGGTGGAAGTTCCAACAGCGTGACATTGCGGTAGCGCAGGGAAATTGGTGACACCCATTCGCCACGATGGCTGGCGAAATCGTTGGGCGTCATCGGGCTGCCCAAGCGTTGCAAATGAGTCGCCAACTTTTGTGCTGTCTCGCCCGCATAAAACCCGTCTCGCCCTTCGGCGGCGATGCGCTGAAGGGTTTGCGCCAAAGCGGGTTGGCAAAGGCGTTGCCCTGCGGTCAAGGGCTTGCCGTTGCGGAAGAAGACGGCGCGACAACCTTCATCGTGCGCCAATCGTTCGGCGTTGGTGGCGATGGCGTGGGCAAGTTTGGGTGAAACGACGAAACCTTCCTCGGCGACAGCGATAGCGAATTGCCAAAGCGATGCCCATCGGAGTCGTCCAAAGCGTTGATGGAGTTGCCAGAGGGCATCCACCAAGCCCGGGGCGGTGACCGAAAGAACGCTGTAGGTGGGCATCGTTCGCAAACCTCGTCGGCGCAAATCGGCGGCGGAAAGATTTTTGGGGGCGCGCCCACTGCCGTTGAAAGCGAGGGCGGTTTGCTCTTTCGCCAACCAAGCCAACCCAAAAAAGTCGCCACCCAACCCACAAAGGTGCGGGGTGACGACGGCGAGGGTGGCGCCGACGGCGACAGCGGCGTCGGCGAAGTTACCGCCTTGACGAAGAATTTGCCAACCTGCCAGCGTTGCGAGCGGATGTTCCGAAACAATCATCCCCTTGACAGACCAGGCGGGCATCTTGAGCATCGTCGTCACCACCGCGTCAGCCATTCAATGAGGGATTGCCACGACCATTGGGAGCGGACGAACCAGCGGGCGTAGTTGCGGGCTTGTTGGCGGAAAGTTTGCAGGGCTTGGCGGGCGGCTTGGCAATCTTCATCGGACGGTTCAACGCCTGCGTAAAGCGTTATCACGACCAAATCCGCCAAGCGTCGGAAGGCTGACCTGCCCGCGACGGGGAAGCGAGGGATGGTGTCGCACCGTTGGGCGTTTTCCCAAGGGGTGTCGCGAATGTCAAGGGGCAAACCCAAGCGGCGGGCATAACGGACGGCGGAAAGGTAAGCGTCTACGAGGCGGCGCCAACGGGGCTTAGGGCGATAAGTCTCCCAAGCGAGGCGCCCCGCTTGAACGGCGAGGGGGAAGGCAGCCATCATCCAAAGGGCAGCAACCAGCCACCAGATGAAATTGGGACTGACAAGGGAGAGGCGGTAAGAGCGGGACACCCATTGCTGCATGCGTTGGAGGAGATTTTGGCGGCGGGTGATGGCGCCGCTGGGGGTGGCGTCCAAAGTGACCCAACCGTGCCCGTCAATGTAGGCTTCCACCCAAGCGTGGGCATGGCTGGCGCGAATCAAAAGCGTCCCTTCGGGGGTGACTTCATCGCTGTAAAAGCCCGTGATGACGCGGGCGGGAATACCGACGGCGCGGCACATCAAAGTCAGGGCACTGGCGAACCAATCGCAGGCGCCCTCTCTGGCTTCAAAGAGGAAGAACGCCACGACATCACGAGGTTCGCGCCAAGCAGGCGGAGGGGAAATGGAATAGCGATAGTGTGTCCGAAGGAAGGCTTCCAAGGCTTTCGCCTTTGCGTAAGGTGTGTCCAAGCCCTGCGTGATTTGTTGGGCTAAGAGGCGGACGGGATGCAAGTAGTAGGGAAAGGCGGTAAGGAGACGCCGCTCCATGGGTTTCAAGGGTGGGTCGGTGTCAGGGGGCGGGGGAAGTTCGGGGAGGGGACGGGCACTCACGCGATAGCGATAAGTTTCCAGTTGACGCAAGGGCAGCAGACAACCGCTGGGCGTTCGGGGCACAGGGAAGGGCGAAGTTTGACGGATGCGAAGCCGTTGGACGACGCCAGGAACGGGCAGTTCATTCAGGAAACCCAAGGGGGCGGTGATGATGGCAGTTTGGGTCGGCAGGCGGTGGGGCGGGTTGGTTTCCCAGACCAACTCCACCACACCCGGTCGGTTGGTGGGGCGCACCGAGAGGGGTAGTTGAGGCTCGGTGTCCAAAGGACTAACGCGCCAGCCTGAGCCGAGGTAATGAGTGTAAGAACGAACCCGCCAACGGGGATAAGTTGTGCCCCGCACCTCGTAAATCACGGTGTCGGGCAAGTTGATCGGACCACCGGGCATCGTGAAGACATCGGGGAATTCCACGCCGCTACCGACAAGGGTCGCAAACTGGATGCGGGGCAGGCGCATCAGTTGGCGGCTTAAGGGCTCTTGCAAGAGGGTGGCGGGGGGCACCAACAGCAAGCCGATAGTCAACACGAAGGCGCTGGCGATCACGGCTAATCGCCAACAGTAGCGCAAAAACATCGGCGCCGTGATAGCGCCCAAATGTCCCCGTTGCCATCGGATCAAAAGGCTTTCGGCGCTGACCAAGAACAAGCCGATGACCATCGCCATGACGATGCCCCAGACACTCTCTGCCGTCACAAATAGCGGGATAATCAGCCCAAAGAGGGAAAGGGTGGGGACGACGAGGAAGGAAAGCCCTGCGTAAAATTGCCCCCAGTTTCGCCCGACCCAGAAAGCGACCAAGACAGTGACGATGCTGACCACCGCCAGCCATGCGATATCAGCAGGGGCGTTCCCTAAGAAGGCGAGGGGAAATTGGGTGACCAAGAGGGAAAGGAGCGTCCCTTGTCCGCCCAGCCAAAGGAGCCATCCGATGCCTTTGCCCCAAGGGGTGTGGGTTTGAAGGAAATTCGCCACGATTCCAAGGCTCGCCAGCGAAAAACACATCAAGGCAAAGGAAGGGCTTTCCACCGTCAAACCGACCATCCAGAAATCCACCGCCAACAAAACGAGGGCAGCAAGATAAAGGGGCGAAAAAACCACCCACTTTCGCGTCGTCATACCCTTCCCTCCCCTGCCCCTATCGGGCGTGATGGGATGGCTACTTCCTGTGAGCGCCACGGCAATTGCCAAACGAGCCAACCTGCCTGCGCCGCCCCCTCAAATCGGGCTAAGAAGGGCGACAAGGGCGTCGTCAAAATCACGCCCGCACCTTGCTCGGCGAAATCCTCAGGCAACATGTAAGGCTCAGGGGAAAGCAACGCCAGCGAGCGCCAAAGGGCGTGCCAATCTTTGCCCGTCACGGTCAAAGGTGGGTCGGGCGGCACCCAAAAATGCACCTGATAGCCATCCCGAAACCATCTTTGCAGCAAAAAAGCGGCGAACCGCACCAACTCATCCAGCGTCGTCTCTTCGTCGGTCAAGGGGCAATGGGCGTGGGGATGGCGATCCAGCAAAAGCAGGCAACCTTCCCGCAGGGCAGGCAACATCTGTCGGACGAACAACTCGTCCCGATGGGCAGTGATTTTCCAGTGGAGATAGCGCAAAGGGTCGCCCGGTTGATAAGGGCGGACGCCCCACGCTTCTGCGCCTGTCGGCGTCGGCAGCCAAAGGGCTGCGGTCGTCTCCTCCCACCGAGGGATTTGCTCAGCACCACGCGGTGTCAAGTCAAGGGGCTTGGGTCGGGGATAGACGAGGATAGCAGCATCCATCTTCACCGACCGCCGCACGATGAACAACCCGAGGGGGTCTTGCCCCCAAAGTTCTGCCGTCCCGACAGGATGCAAACCCCGTCGGCGAAACCAAACTGTCAAGGTCGCTTCCGCTGGTTGTTGACGGGTGGCATGCCCAAAGACGAGGTGCGAAGGTCGGTCCGTTTGCGCCCCGCTGGGCAAAGTCACCCGCGCCTCCACGAGGAAGCGAGGCAATCGCCCCTCGTTCACCAACCGCAAGCGCAAAGTCGTCGGTTGCCCCTCTACCACTTCAGGGGTGGCGACCACTTCCAGCCGCAGGGGATGCAAAAGCCAATGGGCAAAGAAGAAGGCAAACGCCCAAAGCAACATCAGGCTGAAAGTGATCAGGAACAGCAACGGGATGCCCAAGACGAGGCTGACTAAGGCGAAGACGATGATGGCGGTCAGCAACGCCGTCCGACGAAGGCGGGGCGTTAGCAGGGTCGTCTCCATGTCATTGGGCAGCCTTTGAGCGTCTTGGGCATCCATGCCTTCTCGCTCCCTTTCCCCTAAGGGTTTTGTCATCGCTCCAAAGGGGGCGGAGTATTGTGAAGGACTTCTGCGACGATTTGCTCAACGGTTAAGTGACGGGCGGTTGCCTCTGCCTTCAGGATAAGCCGATGGGAAAGGACCGCGGTGGCGACGGCTTTGATGTCATCAGGCGTTACGAAAGTCCGTCCGTGCATCAATGCCCACGCCTGACCTGCCCGCATCAGCCCTAACGACCCGCGAGGGCTTGCGCCCAAGGCAACAGCGGGATGCTGGCGGGTGGCTGTCACTAATTGGACGATGTAGCGACGAAGGGCGGGGCTCAAATGCACCTGCCGCACCAGCCGCTGCACCGCCAAAACCCCCGCACTGTCAAGGACTGGCTCTAAGCGTTCCAACGGGTGTTCAAGGGCTTGCTGTTGCAAGATGAGGGCTTCTTCCTCAGGTTGGGGATAACCCAAGTGCACCCGCATCAAAAAGCGATCCAGTTGGGCTTCGGGCAAAGGGTAAGTGCCATGCCGCTCAATGGGGTTTTGGGTGGCGATGACAAAGAAGGGGCGAGGTAAAGGGTAAGTGACTCCGTCCACGCTCACTTGCCCTTCCCCCATCGCTTCCAGCAAAGCCGATTGCGTTCGCGGGGTCGTTCGGTTGATTTCGTCCGCCAAAACGATGTTAGCGAACACCGCACCGGGGCGAAACTCAAACTCGCCTGTCTTCTGGTTGAAGACCGTCACACCCGTGATGTCGGAAGGCAATAGGTCAGGTGTGAATTGGATGCGCTTGAAAGTCCCGCCGATGCATTTCGCTAAGGCTTTCGCCAAAGTCGTTTTGCCCACGCCAGGGATGTCTTCAATGAGCAAATGCCCCTCGGCAAAAAGCGTCGCCACTGCCAAGCGCACGGCGTAACTTTTGCCGAGGATGACTTTCTCCACCGCCTCCGCCACTGCCGCCATCGCTTGGGCTGCGCGCTCAAACTCTTGCGATACTGTCAACGCCAAAACCTCCTTGACGGCACTGGCTTTTTCCCGCTACCGAAGGGATGAAAGACGCCAATGCCGCCCGTCTGTCCAGACCAGTAACCCACCCTGTGCATCGGTTCGCCAAATCGTGGCGTTTAAGGCTTGCAACGCCGCCAGCGTTTTGGCAGCGGGATGCCCGAAGGGATTATTGCGCCCTGAAGAGATGACCGCTACCTTTGGACGCACCGCCCGAAGGAAAGGCGCAAGGACATGCCGCGAACCGTGATGAGGCACATCCAATATCGTCGCCTGCAAATCCATCCCGCTGTGCAAGAGCCATCGTTGGGCTTGCTCGCCCGCATCGCCCGTCGCCAGCAAACTCACCGCACCAAACCGCACTTTGATAACGGCGGAAGCGTCATTGGCATCCATCGGCGACGAACGCGCTGGCATCCCGTCAGGCGGACCGAGCACTTCGGCGACGACGCCATGACGAGCATCCAACCACAACTTTTGTCCTTGACGAATGCGAACGATTTTTGCCCTTGCTTGTTGTATCGCCGCTTCAACGGAGAGATAACCTGCCTCCACACTGGAAACAATCGGTTGCCAAAACAGAGTGGGCGGCAACGCCTGCACGAGCGTAGGCAGCGCATTGCAATGGTCATCGTGGGGATGGGAGACGAGGACGGCATCCAAGCGGCGCACGCCCAGCCGACGCAGAACAGGCAAGATGGTTCGCTCCGCCACTTCCGCGCCTCGGTTGTCTTCGCCGTAAGCATGGCTGCCGCCGTCTATCATCAGCGTCCGCCCGTTGGGTGCTACGACGAGCAAGCATTTGCCCTGCCCGACATTTACGAAGGCGAAAAGCGCGGTGGGATGCCATTCTCTCCATGCCGTCCAACCGCTCCATCCCATTAGCAGCAGCAACCCGAACAAAGCGATGTGCCTTCCCCTTGACAACATCCCTTCTGCCTTCATGCCGCACCCGCCCTTTCACGGCTAATGCCGCTCTTCCCGCACCTCTGCCGTCTCTCGTCCCGTTGGGAAACGGTGCCACGAACGGCTGCGGATGAACTCCACCAGCGGCAGGGCGTATTCGGCACGGGAGAAAGGTGGGACGAGGAAAACGCCAGGGCAATGCGCCAACGCGACTTCAATCAACTCTTGGGCGATGGCGATGCCTTCGGCAAGTTGTCGCTCCTTTGGGGCACTTTCCATGCGACGCAGCACTTCGTCGGGCAACCGCACCCCAGGGACGGTTTTCCAAAATGCCGCATTGCGGGCGCTAATGAGGATGGCGATGCCGACGAAAATCGGGACGCCGATTTCTTCCATGACTTGCCCACACGCCGTGATGCGCTCGGGATCAAAGACGGCTTGCGTCAGGACGAACTGCGCGCCTTTAGCGACTTTGCGTCTCAGCCGTTTCACTTCCGCCGCCAAGTTGGGCACATTGGGGTTGAAGCCTGCGCCGATCAAAAAATCCGTCCGCTTGCCGATGGGCGCATCCACCCAGTTGACGCCCCGATTGAGTTTGCTCAGCAACTCCATCAGTTGGAAACTGTTCAGGTCATAGACGCTGCTGGCGCCGACATCGGGCGCTAAGCGGGCGGGGTCGCCTGTCACCGCCAAGACGGCGGGGATGCCCAACACCGCCATCCCCATCAACAGCGATTGCGCCCCGATGAGGTTGTGGTCGCGCCCAGCGAAATGGCAAATGGTCGGAACTCCTGCTTCCCGTTGCATCAAAAACGCCATCACCAAATTGCTCAGTCGCACCGACGCTAAGGAGTTGTCGCCGAGGCTGATGGCGTCCACGCCCGCCCGCGCCAACAACTTCGCCCCCTCCAAAATCGGCTCGTAATTAAGCCCGCGTGGCGGGTCTAACTCCACGATGACGATGGGTTTGCGCCAAAGTTTGCTCAAAAAGTTGGGCATGGGCGATTTCAGTTTCGGTTGCTCTTCGGGCTTGACTTCTATGCGACGGGCGATGCGGGGTTGAGGTGCTTTCGTTCGCAAGCGTTCAGCAAGCAAGCGGATGTGTTCAGGGGTCGTCCCGCAACAGCCGCCAATCAAATTCGCCCCTGCCTGCCGAAGGTCTTCGCCCAACCTCGCAAACTCGTCGGGTTCGCCCAAATAGACGAACCGCCCGTCCACATATTGGGCGTAACCGAGGTTGGGAAACGCCGTGATGGGCAATTCAGTCAATTTCGCCAGCGCCTGCACGATGCTCAGGTTGCGTGTCGGCGAAATGCCGCAGTTTGTCCCGATGCCGTCAATGCAAAGTCGCTCCAACTCAAAGACTGCCAGTGCTGCCCGCCCTTCCGCGCTCCGCTCCCCTTCATCCATCGCTGCCAACTGGGCGATGACAGGCAAGTCGCAAACTTGCTTGGCAACTTTCACGGCTCTGCGCAAATCGCTCAAATCCACGAAGGTTTCCAAAAGCAAAAGGTCAACATCGGCTTCCGCAAGGGTGACGATGAGTTGGTGGTAAGCGTTCTCCAACTCTTCGTCGCTCAACTCCAACGGGTCTTTCAACCGACCGATGGGACCGACCGAACCAGCGACGAAGGCGTCGGCGCCCGTTTCAGCGATCGCTTCACGCGCCAACCGAACGGCGGTTGCCACGATGTCGCGCAACTGCCCGTCCAAGCCGTAACGCTGCAACCGCAGCGGGTTCGCCCCGAAGGTGTTCGTCGTGACGATTTGGGCACCTGCCAAAAGGTAATCGTGGTGGATGGCTCGCACCAAATCGGGGGCGGACAAATTCGCTTGTTCGGGCGGCAACCCTTGCGGGAAGCCCCGCCGCCAAAGTTCCGTCCCCATCGCCCCATCGCCGACAAAAACAACTTCCCGCAACCGCTCCATCAATTGACGCCCCCGTTGCGTTCCCATCGGTCAATCACCTTCCTTGCCCGTTCGCTGTGAAGCATTAGGGCGCAAAGCCTTGCGCCCCTACTTTCCTGCGGCTCAACCGCAACTCGTGGCTGCCATCGGGTCGGCTCATCTCGTAGTAGCACCACAACTCGTCGCCAACAAGCACCGCATCCAAGTAACGCAACGAACCCGTCCCATACGGGGCAACAAGGGCGGGTCGGCTCAAACTCACCCGCTCCCAACGCCGAAGGTCAAAACTGAAGGCGATGCCTGTCCGCTCCTCATAGTTTTCGTCCACCGTGCGACTGCCATCGTAAAAGGCGACGAAGACAGGTGGCAACCAGACGATGCTGCTGATGCGTCCCGCATAGCCGTCCCATTCGCCAAAGCGATTGCTGAACACCTCGCCTTGCCAGTGCCAATTTTCGGCATCGGTGCTCATTGTCAAGCCTGTGGCGCTGCGGGAAAGCCCCGTCGCAAACACATCGCCCGTCGCATGCATCGCTTGGCGTATTTCTTCCGTGACGGACGGCGGGGTCGGCGAGAAACTGACGAACATCAGCCATAAACCTGCCAGTTGATAAATCACGGGGTCTTTGACACCTTCCACGCCCACTTCGCTGGCTGTCAAGACTTTGCGCCGTTGCGTCGGGTCAAAGCGGTCAGGCGAGGGGGCGTCAAGGGCGTCAATGCGCCAGCGTCGGTCGGCAGGGTCAACGAAACTGACGAACAACCGCCATCGGTTGGGTTCAAGGCGAAGGAGGGCGCATCGCTCCATGCTCTCCGTGCCCCACTGCTCCTTGCTTACTTCCCAAACGGTCGTGAAGTGGATGCCGTCGGCGCTGCGGGCGATGCGCACCAAATAGCCCCGATGGGGATGGGGTTTCCGCAAGCGATAAACCAGCCACACATCACCGCTTTCGTCCCACCAGACGCTGGGCGCTCCCGCCCAATTGCCCCGCCCTTCGGCAGGCGGCGGCACAAGGGTGGTGCCGTCCGTCGGGTCAAAAAGGGGCACGATACCCCAGCGGCGCATTTCCATTCCCCTTCCATTCCGCCGACTTACCGTCAACCTGCCCACTTGCCCGCTTCATAAGCGGCGGCGAGGGCGTTGGATGAGGCGGGGTTGTTCGGGTCGTTTGCCCAAAAGGTCACGGATGGCGTCCAAGATGTCGTCCTTGCTGCGGATGTCCGTTAGGCGCAAGTTGTCAAATTCGCTTTCAAACTCGTCGGCGAGGTCGTAAAGGAAGCGTCCCGTCCCCCAGTGGCTGTAAACTTGCCCGTAACCGAACAGGTTGACTTTCGGGAGCAATTTTTCCGCCAGCACTTCAAAGGCGTCCTCATCGTCTTCTTCCCAGTTGTCGCCGTCGCTGAAGTGGAAGGCGTAGATGTTCCATTCGGAAGGCGGATAGTGCTCCTCAATCAACTTGGCGCAGAGTTTGTATGCCGACGAAATCTTCGTCCCGCCACTTTCCCGCAGGCGATAAAACAGGTCTTCAGGGACTTCGCGGGCGGCAGCGTCGTGGACGATGTATCGGCGCTCTATGCCCTGATAGTGACGGCGAATCCACTGGTCAATCCAAAAAGCGGTGATGCGGACGATCTCTTTTTGCTCGTCGCCCATGCTCCCTGAGACATCCATCATGAAGAAGATGACGGCTTTGCTTTCAGGTTGGGGGACGAGTTCAAAACTACGGTAGCGACGGTCTTCGCGGATGGGGACGACTTTCGGGTCGTTGGGGTCGTAAGTGCCGCTCAGAATCTGCCGCTTTAACGCTTCCCGATAGGTGCGTTTGAAGTGACGCAGCGATTCAGGTCCGACACGGCGGATGCTTTTGTAGTGGGGTTTGGGCGATTGCAGTTGACCGAAACTTTTCGGTTGCAACCTCGGCAGTTCCAGCGCCTCACCCAACAGTTCCACCAACTCGTCCAGCGAGACTTCCACCTCTACGGGATGCAACCCTGGCAAAAAGCCCGCTCCCCGTCGCCCTTCGCCTTCCTCGCCTTCCAGCCAAAGGATGTCGCCCTCTTCGCCCTCGCCTTGCCCGACGCCTCCTGTGTCGCGCAGACGATAAGTGAAGTGGGGCAACTCCACCTGCGGGACGGGGATGGACACAATCGTCCGCCCCTGTCTCCCGATCAACTCCGTGTTGGTGATGAACTTGCGCAAGTTCTGACGGATTTTTCCCTTCACGATGTCGCGAAAGCGTGCCGCATCGCGTTCAATGCGTTCCACCATGTCGTAACTCCCACCCGCCCTTGCGGGCGCTTGCTGTCCATTGTCAGGTTGTTGGTTCAATGTGCTCGCCTCCCAAAACGCAATTTGACGACCCTTTTCACGGTTGAACGCCTAAGGCTTTTCGGACGAACTCTCGCAACCTTTCCGCCTGCGGAATCCATTCCCGCCTCAACTCCTCCTCCGTCGGCGGATCAGCCAAACCAGGATAACGAGCCGCTACGAACTTCCCCACCCTCTGACACATCCCTTGATATTGCTGCAAGGAAGGTTCATGTTGAACGGCTTCCCTCAATAAAGCCTCCAGATCGTGCGTCCGAACCAACTGCCATCCGTGATGAAGCAAAAACGCCTTCAACCACTTCTCCACCGCCTGCTGCAAATGAAAGGCAGCCATGTAAACCATGCCGTTGTCCAAGGAGTAGAGGGTTAGACGCCAATCGTCTTCCGCCCAATCCAGCCACTCGTATGGGTAAAGGTTTTGGCTTTGTTGCATGAGTTTGTCCACCTCCGCTATGACCTCTTCAAAGTGGCGACGGGAAAAGATGGGGATGCCTCTCTGCGTGATTTCTGCTACAAACCAGTTTCGCCTGAGCAACGCCTGCCGCCATTGAGACAGCGTGCATGCGTGCACTTCTAACCCGCCCCCAAAAACTTCATGCAAAATCGCCTTCGCTTTCTCCCGCCGCTCCTCATCCGCTTCATCAGGAAAGACGACCAACACATCCACATCGCTGCCCTCGTGAGGTTCACCATAGGCAAACGAACCAAACAAAACGACAAACTCCACCTCGCACTCCCCCAACATCGCTGACACCGCTTGATGCAACCGTTGGAGCACTTCGTCACGGGTCAAAGTTGCCGCTCGCATGCGATGCGCCTCCAAAAGGAAAGCGGGCAGGCAGATGCCTGCCCGCTTGTTTTGTGTTCTTTCATCGGCGCGCTTCCTCGCGCTCTTTGATGTCGCCTCGGGCGAAGATGCTGGCGACATAAGTCAAAACATCGGTGGCGCAGACATCGCAGTAGCCGTAGTCGCGGATGAGCCGGGCTTTGATGACATCAATCTTCTCCTGCGTCTCCTTGTCAATGGCGCCAGTGACCAGAGCGCCCAGTCGGATGGAGTCTTTCTGGTCTTCAAAGAGTTTCAGTTCCAGCGCCCGCAGCAAGCGTTCGTTGCTCTTATAGTCAAACTGCTTCCCTTCCAAGGCGAGGCTGGCGATGTAGTTCATGATTTCACGGCGGAAGTCGTCTTTGCGAGATTCGGGGATGTCAATCTTCTCCTCAATGGAACGCATCAGGCGCTCGTCAGGTTCCTCAAGTTCGCCCGTGTAGCGATTGCGGACTTTCTCGCCCCGCACATACGCCTTGACATTCTCAATGTAGTTTTGACACAGGCGCTTGAGGGCTTCCTCGTCGGCGGTGATGGCTCGGCGGACTTCGTTCTTGATGATTTCCTCATATTCCTGCCGCACGATCGCCAGCAACTCGCGGTAGCGTTTGCGTTGCTCTTCGCTGCTGATGAGGGAGTAATGGTCTAAGCCTTCGTCCAATTCCTTCATGACCATAAAGGGGTTGACGCATTGGGGGTTCTCTTCGCTGACGAGGGCGTTAGAGATTTTGTCCATGATGTAGCGGGGGGAGATGCCGAACATGCCCTCGCGGAGGGCTTCCTCCCGAAGTTCCAAAACATGGTCTTCGGTAAATCCAGGCAAGGCTTTGCCGTCGTAGAGTTTGAGTTTCTGCATCAAGGTCAGGTGGAACTTTTTGGGTTCTTCCAAGCGCGTCAAAATCGCCCACATGGCAGCGATTTCCAAGGTGTGGGGAGCGATGTGCTTGTTTTTGACCCGTCGGGGGTTGAAGAACTTCTCGTAAATCTTCACCTCGTCGCTGAGTTTGAGGACATAGGGGATGTCCACCTTGATGGTTCGGTCGCGCAGGGCTTCCATGTATTCGTTCTTTTGGAGTTTGCGGTATTCGGGTTCGTTGGTGTGGGCGATGATGACCTCATCAATGTCGGTCTGGGCGAACTTTTTGGGCTTGATGACATGCTCTTGGGAAGCCCCCAGCAGGTCATAAAGGAAGGCGACTTCCAGTTTGAGCATCTCAATGAACTCAATGAGCCCTCGGTTGGCGATGCAGAACTCACCGTCAAAGCGGAACGCCCTTGGGTCACTGTCGGAGCCGTAGATGGCGATAAGGCGGTAATCAATGTCGCCTGTCAATTCGGTGCTGTCTTGGTTCTTTTCGTCTTTGGGCTGGAAAGTTCCGATGCCGATGCGGTCTTTTTCGCTGAAGATGACTCGGCGGACGCGGATGTGTTTGTCCACGACCTGTTGCCAGTCGCCCTGATACTTTCTCAGGAACTCACGGAAGTAGAAGCGGCACAAGGGACAAAGGTCTCCTTCCACCCAAACTTGCTCCTCTTCTGTCTTGCCCTCGTTGAGCCGTTCCAGAAAACGCCCCCGCACTTCGGGTGGGATGAGTTTAAGGGGTTCTTCGTTAAGGGGGCAAGGGACGACAGTGCCATCTTCCAAGACCCAACTGAAGGAGTAAAGCGCACCTTCGGGAAGGCGGGTGTAATATTCCAACCCTTTCTTGAGCAAGCGAACGATGGTGCTCTTGGAACTGCCGACGGGACCGTGCAAAAGGATGATGCGCCGCTCCGTCCCGTAGCGGCGGGCGGCAGATTTGAAGATGTTCACCAAGGTCATCAAGTAGCGGTCTAAGCCGAAGATAGCGTCTTCACCGTTGCCGATAGGGTCGTCAAAGAAGCGGTAGTGAACGAGTTTCTCTTTGTGCTGGGTGTATTCGGTGAAGCCAAAATGCACAATCATGTCGTAGAGGCGTTGGAAGGCGCTGCGGGCGACTTTGGGGTTGCGGGTGACGATTTCCAAGTAATCGGCGAAAGAACCTTCCCAGTGATACTCCCGATAACGCTGGGCGTCGTGCAGCGACGCCAACTCTGCTAAAATTTGCCGTCCCACCGCCCCATCATCCGATTGTGTGGCGTGCAGGCTCGTCCTTTGTTCCGTCATGGATGAACGCCCCCTTTGGCGTTGCGGGATATAAAAAGGCTCACCCATCAATTCGGATTGGGGCTTGCCCGATTGAAGGGAAAGGTTGCCGTCCTACCCACCGCCTTGCCGAATTCTTTTCAAAGGTGCGTGGCGATTTCGCCTGCTATTTTAGATGCGACAAAGGGCGATGTCAATGAGTCTTGCCGAACTTTAGCGTCCTGTCCTAATGAGTGACCTTCGGCAAATAGGTGCGGTAGTCAAAGTTCGGGCTGTTTTCTCGGTCGTGACAGCGGACGCAAATTTGCTCCGTTATTGTCGTCGTTGTCGGGCGTTCACCAGGGCGCTGACCGTGCATCCGCGCCATCGTCGGGTCGGCTAAATCGGTGTGGCAATCCACGCACTCTACGCCCCGATTTTTGATGACGGTGACGACGCCCCGCATCTTGAACTCCAACGAATGGCAGGTCAGGCATTGCTTGTCCATGCGGTTTTGTTCCTTGAGGGTCATGATGGCTTGGGCATGTCGGGTCGTCAGCCATTGCTCATACTGGGACTGATGGCATGAGCCGCAAAATTCGGGCGTCACATAGTCCCGCTTTTGGGCGACAGCCAACAACTGCTGCATCTCCCGCTGCAGTTTCTTTTGGCGCATCGTGTAATAGGCGTCCACGATTTCTTTGACCTTCGGGTCGGGCGATTGACCGTAGGAACTGAGAGCCACTGCTTCCAGTTTGGGGGCAGTTTGTTTCCCATTCGCCCACAGCATCACCGACAGGACTTGGGAGCGGAATTGGGGGAGCGACGCCAACAAAACCTTGCCGACTTGCCGACCCGCCGCCCGCGTCCCATCCGCTGTCAAGATGTTCTCATCCGTCACATTGTCATCCGCCAACAACACATCCACCAACCCGTTTAACCGTTGGGCGAGGGATTCTGCCGTTTTGCGGTCGGTGTAAGCGAGGGCGACGAGCAAAGTGTGGGGATGGCGAAGGGAGCGCAAAGCGGTGGCGATGAGTTGCCATGCCCGTTCCTCGGTGACCGACGGCGGCTCGCCCAAGTTCACCAGCACCACCTTCCATTCTCCCAACTGCAAAGGAAAAGCGTCGGGGTTGTCACCATTGCGTTGGGGCGGCAACAAAGGCAAGCCATTGGCGTGGGCACGAATTTGGGAAAGATGCTTGGCATCACGGGGACTAAGGGCGATGACTTGATAGCCCATCGCTTGATAAGCCCGCAGGAGATACGGCGTGGCGTCGGGCTCACCGAGGAAGTCACCACCTTCTATGAGGGCGACTTGCGTGCCCCGACGACGATGTTGATCAATGGTCGTTTTTAGCAAAGCGGCGACCCGCGTCAAATCCTCTGCCCGTTTCCCAGGGCAACCGCACACTTCCAATTTGCCCTGCCGATTGGCGGTCACAAGGAGCATCAAGGTGGCGGGCTCTTTGGGCAAAGTGACGGGCGGAGGGATGGGGCGTTGTTGGCGCAACTGATGAACGACGATGATGGCAAAAAGGGCGGTCAACAAGGCGAACCCTGACAGCCCCAACCGAAGAAGGCGTTCTTCGGCACGCTTTTGGGTCATGGCGATCACCGACCCAAAAATTTAGCACATCCGTCTCGCATCAATCGCCAGAGGAATGAACAGTCACTTGGGCTTCGGCGCGCAAGTTGCCGACCCGCACTCGCACCTCCCCTTTGCCTGGTCGTGTCGCCGTGAACAAGCCATCGGCGGTGATGGCACCGATGCCACCATGCACCGACCAGACAGGACGAAGCGGAAGGGGTTGACTGTCCATGAGGGCTTGAAATTGTTGGCGCTCGCCGACCCGCAAGGTCACGGCATCAGGGATAACCCGCAGCATTTTCAAAGGCGGTGGCGACACATCAAGGGGCAAAAGCGGGATGACGACTTGCACCTCATCATCGTCCACTTCCACTTCTACCTCCGCCGATTGGAAAAGGGTTGCCAGAAAAGCAGGCGGTCGCACGCTGACTTGATAAGTCTTGCCCTTCGGCAGCGACAGGACGAACTTGCCATCGGTGTCGGTCTTTGCCGAAAAGGAAAGCCCATCGGCGACGATTTGCACGACAGCGTCAGCGATGGGCAAGGTGGGGTCTCGTTCGCTGACGACCGTGCCTGCCAAGCGGGCGGTGGCGGTCGTCGTCGGATTGCCGATGGGCACATTGCGCCCCGACAACCCATCGCAGCCGACTAAAATGGCTGCCAACCCTCCAAGGATGAGCCAGCGCCAAAATCTCACAACCCGTCACCTCAGGAAGTTTGGCTCGGCAATTTTGTGCCATGAACGAGGCGAACAGGTGGGCAAATCGTTTTGCCGACTTTTGTCCGCTCACCTTTTACCCCTTTCCATCGCCCATTGCTCTTGCAAGGGAAGCCAACCCAGTTGGGCGATGAAGGCATCGGCAGCCTCTTGCCCGTGCGTTTGAACGAGGCAACGGGCGAAGAGCAAACAAATCTGCTGCCGCAAAGGGTCTTCCAGCCAAGTGTCTTCGTGCCCTTCTTCTCGCCATCTTGAGCGCCAACTTTCCAGCATCGTCATGGCTTTCTGCCACACAGCGAGGGCAAGTTCGCTTTCGCCTTTCGCCCAATGCCGTTCCCCTTTCGCCGCAAGGCAACGCCACAAAAGTTCGGCATCGCCCGTCTCTTTGGCAAAGCGTTCCGCTTCGTCGCCCCATCGGCGGGCTTCCTCGTCCCGTGACAGGGCACAGGCGATTTGCCCTTGCAGCCACGCCGCTAAGCCTGCCAAATGGCGCATCCCTTTCTCGTCGGCGAGGGTGAAGGCTCTTTGGGCATCTTGCTGGGCATCGGTCAAATGCCCTTGTTGCCATGCCATCCATGCCCGAAGGCAAAGGGCATGGGCGAACTCCATCGCATGGCGCATCCCTTCTGCCAACTCCGCCGCCGCTTGCACATGATAGCGAGCATCGTCGGGTTGCTCTTGACGCAGATAAGTTTCGGCGAGAACTTTGTGCGCCCAAAGTTCCCCTTGACGGGAATGCAGGCGAAGAGTTATCACCAACGCATCCTTTCCTCGCTCCTTCGCCTGATCAAAATCGCCGACGATGGCAGCGATGGTTGCCAAAACCGTTTCGGCGACGGCAACCCGTTCGGCTTCATCGGCGAATTCCGAAAGGGAACGAACCCGCTCCGCCAACGCCCACGCTGTTGCCCAATCGCCTAAATGGCGAAGGCAAACGGCTTGCGTCAGCCAATTTTCCAATTGCTGGTCGCGGTCGCTGAGCCGCTCTGCCAATTCCCCCGCCGCCTTCGCCAATTTCAACGCTTCCGCAAAATCGCCACATGCCAAATAGACATTTGCCCGATTGGCAGCGACGAAGAGACGAACGACTTGGGCTGCCCGCTCGTTGGGGGCTTGCTGGCTCAACCCTTCCGCCTCGTCCAAATGGCTCATCGCTTGCTGCAAATCGCCCTTCCATTCGGCGACGGCAGCAAGGGCAACCATCGCTTCCCAACGGTTGTGCCAATGCTCGCTCTGGGCGGCTTGAGTGAATTCCCTTTCGGCTTCCTCAAGACGCCCCATCAACAGCAACGCCCGCCCGATGCTCTGGCGGCAAGCGAAAGCGTAAGGGGCATCATTCAGGCGCTCAAAAAGGGCGCGGGCTTGCTGAAGGGCGGTCACCGCCCCGTCCAAATCGCCCAGCAACAAGCGCAAGTTGCCCAAGCGGAAAAGGGTGAGGGCTTCCGCCCGCTCGTCGCCCAACTCCCGCGCCAACGGTAAAATTTGCTCGCAGGTGGACGCGGCGGCTTTCCAATTGGGCGGAGTTGATTGGGCGTCCGCCAACGCCAACAAAGTTTCCAACCGCTCCCGAAGCCGTCGCTCCCGCTCCTCGGCTTGCTGGCGTTCCCACCCTGTCCGCTCCCGCTCTAAGGCTGCCCGCTCCGCTTCCACTAAGGGGCGCTCCCGCAGGTCAGCGCCGTAAAAATACGCCAGCGGCTTGCCCGTTCGGCGGGCGATGAGGGTCAACTTGTCAGGCTGGGCAAGGGTCGTGCCCGCAATGTATTGGTAAAGCAGCGCCCGAGAGCAGCCGATGTCTTTGGCGACCTGCTCTACGGACAAACCTGCCTCCCTGATCGCCCGCAAAATCAACTCGCCTTGCCGTTTTCGCCCCTCTGGCGTCGTCAAGTCCAGTTCCATCGTCAGTCACCTTGCTCTCCCTTCGCCTGCCCCTCATTATAACGCCCTTTTGCTTGCTTGACAAGTTGTGCCAGACTTGCGTCTAACTGAAACGGACGAGTTTGGAACTTTCCGCCAGTGTGGTATAATGGAACTGGACGAAAAAGCAAAGGAGGCGAGCGAAATGGTCTGTCGGTTCAGGTCGCCGCGATGGCAAGTCGCCAGCCTCATGGGGCTGATGGCAGTGTTAGTGGGTTGTGGCGGAGGCGGCGGGGTCAGCGGTCCGTCAGGAACGCTGACGGGCACCGTCCAAACCCTGCCAGGGCGACAAGCCCTCACCCCCGTCGCTTCGGGCACCGTGCAGGTTTACTTGGACGGCAACCGAGTTGCCAGTGGGGTCATCGGGGGCGGGCAATATCGCGTCACCGTCCCCTTACCGCCCGATGTGTCGCAAGCGACCGTTGTGGTGACGGCTAACTTTGTCGCTGGAGGCATCACCCAAGCCCGCAAGCACAAAACGGTTGCGGTCGTCCGTGTCAATGCGACGCAGCAAGCCGACATCAATCCGACGACGACCCTTGCGACAGCAGCATTGGAGCAAGCGCCTAACACTGTGCCCCCCGACTTGGACATCAACGCCTTTGGGCAAGCCCAGCAAAGCCTTCAGGGCGTAGACCCTGCGCAAGTGGATTTCTCATCGGATGACAAAATTCAACAAGCGCTCCCTGTGATGCTGGTCGTCACCAGCAACCCCAGCGGGGCACAAGTGCTGGTCAACGGGCAACCGCAACAGCAAGCCAGCACGCCTTTCTTCCTTCGGTCAGGTTTGCAGGGCGGTGACACTCTCACGGTGCAGGTGCGCCGTCAAGCCACCATCGGCAATGAAACCATCACGACAACCCTGAGCAAATCCGTCACCCTCAAAGTTCGTGGTAGCACGCCTGTCCACTTTGACTTCACACCCCAAATCGTCAACGCCCAAGTTGAGAACGGCGCGCTGAATTTGCAGGTCAAAAACGCAGGCAGTGCCGACGAAAAAGTCATCGTCCGCTTCGGTGATACGCAAGCGGTCGTCGCCACGATTGCCAGCGTGGATGCCGATGGCGCGGCGACAATCAGTGTGACGATTCCGCAAGGCGTTTCAGGGCAAGTGCAAGTGCGGGTGCAAAACGCCGCCCGCACCAGCGCAGCGCAAAATGTGAGCCTCTGATAAGGGAGGGATGAACGATGCGTCGGTGGTCACTCATTGGGTTCAGTGTCGTCGTCGCCTTACTTGTCGGTTGCGGGGGTGGCAAAGCGCCGATCAAAGGCGGTGGAGATGGTAGCGGGACGGCAAGCGCACCGACGGGGAGCGTGCAAGGGCGCTTAGCCAACTCAGGGACGCGCCAAGCCTCCTTCAGCCACTTCATCGCCCGCGTGCATGGGACGGAAGACAAGCAAAAACTTGCCGTCCAAGTCAAAACGGATGGGACTTTCCAAATTGACGGTGTGCCAACAGGTTGGCAGACGCTGACGGTAGAAGACACCCAAGGGCTTCAGGGCGCTGTCATCGTCGCCTTCGTTCGCCCCAACAAAGTAACGGATGTCGGCGAAATCGTCCCAAAGCCGATGGGCAAAATCTCAGGCATTGTCGCCGAAGTGGATGCCAACGGCAATCGGGTCAAACCTATCGCCCGTGCCCGCCTCATTGCCCATCCCGTTCAAAGCGAGCAAGAGACACTGGGCGACCTTTCCGAGCGTCCCGCTTTCACAACCCTCAGCGACGGCAATGGCAGTTATGAGTTGCTCGTTCCGCCTGGCGATTACCTCGTGGAAGCCTACCATCCCGACTATGAGCCTGATGCCCAAACGGTGAGCGTGCAAGCCCTGAGAACTTCTTCTTTGGACTTTGGGCTTCACCCTCGCCCGCTCCATTTGGGCACGGTCGTCGGGACGGTCAAGGCGCAAGTGAACGGGCAAATTGTGGCGGTTGCTGGCGCCCTCGTCGGGCTCATCCCGAAAGAGCAACTCGTTCCCCAACCTCCGCTCCCACCTTTCCTGACGGTCGGCGAACTGATGAGCGCCACGCAAAAGGGCAAGATGCATCCCGTTCCCCTTCGCTGGTTCTTCACCTTCACCAAAGCCGATGGGACTTTTGAGTTGACGGGCGTGCCCGCTGGCACTTACACCGCCATCGCCTTCAAGGGCGGGTTGGGTGAAGACCGAAAGGACATCACCGTCCAAGCGAATGCGACGGTGACGGTGGACTTTGTCCTTCAGATGCCCGTCGGCATCGTCCAAGGGCAAGTGACCGATGCGGTGACAGGGCAACCGATTGCTGGCGCCGTCATCGTCGCCGTCCGCAAGGGCGACCCTTGGTGGGACTGGGATGATTGGCGCCCCGAAGCGGAAGGGCGGAAGAAGCCCCACTGGGTTCGCCCCGAAGAGGACGACCATGCCCACCCAGGCACCCCACCCGACTTCGGTCTCCTTCCCCCGACCATCCCGCCCATTCGGGACGGCACTGTTACTGACAACGACGGGCATTACCAGTTGCTTTTGCCCCCTGGCAGTTACTTCATCGCTGCGTTCGCCCACGGCTATCAAGCCCAAGCGCAGGAAGTGGACAACTTGCGGGCAGGGCAGACCGTGACCGTTAACTTCGCCCTCACCCCCGCTTCCGCTCCCCCGCCAACCGAATTAGAACATCTTTCGCTGCGATTGCGGGTAGAACCTCCTCAAGCGCATGCAGGTGAGAAAGTCACGATGCGACTGAAGGTGGAAAACGAAGGTAGCCGACCCGTGACCTTGACTTTCCCAACGGGGCAGCGTTACGACTTTGTGGTGATGACGCTTGACCAACAAGTCATCTGGGTTTGGTCGCACGGCAAGCAATTCACCCAAGCCGTCAACACCCTCACCCTCTCGCCAGGGCAGGAAGCGGAGTTTGAAGAGGAGTGGGATCAGACCGACAACGACGGCAACCCCATCCGACCTGGCACTTACTTTGTCAAGGGCATCCTGTCAACCCAACCTCCGAGGGAAACGGCATTGCAACGGTTGGTCATCCTTCCGTAAGGCGAAAGGGGCGGCGCCACAGCGCCGCCCCGTTCCTCACCGCACAATGATGCCGAGACTTTCAGCGAGGTGAGAAGCCATGAAGCGTTGGAGCGTTTTGGCTGTCGCTGCCTCTTTGCTCTATGCCGCTTTCTCCCAAGAGTTCAGCATCACCGCCATCGCCCAAAAGAGTGGGCTGAGTTGGGAGGAAGCGGCAGCGGCGCTGCTTTTGGCGAAAACTTTCGGCGTGGACATGACGATGGTCATCAGCACCCGAAAGGAAGCGGCGACGCCTGTCTTTGCCCTTGCCCCTGCCGTTGTCATCGCCAAAGTCAGCAAAAAAGACCTGCGGGAAATCTTGAAGGCGCACAGCAAGGGGCACGGCTGGGGCGTCATCGCCCACCAACTGGGCGTCCATCCCAGCGCCTTCAACAAGCAACGGGTCGCCCTCAACAAACTCAGCGATGACGACTTGGAAGCGTCCGTTTGGCTTTCGGTGCTCTCGCAAGTTTTCGGGACGCCTTCCGAACAAATCGTCGTCTTGCGCCGTCAAGGGCTGAACTGGGGCGATGTCATCGCCGCCTTGCAAGTCGCTTCAGCAACCCGCCAATCCCCTGACAAAGTGCTGGTCATCTGGCAGCAATCAGGCAAAGACTGGACAAAGGTGCGGGCAAAGTTAGGTGTCTCCCCCGATTGGCTGCCTTCTCCCCAAAAGAGCGACGAAGATGCAAAGGAGGCGAAAGGCAAAGGGCACGAGAAGGGGCAAGGCAAAGGGCAGGGGAAGGGAAAGCACTGAGGACGCTATGATGAGTAGGCGATAGCCCGACAGGTCGTCAACCCTTTTCGGAGGTGACAGACGATGAAGCGATTCATCGGTGTTGCGTTGGTCGTAGCCGTCGTGGTCGGTGGCGTGTTGGCGCAGGAACAAATCTTGAAGGGCATCGGGGCAATTGCCCTAACGAAAGCCCTCGCTAACGAGTTGAACAAGGGCATCAACACCGTCATGGGGCGCAACGGCATCAAAGCCCAGTCCACCAAGGTCGTCCCCATCATCAGTGTCGGGGAAGGGCTTCGGGTCGGCGCCGCCCAAGTGATGGGTTCGCCTTCGCTCGTCAAGAAGGTAGAAGCCGTCGCCCAATTGGAAGCCAACTTGATGGGTTCGGCGCGGGCGAAAATTTTGGTGCCCGTCTCCGATGTCAATGTCACCCGAGGCATCAAGCAGGTCACGGGGGTCGGTGTCTCGGCGATCATTGACTTGAAGTTGTGAGTCACCAAAACGGCAGCGAATAGTGAGTAGCGAATGGCGAGTGGCGAATGATTTGGCGGGATGTTTTGGTCTAACACGATCATTGAGCACTCCCGACCTTTGCCACTGTTACCCGCTGTCGGTTCACCTGTCGCATTAGGGCGTCCTTTGCTAACTTCACCGCTTCAGCGATATGTTCGTGGGTCAGATAGCCGTCAAAGTTGCGGCAGATTTCGTCCCAACTCATGCCCTTTGCCACCATGTCCAAGACGACGGAGACGAGGATTCTCGTGCCCTTGAAAGTCAGCGCCCCATGACAAACTTTCGGGTCGCTGACGATATAGCGCCCATACTCTCGCCGCTTCATCGCGGTCAACCTCCTTGCGCGCCATCATGCTGACAGGGCGACGCCGCCACCTGCTGGGTCGGAAGCGCCGACCCATCGGCGTCCTTGTCGCATCGCCGCCTGCACCAACGCAATGCCGCCATAACTTTGTGGGAACTTGACGCACGGTTGCCCTTTCCGTTGCACTTCGTCCAGCACCCACGAAGGGATGCGGGCTTGACACTCAATGGCGTGAACTTGAGCATCAAAGCGAGGCGCAGCGACGGCTTCTGTCGGTGACATCTGAAAGTCCACGATGTTCAGCAACACTTGCACGATGCCGCTGACGATGCGGGCGCCGCCTGGTGCGCCCAAAACTAACATCGGCTCACCGTCGCGAAAAACGATGGTCGGTGCCATCCCTGAAAGGCGCGCTTTGCCGGGGGCGATGGAGTTAGGGTTGCCGGGCAAGGGATGAAAGCCCACCATCGCGTTGTTGAGCATGAAACCCGTCCCGCGTGGGATAACGCCTGACGATGAGCCCAGCGTGTGCGTCAAGGCGATGATGTTGCCGTCGCTATCCACGACGGTGAGATGCGTCGTGCCGTGTGGCTCGGCGATCAAGCGAGGCACTGTCAGCACTTCGCCCCGTTCAATGCGTGCCCGCCACGCCGACAAATGCCCGTCGGAAAGCAATTTGTCAACGGGCACGGAAACAAACTCTGGGTCGCCCAGATGACGCACCTTGTCGGTGAAGGCGGCTTTAAAGGCTTGGGCGACGACGAACAAGTAATCGGGCGAGTTGTGCCCCAACTTTGTCAAGTCAAACCCTTCCAGCAACCGAAGGATTTGCAAAACGGTCAAGCCCCCCGCAGGCAGTGGAGCGGAAACGACTTCGTAACCCCGATAAGTTGCCCGAAGGGGTTCATGCCAACGGACGCGGTAGCGCTCCAAGTCTTGACGGGTGAAATGACCGCCCCGCTCCTCCACTTCGGCAAGGATGGCGGCAGCGATAGCGCCCCGATAAAACTCGTCAAGACCATGCTCTGAAAGCGCCGTCAATGTCCGAGCCAAATCGGGATTGCGCAAAACTTCTCCTGCCTCGTAAGGAGCGCCATTGGGTTTGAGAAAGAGGCGGTGGGCTTCGGGAGACATCTGCAAGCGCTGCAGCAAAGACGGGCGTTCAGGGAAAGCCTCGCGGGCTTTCCAACTGCGAGCCAGTTCGGCGCTGACGACAAACCCTTCCGAAGCGATGTGGATGGCAGGCTGCAAAACTTGCTGCCACGACCAAGTGCCGTAACGCTGCAGCAAGGCATAAAGCCCTGCGACCGTCCCCGGCACACCGACAGAAGCAGGTCCGACATCGTTGACGGCATCCCGAAGGAAGAAGCCAAAACCGTCGGGTGCTTCCCGCAGCACCTTATCTGCCCACATGTCAGGCGTCGCTTTGCTCCCTGCGCGGGCGTGGAAGGAAAGGCAATCCACGCGCTTTGCCTTAGCGTCGTAAATGAGGGCGACACCGAACCCGCCGATGCCGCACATTTGCGGGTCAATGACGCCCTGCACCATCGCAGCGGCGACCGCCGCATCAGCGGCGTTTCCACCTTGCCGCAAGACTTTGACGCCTTCTTCTACCGCCACCACTTGCGGGGCGACGACCAACCCTGCCATGCCATCCCACTCCTTCCGTCGCTAAAGTTGAAGCCGCCGTTAAGTTTGTGACCGATGGACGGTGGCTAACAGCCATTCCAACAACCGTTGGCAAGGCGAGGTGACAAGGGTGCCGACCGCCGTCATCACCGATGCCGAGTTTGCCGACTTTTCGTGGGAGCGACAATTTTTTGCCGACCACGACATCACGCTTGTCATCGGCAATTGTCGGACGCCGCAGGAAGCAGCGGCGTTAGCCACGGACGCCGATGCCATCATCACCAACCGCTGCCCCATCAACCGAGAAGTTATCGCTCGCCTGAACCGTTGCCGCATCATCGTCCGTTACGGGGTCGGCGTGGACAATGTGGACATCGCTGCCGCGACGGAAAAGGGCATCCTTGTGTGCAATGTGCCCGATTACAGCGTCAACGAAGTCGCCACCCACGCCGTCGCCTTGCTCCTTTGTTGCTGGCGGAAGGTGCATGTCGGCGACGCAGGGTTGAAGCGAGGCGAGTGGCAAAACTACCGAACTATCGCCCCCGTTCATCGGACGATCGGAAAAACGGTGGGGCTTTTCGGTTTCGGTCGCATCGCCCGTCGCGTCGCCGAGTTGCTTTACCCCTTTGGCTTTCGCCCCATCGCTTTTGACCCTTATGTGCCCGACGAAGAGATGCTGTTGCACGGGACGGAGAAGGTGGACTTTGCGACTTTGCTGGAACGCAGCGACGCTATTTCTGTCCATGCGCCTTTGACCGACGAAACACGAGGCATCTTTAACCGCGACGCTTTCGCCCGAATGAAACGAGGCGTTGTCTTCGTCAATACAGCGCGAGGCGGTTTGGTGGATGAGGAAGCGTTGCTTTGGGCGTTGGACGAGGACATCGTTTCGGCGGCGGGTTTGGATGTGTTCGTCAATGAACCTCATCCTGACCTGCGCTTGGTCTGCCATCCGAAAGTCATCGCTACGCCCCATTGGGCTTGGTATTCCGAGGAAGCCCTTTGGGAGTTGCGGCGGAAAGTCGCCGAGCAAGTCGTTCAGGCGCTGAAAGGAGAACGCCCCGCTTATGCCCTGAACTTTGAGGCTGTCACGGCAAAAAAGAGCGAGTAGCCACGACAGGCTATCAGCCGCAACAAGTTATCAGCCCCGATGGGCTATCAACGGCGAGAGGCGAAGCCCGAAAGGCTAAGGTGTCTTTGAAAGGAGCGCAAGTAAAGTCGCCATGTCTTCGGGGACGGGCGCTTCCACTTGCAGGCGTTCCTTTGTGCGGGGATGGTCAAAGGCGAGCCGCCAAGCGTGCAAAGCAAAGCCGTTCAGTTGGGCGATGCGGTCGGCAAGGTCAAAGCGTTTTTGAGCGCGAGCAACCCGCAAGGCTTTCGCCTGCCCGTTGTAAGTTTCGTCGCCGACGACAGGTAAACCCAAATGTCGCAAGTGCACCCGAATTTGGTGGGTGCGTCCCGTGATGGGATGCACTTCCAACAATGCAAAACCGTCAAAACGCTGTCGCACCCAAAATTCCGTCACGGCATCAATGGCATGAGGCGATGGGCGAGTGGCGACGGTGAAGCGTTCAGGGTCGTCGGGATGGCGCATCAATGGCGCTGCGACGATGCGGTGTTCAAAGTCAGGCACGCCGACGACAAGGGCGAGGTAGCGCTTGTCCACTTGGTGCTCGGCAAACTGCCGCGCTAACCGCAAATGGGCAAAGTTCGTTTTGGCGATGACCATCGCCCCTGAAGTGCCTTTGTCCAGCCGATGAACGATGCCCCGCCGTTGCGGTCCTGCGATGTCCGAAAGCGGGATGCCCAACGCCAGCAAAGCATGAACCAGCGTCCCCCTCTTGACGCCCGCACCAGGGTGCACGACCATCCCGCGTGGCTTGTTGACGACCAGCAAGTCGTCGTCCTCGTAGAGGATGGGCAAAGGGATGGGTTCAGGTTGCAAATCGGTCGGTTCAGGTTCGGGCAAACGCACCGTCACCCGTTCGTCGCCTTGCAGCAGAAAACTGGGTTTCGTCACCGTCACCCCATTGACCTGCACAGCACCGCAACGGATGAGGTGTTGACAGCGGGAGCGCGAAAGGTCGGGCAAATGGTGCGCCAAGAAAGCGTCCAATCGCATTCCTGCGATTCCGTGCAGTTCAACGAGTTCGCCCATCCCCATTTGCCCCCGTCCGTCGGGCGCATCCTCAGGTTTCAGCGAGGACTTGGCGCAAAGTGGCAAGGAAGCGTTCAACTTGTTCAGGCGTGCCGACATCCACCCGCAAATGGGTCGGCAACCCAAAGACATCGCAAGGGCGAACGATGATGCCTTTGCGCAACAACGCATCGGCAACGACACGACAATCGCGCCCGACATCCATCAAAACGAAGTTGGCTTCCGTCGGCACATAACGGATGCCCAGTTGCTCCAAACCGCGATAGAGCAACCGCTTGCTCGTCCAGACAGTTTTGCGCACCCGCTCCAAAAACTCGCGGTCGTCCAACGCCGCTTCAGCAGCGGCGGCGGCAATACTGCTGACATTGAAAGGCTCGCGCACTTTCAAAAGCAGTTGGGCGATTTCGGGGGGCGCAAAGCCATAACCGATGCGCAAACCTGCCAAGCCATAGGCTTTGGAGAAAGTCCGCAGGACGACGACGGGTCGTCCGTCCCGAACGAAGTCCAGCCCGTCGGGATAGTCGGAGGCTTCCACGAACTCGGCGTAGGCTTCATCCAGCACCAACAAAATGCCGTCGGGCAATTCGTTTAGCAACGCCCGCACCGCCCGCTCCCGCAAAATCGTTCCCGTCGGGTTGTTGGGGTTGTCAAGGAAGACGACCTTCGTTTTTGAGGTGACAGCGCTCAGCAAGGCAGCGACATCGTGGACGAAATCTTTCAGCGCCACCTTGACAGGCGTTGCGCCCATCAGGGTCGTGAGGATGCCATACATCACGAAGGACGGGTCGCTCATGACGGCTTCGTCGCCGTCGCCCAGAAAAGTTTGGGCGATGTGCAAAAGCAACTCGTCCGAACCCCGCCCCAACAAAATCGTCTCCACTGGCATCTGGTAAACTTGCGCCAGTTTGTGCCGCAGGCGGTAGTAACTGTCATCGGGATAGCGATGGGCTTCTTGCAACGCTTGCATCGCCGCTTCAAGGGCTTTGGGCGACGGACCGAGCGGGTTTTCGTTGGACGCCAGTTTGATGACTTCCGTCAAACCCAACTCTCGCTGGACTTGCTCAATGGGTTTGCCGGGCACATAAGGTTTGAGGCGATGGATGGCAGGACGCGCCCTTGATGCCCAATCCATTCTCCGTCCGCTCCTTTCCGTCTCCGTGAGTAGCGTCCCCATTTTGCCACCGCATTGCCTTGATAGGCGTGGCATAATCAAGGCGACCCACGCAAGGAGGGATGGACGATGGCTGAAGTGACCGTTATGCCCGTGACCTTGACGGAGAAGGCAGCCGAAATCGTCAAGGCGATTTTGGAGAAGAAGCAGAAACCCAACGCTGCCTTGCGCCTGTTCATCATGCAGGGCGGATGTTGCGGTTTTCAGTATGGCTTGGGCATCACCGAGAAGGTCAACGACGATGACGCCATCTTTGAGTCGCACGGCGTGCGCATCGTCGTAGACCCGCTGAGCCTTCAATTTGTGCAAGGGTCGGTCATTGACTACGAGGACGATGACTTGATGGGCGGCGGATTTCGTGTGGACAACCCCAATGCCACCGCCGAATGCGAATGCGGTCATTCCTTCAAAGCGCCCGGCGCCCCCGAAGGCAAGCCGTGCTGCGGGATGCGCTAAACGCAGGTGGCGAAGGCGATGGCGTTGCTGGGCGCTCACTTGCCGACGCGGGGCAACTTGGCGTCGGCGTTGGAATTGGGTGCTCGTCTCGGTTGTCAAGTCGTGCAACTGTTCGTGAAAAGCCCAATACAGTGGACGGCACCGCCGCTGACGGAGGCGGCGGTGTCAGCGTTTTGGGATGCCCGCTCCCACACGAAACCTCAACTCCTTGTCGCCCACGCCGCTTACCTCATCAACTTGGCGTCGCCGAAGCGTGAAGTGTTGGCACTTTCGCGCAAGGCGCTTTGGGAAGAAGCGCAACGCTGCCAGCAATTGGGCGTTGCCTTCTTGGTTGTCCATGCTGGAGCGCATCTGGGTAGCGGTGAACGCGTGGGACTGCGCCGCTTGCGGGATAGTTTGCACTGGCTTTTAGACCGCCTTGACAATTCATCACCGCCCGTGGCGCTCCTTTTGGAAAACACGGCGGGGCAAGGAAGTTGCTTGGGTGCTCGGTTGGAGCAACTGGCGACAGTGATCAGCGACTTGCCCTGCGACCTTGTCGGCGTTTGCCTTGACACTTGTCACCTTTTTGCGGCGGGTTACGAACTGCGGACAGAAGAAAGCGTTGCGGCGCTGGCGAAGGAAATTGCGGAAACGGTCGGGTGGCAGCGGGTGCGATTACTGCACGCCAATGACTCCTTGCGCCCTTTCGGAAGCCGCGTAGACCGTCATTGGCACATCGGCGAAGGGCACATCGGCATGGACGGGTTTCGGGCATTGTTGCGCCATCCGCAATTTTCGTCGCTGCCCATCGTTTTGGAGACGCCCCAAGCCGAGCGACGGCATGCGGAAAACTTGCGGCGGTTGCGCTCCCTGCTCGCCACGCCACAATCTTAGCGGCGAAACCCAAAACGAAGGGAGCGATGGAGCGATGGGGGAGCGTTCCTTGCGGGTCGGCGTCGTGAGTTTGGCGCATGTCCATGCCCCTGCTTTGATCCGAGCCTTTCAGTCCCATCCGCAGGCGCAAGTCGTCGCCATCGCCCACGATGACCTTTCCCAAGCCCAACAACTTGCTGACCAACTGCAAGTGCCCCGCGTTTACCTGAGCGCCGAGACGATGTTGGACAAAGAGCCGTTGGATGCTGTCCTTTGTTGTGCGCCCAACGCCCAACATCATGAGGTCGTGGAATTGGCGACTGCCAAAGGATTGCCCGTGTTCGTGGAGAAGCCGATGGCGGCGACCGTAGAACAAGCACGGCGGATGTTGACAGCGGCGCAAAAGGGTGGCACTTTGCTGATGGTCAATTATCCCAGCACTTGGAACCCTGCCTTGCACACCGCCAAGCGATTGCTGGACGAGGGCGCAATCGGTCAACCCGTTTACTTCCGCTGGCGGGCGGGGCATCGCGGTCCGTTGGCGCATTTGTCGCCCGAAGAGCAAGCAAAGTCGTGGTGGCATCAACGGTTGCTGGGCGGCGGAGCATTGCTGGACTTTTGCTGTTATGGCGCTAACATTTCCCTCTGGTGGTTCGGCGAGTTGCCCTTCAGCGTTCTGGGCGTCGCCGACCGATTGGCGAAACCGTTCGGCGATGCGGAAGACAACGCCATTTTGGTCGCCCGTTACCCGAAAGCCTTTGCAGTGTTGGAAGCGTCGTGGAGTCAAGGCGGGTCGGTGTCGGGCGGTCCGATGGTTGTCGGGACGGAAGGCGCTATGACGGTGACGCAACGGGAAGGGCAGGCAGGCGTGCTGTTGACGCGGGACGGGAAAGAAGAGTTCGTCGCTGCCGATGCGTTGCCGCCGAACTTCCAAAGCGGTGTGGCGCATTTCGTCGCGGCACTCCTTGAGGGCACATCGCTGCATTTGACCGTCTCGCCTGATTTCAATGTCGGCGTGCAGGCGATCTTGGAGGCGGGTTTGCTTTCGGCGAAGACAGGGACGGCGGTCAACCCGCGCCTTTTGTGAGGGCGCATCGGGACGGTGATGGCGATGGTGCGTCATCCCCTTGTGGCGGGCATGTTCTATCCGCACCATTCGCACGCTTTGCAGCAGCAATTGGAATGGTGCTTTCGGCACAAACTTGGTGCGGGCGATTTGCCAAAGGTGAACGAGCAAGGGCGACGCCGCATCGTCGGTTTGGTCGTGCCCCATGCAGGCTACATCTATTCGGGCATGACGGCTTCGCGGGCTTACGCTGCGTTAGCGGACGATGGCATCCCGCAAGTGGCGGTTTTGTTCGCCCCCGCTCACTATCGCCCCGGCGCCCCTTTCGCCGTCTGGACGAAAGGCGCTTGGGAGACGCCCTTAGGACAAGTCAAAGTGGCGGAGGAGTTAGCGCAAGCCTTGGTCGCTGCCGATGAAGGTTACGCCGAAGATGTCAACCCCCACTTGGGCGGGTTCGGTCATGGCGAGCACAGCATTGAGGTGCAGTTGCCCTTCCTGCAATTCGTCTTCGGCGACCGAACGCCTGCTATCGTCCCGATCGCTGTTAGTTGCCATGAGTTGGATGAACTGAAGCGGGCTGGTCAGGTGTTGGCGGAAGTGGTGCAGCGGCAAAATGGCGATGTCGTGCTCATCGCCAGTTGCGACCTCACCCATTACGAACCCCATGTCGTCGCTGAACGGCACGACCGAGAGACACTGGAGCGGTTGATAGCGTTGGACGCCGATGGCGTTTGGGATTGTGTGCGGCGCTATCCCAGCCAATCGGATGTGCTGGTTGCCATCCCCGTCGTGGAAGCGGCGAAAGGGCTGGGAGCGACAGAAGGCGTCATCTTGGGCTACAGCACTTCGGGACAGGTGACGGGCGATTTGAGCGAAGTCGTCGGCTACGGTGCCGCCGCTTTGTTGCGCCCGTGACGGATGCCCTTTGCCCCCAACGGGCTTGGCAAAAGGGCTTGACAAAGGAGGGACACCGAATGCGTCGGGTGACAGGCTTCGTTTTTGTCGGCATCGTCGCCATCGGGTTGGTCGGCTGTGGGCGAGTGCAAACGGGAGAAAAGGCTGGTCAGGCGACTTTAGTTTCGGAACGCCCCCGCCCCAAAGCCGCCAAGCCAACATCGGAAGCGCCCAAACCTGCGCCCCTCGTTGCGCCTGCTACGGGGATGACGACCGCTGCACCGTCACCGACTGCCCCAACCCCTTCCGCTACACCTTCTCCCGCAACTTCTCCGACACCTTCGCCGACGAGTGAGAAAGTTTCCCCGCCTGAGCCTGAAAAGCCAACTCCGCCGCCAGTTTCGCCATCTCCCACACCTGCAGCGGCACCGACCCAAAAAAGCCAACCGACGCCGACCGTTGAAGTTTTGCCGTTGGCGGATGAAGTTCGGAGCGTGCGGGCGATTTTGGAATCGCTGCGGACGCAGTTTGACCGCCTTCCGCCTGAAGAGGTGCGGATGCGCCTTTTGCTGGCGGAGCAAGGGTTGAGCGAAATTGAGGTTCGTTCCCCTGCGTTGGTGCTTTGGCGGACGGCGCTGCGGTTGGAGGCGTTGCAGAAAGCCCCGACGCCTGACCTTGCCCTTGCAAAGGCGTGGCTTTTGCGAGCCCGCCAGTGGCTTTCTGAGGAGGGCTTGACGGCTATCACCGAAGCGGAAAAGGCACTGGCAGCCAACCGATGGGCGGATGGGATTGGGGCGTTGCGGTCAGCGGCGCAACGATGGCGAGCGGAGGAGCAATTGGCCGCCATCGCTCAAACCCGCACCAGTTTGCTGAACGCTTTGGACGCTTTAGAGCGGCAGAAACCCGCCGTCGCTAAAGCTGAAATCGGCGAAAGTTTGAAGGGCATAGACCGCTTGCTGACGGCGCTGCCATAACTGACGGCATTTTTGCGCTCCGTCAAAACCTTTCCCCGCCGAATGCCGCAACTTTTTCCCTGCCTGACTTTTTGAGGCAACGGAAAAGGCTTCGCCCGACCTTTTGGAGGTGACTTTTTCGGTGAGTGCTGCGCCCTTGCAAACGGTGGAAGAAGCCCGCCCACGCCTTTACGACATCGCTGCCCGACTAACTGCCGACCGAGAGTTGCGAGAGGATTTGGTCAGCGAGATGACGCTGTTTTTGTTGGAGCGGTGGAAGGAGTTGAGTGACAAGCCCGACGCTTACATCTTCCGCGCCTGCTATCGTCACGCCATTGATGTCCTTCGGCGGGGCAAAAGCATAGACAGCAAGTCCCGCAGTGGCGTCGTCGTGGAGAGCCTTTGTGTTTTGTGCGAGCGGTTAGGCGTGGACGAATGCTTGTTCGCTTGCTCGGTCAATGGCAACGATGACCCTGAAGCCATCTTCATAGCCCGCTGCCTAATGCGGGAGTTGCTGGCTCGCTTGACGCCGACCCAACGGGAAGTCTTGCTGTTGCTGGTGGAAGGTTACCGTCCCGCCGAAATCGCCGCCAAGCGAGGCGTCTCCAAACCGACGGTGACGAAATGCCTGCGGGCGATCCAGCGCACCCTCGCCCAATTGCGCAAGGGATAGTCCCGCTTTGAGGTTTACTTTTCGCCCCCTTGTTCGGGCGTCCGCAGCCGAAGCGTCCCCTCTTGCCACTCCACCGACTTGCCCAATGCCTGCCCTAAAGAGCGCAAGGGCAGGAAGGTGCGATTGCCCAACAGGAAAGGCGCTATTGGGAGAACCAGCCGCTCCCCATTGACCGCCAGTTCCTTCTTCCCGATGGTCGCCAGCAAGCGCAGCGACCCCAGAGTGGCGGTGGCTTGCTTGTGGGTGTTGTCCCAATCCACGACGCCCCCACTGGCTTCCACAACGGCGCGGAAGGGACCGACGACCATCCCGTCCCGAAGGAAAGCGGGGGTCTCACTTTTGACGAGGCGGTCATCCGCCCAAACTTTCACCGATGGGGCAGGCACCCAAATTTGTTGACCGACCCGTAAAGGAGCACGAACAGACAATCCATTGGCAGCCGCCAGCACCTCAGGGGCAATGCCAAACCGTTCTGCCAAATTTTGGAGGGTGTCACCTGCGATAGCAGTGTAGCGGAAGCCATGAAGGGGTTGGAGTTTGGGTGACCGAACCTGCCAGCGGGCAGGCGTCGGCGCAGCGGGATGGGGCAACTCAGGCAAGGGCAAAACCCGATCAGGTTCAGGCAACGGCGCCGCCGCCAATGACCTTGAAGGCGGCGCCATCGCCATTCGCCGTGCCGTCAACAGGATAAAACGAGGGGTTTCTGGCAGGGACGCTGTCATCCCTTCAGGCTTGGGGAGAACGGGCAATGCCCCTACTTGCCCCATCGTCTTCGGCAAGGCAAGGTCGGATCGGAAAGTTTGCACTCCTATCGTCGGTCGGGGTTGAGCCGACAAGGGCACAGAAATGCCCGACGCTAAGGACACTCGCTGAGGTGGTGACGACGGGCTTTGAGGGACGGGAGAAACAGAGCGAGAGAGTTCCAGACCTTGCGCCGTTTGAGGGGAGGGCAAGGAGGAAGGGGCGGAAGGCATGGGCATCACGCCGAGCGGGCGGGAAACTGCCTCAGCGAGTTGAAGGGACGAGCGGGAAGAGGGCAAACCTTGCGCCGTTTGAGGGGAGGGCAAGGGGGAAGGGGCGGAAGGCATGGGCATCACGCCGAGCGGGCGGGGCATCGTCTCGGCGAGTCGGGGAGATGGGCGCATGCCCGACGGGGATGTCCATTGCGGTTGAAGGCGAGAGGTCGGCGTGGGCAAGGGGTTAAGCATAGCAATCAAGGGCGCCATGGCGACGGTCGGAAGGGCGAGGGTCGTTGTCGCCATCGTGATGGTCGCTAAGGTTGCGCCCCCTCTCGGTGGCGGGGCGGGCGTCGCTTGAGATAGGACGGGTTGGGCAACTTTGTTTTGGACGATGACCAACACCTCGTTAGAGAAAGTCCGTTGCCCTTGTTCGTTGACGACCCACGCTTGCAAGAGGTAAACGCCATCAGGGAAGAGCGGTTCGCCCGTATTGGGATGGGTGACTGTTGTGTCCCAACGCACTTGCACTTCCACTTCTTGCCCTCGCAAAGTCCCCGTGTAAATGGACTGGTCACGCAAGGTCGCCTGCTCCTTCGCCCGCAAGACTAACCCCCGTAACCCTTTGTCATCACGGGCGCGGATGAGGACAATGACCGTCCCTCGCACTAAAGCGCCGCTGGTCGGGCTAACGATGTCCACTTTGGCGGGGCGGGGCACTTGCCCCTTGATCAGTCGCAGCGACCCACTTCCTTCCCGCCCTTTCGCGTCCGCGACGCGGATGGTAATGGTGTAAACGCCGTCGGGAAACTGGCGGACACCTTGCCAAACCAGCGCCAACTCCACTTCAGGGGATGGCGGTTCAATGGGGATGGGGTCGTTGCCTGGGTGCCCATTGACAAAGGGTTGATAGCGCATCAGGTTCGTCCCATCGGGGCTGGTCAGGCGGAAACGGATGGTGACCGTTTCCGCATCGGCAGGGATAACGGCATCCTCTTGGGGCTCTATGAAGGTAACTTTGGGGATGGCTTGGTCTTGCCCCCATCCTTTGCCCAAAGCCAAGAAGACGCCCAACACGCCGACCAACCACCAAAACCTTCGTCGCTGGCTTCCATCCCGCCACATGGCGCTCGCCTCCTCGTCGCACCTGCAGGCTGTTGACCGACCAGTTTATGCCACAACCCGTCCCATTTGTCAACCCCCTTGCCCTTCAGGAAGGCTGTGGCATCATCAAAAGCGTCTGCAAACAAGCGCCTGTAAGGAGGCGGTTGACGATGGGGCGGGCTGGATGGCTGGTGTTGCTGATAGCGATGGTCTCGGTCGCCCCAGCGATGCAGGAAACGGAGAAAGAGCCACCTCAAACGCAACTTTTGCGTTTGGACGGGAGCGTTCGGGGCATCATCATCGGGCTGAACCGAGCGACCTTAGCCATCCTCTCTGCCCAACAGGTCGTCACCTACCTGCACTTGCCCATTGACAAACTTCCCAACTGGGTGCGGACGGGTGTGGCAGTCACTGTCCTCTATCGGGTCAACGAAAACGGCGAATTTTGGGCGGAGCAAATTTCTCCACCATCGCCGACCGAGCCGCAAGAACCTTCCCCGACCACGCCCAAAATTGTCATCGTGCCCTTAGAATCGCTGATCAAGACCGAGCCGTCCCGACAAGGCTCCCTAATGGAGCAGCGACAGCGTTCCCTTCCCTCGCGGGGTCTGAACATTTTGCAGGCGCGGCTTCGCACGACCCTCAGCCCGATGGAAAGCGAAGTCCAACGGTTGCTGCCCCATTATCGGGCTGCCGTGAAATTTTTCAACGCCACCTTGACCGACGAGCAGGTTGATGCCATCGCCAGCACCATCATCCGCTGTGGCTTGCGATACGGCATAGACCCGCGTTTGATTGTCGCCGTCATCGCTTGTGAGTCCAGTTTCCGTCCCAACGCCGTCGGCAAAAAGGGCGAAATTGGCTTGGGGCAACTCAAGCCTGAGACGGCAGCGGGGTTGGGCGTCAACCCTTACGACCCCATCCAGAACATTGATGGTTGCGCCCGCTACCTGCGGCAGCAGTTGGAGCGTTTCGGTGACCTCGCCTTAGCGCTGGCGGCTTACAACGCTGGTCCGAATGCCGTCCTCAAAGCGGGCGGCATCCCGCAAAATGGCATCACGCCCCGCTATGTGCAGAAGGTGCTGGACCTTTACCGCCGTCTCTGTGGTCAACCGTGAACGGGCGTGACGCTGATGGCAGGCGAGGAACGACAGGATGTTCAGCAACCTGCCTTCCCTGCCCCTTTCGTCTCCGTCATCATTCCCGCCCACAATGAAGCCGACCGCATCGCCCCAACAATCGCCGCTTTGAAGCGGGCGGCGGAGCGAAGTGGATGGGCTTGGGAACTGATTGTCGTGGACGACGCTTCCGATGATGACACCGCCACCGTCGCCGCTCAAGCGGGGGCGACCAAAGTTTTCCGCCTTTCTCGTCCCTCGTCCCTCGTCCCTCGTCCCTTCGGCAAGGGGGCTGCTTTGCGAAGGGGCATCGCCGAAGCGAAGGGTGACATCGTGCTCTTCGTGGACGCCGACATCGGCGACGATGCCGAAAAATTTTGGACGCTGGTGGAGTGGGTTCGGCGGGGCGATGCCGACATGGCGATCGCCGCCCCGCCCCCCGACCCGAAGGGCGGAGGTTTCGGAATTGTCAAGACTTTTGCGGCGTGGGCAATCCAAAGGGCAACGGGTTTTCAACCGCAAGCGCCTTTGTCGGGGCAACGAGCCTTGCGCCGAACTGTGTTGGAACGCCTCCCAATCGCTGACGGCTACGCGGTGGAGACGGCGTTGACGATAGATGCCTTGCGAGCCCATTTTCGGGTCGTGGAAGTGCCCATCCCTTTCGGGCATCGGGCGTTGGGGAAAAGTTGGCGGGGCTTTTTGCATCGGGCAAAACAACTTTGGGACATCGCCAAAGCCGTCCTGCCCCGATTGCTGTCCAAGTGAAAGGGTGACCGCACCATGACCTTAGAGCGCTTGCGCTTTGACCGAATGCCCGAACCGTTGGCGCAATTGGTGAAGGCAGCGGCAACCCTCGCCAACCAACACCGCTTGCGCCTTTACCTCGTCGGCGGCTGGCTACGGGATTTTGTAACGGCAGCGAGTGGCGAATGGCGAATGGCGAATAGCGACTACTCGCTACTCACTACTCGCTACTCGCCATTGGACATGGATTTCGCCATCTCCGCCGACCCGCTTCCTTTCGTGGAGCAGTTAGCGAAGCAAGTGGGAGGGCGGGTCGTTCGGCTGCACGATGACTTGCCGACGGTGCGATTAGCCCGATGGCTGGAAGACAACCCCGATGCTGTCGCCGATTTCACGGCGCTTCAAGGCGACTTGGAGAGCGATTTGCGCCGACGGGATTTCACCTGCAATGCCCTCGCCGTTGACGCCGTTGAACTAACGCAGCGTGGCGAAGCCCCCATCTTTGACCCGCTGGGCGGGTTGCAGCACATCATCCAGAGGTTGCTTGTGCTGACGCACAAACGAGCGCTGCAAAATGACCCCGTTCGCATCCTGCGCGCCTTCCGCTTCGCCGCCACTTTGGGTTTTGCTATCGCCCCCGAGACAAAAGTTGCCCTCGCCGAAGCGGCGCCCTTGCTGCTCAACGCTGCGCCCGAACGATTAACGATGGAACTGGCGTGGACTTTGCAAACGCCTCAAGCCGCCGAGATGCTCGCCTTGATGGACGAAGTTAGCGTGCTGACTTTTTTGCTGCCCGAATTGATGCCGCTAAAAGAAGTGCCTGCCGCTGGCTACCACCACTTGGATGGCTTTTGCCACACGCTGGAAGCCGTTCGGCAAATAGAGCGCGTGCTGCGGGCGGAGACGGAAGACGACGAGTTCAACGCACTCCTTTCGCAGGTGCGGGACACTTTCAATGAGCGCTTCGGTTATCGGCGCACGGGTGTTTGGGTCGTCAAGTTTGCGACGCTCTTGCATGACATCGGCAAACCCGAAACGATGACGGTCGGCGACGACGGTTCAGTGCATTTTTATGGGCATGAAAAAGTGGGGGCTGAAAAGGCGGGAGGGATTTGCCAACGGTTGCGTTTGTCTCGGCGGGAGAAAGGCATCGTCGTCAGTTTGGTGCGCTACCACATGCGTCCCGTCTCGTTGGCAGGCGCCCACCGATTGACGGAGCGCGCCCTACGGCGCTTTTGGCGTGACCTCGGCGATTTGGCGGGCATCTACTGCGTGGCGTTGTCGGCAGCCGATTTGATGGCGACGCGTGGGGCGGCGATGACCGACGAACATCGCCGACGCCACTATTTCGTCCTGCGCCGCTTGTTGGAGACGCACTTCGCCCTGCAAGAGATGCGACAACGACCTCGGTTGGTGACAGGACACGAAATCATGGAACGCTATGGCATCGGACCTTCGCCCCTCGTCGGTCAAGCCTTGCGCTTGGTGGAAGAAGCCATCTTGGATGGGCGGGTGCAAACGAAAGACGAGGCGTGGCGATTGCTGGACGAAGCGATGGCGCAAGGGCTTGAAAAGGCAAGCCAAAAACCTTAATGCTCAATCCATCGTCAACTCCAACCCGTTGACGATGATGCGATCGCCTGCTTTCGCTCCCGCTTTTCGGAGGGCTTTCCAGATGCCGTGCCGAAGGAGGCGCTCTTTGATTTCCGCCAAGGCTTGCGGGTGCGACGCATTGATGAGCCGTGTGAGCCGTTCCACTTCGCCCCCTTGCACGAGCCAAGTCTCTTCGTCCAAGCGCTCAATTGTCAAGGGCGCTTCGGTTCGCTTAGGTGGGGCGACGATGACTTCCTCGGACGCTTCGGGCAAAGGTGCCGTCGGCTGCATCGCTTTCACCAACTCTGCCATCCGATAGACGAGGGGCTCAATCCCTTCACCTGTCAAGGCGGAGATGGCGAACACTTCATAACCTCGCTGACGCCAATAGGGCAAGCAGCGCCGCAAGTTTTCGGGGGCATTGGGCAAGTCCATTTTGTTGGCGACGACAACTTGGGGCTTTTTCGCCAGTTCGGGGCTGTAAAGGCGCAACTCTTCGTTGATGGTCTCAAAGTCGCAGATAGGGTCGCGCCCTTCTACGGCAGCGATGTCCACCATGTGCAAAAGGAGCAAAGTCCGCTCGGCATGGCGCAAAAACTGATGCCCCAAACCGACGCCTTTATGGGCGCCCTCAATCAAGCCGGGCAAATCCGCCACGACAAAACTGAAGTTGTCCACCCGCACCGTTCCCAGGTTGGGCACGAGGGTCGTGAAAGGGTAGTCGGCGATTTTGGGGCGGGCAGCACTGATGCGGCTGATGAGGGTGGACTTGCCGACATTGGGGTAACCGATGATGCCCACATCAGCCAGCAACTTCAACTCCAACCGCAAAGTCCGTTCCTCGCCCGGTTCGCCCAACTCGGCAAAAACAGGCGTTTGGCGGGTAGGGGTGGCAAAGGCAGCGTTGCCCCGACCGCCCCGACCGCCGCGCGCCACGACGACCCTTTGCCCCGGCTTGACCAAATCAGCGAGCAACTCGCCTGTTTCAGCATCGTAAATGACCGTCCCGACGGGCACGCGGATGACCAAATCTTTGCCATCCGCCCCGTGCTTGTTGCTGCCTTGTCCGTGTTGACCATTCTCGGCTTTATAGGTTCGCTGCAGGTGCAAGTCCACAAGGGTTTTCACCGACGGGTCAGCGAGCAAGATGACATGCCCGCCCCGACCACCATCGCCCCCCGCAGGACCGCCACGCGGGACGAATTTCTCCCGCCGAAAAGCGACACACCCATTGCCTCCATTCCCTGCCTTGACATGAATGACTGCCTCGTCCACAAAGTGCATCGCCAAGTCACCTCAAAAAGTGCAACAGAAAGATGCGGGCAAATGATGCGAAGGGTTGGCAAGGTCACCGCTGCAGCGTCAGGGAGTTGTCCGAGAAGTTGAAGGTGACCACCGAGAAGCGGTGCAAGTAACTCAACCCAACCAAGCCATCCAACCCCACTTGGGGCGGAAGGCTTAGCGCCAAGCAATCCACATTTGCTTCTTCCGCCCCGATGACTCCGAACCGTTCCAGCGTCACCTGCGGGGCGGTGAGGGCTTGGGCGTGGATGCCGTAAATCGTCATCGGGCGCGCTACCGTCAGGTCGTAGCCCAGACCAACCAAAATGTCTGGCTTGATCATCACCAGCGAGGCGCCGCTGTCCACAGCCATGCGTAAGACGATGTATCGGCTGCCCCGCCAGAGGACACATTGGACGACCAACAATGGCGCCGTCGCTAAAAAGGGCACTCGCACTATTGGGCGCATAGGACGAAAATCCCCTTGATTTCACCCGTCCAGACGATATACGCTGCTTGCGGACGCAAGCGAAGGTAAGCCTCGTCTATGACGCTTCGGTCGGGCGAGTGCGCTAAAAGGCGCCCCCGCAACGGCGAACCGTGCTCGTCCAGTTCCACGATCTCAAAGAGCAGCCATTCGTCGGGATACTGCTTTTCGGTTTCAGGGATGAGGACGATGTCTTCGGGCATGGCTGTCACGCCCCTTCGCCGCTTTCGGTGGCGGTTCGTTTAAGCCGTCGGGGCGGGCAAGACATTCACGCGCACCTTGTCGCCCTTGCGGTCATAGACGACGACGCCATCGGTCAGGGCGAAAAGGGTAAAGTCGTTGCCCATGCCGACATTGCGCCCAGGCAAAAAGCGCGTCCCCCGTTGGCGGACGAGCACATAGCCCGCTTTGACAAACTCACCGCCATAGGCTTTCACGCCCAACCGCTTGGAGCGGCTATCGCGCCCGTTCTTGCTGGCGCCGCCCGATTTCTTGTGCGCCATCGTCTCTCACCTCCGTCGTTCTAAGTCTAACGCTCTATCGCTTGCGGCAAAGGCAAGGGTTCGTCGGTCTGGATGATTTGCTCGCCCGCAACTTTGCCCTTGACGATGGGAAGGCTCATCGTGTGTCACCTCGGCTCAACCGCTGGGCACTTCAATGCGCTCAATTTGCAACTCGGTGAACCATTGGCGGTGTCCCTTCTTGCGCATGTAGCGCTTTTTCGGCTTGAACTTGAAGACGATGATTTTCGGACCGCGCCCATGTCGGCGGACTTTAGCGACGACTTTAGCGCCGGGCACATAAGGCGTGCCGACGAGGACTTGTTCGGGCGTGCGGACCAAAAGCACGCGGTCGGTCTCAAAAGTTTCGCCCTCAGCGATTTCCAATTTCTCCACCCGCACGATCGTCCCTGGCGCAACTTCATACTGTTTTCCGCCTGTCTCAATGACGGCACGAATGGACTGGACAAGTTCCATGTCGGTGAACCCCCTTGAGAGGTGGCGTCGTCGGGATGAAGTGGCATGCTAATTTTGCGACACCGACTCACCCTGTCAAGCGAGGGCGTTAGACGATGGCTCGTTGGCTCTTTGCCTTCTTCGGGTTGATGCTGTTGACGAGTTGTCAAGGGCGGGACCGTCCCGTTGCCCGCGCCGATGGCGTCGTCGTGACGGAACGGGAGTTGCGACAAGCCCTTTGGGAACGCTACGGCGCGGCGACTTTGCAGGAGTTGCTCGTCTGGAAACTGGCGAAAGCGGAGGCGCAAAAGCGGGGCATCACCGTCAGCGAGGCGGAGGTGCAAAACGCCCTAAAGCGTCGCTTTTTGCCCACTACGCCCCGCCATCTTGTGGAGACGGAGTTGCTTTTGGAAAAATTGGCTTGGGCGATGGCGGAGGTCAGCGAGGGAGAAGCCCGCCGTTACTTTGAGGCGCATCGGGACGAGTTTGAGCGCCCTGAACGAGTCCGCTTGCGCGACATCACTTTGGAGAGCAAAGAGAACGCCGAAGCCATCTATCAAGCCCTTCGGCTGCGCAATGGGACGAACTTCGCCGACCTTGCCCGTCACTTTTCCGTCAACCCTGCCACCCGTCAACATGGTGGCGACATGGGCGTTGTGCCCTTGGGGGATTTGCATCCAAAGTTGCAAGCCGTCGTGCGGAAGTTAAAAGTCGGTGAGTTTAGCCGTCCCATCCTGTTGGACGGTGAATGGGTCATCGTGAAGTTGGAGGGGCGGATTCCAGCGGAGCGGAAAACCTTTGAGGAAGTGCAGGGGCAAGTCATCGCTTCCCTGCGACGGCGGAAAGCGGCGGAATTGAAGTTGACTTTGCCCGAACGATGGTTGCGTCAAGGGAAGGTGCAAGTGTTGGACGCTTCCTTGCGAAAATCGCTGACCTTGCCGAAAGGAGCGGAGCGACGATGAGCCGAACGAGGCGAGAGAAAGAGCGGGCACAAAAACTTTGGGCGGAGCGGCGGGAGTTGATTCGCTTCGGCTACGGCAAATTGGCGGAGGCTATCGTCCGTCAGGCGCGGGCGCATTACCAGCGTGCCCTTCAGGCATGGCAGCAGGGCAACCTCTCGGAGGCAGAGACGGTGCTTCGGCAGGCATTGGAACTCAACCCCGACGCCCCCGACCCGTTGATAGCGTTGGGGCGGTTGCTGGTGGAAGTGGGGCGAGCCGAGGAAGCCATCGGCGTGTTGAGCAAGGCATGTGAGTTGGACGCCGAAAACCCAGAGGCTCATTTTTTGTTCGGGCAAGCGTTGGAAGCGGCACAACGATGGCGGCGAGCGAGGGACGCTTACGAACGGGCGATGCGTTTGCAACCGTCAGCGGAGTTGGCAGAACAATTGCGGGAGCGCTTGACGGCTTTGGAACAGCGCCTTGCCGCCGAGCCGACGGCTGCCCTCTCCGAGGAAGTCGCTGCCGAGTTGGAGGAAGCCTTGCATTGGGCGCGGTTTTACTTGGAGATGGGTTTTCCCCGACGGGCGAGGGAATATGGGTTGCAGGCTCATCAAATCGCTCCCGAACACCCGCAAGTGCGGGAAATCATGGCAGCCATAGAGCGCGCCTTGAGCGATTAACCACCCAAACCCGTCCTCAGCACTTGAATGACCGCAGGACCGAGGATGACGATGAACAGCGTCGGGAAGATGAACAGCACCAGCGGGAAAATCAGTTTGACGGGTAGTTTGGCGATTTGCTCTCTAATCATGCGCAACCGCTTCTTGCGTAACTCTTCCCCCAAGGCTTTCAAGGCGTTTGCGAGAGGCGAACCCAAGGTTTCGGCTTGATGGACAGCGGAAACCAGCAAAGAGATGTCTTCCAGTTTCAACCGCTCCGCCATATCCCGAAGGGCTTGGGCTCTGGGTTTCCCTAAGGTCACTTCCCGCATCACCTTCATCAGTTCGTCGGCAAGTGGTCCCTTGAACCGTCGGGCTGCTTCGTAGACGGCGCCGTCAAAAGCCAATCCCGCTTCTATGGACAAGGTGATCAAATCCAACATGTCGGGCAGTTGGCGGCGAATGAGGTGACGGCGACGCATCGCCGCTCGCCGGAGCCAGAAGGCAGGTCCGAGAAAACCTGCGAACGCCAAAATCGCCGTTGCAAAAAGGGGAAGGGACGGGTCAAAGAAATTGGGACGCCAAAGGGAGAGGAGGATGGGAAGGAGAATGCCTAAGGCTGCCCCGACGAAAGTGCAGAGCAATCGCAGTCCCATGAAATCGCTGGCAGTCAGTCCAAAGGGATAACCCGCCATCGCCAGCAACTCTTCCGTCCCCTTCAAAGTTGCCCCACTTTGAGGGAGCAAACGGCTGAGCCGCTGTATCCAAGGCAGAAGGAGGGCGCGAAAGAGGCGTTGGACGATGGATTGGCGGAGTTCTTCCTCTTCGGGCATTTCAGTGGGCATCTCTTCTTCCGTCGTCATGCGGGTTCGGACGAGGCGGGCGACCCGTTCCCGCAATTGGCGGGCACGCACCTCTTGCAGGATGGAAACGCCCGTCATCGCTAACGCCAATACCCACAAGCCGATGACGAACATCAGTTCCAGAGACATCGCCTCGTGCCTCCCTCACAACTCCACTTGCAAAAGTTTGCGAATCCACAGCATCCCTAAAGTTTGCATGACGACCCCTGTCCAAATCATCTTCCGACCCAATTCGGTGTCCAGCAAAAGGCGCATCCATTGGGGGTTGATGATGAAGACCATCGTCGCAACGGCGAAGGGCAAAGCCATCAAAATCCAACCGCTAAAGCGTGCCTGAGCGGTGGAAGCGGCGATTTCGCCCCGAAGTTCAATGCGTTGGCGGATGGTGTCGGCGATGGTGTTGAGGATGCGGGATAGGTTACCGCCCCGCCGCAATTGGACAAGGATGGCGGAGACGGTGATGTCGTAGTCGTAACTTTGAATGCGCTCCGCCATGATTTGGAGGGCTTGTTCTACGGGCATGCCCAGTGACGAGAGGCGAACAACCCGTTCCAGTTCCTCCGAGATGGGCGGGGGTAATTGGTCGGCTGCCAACTTTGCCCCTTGCAGGAAACTGTAACCTGCCGACAAACCAGCGGCGATGATCGTCAAAGCGTCCGCCAATTGATTTTCCAGCAAAGTTTTTCGCTGGGCAATGCGCCAGTTGAGGGCAAGATTGGGGGCGTAAAAACCCAAAGCACCACCGACCAAAAAACCCCACCACTGGCGGGAAAGAATGGTGACGATGGCAGCCAAGCCGACTGTCGTGAACAAAAGTAGGATGAGAAACTCTTCGCCCCGAATAGGAAGTCCCGCTGCCATCATCTTGCGGCTATATTGGCGCGCCAAGCGGGTCTGGGAGAAAAGGCGCGTCAGCAGGGGAAAGCGTTCCCGCTCTTCAGGAAGGGTCACTGGGGTCTGGGTCGTCATCACCCGTCACCGTCCTTAGCCCCCGAAAAACTTCGGACAGGCAAGCGAACCTCTCGCTTCAGCCACCGAAAAACAAATCTTCGGGCAAGTTGATTCCCGCTACCCGAATGCGGTCGGCGCAAAGGGGACGGAAGCCTGCCACTTTATGCCGACCGATGACTTTGCCCTGACTGTCAATCCCTTGCTGCTCAAAGACGAAGATGTCCTGCAGCAACACGGTGTCCCCTTCCAAACCCTGCACTTCGGTGATGTGGGTGACTTTTCGGCTGCCGTCGGAAAGGCGGGCTTGATGGACGATCAATTGCACCGCCGAGGAAATCTGACGGGCGATGGCTTTCTGAGGTAATTCCATCCCCGCCATCATGATCATCGTCTCCAAGCGGTAGATGGTGTCGCGGGGTGAGTTGCTGTGAAGGGTGGACATAGAACCGTCATGTCCCGTGTTCATCGCCTGAATCATGTCCAACGCCTCAGGACCTCGGCATTCGCCGACGATGATGCGGTCGGGACGCATGCGCAAGGCGTTGCGGACCAAATCGCGGATGGTCACTTCTCCGACCCCTTCAATGTTGGCAGGTCGGGCTTCCAAAGCGACCCAGTTTTCATGCTGCAGTTGTAACTCGGCGGAATCTTCCACCGTCACCAACCGTTCCCATGGCGGGATGAAGTTGCTCAGGACATTTAACATCGTCGTCTTTCCCGAACCCGTTCCGCCTGAGACGATGATGTTCACCCTCGCTTGGACAGCCGCTTGCAGGAAAATCGCCATCGGTTCTGTCAGCGACCCGAACTCTATGAGTTTCTCAATGGTCAAGGGCTTGCGGGAGAATTTGCGGATGGTGATGCAGGGACCCTTGATGGCGAGGGGCGGAATGACGACATTGACGCGGCTGCCGTCGGGCAAACGGGCGTCCATCAGCGGGATGCGTTCGTTCACTTGTCGTCCTAAAGGCGAAAGGATTTTGTCAATGATGCGCAAGACATGTTCGTCATTGTCAAAGCGTTGGTCGCTCAGGTAGATGCGTCCCCGCCGCTCGTAGAAAATCTTGTCGGCGCTGTTGACCATGATTTCGGAGATGGTCGGGTCATCCAAGAAGGCTTGAAGCGGTCCGTAGCCAACGATTTCGTCCAAGACCTCTTGAACTAACAACTCCCGCAGTTTGGCGGGCAGGGCGACTTCCTCTTCTTGCATCATCTCTTGGGCAACATTCTCCACCAAAGGGCGCAATTGCTGGGGATTGTGCATGTCCACGCCCCGCGCAAATCCCCGCTCAAAATCCGACACGACCCTTTGATGCACCTTTCCCCGCAACCGCAAAATCAACGCCCGCTCTTCTTTGGACAGTCTCGGGCGGTCACCGATGGGCGCAGGGTCTTCCCAAGAGATTTCTTCCTTCGGGATGGTCAGAACCAACCTTGACGGGGCTTCCGTCGGCGGGCTTTCCCTTGCCTGCCCATCCGTCGGTTCTGCCGTCGGGGCGGTCGGTGTCGGTTGGGAAGGCTCGGCGGTCCTTCGGCGAATTAACATCGGACATCACCTCGCATAGCGCCTTCACGCCGTCGGTCAAAAGGATAACACATACGCCCTCTTAGGCGCTTAGGTTGTCCGCTGGACAGTTCGGACTACCCGCCAAGTCACCTCCACTTCCAGCCACTCATAGCCATCGTCCTGCGGCTCCGTGAACAGATAGGGCAAGTTGTAAACGGCTGCCCCCGTGTGCAGGCGGACAGGTTGGCGCTGCTGGATTTCCTCCCATGCCTGCCTGCGCACATAACCGACTAATCGCATCTCCTTCGGTGATTGCTCCGCCATCGCCCTTCCTTCCCTTCCCACGGATTGGGCTTAAATACCTCGCTCCGCCATGTAAGCGATCAAGTCGGCGACACGGCAGGAATAGCCCCATTCGTTGTCATACCATGCCGTCACCTTCACCATCCCGCCAGGACCGACGAAGGTGAAAGCGGGATCGCCATCTACGATGGCAGAGTGGGGGTCACCCTTGAAGTCGCTGGAGACGCAGGGGTCTGTTTCCACGCGCAAGATGCCGCCCAGCCCGCCTTCCCGCCAAGGCGCCTTTTCCGCTTCTTTGAAGGCGTCAATGAGTTCCTCCGTCGTCGCCTCCTTGCTCGTCACGACATTCAGGTCAATGACGGAGACAGTGGAGACAGGCACACGCAAGGCAACGCCGTGCAATTTGCCTTTCAGTTCAGGCAGCACCAAATGAATGGCTTTAGCGGCGCCCGTCGTCGTCGGGACGATGTTCATCGCCGCAGCCCGGGCTCTTCGCAAGTCTTTGTGCACCAAGTCCAAGATACGCTGGTCGTTGGTGTAAGCGTGGACGGTCGTCATCAACCCAAACTCAATGCCGAACCGCTCGTGCACGACTTTGCACACGGGCGCTAAGCAATTGGTCGTGCAGGATGCGTTGGAGACGATGTGGTGCTCTTTCGGGTTGTAGGCGGTGTGGTTGACGCCCAAGACGACGGTGATGTCTTCGTTGGTGGCAGGGGCGCTGATGATGACCTTTTTCGCCCCCGCTTCCAAATGGGCGCGGGCTTTTGCGCCATCCGTGAAGATGCCCGTTGACTCCACCACGATGTCCACGCCCAACTCCTTCCAAGGCAACTTGCCAGGCTCTTTTTCGCTCAGCACTTTGATTTCATCGCCGTTGATGACCAAGTTACCGTCCCGCACTTCCACTGTGCCATTGAAGCGCCCGTAGTTGGTGTCGTAGCGGAAAAGGTGGGCGTTCGTTTCGGGGTCGGCTAAGTCGTTGACTGCCACGATGTCGGCGACGCCCGGATGGCGCTCCAACAGGGCTTTCAAAACTTGTCGTCCGATGCGTCCGAACCCATTGATCGCCACGCGCACAGCCGCCATGTTCGTCTGCCTCCTTCGCCGAGGAATTCGCCCTCTCGCCATCGTCCGTTAGTCGGGCAAAAATTTAGCACGCCTTCCGAAGGCTTGCTGTAAGGGGCTCAAAGAGATGCGATGGCGATTGTGGCTTTTCAACGCGACGCTACTTGCACTCCTATCGCTCAGTGTCAAACCGCTGTGGTGGTTGCCTTGCCTTTCGTTGGCGGCGTTTCTTTGGTTAGTGCCATCACGGCGTCGCCCGCCTTTTGATTGGGGCGATTGGCATCCTGTCTGGGCGACTTTGGTCACTACTCCCTTCGCCAAAGGTTTATCTCGGTGGGTGCGTCACCACAAAATCATCGGTGGCGACAGCCTCACCCTCATCTCAACGCCTCAGGGTGCTGCCGCCGTCTTGTTGGATTTGAGCAAAAACGATTTGGAGACTTTCTTGCACTTCGTTTGGGTGCGGGCGGTGTTGGCGACATTGCACGGTCGCCCGATAGCGACCGTCCGAAAAATCCTCGCTTCCTTGCCATCCCTTAGCGACCGCGTGGGCATTACTTACCTGATGGGCAAATTTTCGGGGCGGGAAGTGCAATGGGAAAGCGTCGGATGCTTCGGCATCGGATGGTGGACGCCAGTGAGTCAGCAAACCCGTATCTTGCCGACTTTGGCGAAAACTTTCTGGCGCACCCGCAAAGTCGTGGGCTGGATGGTCACCACCGATGGCGCTGCCCCCCATTTGCCTTCCTTGCTTCACGCCTTGCGCGTCAACGGCACAGTGCATGACGGATTGATCCGCTCCATCGCCCAAGACGACTTGACTGTCGTCTGGATAGCGCCTGCCCTAAAATTTTGCCCGCCCAATGCGATTTCCCCGATCAAGGGACAGGAGGCGTTAAGGGATGCGTCATCCATTGCTGATGCTCGTGGAGCAGAAATACTTGCGCCCTGACATCCCTGACTTTCGCCCGGGCGACACAGTGCGGGTGACGGTGCGCTTGTCCAAAGAGGAGGTGACGATGGGCGACCAACAGAAAAAGGAAGGGCGCAAGGAGCGCGAACCCGTCGCTGTTTTTGAAGGCGTCGTCCTCCGTCGGCGCGGCGAGGGCACGAACGCCACCTTCACCATCCGCAAAATCGCTCACGGCGTCGGGACAGAACGCACCTTTTACTTGCATTCGCCCAACATCCTTCGCATAGAAGTCCTTCGGCGCGGTCGGGTGCGTCGGGCGCGGCTCTACTACCTGCGGGGCATGTCCGCTAAGGAAGCCCGCATCAAGGAAGATTTGCGCCGTGCCCTCAAAGACCGACAAGCCGCCAAAGAAACATCCAACTGACCCTTGCAGCGAAGGGGCGAAGGGTTGTGCCGTTTGCTTGGGATTCTGTCTGGGGCTACCTGATCGTCGTCGGCGTCCTCCTCGTGCTGGCGCAATTGCGCCTCGCCCTTTCCCGCGAACGATGGGAAGATGAGCGGCTGCAAAACTTCCTGATGGAAGGGTGCGACTCCTTGATGATTGCCTTAGCCCTCGTCTTCTTCCTCATCCGCCCCTTTGTCGTCCACGCCTTCCTCATCCCGTCAGGCTCTATGGAGCCGACTTTGCTTATCAGCGACCGCTTGCTCGTTAACAAGTTCGTCTATCGTCTCCGCCCGCCTCATCGGCAGGAAATTGTCGTCTTCAAAGCCCCTAAGTTAGCCCTGCAAAAATCGGGCAAGCCCGACCAGACCGACTACATCAAGCGGCTCATCGGGTTGCCCGGCGATTTGGTGCGCGTGGAGCAAGGGCGCGCTTGGGTCAACGGCAAGCCATTAACCGAACCTTACCTCCCACCCTTGACAGGCGGCGATGTTTTCCCCGATGGCTACTTGCAGCAAACGCCTTGGAACGCCACCTATCGCCACCTGATAGAAATGCACTGGGGCAAACTGTGGGTGCGAGTGCCTGAGGGGCATTACTTCGTTTTGGGCGACAATCGCGCCCAAAGTTTAGATAGCCGCTCGTGGGGCTTTGTGCCCCACGATGCCCTCATCGGCAAATCCCTCGTCCGTTTTTGGCCCCTCCCTCGCATCGGCTTCATCCATTAGCCACAAAGCCGAAGGAAGTATTCGTGGATGCGGGTGTCGTCGGTCAATTCGGGATGGAAAGTGCTGGCAAGGATGCGTCCTTGCTGCACCAGAACGGGTTTCCCGTCCAACTCTGCCAACACTTCCACGCCCTTCCCCACCGCCTCAATAATCGGCGCCCGAATAAACACGCCCCGAAGGGGCGGGTCACCCAACTTCGGCACCCGAATGAGCGCCTCAAAACTGTCCTTTTGTCGCCCGTAAGCGTTGCGGTTGACCACGATGTCCAAGATGCCGATGCGGGGTTGATCGCTTTCCAAAATCGTCCGCGCCAACACAATCGCCCCCGCGCAAGTCCCAAAGGCAGGCAATCCCGCTTTAAGCCGCTCCCGCAACGCTTCCAAGACGCCGTAGCGTGTCCCGACGATGCCCAATGTCGTGCTCTCCCCGCCAGGCAAGATGATGCCGTCAATTTCTTCCAAGTCCTGCGTCAATCGCACTTTCACCGCCTCCACGCCCAACCGCTGCAACATCGCCATGTGCTCCGCAAAATCGCCTTGAATGGCTAACACGCCGATACGCATCACCAGTCACCTCCGAAGAGTTGCTTTCGTTGCTTACCGATAGGCTTCCGACCTTAGGCGGACTTTTTCTACCCGCACGATGCGTTGTTCGGTGTCTACGCTGTAAATGATGCGATACTTGCCGACGCGCAATCGCCAACGGTTGCGCTCCCCTTGTAGTTTCTCGCAGCCTGAAGGGAACGGATTAGACGCCAACCCTCGGATGGCATCTTCAACCCGCTTTCGGATTTCCGAAGGCAACCCTTGAATTTCTTTGTCCGACGACCGAGCCACCCGCACCTCGTAAAACCGCCCCGCCATTATCCCGACCCCTCACCGCCGTAGATGACATACTCGCCCCGCTCAATCTCCGCTAACGCCTCTTCATGCTCCCTGATCAACTCCGAGTCGGTGGCGAGTAAGTGGTCTTCGTAGTCCGCTAACGCCTCATCCATCAAACCCCAAAGAAAATCCCGCTCCGCCTCCCGCATCCCCTTGACAGCAGCGATCAACGCCTCCACCAAACCCTCGCCACCTTCCACTTGCACCCGACATCGCCCCGACCTTTCCCGCCTCACTTCTATCGCCACCAGCAAAACTCGCCCTCCCCATTCCATCGGCATCAAGAACTTCCATCCCACAACTTGCCCCTTGCCCCTTGCCCCCCGTCCCTCCTTTCCCCGCTTTCCTTCCCATCGCACCCACGCCTCTCCCGAAACCGCAACTTTCACCACAACCTCGCCTGCCTCGCCTTCTCCGTCTTCCTGCCCCTCAAAGAAGCGACGCAAATCAGGGTGGAAGGCGGAAAAGAAGCGATAGCGCAGTTTGGACGGCAAAAGCCACAAGATGGCTGCCAACCATCCGATGCGTTGCCGCTCCTCTTCCGTCAACCCTTCCTCTTTCACCTTCGCTGTCAGGCTCATCGCTTTCACCCCTTCGTTGCGTCATCATCTCGTCGGAGTGCCGAAAAGGCGCGACAAAAAATGCGCCATCAGCACGGCAGGCTTCTTTCGCTATTTCGTCGTGGCTGTTAGCCACTCCAACCCTTTGACGCCCCATCGGAGCGCCAAAAAAGCGTGACTAAGTTCCTTTGCCTTTCGCCGTTCGCTAACTCACTATTCGCTACTGGCTATTCGCCACTCGCTGTCTTCCTCAAAAGGCATCGGGAATGTGCTCAAGGCGGACGACATTGCCTTGTTCGTCCAAATCAACGGCAATCAGGTCAAAGCGCACCGTTTTACCTTGCCAACCTTTTCGGGCGGCGAGCCATTCACCCGCTCGGCGCAATCGCTGTTGCTGGCGCGGGCGCAACGCTTCTATCGGCGTCCCGAATTCCTCCGACGAGCGCGCCTTCACTTCCGTGATGGCGATGATTTCATCCTTTTCCGCCACCAAGTCAATTTCGCCGAAAGGCGTCCGCAGGTTTTGGGCAAGGATGCGGTAACCCCGCCGACGCAAGTAAAGGGCTGCCTCCCGCTCTGCCCTCCGCCCCCGTTCCGACGCGCTGAGCGGACGAAACCGCTCCATCCACCAACGCCAAAGTCGTGTTAGCAACCGCATGAGCCATCCCGCCTTCACGACACCAACGAAAAGCGACTGGCGATTGGCGACAGGCGAACGGCTAAGCGAGCCTTGTGCCCATTTCCATCGGCTCAATTTTGCGGCAGGATGAAGGGACGATTTCAAAGGCAGGTGATGCCGATGCGCCGACAATGGCTTTGGCTGCTCGCTTTCTTCGTCGTCATCGCATCCGTTGCAACGCTGGTGGTGAACCCCAAGCGACCCACTTTGCCCGTTGAGCGAACCGTTGTCGCCCAAGTCCCTCCCGATTTCACCAACTGGCTGGCGACGGATTTGGATGGCGACGGCAAAGCGGAAGTCTTGCTGAATTACTTCAACCGACCGCCCTTGCTCCTTCGCTTGCCGACTTCCCCGACCTCGCCCGCATCGCTCATCCCGTTCCCCAAAGTTCGCCTTATCTTCCCAACCACGACGGAAATCCGAAAAGCGTCGTTGCCTTTGGCAAAAGCAGTGCCGATTCGGGACGGGCGCATCTTACGGTTAGTGCACTGGCGAAATAATCGCTTCGTCTTTGAAACCCTGACCGACACACCGACCTACCCTGAATGGCACGATGTGGATGGCGACGGAAAAGCCAATGACCTGATTGCCTACGGTTCGCAAAAACGGTTTTGGTTCGTGTTGGACGGGCAAGGCGAATGGCGGTTCAAAACCGTTTTGCCCATCAAACCCATTCGCCCCCTCTTTGATGTCGGCGACATAGATGGCGACGGGAAATTGGATTGCCTTGTCGGTGGCGAAACCCGCTCCATCCTTTGGGGCGATGGCAAATCAGCGACTGTCTTGGGCAAAGCCTATGCCGAAGTAAATCACCTGCGCCTAACCGACATGGATGGCGATGGGCGCGAAGAAGTTGTCGGCTTCAAGCGGGAAGGGCACAACTATCGGATGGCGATCTGGACCTTTGACCGCCAGCGAAAGCGCTTGAGCCTTGTCGCCCTCTCCGACCCATTTCCCATCCGCCTCTCTTTTCGCACTAACATCAGCGGACACACCGTTCAAGGCTCACTACAATGCTTCAACTTCCTGCTGATAGACTTGGACGGGGATGGGCGCAAAGAAATCGTGGCGATTTGGAATGCGACGAATTTTCAAGTCGTTGCCTTCAAGCGTCCTGTCCCTGCCTTCCTCGCCCTTTTGTCACCGCCCTCTACCGAACTTGAATACGAACTACCCCGAGTTTGGCGACTCTTTTGGCGGGACGGTCAACGCTTGCGGTCACAGCCGTTGCGAATGCCCAAAGACTGGAAGGGTTTCCTGCTCACCAGAACCCCGCTGAACCTGCAAGGGCAACGCTTTCTCGTCACGACCCGCCTAATCTTTCGGCGTCGCTTCCATCCTCATCTGCTCTCGCTCCGACCGCTGCAATGGGACTTTTGGGAAAGTGCCCGCGTTTGGCGAGGCGCCATCTGGCGATTGCCCAACGGCAGAGACGCTTTCAATCCCGAAAAATGGACGAAAGTCGCCGAGTTGTCTGGCAGACCTCTCATCGCCGATTTGAATGGCGATGGGCAACCTGAAATCGTTTGGGATGGGACGGAAGAGCGGAACTTCGGTTGGCATGGGCAGCGTTGCCGAATAAATCTCCGATTTGGCATTGCCCTTTTTGACGGCAAACAGTGGCGACAATTTGAATGGCATCCTCAAAAGCCCCAACTGCCTGCGCACATCCAGCAACTCCCCGTTTTTCCCTTTCTGTCTCGCTTCCTTTTGCTCCCTGAAGGCAACCGAAAAGTTCTTCTCCTTGCCTTGCCCGACGGGACGATGGAACGGGTGGCGATGCGGTGACGGTCACTTTCGCACGATGTAGCCGAAGCGCCGCAAAGCATTTTCGTCCTTTCGCCAATTCTTGGCGACCTTCACCCACAAGTCCAGAAAAACCTTTTTGCCCAACCAACGCTCAATTTCCTGCCGCGCCATCGTCCCAATCTTTTTGAGCATCTGCCCCCCTTGCCCGATGATGATGCCCTTTTGGCTTTCCTTCTCCACGAAAATTGTCGCCTTGACATACGCCAATTGCTCGCTGCGGTGCTCCAATTCGTCCACGACGACGGCGACGGCATGCGGGACTTCCTCGTGGGTGTAGTGCAGGACGGCTTCGCGGATGGCTTCGGCGATGGGCAACTTTTCGGGTTGGTCAGTGACCGTGCCCAGCGGGTAGTAAGGCGGTCCTTCGGGCAATCGGTCAATCACTTTCCGCAGCAGCAATGGCACGCCCTCACCCGTCAACGCCGAAATCGTCACCGTCTCGTCGTAGCGACCCAACGCTTCATAAAGCAATCGGCGCTCCTGCAACAGCGCAGGCGAGACAGCGTCCATCTTGTTGACGACGAGCAGGACAGGATGGGGCGCTTCCCGCAGCAAACTGTTGAGCAACTGGGCGGCGCGCTCATCGTCAGGCGTGGGCGGTTCGGTTGCGTCCACCATGAACAGGACGACATCGCTTTGCTCCAACGCCCCTCGCGCTTCGGCGACCAAGTATTCGCCTAACTTGTGGCGGGGATGATGGACGCCGGGCGTGTCCAAAAAGACGATTTGCGCCATCTCCGTCTCCACGACGCCGACGATGCGGTTGCGGGTCGTTTGCGGTTTGGGCGAGACGATGGCGATTTTTTCGCCGACGAGGTAATTGAGCAGCGTGGACTTGCCGACATTGGGCCTGCCCCACAAGACGGCATAGCCCGATTTGAAACCGGGTGGGACAAAAAATTCGGTCGGAACATCCGCTTGGAATTGCTGCCGCTTCATAGCCATCTAACGCTCCCTCCAACCGCTCAACACTTGGATGTTGTTGCGGCTAATAGCCACTCCAACAGAAGGTCAGACGGAGTGCCAGGTTGCTCATCCCTGTTGGAGTAGCGATTAGCCACGACGCTCCAAAACCCATCCACGACTTTCCGAACATCCTCAACAAATCTTGGGACATTTTGCCAACCTGCGTTACAATTGAAAGTGCCTTGGAAGGGTGAGGCTCTTGCCGACCCGACCATATCGGCAATCGTGAGAGAGGTAAAGTCGGCAGGTTGGACAAAAGTGGCTCAATGAGAGGTTCGCTTTCCTTTTAGGAGTTAAATCCCGAACACCTTCATGCCTTAAAGGGAGGCAGGCAGGTGTGACCGACGCTGAAATCCGAGACAAAATTCTCGCCGCTCTTTACGGCGTGTGGAAGGAACGAGGGTTTGATGCTTGGGTGCCGCTTCTTTTCTTGTCCGAACGCTTGAATCTTGAGCCTGTTGCTGCTGAGCGCAATGTGGAACTTTTGGCTAAACTCGGCTTAGTGGAAGGGCAGCGCTTCATCGGTGGAGGTGGTCTTTACCGTCTCTCGGCTAATGGCGTATTGGAATGTGAGCGGAAAGGCTTGCAGCCCGATTTTGCCCTGGTGAAAAGAGAGGGAAGAGGGAGTGCTTTGGGCAAAGGTCGGAGAGGCACTCGTTGACTTGGAAGAGGTGCAAGCATTAACGGTCGGCGAGACGGTGGAAGGAAAGTTTACGCTGGTCATCGTTTTCAAGAACGGGCAAAGCCTTTCCTTTGGAAACTATTCGGATCGCGAAGAGGCTTTGAAGGAACTGACGAACCTTCTGATCAGGCTGAAGAGCCTGAGCCCAAAGGCGGTCTTGACATAATTGCCAAAGGAGGGGCAAGCGATGGAGATCAAAGCGACCCGCTGGACTGACGAACGCGTTTGGGGCACTTGGCGGGTGAAAGTTGGGCTGGCGGAAATGCTTCGGGGTGGCGTCATCATGGATGTGACCAATGCCGAACAAGCCCGCATCGCCGAAGAAGCAGGCGCTGTCGCCGTGATGGCGCTTGAGCGGGTTCCCGCCGACATCCGCAAGGAAGGTGGCGTCGCCCGCATGGCAGACCCCGAAAAAATCTTGGAAATCATGGAAGCCGTCACCATCCCTGTTATGGCGAAGTGTCGCATCGGTCACTTCGTGGAAGCCGAAATCTTGGAAGCCCTCGGCGTAGACTTCATTGACGAGAGCGAAGTCCTCACGCCTGCCGACGAGCAATTCCACATCAACAAGCATGCCTTCAAAGTCCCCTTCGTCTGCGGCGCCCGCGACTTGGGTGAAGCCCTCCGACGCATCGCCGAAGGGGCGGCGATGATTCGCACCAAAGGCGAAGCGGGCACGGGCAATGTCGTGGAAGCCGTCCGTCACATGCGCAAGATTATGGACGAAATCCGCCGCATCCAGATGCTTCCCGAAGAGGAACTCGTCACCGTCGCCAAAAACTTGGGGGCGCCTTACGAACTTGTCAAGTGGGTGCACGAGCATGGTCGCTTACCCGTCCCCAATTTCGCCGCTGGTGGCATCGCTACACCTGCCGATGCGGCACTGATGATGCGCTTGGGGGCGGAAGCCGTCTTCGTCGGCAGCGGCATCTTCAAGAGCAGCGACCCTTACAAGCGAGCGAAAGCCATCGTGGACGCCGTGACCTACTACGACCAACCCGAAATCCTCGCCGAAATTTCGCGGGGCTTAGGCGAACCGATGCGAGGCATTGATGTCCGCACCCTCTCGGAAGCCGAGTTGCTGCAAGTGCGGGGTTGGTGATGTAATGCCACCAACAAGCAAGAGCCAGCCCCTATCAGTTCTCTTCGCCCCACAACTTCTCCACGAGCAAATAGACGGCGATGCCGAAGGCGATGGCGACATTGAGTGACTCCTTTTCGCCGAACTGGGGAATTTCCAGCACCATGTCTGCCGCCGCTAACACCCGCTCATCCACGCCCGTCACCTCGTTGCCGATGACCAACGCCAATGGGAGATGCGTCCGTTGAACCGATTGGATGGGCACGCTCTCGTCGGTAATTTCCAACGCCGCAATCGTCCAACCTTCGTCCCGCAAATGGCGGATGGCATCCAGCGTGTCGGGAAAGTATTGCCAAGGCACCAACTGCGTCGTCCCCAGTGCTGTCTTTTCCACCTTGCGATGAGGTGGCGTCGCCGTGATGCCGCAGAGGACTAACTTGGCGATATAAGCACATTCTGCCGTCCGAAACATCGCCCCGACATTGTAAGCGCTGCGGATGTTGTCCAAGACAGCAGCGATGGGGAAGCGACGATGAGGACGATACTTTGCCCATCGTTTAATGCGTTCAATGCCGACCAATTTGCGCACGACCCATCACCGCCGCTTAATTGTGCCAATGCGTGGGCTGCTAAAGTTGGGAAACGGAGGGATGAGCGATGAGGCGTTGGACAGCACGAAACTTGGTGGATTTAAAAGTTCCGATGGAGGTCGCCCTTAGTGCCGATGGCACCAAGATTGCCATCGTCGTCAGTGAACCCGATTGGGAAGCAGGCGAAGTTTGGTCGCACCTTTGGCTTTGGCGGGACGGCGAACTTCAGCAATGGACTTTTGGCAAAGAGCGCGTCAGTCAACCCCGCTTCTCCCCCGACGGCAAATGGCTGGCTTTTTGGGCGCAACGGGGTGAACCCAAAGATAGCACTGAACCGAAGGCGCAACTTTGGCTGATGCCGTTGAGCGGGGGCGAACCCCGAGCCATCACCGATACCGACGAAGGCGTGACTGCTTTCGCTTGGCATCCTGACGGGACAGCCATTTGGGCAATCATCCCTGAACCCAAGCCCGACGAACGCAAACGCGCCGAAGACGCCGACCGAAAACGCAAACGCGACTACGCCTTCCATGACGACGAACTTCCCCGATGCGTTCTCTGGCGCTTCCGAATGCCCGACGGAGATGGCGAGCGAGTGTTCATCGGCGATGCGGGCATTTACGAAATCACCTTGTCACCTGATGGCAACCGCCTTATTTTCGCCACGACTCAAACGGGCAAACGGGACGACTGGCGTCGCTCCAAACTTTTCTGGCTCGCCCTTGACAGTGCGGAAAAAACGCCCGTCGCCCTTTGCGAGCGGGCGGGCGCGCAATTTTCGCCCCGCCCTTCGCCCGACGGAAACTTCGTCGCCTTTTTAGGTTGGCGCAACCCTGAGCGCAGTTTCTCGCATCACTGCCTCTTCGTCGCCGACTTTGAGGGTAACTGGCGCGAAATCGCCTCGCTCCCCGATTTGGAAGTGGACGAACTGCGTTGGGTGCGCGACGGCTTTTGTTGCCTGCTGCAAACGGGCGTCACCTCGCAACTTTGGCGATTGGACGAAAGGGAAGCGATGCCCATCACCGATGCCGACTGGGTGATCACGGCATTGGATGTCACGCCCGATGGTAACACTTTCGTCGCCATCCGCACCGATGACCAAAATCTGCCCGATGTGTGGCTTGGGAAAGACGACGGCGAACGAGTGCGATGGACAAAGGTGAGCGATTTCAACCCGCAAGTGAAAAGTTGGCAGTTGCCGAAGGCGCACCTCATTCAATGGCGCTCGGATGATGGCATGGCGATTGAAGGTGTCTTGTGGCTCGCTTCGGACGAACCTCGCCCACCTGCCCCTTGCCCCACCGTCGTTTGGGTTCATGGCGGACCGAAAGGGCGGGCGATGAAGGCGATGCTTTCGGCGGCGGGTTTCCCCGCGTTTCTGGCGGCGAACGGTTACGCCGTTTTGGCACCCAACTTTCGTGGCAGCGGCGGTTACTCGGATGCCTTTGCGACGGCGAACTTTTGTGACTTAGGTGGCGGCGATTTCCGCGACATCCTTGCGGGCGTGGAATGGTGCATTTCTCAAGGCATCGCTGACCCCCATCGCATCGGGATTGCAGGCGGAAGTTACGGCGGCTACATGACCAACTGGGCGTTGGCGCATTCGGAGCGCTTCAAAGCAGGCGTTTCCCTTTTCGGTATCGCCCTGCTCTTCAGCGATTTCGGCAACAGCGACAATCCTTCTTGGGAGCCCGATTACTTGGGCGGGATGCCTTGGGAAGCCACCGACCTTTACCTGCATCGCTCGCCCTTCGTCTATGCCCATCGCATCCAAGCGCCTTTGCTCTTGCTGCACGGCGAAAGCGACCGCAACACCTTCATCAGCAACAGCCAAGAGATGTTCACGGCGCTGAAGAAATTGGGGCGGACGGTGCAGTTCGTCCGCTACCCCCGCGAAGGGCATGGCTTCCGCGAGCCTTATCACCGCGTTGACGCTTTGGAGCGCACCTTGCGCTGGTTTGACCGATGGCTGAGGGGCGACGCCTTTGCCAGTGCCACCCCTTTGGGCGAGAGGGCAGCCGATGACGAGTGGCAAGTTTGCCTGGCGCAAGTCCGCTATCCTGTTAGATGGGTGAATTGCCAACCGAGGGATGGGGAAGGGTTGGCGGAAGCGACGATCACTTTGCAAGCGAAGCGGGAAGGGATTCGGGTTTCGCTGGCGAAGGAAATTCGGCTGTGGGATGAGGAAGGGCGAGAGCATCCGCCATTGGGCATCGTGCAAGGGGAAGGCGAAAACAGTTTCGTCGTGGAAGGCGACTTGCAGGTTGCTGTGCCGAAGGGGCGCTCCCTTCCCTTGCGCCTTGCCTTCCGCTTGCCTTCCGACCGACACCCTTGTGCCTTGCAAATTCGTTACCTCACTTTGCGCTGCCAATCCTAAATGCGAAGGAGGTTCGGCGATGGAGCAGATAGAGAGGTTGATGGAAGAGGGCATCAATCTTGCCGATTTAGGTCGCCTTGAGGAAGCCATCGGCTGTTATGAGGAAGCCATCAACCTCTGTCGGCAATGGGCAGAAGGAAAAGGGCGGGAAGAGTTTTTAGCGAGGGCGCTGTCAAACAAAGGCGCAGCCCTTCGGCGATTGGGGCGTCTTGAAGAATCGCTGAATTGCCTGAATGAAGCCGTCGCCCTTTATCAGCAATTGACGAAATTGGAGGGGTGAAAGGATTTGTCGGATAAGTTGGCAGGGGCGTTGGTGAACAAAGGCAATGTGTTGGATGATTTGGGTCGCCCCCACGAAGCCCTCCAGTGCTATGAGGAAGCCATCATCCTCTTTAAGCGGTCAATGGAAAGACGAGGGCGAGCGGAATTGAACGAAGAATTAGCGTTGGCACTGATGAACAAGGGCGTGACGCTGCGAGGTTTGGGTCGCCTTGAAGAATCGCTGAACTGCTTTGATGAAGCCATCACGATTTATCGGCAACTTTGGGAGCAAGGGCAAGGAGCGCCCGCATATGAATTTGCGATGACGCTGATGAACAAGGGCGAAACCCTTCTGCGATTAGGTCATCCTGAAGAAGCGCTGAGTTACTTTGATGAAGCCGTCGGAATTTTTCGGCGATTGGTGGAGAAGCATCAGGGGTTCGCAGAATGGCTGGCATGGACATTAAGGGGCGAAGGCAAGGCGCTGGATGATTTGGGTCGGCAGGAAGAAGCGCTGGCACGCTACGATGAAGCCATCGCCCTCTATCGGCAATTGGTGGGGGTTGAAGGGCGAAAAGAGTTGGAAATGGAGTTGGCGGCGGCAATGATGAATAAGGGTGTCACCCTTCGGCGAGGAGGATGTTTGGAAGATGCGCTTCACTGCTTTGAAGAAGCCATCGGGATTTACCGACGATTGGTGGAAGTCGGAGGGCGAAGGGAACTGGTGAGCGAGTTGGCGTCAGCGTTGGTGAGCAAAGGAAATGCGCTCGCCGATGCGGATCGTCCAGAGGAAGCGTTGACATGCTATGACGAAGCCATCAGGGTCTATCGGCAACTGGTGGAAGTGGAGGGGCGAGGGGAGTTGGTGAGCGATTTGGCAGGGATACTGGTGAACAAGGGCAACGCACTCGCCGATCTGGATCGCTTTGAGGAAGCCCTCTGTCGCTTTGACGAAGCCGTCGCCATTTATCGGCAATTGGTGGAAAGGCAGGGGCAAAAGGAATGGACAGATAAGTTGGCAGCGGGGTTGATGAACAAGGGCGCAACCTTAGATGATCTGGGTCGCTTTGAGGAGGCGCTGCAATGTTACGACGAAGGCATCAGGTGGTGGGAGGAAGTGATGGAAGCGGGTTCAAAGCATGTGGCAGCCTGGCTTCTTCAAGGACTGGGCGTTCGGTTTGAACTGAAGCGACGAATGAAGGATTGGCGAGGGGCGGCGGAAGACATTTACCGAGCCCTTGCGGTCGTCCGACCTTTCTTCGGTGCAGAATCGCCCCCTGAAGTAACGGTGATGGCACTGACAGAGTTTCTCTTTCGGCTTCGCCTGTTAACGCCAGAAGAGTGGGCGGAACTGGACGAAGTGATGGGCGAAGAGAGTTTAGAGGAACTGCGGGATTGGTTTGAGCGATGGGGCAATGAACCTGTAAGCCAATGACCGACGCCCCCATTCAACCTCCTGCCCAGCGGCGAAGAAAGCAGCCCTTCGGAGGGCGGGTTGTCACTTTGATACCCACTTTCACACGGACCACCGAGTCAAAATGACGACGGAAAGGAAATGCCCTTTGACTTTCTTTGCCTATGTTGCGTCGCCGTCAGTTCCGCCACCAAAGGCGAAAGTTCAGCGTCAGACCAAAAAGGCGTTGAGGTGCGCCTCAACATACACTAAGGTGTGTCCGCAAGGCAATGGCTATCACTTCCAGAAGCCTTTCAGCCAGAAAGATGAGGTAGGGGCGAGGCATCAGAGGGGTAAGGCAAGAGAGGGGCAAGGTTATCGGAGGCGATGAAGCAAAAGGATGGCACCGAAGAGGCTGAGCAAGTTGGCGAAGTGGCTGCCAAGGAGGGGCGGAAGGGAGCCTGCCTTCGCTAAAAGCGTCCCAATGTTCCAAGCGAAGTAGTAAAGCAAGACGAAAACGATGCTGACGCCGACGGCAATGCCCCCGCCCCGACTTAATCGCAACGCTACTGGCGCCCCCAACATCGCCAGCATCAAGCAACTGAGGGACAGGGCGAAACGGTTGTGCCACTCTACGAGGTAGTCGGCGATTTTTTCGCGAGGCACGCGCCAGTGTTGTAGCAAGCGGATTTGGGCAGTCAAGGCAGGAAGGCTTAAGCGGTTAGGGGCAAATTGTTTGCTGTCGCCCGAAAAATTTTCGGGCGGACGCAAGGGGACGAGGCGGGAGAGGCGGGCAAAGTGTTGGCGCATGATGGGTTTGTCAAGGGGAGCGATGCGCTGGACGAAACCGTCCCGAAACTCCACTCGGTTGCCGACCCACCGAGCCGAAGTCGCTTCCACATAGAGCCGTTCTTCCCGATCCATTCGTTCCAACAGCCAGACCCCTTCTAACTCCCCGCTTTTGGGGTTGAACCGACGGGCACCTAAAACGATGCGGGGGTCGTTGGGTGGTTGAGCGATAAGGATTTCGCGGGAAATGCCTTCCCTGCGCTCCCGATAGCGCCAGAGCAGCGCATCGGCAGCGCCGTAGGTGGGGGGGACGACGAAAGCGTTTAGCCAAAAGGCGAAAACGCTTAGCCCCACCGCCATCCCAGCGATGGGCAAGAGCAAACGGTGGAAACTGATGCCCGCTGAAAGCAACGCCACGATCTCCAAGTCATGGCTCATCCGCCCGATGGTCATGACGACGGCAAGGAGTGTCGCCATCGGGAGGCTGAGGGCGATGAGGTTAGGGAGCGCCAGCAGAAACCAGCGCACGGCATCGCCGACAGGGGCTTTGAGCAAAAAGAGCAACTCAATGCCTTTGCTGAACACTTCGCCGACCATCAGGAATCCGACGAAGACCGCCAGCCCTGTCAGCCACGCGTTCGTTAACTCCCGCATCAAGTAGCGGTCTAAGATGGTCATGGCAAAAACGCCTACCTTTACAACGCAAAACTTTCGCCCAAGTAATGGCGGCGGGCGATGGGGTCGTTGACGATTTCCTGAGGCGTCCCGTGCGTGCGAATAACGCCTTCGGAGATGATGTAACTGCGGTCAGTGATTTTCAAGGTCTCGCGGACATTGTGGTCGGTAACGAGGATGCCGATGCCTTTTTGCCTGAGTTGAATGATAGCGCGTTGCAAGTCTTCCACGGCGATGGGGTCAACGCCCGTGAAGGGTTCGTCTAACAGCAAAAATTTGGGGTCGGTCGCTAAGGCGCGGGCAATTTCCACCCGCCGTCGTTCCCCACCCGACAACTCTTGCCCCCAGTTGCGGCGGAGATGGGTGAGGTTGAACTCTTCCAGCAATCGTTCGGCGATTTCTCGCTGCTGGCGGGGCGGGATGCCCCGCATCTCCAAAACCAAACGGATGTTCTCTTCCACCGTCAGTTTGCGGAAGACGGACGGCTCTTGTGGCAAGTAACTGATGCCCAAACGGGCACGGCGATACATCGGCAAGTCGGTGATGTCTTGTCCATCAAAAAGCACCCGTCCACCATTGGGGCGGATGAAACCCGTGAGCATGTAAAAAGTTGTCGTCTTGCCCGCGCCGTTAGGACCGAGCAACCCGACGACTTCGCCTTGACGCACTTGCAGGGAAACGCCGTTGACGACCCATCGTTGACGATAGCGTTTCCTCAATTCCCGCCCTTCCAACAATAATGGCGTTTCGCTCATGGGCTCTTCGCTCCCCACGAAGGATTGTCAGGGCGACGGTGCCAGCGGAGTTGGGGATGGCGCAAGTGTAACCTCTGCAAGGTCGTGTCGCCTTCCATCCCTTCCGCAACGCCCGTCACCTGCTCCCCGTCCAAACGGACAGGTCCTGAGCCTGTCAGGTGCCCTTGCCGCCAATCCCAAGTCAATTGGGGTAATCGCACTTTAAGCCGTGCCAGTTTGCCGATGGCGGTAACACCGCCTTCCATCGCCATTACCTGTTCCCGAAACCGAACGAGGATTTGAGGGGCAGAAAAAACCGTGATGACCTTCCCCTTACGCTTGACTTGACAGATGCTTCCTTTCGTGACAGCGACTTGCGTTTTGGGGTCGTAGCGCCCTTGACGGAATTGAAGCGTCCAAACTTCGTTGCGTTCTGGCACTTCCACGATTAGTTGCCCCTGCATCACCTGCACCTCTTCGGATGGCTTGGGTGTAGGCGGCAAGGTAGGTCGGGGCATGGCGGTCAAAGTGACGGCGAGCCACCATGCTAAGGTCAGGATCATCAGCAAGCCCGCAACGCCCAGCAAAGGCAACCATACCTGACGCAAAGGCAAGTCACCTGTCCTTAAAGCATGAGACATTAGCGCCATTCCCGTCCCCACTGTTGCGCCATCCTTCTCGGTCGTTATAATTGTGTGTCGGCAAAAAGGCTGGGGCGTGGTGCAGTCGGTAGCACGCGGGACTCTGGATCCCGAGGTCCCTGGTTCGAAGCCAGGCGCCCCAGCCATGCCAGTTTCTTCCCGGGGCTGTTCAACGGGTTTGTTCAACTTGGGCATTGACCTTCCTCCCCTCTTACGGAAATTCTGTCGGCTTCCGCAAATAGTTACCCGCCCCAGACCCTCTCAACCTGAGGGCGAAAAGTTTTGACCAGAAAGTGGAGGGGTTTCAGTGGAACTTCCTGCGGGAGCGTGTTAAAATCCCAAGCGACACCGCTGACTTGACGGCCCCGTCGTCTAGCCTGGTCAGGACGCTGGCCTCTCAAGCCAGAGGTCGCGGGTTCAAATCCCGCCGGGGCCACCATTCCCCTGCCTTTCTGCTTTTCGTCCGTCCACCTCGTTTTGTCCTCGCCATTTTCGCCCGATGCCTTCAACCGTTCCCTGTCCATCCGCCCGATAAACTTAACCTTGCCCTTCCCTCATGTGCACGGCTTTCCAACTCATGATAGTGCTACACTTTTGACCGAGATGAAGGGGCGAGGTGAGGGTTGTGAGATGACAACTGCTGATGACGACAGGGGGAAGATTACCGATGTGCTACCGCTCAAGGGGCGATTGGAAGAAGGCATTGCAGCGTTCCCAGAAGAACTTGCCCGCTGGCTCATCCTTCCCTTTCCCCATTTGAAGTCATTATTTGTGACGACGCCGAGCACCTGCGCACATGGCTTTTCCCAACAGGTCAAACAAAGGATGTCAGCGGCAAAATCAGTTGTGAAAACTCGTGAGGTGGTGCACGATGACTTTAGTGCTTTGTGGTGATTGCTTGGAATTGCTGGATAGGTCAATCCTGAAGCAGCACGGCGTTGAGATTGAATTTGCCCTAACCTTTCTTGACCCGCCATTCAATCAAGGCAAGGATTATGCCTTCTTTGATGACGAGTTGCCGCCAAATGAGTATTGGCAATGGCTTACAAAAGTTTGCGCAAAAGTTTATGAACTCACTTTGGA
>Ga0197143_1000214_pt1 | contig 69006 bp, 58 predicted proteins | sample GBS70_MetaG_FD_148603 | JGI IMG/M metagenome (GOLD analysis project Ga0197143, IMG submission 148603) | Sediment microbial communities from Great Boiling Springs, Gerlach, Nevada, United States - GBS 70_MetaG | ecosystem: Environmental > Aquatic > Thermal springs > Hot (42-90C) > Sediment...
GCACATGCTGCACCCCTCGCCCCAGATAAAACACCGCCCGCCGCGGCTGCTCCACCGGCGCATCCAGCTCAAACTTCAACGACTTCTGCGCACCCCCATCAAAGATGATGTAGCCAGGGAAGTTGGCATCTTTGGGGTCGCGTGTCACGTAGTAAACCGCGTTAGGATTGGCAGGCGTGGAAGATTGCGCCATCAGGATCCCAATCCCTCCACCGCTCTTGAGGCGGATGGTGACGCTGCCGCGCTGCAGCGCCCGCTGCCCATGCGCACGCCACGTCACCGTATTTTGGGCGTTCACGCCTACAATCTTCCCGCTCAATTCAATTGCCGGGAGCCCTGAATTCAGGTCTCCGACCTCGTAGTAGGCGTCGGTGAGCTCGAAGACCACCGGTCCCCCAACCCCGCGCTCGTATAGTGCGTTGACCGCATCCTGGATCGTGTTAAAGTTGCGTGGGCTGCCGGCATAGAGCGCCCCCACTGTGTACGTCCCCGAAAGCGGTCCTTGGACCGTGAACTCCGTGCAGGTTGAGTTATTCGCCGCAAGCTGGTCGCGCGGATCGGTCACGTAGATGCATGCCCGATACGTGCCCTGCTGCTGCGGCACGAAGAAGCGGAAGCCAATGCTCATCGTCGTGTTGATGGGAATGTCCGGAATGGTCGTATCCGCAACGTACACATCCACCTGCGGAGGTGGCGACAGGCGCGTGATCACCATCCGCACCTGCACGTTGGTGACATCTCCAATACCATTGTTCGTAAACGCCCCAACCGGGCTGAAGGGACGCCCAGCATACAGCGTTGCTGCCGAAGAGGGATACACTACCGCCGTTGCCTCGACCTCGAAATCATAGGCAATCTCGAAGGTGTAATCGCCTACCTGTGGTGCACAGTTGTTCGCTGGTTGGTCGTCCGTTGCGTTTAACAGAATACCGCACATTTGCACCTTATAGATTCCCGGCTGTGTCGTCTGTGTAAAGCGCCGGAAGGTAATGCTCACCTTCTCGGCGGTGGGCAAGGTCCCTGTCCAGTCAACTGTGTCGGCGTAGAGCAACTGATTATCCGAGGCTCGGCGAATCTGTGCAATCGCTCGGAATGCCGTAATCGGGTTTAGCCCCACATTCTGGAACTGCGCTGCCACAGGAATAGAAACCCCCATGGGATATTTTACCCGCCGCGGAGGAGCATTGGTCTGTGGATCTAAGATTTCCACCAGCGCCAAATCGTTGGGGAAAGCAATGATGAAGTCCTTGATCCACTCCTGTGTGTAGCCCGGCATTGAATAGGAGGCAATGAGCCGATACGAGCCACCTACGGCATTGGTCAGGTCCAGTGCTCCACCCGTTCCCGCATACGCCCCTTTCGCGCTCCCCATCGTATAGGTATACGTGCCACTGGCGGAGTGCGAGAGATTGATAATGGTATCGTTCGGGTTTCCACCCTCCGTTGCAATGTAGACAGCATTCTGCGAGGGCAGCGGACCAACGATCTTGTAGGTCAACGCGATGTTCCCGGTCGCCCGGTACGTCAGCGAGGGCTTCGGATGCTGTGCATCTTGACCACCATAGACTTCGCCAGCTCGCAGAATCCGGCGTGGATCAACATCATCGGGGAAGGACTCGATAATGCCGGTTAGCACCCCGAACCGGAACACCGGACGCCGCGTGTATCCTGCCCACCCGGTGTACAAGTTCACGCAGTAATCGGCTCCATCCGCAACGTAGTACGCATGGGGGTAGTAATACACCGGATTCACCGTCGTGCCCCAGTATTGGGGGAAGTTGTAAGTCCAGCCCGATCGGTAGCTGCAGATTTCGATGAGAAGATTCGAGCTTCCGTCCCACGTGAAGGGGACCGAGAAGGTGTGGATGTTCCACGCATTCTGCTGTGGAACGAAGTTGTCCACGTCGTAGACCAGGGTGAAGGTCGAACGGTCATTGTCCAGCCGGGTAATCTGTGTCGCCGTCGTGTGTTTGATCCAGATTCGGTAGCGGCGCGGCGGCGGGGCAATGCCTGCATAGTAGGCACCCACCCGTACACCGAGCGCGACAATCTGCCCTCCGGGCATCCCCGCTGCCTGGAGCTCGGACGCGCGGATGAGGTACTGGCTCCGCCCCGTCCACCAGTAGTCGTGGTAGGGATTGGCGTAATCGAATTGGTACCACGCTTGGGTGCTCCCAGGACCGCCGGTGACATCGTACCAGGTCTGCGCCTGAGTCTCCAGTACGCCCACCAAGGTCAGAAGGCATGCAAGCAATGCGCCCCGAATCGGTGCCATAAGTCCCTCACTGGCTGAGTGGAACTCTCACCACATGCCGCAGATACGGCGCATGCAAATATACGCACTCACCACCGATGGAGAAGGTGCCGACCGTATCCAACGCCGCCTCTGCTGCTACGGCGTCTAACCACACAAGCATCGGAAAGGTTGCCCGCATCCGCACATCCTGTCGGGATACGGCACCGCCCTACCTCGGCGAGTTCGGGAATACCAGCCGCCCCACCCCGAGCGCACAGCAATGTGTTCCGGCAACACCCGATGCTTGCAGTGCTTCTGTCCCCACGAAAGGACAAGCTCCAAAGCGCCCTTACGGTTCGGGATGGCACAATGACCAGCACCGCAGGCGCGCCACTGGGCATCCTCCCGGATAGACCGGCTCCAACCGAATGCCTCTGCACAGGGCAAGCCATCCCGGGTGTATGGACAACCGGGCACGATATCCCAGCGCCATGGAAGGACAACTGTGGGGCAATCCACAGCTAACCACGGGGATTGCCCCTGCGTGACGGCTTTTTTGTAGCTTTGTACCAGCTTGTTCTACCCTGAGGTTCGAAGTGTACCATGGCGCGCGTACTGCAGTGGTTCGGAGCACTCCTGCTCGGCACAGCTGTGGGCTTTGCTGGAAAGGTGCCGTCTGCCGAATGGATTTTGAACAACTCTGCCCAGGGTCGAGAATTCTGGATTGCCATCCCTCCAAACGAAGTGGATGGCTATCCGGGGCAGCTCCTGGAGTTTTACGTGACCTCCAGCCATAATACCGAAGTCACGCTCTACAGTGCCCTGGACGGGCGCACGATCACTAAGCCCGTGCAGGCAATGGAGATCACCACCTTCTCCCTGCTCACTGGCGACCTCTCCTGGAGCTATGAGGTCCGCGAAAGCGAGGTCGTCACCCAAAAGGGTATCCGGTTGAGCGCGCCGCATCCCATCTCCGTGTACGTGCTCAATGGAAAGCAATACACCTCGGATGGCTACCTGGCGCTGCCCGTCAACGTCTGGGGTACCGAATACATGCACCTGTCCTACTACGACTACGAGGATTTCGGACAAAAGCGCGGCAACGGCTTTGTCATCATCGCCGCTGAAGACCAGACCGTAGTGCGCATCCGGCTCTACGGGCGTGGATATGGGCAGACTGTTGGCGGGCGCCGCATCGGGCAATCCATCGAGGTCGTGCTCAACCGCGGGCAGACCTATATGGTGCGCGGTACGGGCGACGCACCTCTGGCACAGAATGACTTCAGCGGTACGCGCATCTACAGCAATAAGCCCATCGGGCTCATCTCCTTCCACATGCGTACGCCGATCCCCTCCTCTGCTGGCATCACCAGCCGTGACCACCTGGTGGAGATGCTCCCGCCAATTTCGGCTTGGGGCAAGCGCTATGTGACCATCGAATACCAGCGCAGAGCGCGCAAAGGCGACTTCTTCCGCCTCCTTGCTTCGCAGCCCAACACCAGCTTCACCGTCCGATGGTACCGCAACGGACAACTCATGGGCTCCTTCTCCGGGCGCCTGCAAAACCCCGGCGACTTCTGGGAGTACAACCAGACAACCGACTACGGCGATTCCTCCATCTACGGGCAATCCATCTGGGAAGCCGATAAGCCTGTGCTGCTTATGCAGTACTCGTATTCGGCAATCTGGGATGGCGAGTACAACTTCGACCCCTTCATGATTGTGGTCACGCCAGTGGAGCAATACATTCGCTCGACCGTCTTCCAAACCCCCGCCAGCAAGGCTTTTGCAACGAACTACTTCAACCTCATCGCCATTGGGGACACAAACGACCCCACGCAGCAGAAGCTGCGCAGCATCAAGGTAGATGGGCAGCCCGTATGGGTACGCAATCCAGAGTTCCTGGGACAGCGCATCCCAGGCACTAACCTCTACTGGGTTGTACTGCGGATGCAGCCAGGTCCGCACAAAATCATCGGAGAGACCCCCTTTGGTGGCTACATCTACGGCTTCAGCCAATACGATTCCTACGGCTGGCCGGCGGCAATGGCAATCAACAAAATCGACGAGCTCGACACGCTGCCACCGGAACTACACAAAAGGGTTGACTGCGGCGATTGGGAGATTCTGGCGACCGAAATCCGCAATGGCAAACCCGAGGACAACCCACGCCAGGTTGACCAGGGCATTGCCCAGATTGAGCTCTTGGAGGGGAGCTACAACTACCGTCTGCGCTTCGTCACCGCCGATGAGCTCAAGCCCTACCCCAAGGTAGAGCGCTTCGTCTTCCGGCTGGAGGTCATCGACAAGCGCTTTTCAGCATTTGCCCGATTCGCAGTGCTCGACCGCGCTGGAAATCTCACTATCGACAGCGCCTGGTACAATGCCGACAGCCTCATCACCCGTCCTGCCGATCCGGTAGACTTTGGCGCCGTGCGGCTGGGGCAATCGCGCACGCTCCCCATTCAGCTCTTCAACGCGAAGGACTCCGTAGCGGAGCTGCGAGAGATTCGGCTGCAGTTTGGCAACGTGTTTGAAATCCTCGAAGGCGCAATTCCACCGAATCCCACTACCGAGCTTGCGGGGAACTCCTCCTACAGCGTGCAGGTGCGGTATACGCCCATGCAGGAGCACTCCGGTGGGGAGTTCGATCGGGATACGCTCATCGTCCGCACTGCATGCACGGAATTCCGCTACGAGCTGCGAGGACGCGGCATCCAGCCGCACATCTGGGTGGAGGATTGGGATGCCGGCACAATTCCCGTCAACACCAGTACGTGCAAGGACGCGGGGCTGCTGATTACCAACCCCGGCACCGATACGCTCCACATCAGCGCAATCGAGGGCGTAACCGATCCCTTCCAGCTCAATCTCATCGAACCTCCGCTGCCGATCCGGATCCCGCCAGGGGCACGCGTCCTGCTGCGCTTGCCCTGCTATGCCCCAACAGCCGTGGGAGAGCACCAAATCGCCGTCACCTTCCGCTGCGATGCCCCGCCAGAGGACAAAAATGTGTCCATCTGGCGTGGGCGCGCAACCGTGCCGGGTCCGTACATCACCTCCTACGACTGGGGCGAGCGCCGAGTCGGTACACGCCAGGACGCACTGCTCTACATCCGGAATGCCGGAGCAGCTCCAGCGTTCCTGACCGAGGTCCGCTTGCGCGGGCTGGCACCGGCAGGGACCTTTGCCATCCTGAGCATCGAGCCGCAGCCCGGACCGGGCACCCCGGTTCGCATAGAGCCGCAGGAGCGCTCCGAGGTCAAGGTGCGGGTGCAGTACATCCCGCCGACGGAGGAGGTGCACCTGGATAGCGTCGAAGCCCTCTTCAGCGATGGCACGGTCGTGGTGGGCAGCGTGCGCGGTATCGGCATTCTGCCCAAGATTGAAGTCGCCATCGACACCTTCCCCTGCATCCTGGTTGGGCAGTATCAGGATGGCGTCCTGAGCATTCACAATCCCAGCACCAGCGCCGAGCTCTTCATCGAGCGGATTGATTGGGCAGCCGGAAGCGACCCGGACTTCCGCTGGGTTACCCCACCGGCGAGCAATTTCCGGCTGGGGCGTGGAGAGAGACTACAGCTCCCCTTCCGCTTTGCACCGCAGCAGACCGGTCCCCGCCAGGCAACGGTGGTCATCCGGAGCGATGCCGCGCCCGGACCCGACCCCAACCCGATCGTGGAAACACGCGTGCGCACCACCGGTAGCGGCTGCGTCAACGATATCCAGGTCACAAACCTGGACTTCGGTGCCGTCCTCACCTGCAATGAGCCGATTGGCGACTTCCAGGTCATCAACCCCAACGATGCCGAAATCACCGTCGAAGGGCTGGAGCTGAGCAGCGGAGATGTGGATGCCTTCGAGCTGCTCTCTCCCACACCGGCGGACTTCCCTGTGCGGATTCCCGCCGGAGAACGGCTCACCGTGCAGGTGCGCTTCTTGCCAAAGGAGCCGCGGCAGTACAGCGCCACGGTGGCAGTTCGTAACCGCATCCGCCCGGAGCTGACGGCGCAGCTTCGCGGCGAAGGCTACCGAGTGCCCACGGCGTACCGGGTGCTTCCGGAGCGTCTCTTCGGTGAACCTGGGCAGCGCTTCGATGTGAGCATCCAGGCAGAGAGTCCGCACTGGGCAAATGCTGAGGTGCGTATGCTCCAGGCACGGCTCACCTACAACGGCAGCCTGCTGCAGTACGTCGAGGGCTCTATCCGCCCCGGTAGCGCGCTGGATGCCACCTGGCAAGTAGATGCCCAAGAGGTGCCCGGTCCCAACGGCACAAGCCAGTTGCTCATCTCCGCCAGTGGGCAACCCCCCATCGGACGGGATGGCGAGCTCTTCCGCTTCCAACTCCAGAGCTTCTTGGGCGTGGTGCTGCGAAGCGAACTCCAGTTGGAGGTGGATATCGGGCAGCGCGCCGCATGCGTGGATGTTGCCACGACGCCGGCAACCGCCGAGGTAGGCGGCTGTTTCATCAACGGTCGGCTGATTCGGCTGAGCCCGGCGGGTTACTTCCTACAGGAGATTCGCCCCAATCCCGTCTTGGGCGAGCAGCTGGAGCTGGTCTACGGCATCGGGATGGACGGCTGGACACGGATCGAGCTCTTCACGGCGATGGGCGTTCGGGTGGCAACGCTTGTGGAGGGGATTCTGCCCGCTGGAACCTACCGCCAAGAAGTGAACTTGGCGGAACTGCCTGCGGGCACCTACATTGTGCGCATCATTTCGGGTCCGTTTTCGGCAACGCAGCGCTTTGTGCGGCTGCGATAGCGGTCATGGCGCTACCTCCTGGTGTGCCGGCTCCCGATACGGGACCGGCACATCGTTTTTTTCGAGCACGGGTGAGCTGCGCAGCGTAAGTTTGCGTGCACAATGGTATGTGAGCCGAGCAGGTGGTGCAGAAACACCCCATGCAGGAATTCGCTGCAGCCTATACGCCAACGCCGGTGGAGCGCCGATGGTATTCGGCATGGCTGGAAGCTGAGCTCTTCCGGGCGCGCCCTTTTTCCGGGCGTCCACCGTACAGTATCCTGATGCCTCCGCCGAACGTGACGGGGATGCTGCATTTCGGGCACGTGCTCAACATCACGCTGCAGGACATCTACATCCGCTGGCATCGGATGCTGGGCTACGAGGTGTGCTGGTTCCCCGGTATTGACCACGCCGGTATCGCCACGCAGGTCAAGGTCGAACAGCAGCTCGCTGCCGAGGGCTTGAGCCGGCAAGCGCTCGGACGCGAGGCTTTCCTGCAGCGTGTCTGGCAGTGGAAGGAACGCTACGGCGGCATTATCCTGGAGCAGATGCGCGCCTTGGGGATTTCCTGCGATTGGAGCCGCACACTCTTCACCATGGACGAGAGCGCCTCCAACGCCGTCCGCGAGGTCTTCATCCGCCTCTACGACGAAGGGCTCATCTACCGAGGCAAGCGCATCATCAACTGGTCGCCGGCACTGCAATCGGCGCTCTCCGACGAAGAGGTCGTCTATCGCCCCGTCACCGAACGGCTTTACGTGCTGCGCTACGAGCTGGAGGATGGCTCGGGATTCCTCCCCGTTGCAACGGTGCGTCCGGAGACGATCTTTGCCGATGTTGCGGTGGCAATCCATCCCGAAGACGAGCGCTATCGCCATTTGCTGGGACGCCGAGTCCGAGTTCCATTGACGGAGCGCTGGGTGCCGGTCATTGCCGACACAGCAGTTGACCCCGAATTTGGCACCGGCGTGCTCAAGGTCACTCCGGCACACGATGCCCAGGATTTCGAGATCGGGCAGCGCCACGGACTGCCCATCCTGGTGTGCCTGACCCCAGAGGGTCGGCTCAACGAGCTGGCAGGCGAATTTGCCGGTCTGGAGCGCTTCCAGGCACGGCGCGCAGTGGTCGAACGGCTGCGCGAGCTGGGCTTGCTCGAATCCGAGCAGGAGTACACCCACAACGTCGGCTTCTCCGAGCGCAGCGGCGAACCCGTCGAGCCCTACATCAGCGACCAGTGGTTTGTGCGCATGAAGCCGCTGGCAGAACCGGCGCTGGAGGCGGTCCTCGATAGGCGCATCCGCTTCCATCCGGAGCACTGGGTCAAGACCTATGAGCATTGGATGCGCAATGTGCGCGATTGGTGCATCTCGCGCCAGCTTTGGTGGGGACACCGCATCCCGGTCTATTACGCCCCCGACGGACGCTATACGGCAGCGCGCTCGGAAGCCGAAGCCCGGCAGCGGCTGGGACTGCCCGAGGATGTCCCGCTCGAACAGGACCCTGATGTGCTGGATACGTGGTTCTCCTCCTGGCTCTGGCCGCTGACGACGATGCGCTGGCTTGCCGACGGAGTCACCGAGGACACTCCGGAGCTGCGCTTCTTCCTGCCGACGAATCTGCTGGTGACGGCGCCGGAGATCATCTTCTTCTGGGTTGCCCGCATGATTATGGCGACGCTGAAGTTCCGCGGCACCATCCCTTTCCGCGATGTCTACTTTACCAGCGTCATCCGCGACGAGCGCGGACGCAAGCTCTCGAAATCGCTGGGGAACTCCCCCGATCCGCTCCCCATCATCGAGCGCTACGGCGCCGATGCCGTCCGCTTCACGATGATCTACCTCTCCCCGCTGGGGCAAGATGTACGGCTGCGCATCGAAGAGCGCACGCAGGATATCCCCTCGATGGAGATCGGGCGCAACTTCGCCAACAAACTCTGGAATGCCGGACGCCTCCTCTGGCTCAAATCCCGTCAGCACGGTTGTGCCGAACAGCCCCCAGCAGAGGAGGAGCTGGAGCTACCCGAACGCTGGATCCGTTCTCGCTTTGCCGCAACGGTCAAGGCAACCACAGACGCGCTGCAGAACTACCGCGTGACCGAGTATGCCAAGCTATTGTACGACTTCGTGTGGAGCGATTTCTGCGACTGGTATCTGGAGAGCTTCAAGCTCTCGCTGGCGCGCGCAGATACACAGCGGCAGCAGCAGTTGTGCTGCTTTGCCCTGCAGCTCTACGATGGCATCCTGCGGCTGCTGCACCCGGTGATGCCCTTCATTACCGAGGAGCTCTGGCACCTCCTGTGGGAGCGTCCGGAGAATGAATTCTTGACGACCGCAGCCGCCGCCGAGGCTCCACCTTCCTGGCGCATGCCAGAAGCAGAGGAACAGTTTGCGCTCGTGCAAGCAGTGGTGGAAGAGATTCGGCGCCTTCGCTCCCTGGTGGGGCTGCCTCCACAGCAACGCGCCCAGGTATGGCTGCGCTGCCCGGAACCAGCACTCCACCCGCTGCTGGAACAGCATCGCTGGCTCATTGATGCCCTGGGTGGGTGCGAAAGCCAGCTTGTGCGGGACCACCAACAGCCCGCTCGGGCACTGAGCGGCGTAGTGCGCGGCATTGAAGTGCTACTCCACGTTGCCCAGGAGCTCGATCTCAGCGCCGAACTCCAGCGCTTGGAGCAGGAGATTGCCCGCCTGGAGCGGCTACTCCAGGGCACGCGCGCCAAGCTCTCCAATGCGAACTTCCTGCGCAATGCCCCTGCCGAGGTCGTCGAACGGGAGCAGCAGAAAGAGCACAATTTCCAACAATCGCTCGATGCCCTACGCCAGCGACTCTCGACGCTGCGTCAGTTGACTGACCGAGAGCCCGACCATGCGTGAGGTCTTTATCGTCGAGCCCGTGCGCACCCCCATCGGCAAATACGGCGGGGCGCTAAGCCTGGTACGCCCGGATGACCTGGCAGCGCTGGTCATTGCCGAAGTGGTCAAGCGCACGAATATTCCGCCGGAGGCGGTGGATGAGGTCGTCCTGGGCTGTGCCAACCAAGCCGGAGAGGACAACCGCAATGTTGCCCGCATGGCGCTCCTGCTGGCAGGGCTACCGGAGACGGTACCCGGTGTCACGGTCAATCGGCTGTGCGCTTCCGGATTGGAAGCCGTCATCGCCGGGGTGCGGGCAATCCGCTGTGGAGAGGCTGAACTGGTCATCGCCGGTGGGGTGGAATCCATGTCCCGTGCCCCGTACGTGCTGGCAAAGAACGTCACCGGTCGCGCCCAGTACGGGAACCTCATCGCGTACGACACGGCACTGGGCTGGCGCTTCCCCAACCCACGGCTGGAGCAGCTCTTCCCACTGGAATCCATGGGCGAGACGGCGGAGAATCTCGCCGAACTCTACCGCATCTCGCGCCAGGAGCAGGATGAATTCGCCCTGCGTTCGCACCAGCGCGCCGTTGCAGCCCAGGATGCTTGCATCTTCGCCGAAGAGGTCGTGCCCGTACCCGTAGAGCTCGGCAAGGGGGAGACCCGCATCGTGGAGCACGACGAAGGTCCCCGCCGCGACACCTCCTTGGAGAAGCTCTCTGCGCTGCCTCCGGCGTTCCGTAAAGGGGGGACGGTCACAGCGGGCAACTCCTCCAGCCTCAATGACGGCGCCGCGGCGATGCTCCTGGCAAGCGAGGAGGCAGTCCGGCGCTACAACCTGCGCCCCCTGGCACGCTACGTTGCCTCTGCCGCTGCCGGCGTCAACCCGCGCATCATGGGCATCGGTCCCGTACCCGCTACGCGCAAAGCTCTTCAGCGCGCGGGGCTGCGGCTGGAGCAGATCGACCTTGTGGAGCTCAACGAAGCCTTTGCAGCGCAGGTGCTCGCGTGCCTGCGCGAACTCCCCATCGAGCCCGAACGGCTCAACATCTACGGCGGTGCAATCGCCCTGGGACACCCGCTGGGCATGAGCGGTGCCCGATTGGTCGGAACGCTTGCGCGCGCACTCCACCGCCACAATGCCCGCTATGGACTTGCCACGCTCTGCATCGGTGTCGGGCAAGGACTGGCAATGATTCTCGAACGCTGCTGACCGCCCCTGTGCCGGATTCGAATCCCCACCCTTGTACGCCTCCGCTGCGACCGGTGTGACGGAGTGTGACACCCTAGGCATTGCACACGACCTCCGGCAAAGCAGCTCCCCACGCCGCCCCCCGCTGAGTGTGACTCCAAACGCGCACGGCGTGTCCCTCTGGTCACACTCGACGGCGCCTGTAGCAGAACGGTGGCAAGGGCTTGCGCGTCTATTTTCGCGGCGTGTTGAACAATCATCCAAAACAAATGGCATATCGCCGATTTTGGAAGGGCGTTTACATCGCCGACAAGCGCGGGATCACCGGCTTCCGCAGCATGCGCGACAGCGACGGCTCTACCCTGCGCCTGGCAATCACTCAAAAGCCAGGTCCAAGGGGTGGGCGCACCGTTGTCATCGGGCGTTATCGCCCAAGTGGGCGCAAGGGCAGCCGCTAAAGCTGCGGTTCACTGCTGTGGAAGCGGAGCTGCGGTCGGGCGCGGCTGCAGGTCCGCCCACTCCAGCTCGGTTGCGGCAACGGTTGCCGGAAAGACTGCGCGGGCTTGCTCCACCAGCGCCTCCACCGTGCGGTAGCGAGCGCTGAAGTGCAGCAGCACGAGCGTCTCCACTCCCGCCTGTGCCGCAAGTTGGGCTGCCTCCTCTGCTGTGGAGTGCAGCGTCTCGAGCGCAAGCTCGGCATGCTCGCGTCCGAAGGTGGCTTCGTAGAGCAGCACCTGTGCTCCCCGTGCCAGCTCCACTGCTGCGGCGCAGGGGCGCGTATCCCCACAGTAGACCAAGCTCGGTGGGAGGCGGTGCACGATGCAGTCCTCCAGCCGTACCACCGTGCCACCGGGTAGCTTTAGCTGCCCTTCGCGCTTGAGCTGCCCCACCAGCGGTCCCGGAGCAATGCCGTAGGCGGCAAGGCGGGCGGGATCGAGCCGTAGGGCAAGCCGCTGCTCCACCCGATAGCCGAAGCAGGGCACGCTGTGTTGGAGCGGGGCACAGTCGAGCAACAACTCCGGGGTCTCCAGCACACGTCCGGCGAAGCCTTCGGGCAGCTCCCGAAACTCCAGTGGGAAGGCAAGCTCGGTGTAGATGCGCCGCAAGGTGTCCTCCACCAGCTCGCGCAGCCCCTGTGGACCGATGAGCAGGAGCGGGCGCCTGCGACGGTCCGAATGCATACTGGTCAGTAGCGGCACCAGCCCCAGCACATGGTCCCCATGGAGGTGCGTGATGGCAATGAGATCGAGCCGGTTGCGTGAAACCCCCAGCCGCAGTAGCTGCCGTTGCGTCCCTTCACCGCAATCCAGAAGCAGCAGGGCTCTCTCGACCCGCACCAGCACCGCCGCGGGGTGCCGGGAGAGTATTGGCGCTCCCCCGGCACCGCTGCCCAGAACGCAGTAGCGCATCATCGGGCGACGGCGGTCTTGCGCACTTCGCGGACGACGGTGACTTTGACCTGCCCGGGATACTGCATCTCCGCTTCGATGCGGGCAGCAAGTTCGCGGGCAAGCTCCTCGGCACGCCGGTCGTCGATCCGCTCCGGCTCTACGATGACGCGGATCTCGCGTCCGGCTTGCATTGCATAGGTCTTTGCTACCCCTTCGAAGCTCTTCGCCAGTGCCTCCAGTTGCTCCAGCCGACGCACGTAGCTCTCCAGCGTTTCGCGACGTGCACCGGGGCGGGCACCGCTGATGGCATCGGCTGCCTGCACCAGCGCCGCAATAGGACTCTCCATGGGGATGTCCTCGTGGTGCGCCCCGATGGCATTACACACGATGGGGTGCTCATTGTACTTCTTGGCAAGCTCATAGCCCAGCAGGGCATGCGGGGCATCGGAGTTTTGGTCAACACACTTGCCGATATCGTGCAGCAGTCCGGCTCGCTTTGCCAACCGTGCATCCAGTCGGAGCTCCGCTGCCATGATGCCAGCAAGGTGCGCCACCTCGATAGAGTGCGCCAGCAGATTCTGCCCGTAGCTGGAGCGGTACTTCATCTTGCCCACATAGCGCAGTAGCGCCGGGTGGAGATTGTGGATGCCCAACTCCGCAGCGGCTTCCTGTCCAATGAGGAGAAGCTGCTCCTCCAGCTCGCGTCGGGTTTTCTCCACCACTTCCTCAATGCGTGCCGGGTGGATCCGCCCATCGGCAATGAGCCGTTCCAGCGCAATGCGGGCAACCTCGCGGCGGAAGGGATCAAAGCCGGAGATGACCACTGCCTCCGGCGTATCGTCGATGATGAGGTCCACGCCCGTTACGGCTTCAAAGGCACGGATGTTGCGCCCTTCGCGCCCGATAATGCGCCCCTTCATCTCTTCGGAGGGGAGCTGCACGACCGAGACGGTGGTCTCCACCGAATGGTCAGCAGCGGTGCGTTGAATCGCCTGCACGATGATGTTGCGTGCCTCGCGCTCGGCAGTCAGGCGGGCTTCCTCGCGAATCTGGCGGATGAGCTGGGCAGCTTCGTTGCGGGCTTGGTCGAGCAACTGCTCCATGAGGAGCTGCTTTGCCTGGTCGCGCCCGATACCGGAGATTGTCTCCAGGCGGCGAATCTGCTCCTGCACCAGCTCCTGGGCTTGAGCAAGCCGCTGTTCGAGCTCCTGCTGTCGCTGGGCAAGCTGCTGCTCCAGCTCGTAGAACTGCTTCTCCTTGCGCGCCACCAGTTCCAGCTTCTGCTGCAGTGCCTCTTCGCGCGATTTGAGCTCGCGTTCGAGCACCTGCAGCCGGTTGCGCTTGGTTGCCAGTTCTTGTTCGACCTGCTGGCGCTGCCGCTGCCATTCCTCCTTGAGCTCGAGCAGCTTCTCCTTCTTGAGCGCCTTCGCCTCGCGTTCGGCGTCTTCGAGCACGCGGCGAGCCTGGCGTTCGGCTTCGGAGACCTTCTCGGCAGCCAAGCGTCTTCCGGCGAAATAGGCGATGGCAAACCCCGCCAGCAGCCCCACGAGGCTGAGTCCAACGATGATGAGCACGCTCATTCTCCATCTCCTCTGGGTGCAACATGCCTTCGGTGGAGCTGGAGCGGAAAACAAAGCAGCGCCGTTCCCGCCGAGCAGGCGTCAGGGGAGCGGAACTGGATCGCGTCACGGTGGGTGATAGCCTGCCTACTTCTTGCTTCCTTCTGCGGCGCCCTCGGGCGGGAAGGCCTGCAATCCATAGGCAGAGCCTATCTCCCTTTTGGCTTGTGTGTTTGCAGTTCGCTCGCCGCTGACCACCGACAACGAGCCGGGATACGGCGCTGCTGTGAGCGTCGTCCGTTGTCAAAGATTCTCCGGACGCTCTACACCCACTCCGAGGGCAGAGAGCTGCTCCTCTACGTAGGCGACCATCCTGTCGAGCGATTCTCGCACATAGTGGAGATCGACTTCGGCTTGCCGCCGCAGCCGATGGTATTGCTCAGCCAGGTTCAGCGCAACCAGAATCGCCATCGTCGCCGTTGATTGTTCAGGCACTTGCCCTTGCAAGAGCTTCCACTGCTGCTCCACCTCCTGGGCGGAGCGGAGCACCTGCTCTTCGTCTTCTCCTCGGAGCACATACTCACGTCCGGCGATGGTCACTCGGATCGGACGCTCCATTCCGCTCCCACTCTCGCTGTCGCTTGGTGCAAAATTACGCCTTTTGACTGTGGGCGGTATTGCCGAGGAGCTGCTCGACCCGCTGGAGCAGCTGCTCGAGCCGCTGCCGGAAGCGCCGCTGCTCCTCCGGGGCAAAGAGCACGACTGGCTGCGGTGAACGCGCGGCAAGCTGCTGCACGAGGTTCTCCAATTGCCCCACCAGCTCATACAAGGAGGGCAGCTCGGAGAAGTTCTCCAGCAGGCGAAGGAGCTGGCGTTGGAGCATCTGTACCTCCTGCTCCAGTTGCTGGATGCGCTCGCGTGCCTGCGCAAGCTGCTGCTCTAACTGCTCGGCTTGCTCCCGAGCGATGCCCTGCCGAAGCTGCTCCCGTAGTTGGGCGTTCTCCTGCTGTAGCCGGAGAATCTGCTCGGAGTACTGCTGCAAGCTCTCCCCTTGGGCATGCACAATCTGGCGTAGCTCCTCGAGCTCCTGCCCCTGAGGGCTTACCAGGGCAAGCTGCTCTCGGCACCGCTCCAGCTCCTTTTGATGATGGTACAGCTCCGCATTGCGGCGTGCCAGCTCCTGCTGCGCCAGTTCGTATTCGGTCCGAAGCCGATGCAACTGCTCCAGCTCCTGCTGTGCCGCCTGCAGCGCTGCCTGCGCGGAGGCGAGCTGCTCCTCCAGTTGTGTGCTGTGCGCGGTCTGCTGTTCCAGCGTGTGGTGGAGCTGCTCGCACTCTCGCTGGAGCGAATCCCGCTGCGATTGCAGTCGGGCAAGCTCCTCGCGCAATTGCCCGTGCTCGGACTCCAGCTGCCGCCAGCGGCGCTGCAACTCGTGTGCATGCTCTGCCAGCCGACGCAGCCGTTGCCCAAGCCGCAGGAACGCTGCCTGCAGCTCCGCCCTGGGTTGAAGCTCGCGCGGACTCTCCTGTTCCATCCTTACCGGCGCAGACGTGCCCCGGTGTGTTGTTCGACTTCGGCAATGATGCGCTGCAGAATCGGCTCCAGCTCCTCCTCGCGCAATGTCCGCTGCCGCGACCGAAAGCGCAGGCTAAAAGCAACGCTGCGTTTGCCCTCGCCCAGCGCCGGCGATGTAAACACATCGAAGAGCACCACCTCTTCGAGCCATTCGCCGCCGTTCTGCTCGATGAGCTGCTGGAGCTGCACCACCGGCACACTTGCATCCACCACGAAGGCAAGGTCACGCCGAATCGCCGGAAACTCCGGCACTGGCTCATACCTACCGGCTGGCTGCCGGCATGCCTGCAGTGCAGGCAGGCTGAGCTCGGCAACAAAGGCGGGCTGTTCGATCTCCAAGCGGCGCAGCCAACTGGGGCGCAGCTCCCCCAGCCATCCCAGACGGCGCTCTCCTGCGTACAGCTCCACCGCTGCCGGGGTCACTACAGCAGGGCGCGAACGCATCGGCTCCCAGCGAACTCCGGCAACGCGCAGCGCCTCCAGGAGCTGCTCCACAATCCCGCGCAGGTCGTAGAGATCCACCTCCCGCTGCGGCAGCCCCCACTGCAGTGGTACAGCCGCCCCGCTGAGCAGAATCCCAATCCGCTGCTCCTCCTCGTACGGTAGCGAATCCGCAGGCGCGGCACGGCGGGCAAACACCTTACCGATTTCAAAGATGCGCACCGTGCGCTCCCCCACACGCACATTGTGCCCCAGAACCCTCGCCAGCGCAGGCACCAGCGACGGGCGCAGCACCGAGTACTCCTGCGAGAGTGGATTGACCAGCTCCACCGGATGCTCCGTCCAGATGCGCGCCGATTCCGGATCGCTCAGCACAACGGTGAAGACCTGCTGCAACCCCCAATGGCTCAGCAACTGAACAATCTCCGATGCCAGTGGCGAGGGCGCCAGCTCCGACGGCAACGGCTCAAATTCCAGGGGTAGCAGTGCTGAAGACGCCGCCGGAATACGCTCGTAGCCATAGAGCCGGGCAATCTCCTCGACCAAGTCGATTTCCTCACGCAAGTCGTTCCGATAGGGCGGCGGGATGACGTTGCAGCCCTCCTCTGTGCGGGAGACCACCGTGCACGAGAGGCGCTGCAATGTCTGCTCGATCTGTTCGCGCGGGAGCGTAATGCCCAGAATCCTTCCCACGCGCTCATAGCGCAGCCATACACTCTTGGAGTTGCCCCGCCGAAGGTCGGCAACGGCGGGACGGGAAACCGTACCATTACTCAACTTTGCCAGGAGCGTCGCCGCACGCTCCAGCGCTCGGAGCACGCCGGTGGGATCGACCCCACGCTGGAAGCGATAGGCTGCCTCTGTCTCCAACCCATGGCGGCGAGCCGTTCGCCGAATATGGACCGCAGAAAAGAGCGCCGATTCAATCAGCACGCGGCGCGTGTGCGCGGCGACAGCACTATCGGCGCCTCCGAGCACCCCGGCAAGCGCCAAGGGCTTCTCCATATCGGCAATGAGCAGATCCTGCGGATGCAGCTCCCGCTCCTGTCCATCCAGCCCACGGAAGCGCTCTCCCGAACGCGCCCACCGCACGTGGATTTGCCGTCCGGCGATGGTATCGGCATCGAAGGCGTGCAGCGGCTGCCCCTGCTCCAGCATCACATAGTTCATCACATCCACCGCCAGCGAATGCGGCTGCAGTCCCAGCCGCAGCAGCCGGAGCTGCATCCACAGCGGGGAAGCCGTCGCTACCGCTCCCTCAACCTCGCAGCAGGTGTAGTAAGGGCAGCCCTCGGGTGCCTCCAGGACAATCTGCGCTGGTAGTGCCTCAGCCTGCTCTACCGGCTCCGGCTGCGGTAGCTTGACCAACACCCCTCCGTATGCAGCCAACTCCCGGGCAATGCCCAAGTGGCTCAGGCAATCCCCACGGTTAGGGGTAATTGCCACGTCGTAGAGCACATCCTCCAGCTCCGGTAGGTATGCCGCCAACGGTGCCCCGATAGGCGCATCCTCAGGCAGCACCCATATCGCTTCGGCGGCACCAACCCCGAGTTCGCGCTGACTGCAGAGCATTCCCTCGGAGCGCACTCCGGCAATGAGCCTTGGCTCGATGCGCTGCTGCAGCCCTGGGATATACGCCCCGGGGCGCGCAACCACAACGCGTTGCCCTTCAGCGAGGGCAGACGTACCTGCAACGACGGTCAACTCCTCGTCACCGATGCTGATTCGGCACACGCGCAACCGCTCGCTCTGGGGATGTACCTCCACCGAGCGGACATACCCGATGAGGATGCCGGCATAGGCTCCACGGAAATCCTCGATGGCTTCCACTTCCAGCCCCAGCCGGTTGAGCACTTCGGCAATCTCTTCCGCAGTCCAAGGGAGTTCGGCAAACTCTTGCAACCAACGGTAGGAGACCCTCATCGCAGACGCCGTGCTACTCCGTCTGGCAGCGAATTTAGGGATTTTCCTATCGCTGCCATTCGCTTCCTGTGCTGTCCTTGCTGCATAGCTGTAGTGGCGTAAATTTGCATTCCTAACACATGCCACCGTAGCTCAGTGGTAGAGCGGCTGATTTGTAATCAGCGGGTCGGGGGTTCGAATCCCTCCGGTGGCTCCACTATCCCCAGCAACGGGATGCCCATCGGGCTGCAATGGCACAATATCAAAGCGGCTGCTTCGTAATTTTGCGCTGAGAAATACGCTACGCAGTACTGCTGCGACAGCGAAGCCAAATGGTTCTCAATCAAGCATGAGGGGAGTACGCGATGCCACGGAAAGCAGCAAAATCACAGAACCGCAAATCTGAGCGTGGGAGACCTCCGCTGTTCCAAAACAGGCACCTGCTGAGCGTGACGCTGGAGGAAAGCGACTACCGGAACCTCCTGGAGCTTGCCCGCGGAGTAGGGATGGGAGCTTCCACATACGTGCGCATGCTCATCAAGAAGGCGATTCAGGAGCTCCCGCAACAACCCAGCCAGTGAGTCGGCTATCCCTTCGATGTACGAGCTCCGCTTGCGTGCGGGGCACGACAGTCGTGTCCGCAGCGGGCATCTGTGGGTCTTCAGTAACGAGGTCTCCGAACTGCCTCGGACTATCCCCCCAGGGGCGCTTGTGCGCGTGTATACGGCGCGGGGTGAGAGTGTTGGTACCGGAATCTACAACCCCCACAGCCTCATCTGTGTTCGCCTGCTCGGAGGAGAAGTCGAAGAACTCAACCTCGAATTCTTCTGTGAGCGGTTGCGCCGTGCACTGGAGCTGCGCCAGCGGCTCTGCCCCGGGGAGGCGATGTACCGCCTGGTGCATGGGGAAGCCGACTTGCTGCCCGGACTGGTTGTGGACCGATACGGAGAATACCTGGCGCTGCAGACCTTCTCCATCGGCATGGAGCAACGCCTGGAGCTCATCGTAGAGGCGCTGCGCACGGTGCTGCCCGAAACAAAGGGGATTGTGGAGAAGAACCTCTCCCGGCTGCGCGAACTAGAGGGCTTGCCGCAGCGCCAGCGAGTGCTCTTCGGCACTATCCCCCAATGGCTTCCGCTGGAGGAGTTCGGTATCCGGCTGGAGCTGTCGCTGCTGGAGGGGCAGAAGACCGGGGCATATCTGGACCAGCGCTACCATCACGTCATTGCCGGACGCTGGGCGCGGGAATTACGCGTGTTGGATTGCTTCACCCATCAGGGCGGCTTTGCTCTGCACGCGGCAGCAAATGGGGCGCGCGAAGTGCTCGGCGTGGATAGCTCCGCCTTCGCTATCGAATGTGCCCGGCGCAATGCGCAGCTCAATGGGCTGTCGCAGCTTCAGTTTGTCGAAGCCGAGGTCTTCGAGTTCCTACGCCAGCAGCGGCAGGAAGGCGCACGCTGGGACATGATCATCTTGGACCCGCCGGCATTTGCTAAAAGCCGCCGCCATGTCCCCGCTGCAAAGCGCGGCTACGCCGAGCTGAATCGCCTAGCGATGGAATTGCTCCCCGAAGGCGGCTTCCTGGTCACCAGTAGCTGCTCCCACCATGTCTTCGAAGCCGTCTTCCTGGAGGTACTCCACGGAGAAGCAGCTGCCCTGGGGCGCCAACTGCGGCTCCTGTACCGAGGCACCCAGCCCCCGGACCACCCCATCCTACTGAGCATGCCGGAGACGCAGTACCTGAAGTTCTTCATCTTCCAGGTGCTGTAGCCGCTGCCGCAATTGGCACGCCAATTCGCTATACATTTTGCCTCGAAGGGTGCCATGCGTGTGCGGACCTACATCGCCGAGAGCATCCAGGAAGCGCTCCGCTCCATGCGGCGCGAGCTGGGCGAGGACGCCATCATCCTCTCCACACGCACCGTCCGCACGGCAGAGAAGCCGGGTCACGAACTCATCGAGATCATCGCCACCGCTGCCCCTGCGCATCCAACCTCTCCTGCCGTGGGCGAGGAGCCGCCTATGGCATCACAGCTCCAGCAGGAGCTGGCAGCGCTCCGCAGCGCCGTACAGGAGCTCTCCCTCCAACTGCGCTTCGGGCAGGTTCGCTCGCTTCCCCAATGGCACCTCCTATGGGAGCTTGCCGAACGGGAGGGCTTCTCCGAGGGCTTCCTCCTGCGCCATAGCATAGGGCTGGATCCTTCCCTCCCATTGCTGGAACTGCAGCAGCAACTCCGCCATTCCCTCCTGCAACACCTCCGCTACGTTCCGCTACCGGAACCCAGCCACCACCCGCTCCGCATCGTGCTCACGGGGCTACCCGGCGCGGGCGTTACTACGAGCCTACTGAAACTGGCGCTGTTCTATACTCTCGAGCGCGGCTGTTCCGTGCAGATCGTCTCCGCTGCAACCGATACGCTCGGCGCACTCGAACAGCTGCAACTCTTTAGCTCGGTCACCAATATCCCCGTTGCCGAAGTGCACACGGCACGGGAGCTGCGGCGTCTGCTCGGCAGTATCCCACCGATACCGCAAGTGGTTTTGATCGAGCTCCCCACGGGGAATCCTCTGCACGGGCAGCTCCAGCAGCTATGGCAGAGCTACAGGAGCGCAGCTCAGCCGGATGCGACCTACGCGGTGATGAGCGCAACGGAATCCTCCGCCAATGCTTCCGCATTCGTGCACGCGTGGCAGGAGCTGGGCAGCGATGCCCTGGTGCTCACCAAAGTGGACCTCGCCGCCGGAATCGGCGCTGTGGTAGAGGTCTTGAGCACCGCCGCTCTCCCCATCGTTGCGGTGGGAATTGGACCGCGCATTCCAGAGGATTTCGCGGTGGCAAGCCCAGGAGCACTGGAGCAGTTTATTCTTCGAGGTCGGCAGCGATGAAATCTCCCCCGAGCATCGCCTTCGGTAGCGGTCGCGCTGGTGTAGGCAAAAGCACGCTTGTGGCGAATCTCGCCGTTGCCCTTCAGCGCCAAGGGTACCGCTGTCTGCTCTGGGATGCCAACATCTCGGCACCAACGCTGCACACGCTTTTCGGCGTGGACCCACTGCTGCGCGCCGCCGATGCCTACTTCGGTCGCGTACAGCCGGAAGAGGTTCCACTGGAGCTGCGCCCGGGGCTGTGGCTGCTTGCCGAGCGCGCGACTTCCTTGCCGGAAGCAGAGCAGCTCTTGACGCGGCATTTCCAGCAGCTGTTGCAGCGGATTGCTCAACGCCTGTGCCCAGACGTTGTTTTACTGGACCTCCCAGCCGGCTGGTCTGAGCTGGTCTACCTGGGCTGCTCTACGGCAGCGATGAACTGCCTGGTGCTGGGAGACGATATCGGCTCAGTCCTGGACGCCTACGGCTTTCTCAAGGCGCTCTCAGCACAGCCGGAAGCTCTCCCGACGCAGCTCATCCTCACCAACGTCGTGGACTCCTCCGACGCAGCCGAAATCGCGCACAAGCTCAACACTGTTGCCGCGCGCTTCCTCGGACGGCGCTTTCCGTTACTTGGAGAGGTGCCGTACGACCCGACACACCGGGTAGCTCTCCTGCAGCAGCGTCCGCTAGTGGAGCATCTGCCCACGGCACCGGCGGCACAGGCATACCAGCAGCTTGCAATGGCGTTGCTCCAAGCTCTGCAGCGCGCCCATGCCCCGAGGGCATCCCAAACAGCGTAGCAGCACCATCGGTTTCGTCCTCAATGTCGGCGTGCTTGCCGGTTGCATTGCTCTGATTATCTTTGCTGTGCAGCCGGAGCTTGCGCTGGAGGCAGCACTGGTGCGCGCGTTTCTTGTCTTCGTGGTCAGTGTGCTGGTGACAACCTTCGTCATTGGAGTCTTGCAGATGCTTCGCCGTGCCCGCCAGAGCTCTGACACAGAGGACCGAGTTGGTGAACCGCTCTAAGGACAGCCATGCGGGGTCAGCAACTCTCACCCGAAGCGCTGCAAGAGACGTGGGAGCAGTACTGGCGCGAGCGCTCCGACGAGGCGCGCCGCCGCTTGCTCCTACACTACCTCTGGCTTGTCCGTTACGCTGCGCAGAGCCTGGACCTGCCCGACCATAGCGTGCTGAGCCAGGAGGATCTGCTCCACACGGGCGTACTGGGGCTCAACGAGGCAATTGAGCGGTTCGACCCGACTCGGGGCACAAAGTTCGAAACCTATGCCCTTCCCCGAATTCGCGGGGCTATGCTCGATGAGCTGCGCAAATTGGACTGGATGACCCGCTCCGCACGGCAGAAGCTGCATACCTACCACCGCGCTGCCGAGTTGTTGCGCCAGCAAAAGGGTGATGAGGTCTCCAGCGAAGAGGTGCGCCACTTCCTGGGGCTCTCCGAGCAGGAGTACCGCTCCTACCTGCAGGTACTCTCCGAAGCATACGCGGCGCTCCCGAGCGAACCGTTCGGTGAGGAGGAGGAAGAGGCACACCCCGACCCGCTGGAAACCCTGCCCGATCCCCACGCGCTCGATCCCAGCGAGGAGCTACATCGGCGCCAGCTCCTGGAGTTTATCCAAGACTACCTGGCAAAGCTGCCCGAACGGAAGCGCCTGGTGATGGTGCTCTACTACTACGAAGGGCTTACCTTCCGCGAGATCGGGCAACTGCTCAACGTCACCGAAAGCCGCGTCTGCCAAATCCACGCCCAAGTGCTGGAAGAGATTCGCGCCCAACTGCGCATTCACCACCATGCTTGAGCCCTCGCTGGAGCAACGCCTTCGCCGAGTGGAATCCCTCCCCACCATTCCCCCGATTCTCCTGCAGGCACTGCACCTACTGGAGAACCCGGAGGTCAGCGCCAGCGCCGTTGCTGAGCTCATCGAGCGCGACCAAGCACTGACAGCACGGCTACTGCGCATCGCCAATTCGCCCTTCTACGGCTTCCCCCGCAAGGTAACCACGATTCGCCTGGCAATTGCCCTGTTGGGGAACGATACCCTCCGCGAGCTCCTCATGGGCACTGTCGCCTACGACTTCGTTCGCTTAGGACCCAACCATGAGCAGCTGCGCGAGGAGCTGTGGAAGTACTCGCTCTACTGCGCTGTTGCATGCCGTTGGCTGGCACGCCGACTGGGGTACCGTCCCGTCGGGGAAGCTTTCGTTGCCGGACTGCTGCACGATATAGGGATTCTGCTGGCAGCAGCGTATCTGCCGGAGGAGTTCGCCGCCGTCTTCCGCTACCAAGCCCGCCACCGCACAGCCTACTGCGAAGCCGAGCTCGCCGTGCTGAGCACAACCCATGCTGAGTTGGGCTTCTGGCTTGCCGAACGCTGGGGATTGCCGGAACTGCTTGCCATCGTCATGCGCGATCACCACATGCCCGACCCTCCCCTATATCCCAGTTCCCTCCCCCCGAACTCCCCGTTGGCGCAGTTGAACCAGCCATTGACTGCACTTGCTGCCTGTGCTGAATATTTGGCGCATCATGCAGGACTACGTGCCTGGAGCGGCGAAGAGCAGCTCCGTTCACCGCTGTACTTCCCCACTGCTCTGCAGCAGCACCTTGTGGCACACGGCGTGCTATATGAATCGGGGGAACCCGAGCCCGCCATCCTGGAGGAGCTCCATGCGGAATACCTCCAGTTGGCGAACATCCCGTGGTAGCACTGCCGCAATTCTATGCACAACAGCAAAGGCAGCAGCAATGGTGCAATACGCCCTGTGTTCTCTCCTGATGGCAGTAGCCCTTGCAGAGGCTGCGCCGACGTTAGAGCGCTACGAGCGCGATAGCCTGGGACGCCTCCTCCTCTACTGCTCACAGCCTCCGACGGGGTGGAGCTCAGAGCTCTCTGCAGACAAACGGCGTGTGATCCTACACCTCCCCGCCACACAGCTTTCGCCACAGGTAGCCCAGCGCTCATGGCAATCGGGTCTGCTCCGCGAGGTCTACCCCCGCCAGCATGGGGACAGTGTGTGGGTGTACGTCCTCTTTGCCCAGCCTGTCGGATACAGCCTCGTGTGGCTACCTTACTCAAGCGCATTCCTGCTGACTCCGGTGCAATGGGACCGGCTCACACCGGCGGAAGACCTCTACCACAGCGCGCTCCTGGCACTGGAGGTCGGAGCGGAAGTCCTTGCCGATAGCCTTCTCTCCGAAGCCGCACACAGCGGTCATCCCGATGCAGCCACTTTGGCGGGCATCCGCGCATTGCAACGGGGCATGCCGCTGAGAGCACTGCAATGGTTGCGTGCCGGCTCCATGCGTGGGAGCCGGCTACCGGACCTCTACGCTGCGACCGCTCTGCTTGCTCTCTCCGCTGGGCAGAGTGTGCTCGCCCAATGGGCAGCCCGCCACTTCACAGCCCTGTCGGGTCGCCCTCTTCCACCTGTGCCGAGCTTCCCTCCGGATAGCCTTGCAGCCGTGCTGGAACAGACGCTTGCCGCCCCGCTTCTGGATACTACAGCAACCCCACCGCTGGCGCCGCCACCGCTGGACACCATCCCAAGCGCACAAGCGGACTCGGCGTCCCCAGCGGTGAAGAATGCACAAAGCCCCTCTGGCACCCTCCCGCAATGGCTCCTGGTGTGGGCACCAGTTGCTTTCGGGCTGGGTACAGTTGGGCTGATTGCGCTGCTTCTGCGCAAGCTCTGGCGGAGGAGCCGAGATTCGAGCTCACATACACCTTCGCCGCCGCCTGCAGCCGAGTTCGCCGCACATGTTCAGGCAGCCCTGCGCCGCTATCGGGAAGCCGAAGAGGGAAGGCTGTCCTCGGAGCCAGCTCCTGTGGCAACGGTGCCGGAAGCGGCTCCGTCCATTCCAGAACCCACCCCATCCCTTGCCGACCCTGCAGCCGCCCTCGAAGAGACAAGGCAAACCGCGCAGCTCAGCACTGAGCTGCGCCAGCTATGGAGGCACCGCATAGGGCAGCGGCAGCACCACGTGCGCTCGGTCCTGCAGCAGCTTGCCTGCGAACACCTCCCGGCATCGGAGCAGGAGCGTGCACAACTGGCGCGGCGCCTCTCCATTGCTCCGCAAGCGCTGGAGCTCCATCTCCGGTTGCGTGAACGCTCCGACGCCAAATCCGCCCGGTGCATCCAAGGTCCTCCATCGTTCGTCTCCAACCCCGACGGAGCACCACATCCGGAAGGGGCAGCATGAAGCAATGGGGACATGCCTGGATTGTGCTCTTGGCAACGCTTGGACCGCTGTGGGCACGGGAGCAGCCTGCGCCTCGGTGGCAGGAGCCGGCAGCGCTTGTGCTCCAAGCCGAGCGTCGCACGGTTGCGGATTCGCTCCCGCGCAAGCATCGTATCCAAGGGATCCGGGAAGCCAACGGGGAGCACTTCCTCATCGTTGAGCTTGCCTCCGAGCAGCGCCAACTGGAGATCGCCGTATACAACCTGCTGGGCAAACGCGTGGTGACGGTCTACCAGGGAAAGGCTTCCCCCGGGGTGCACGAGTATCCGATTCCGAGCGCTGGGCTTCCCAATGGCGTCTACATCTGCATTGTGCAGGGGGATGGATTCCGGCTGGCACAGAAGTTCGTGGTGGCTCACTGAAGCAGTCCTGCTCCTGGGATGGCTGACAGCAGTCCAGGCGCAGCCGCTCATGCCGGCAATGGCAGGGGCATCACTGCAACGTCCGGTTGGAGCTCGTCCTATTGGGCTGGGCGGCACATACGTTGCCATCGCGAATGAGCCCAGCGGCATCTTTGCCAATCCTGCGCCGATAGCCTGGTTGCCTCCACAGGTGCACCTGAGCGCAACGGTGAGCGCACTGGGGCTGGGGCGCACCTCTGCTGCCCTGGCGTATGCTCAGGCACTCAGCCCCGGCATCGGCATCGGCATCGGAGTGCTTCGCTTCGGCGCTGGGGAGCTCCGGCTTCGTACCGCTGAGGGAAGCTCCTCCGGAACGGCAACGGCACAGGATATTGCGCTCGCCTTCTGCGGCGCCATCGGCTGGGAGTTCCTCTCCACGGGGCTTGCCGCAAAATACCTCTGGAGCGGGCTCTCGGGGACGGATATCAGCGCCAGTGGCTTTGCTTTCGACCTGGGAGCCAGCGCCCGTGTGGCGGAGCTGCTCTCCCTGGGCGTTGCGGTGCGCAACCTGGGAGGGCGGCTGCACTGGGCATCGGGCTGGGAAAACCTCCCCTACACCGTGCACGTGGGGATTGCAACGGAGTTCAACTTTGGCATTCCTGAGCGCGCCGAGCGCTCTCCGCTCACCGGCGAGCCATCCCCACAGCAGCCGATCTCGGCGGAGTACGTGCTGTTGGGTGTTGAACTGCAGCATGTCCAGGGGGCTGCTCGCCCGATGCTGCTGCTGGGCATCGAAGCAGTCCCGATTGCTGGACTTGCCGTGCGTGCCGGCACCAGCCTCTTTGCCGATTCCGAAGGGCGTGCCCGCTGGCTGCCCGGGCATCGTAGCGCAGCGGGCATCTCCGTACAGCTCCCCCCGCTGGAGGCAGTGCCACTGCGCCTCCAGCTCGACTACAGCCTCAGCACCGAGTACACCAGCCCTTCCCGAATTGCCCACACAGCGAGTCTGACTGCCTCCATCGCTCGATGAAACAGTACGGCTTTGCCACGCGAGCCATTCACGTCGCTCAGGAAGCCGACCCGCTCACCGGAGCGGTTGTGCCGCCGCTGTACATGACCTCCACCTATGCGCAGGAGGCTCCTGGTGTGCACAAGGGCTACGAGTACTCGCGCACCGACAACCCCACCCGGCGCGCCTGGGAGCGCAACATCGCAGCCTTGGAGGAGGGCACCGATGCAATTGCCTTCTCCAGCGGGATGGCGGCAATCGACAGCGTAGTGCGCCTGCTCCAACCGGGGGAGCACATCGTCGCGTGCGCCGACCTCTATGGCGGAACAGTACGCCTGTTCGAGCGCGTCTGGAGAGCCTACGGCATCGGCGTCAGTTACGCCGAGGAGAACACGCCCGATGCCATCGCTGCGGAATTCACTCCACAGACGCGAATGCTGTACCTGGAGAGCCCTACCAACCCGCTGCTCCAGATCGCCGATATCGGGCAGCTCTCCGCTCTTGCCCACGCCCACAATGCATGGGTGGTGGTGGACAACACCTTCGCTACCCCGTATGCCCAGACCCCGCTGACGCTGGGGGCAGATCTCGTGGTGCATTCCACGACGAAGTACCTTGCAGGGCACTCCGACCTCATTGGGGGTGTTGTTGTTGTGCGCCATGCCGAGCTTGCCGAACGGCTGCGCTTTCTTCAAAACGCCGTCGGTGCCATCCCCAGCCCCTTCGACTGCTGGCTATGCCTGCGCTCGGTGAAGACGTTGGCGCTGCGGATGCAGCAGCACGAGCGCAATGCGCTGGCAGTAGCCCAGCTCTTGGTACAGCACCCCCGGGTTGTTCGGGTGCACTATCCCGGGCTTGCTACCCATCCGCAGCACGAGCTGGCGCGACGGCAGATGCGCAACTTCGGTGGAGTCCTTTCGGTAGAGTTCCCCAGCCAGCAGCATGCACGCGCCTTCCTGCAAGCTCTGCAGCTTTTCACACTGGCGGAATCTCTCGGCGGTGTGGAGTCCCTGGCGTGCCATCCGGCAACGATGACCCACGCCAGCGTCCCACGGGAGCGGCGTCTGCGGCTGGGTATCACCGATGGGTTGGTCCGGCTCTCGTGCGGGATTGAGGAGACGGAGGACCTCCTTGCTGATATCGAGCAGGCTCTGGCAGCCGTAGAGCGCCTCTAACGCTTGCGCTTCTTTGGAGTCCGGCGCGGATTGGACTGCTGCGGTTTGAGCCGGCGTGCCAGGCTCGGCGGAAGGCGTTCGGCTTGCTCTTCGGCGAGAGCTTGCGCTTCGCGCAGGCGCCGCATGAGCCAGCCCTCCTTGCGCGGTTGCCGCTTGAGATCCTCTAGGGTGAGCTTCTGCTTGCGCCAGTGCGTCAGGTAGAGCTGGTGCACAATCCCCAGCAGGTTGAAGGTGAAGTAGTACAGGTTCAGCCCTGCGGGAAAGGCGGAGAAGAGCAGCGTCAGGAGCACCGGAAAGACGTAGGTCATCCAGCGCTGGCGGGGATCCGTCATCGTGAGGCGCTGCTGCAGGAAGAGTGCTGCGCCCATCAGGAGCGCCAGCCCGGAGATGTAGTTGACCCCCAGGAGCGGGATTCGGAACGGAAGCGTCACCAAGCGGTCCGGCACCGAAAGGTCCGTAATCCACAGCACAAAGGGGGTCTGGCGCAGCTCGATGGAGTAGTTCAGCACTGCCCAGAGGGCATACAGGATGGGGATCTGCAGCAGCATCGGCAGGCAACCGCTCATGGGGTTGATGCCGTACTCCTGGTAGAGCCGGAACAGCTCCCGCTGCTGTGCTTGGAGGTCGTCCTTGTAGCGTTCGCGAATCTTCTGGAGCTCCGGTGCCAGGAGCTGCATCCGCTGCGCCGAGCGCAGTTGCGGCAGTATCAGCGGGTGCAGTAGCAGCTTCATCAGCAGCGCAAAGACAATAATGGCGATGCCGTAGTTGGGGATGAGCCAGTGGATCGCCTTGAATACCGGCAGCATGAAGTACTCGCCGATGGGGCGCACCAGCCAGCGGAGCCCGAACTCCACCATCGCCTCCAGCCCGTACTGGCGCACCACATCGTAGGCAAGTGGTCCGACGTAGAGCTGCACCACATGCTCCTGCCTGCCCCCGCGATAGGGCAGCCGAAGTGCCAGTTCGTAGCGCTCTACCACGCCGTGATTCGGCGCTGGGAAGCGCTGCCCACGCGCGTAGACCGTCAGCTCGCTTGGGCGCGGCACAGGAATGAGCGCTGCGGCAAAGTACTTTGTCTTCAGCCCCGCAAAGTCAATCTGCCCCGTTGCCTGTGTTTCCACGGTTCGCCCGATCTCGTGGGCATCGAGCTCTTCGAGTTCTCCGGCAAGGGAGATGAGCGCCCGCGCACTGTTGGACTCATCCACGCTGTTGTACTCCTGGTACTTGAGCCCACCGCTCCAGACCAGCTCCAGCCGGCGCTGGGCAATGAGATTCTCCACGTTTGAGAGCACCACACCGGTCAGTACGTCGTAGCGGTCGCCGTAGAAGCGGTACCAGCGCTCCACGAAGCGCACGGAATCCAGCCAGTAGCGCGCCCGCACCTCGAGCGAATCTCCAGCGGGGATGGTGTAGAGCGTATCGGTGGGGAGATTGAACTCGAAGCGCCACCGGCGTGTATTCACGCGCTGCCCCTGGAAGTCGTAGAACTCCAGCGCCAAGGGGCGCTCGCCAGAGGGGATGAGCTGTACTGGCGTTCCGTTCCACGCCTTGTATTGGCGCAGCTCCCATCGGGCAAGGGTCCCGCCAGCAGAGCTGAGCCAGAGAATCGCCCGCTGTGTCTGGACGCGGAGGAACACCTCCGGCGGCTGCGCTGCCGTATCAGCTGGCTGGAGCGCTGGTGGAGCGGTTGCTGGGGCAGCGCTCGTTCGGAGCGTATCCGCGGGCTGTGGGGATGGGGCGTAGCGGATAGACATGTACAGGGTCCACACCGTCGTCAGCAGCGCAATCAGCACAATGCCCAGGAGCGCGCGGCGGTCCATAGGTCGCTCAGCTTATGGCACAGGATCGATGCCGCCGGGGTGCCAGGGATGGCAGCGCAGGAGCCGTCGCAGCGCAAGCGCTCCGCCTCGGAGTACGCCATAGCGCCGGAGTGCTTGCTCGGCATACTCGGAACAGGAGGGATAGAAGCGGCACGCCCCGGGCAGCACCGGCGACAGCAGCAGCCGGTACAGCCGAATCATTCCGATGAAGAGCGCACGCATGAGCCCGAGACCGCTTGTTGCAGAACCTCTTGCACCGCCGGCAGCACGTCGTGCAGTCGAATGCGGGCGGGATGCTCCGGTGCATTCCCCCGCCAAACCAACGCAACCGCCCGAAGCGGGAGCTGAAGGACGAAGCAGGGAAGGAGCTGACGGAGCGCCTCCCGCAGCAGCCGCCGAATTCGGCTTCGGACGACAGCCTTCTTGACGCGCCGCCGCGGGACGCTCACCACATACCCCACACTGCCGGGTGGTGCTCCAGCATCGGCAACCTGCACAACAAGCAACAGCATGGGATGGACAACCCGCAGCCCTGTTGTCCACAGCTCCTGGATTGCCTTCCGCTCCTTGAGTGGGCGCAGTACCACTTACGGTCGCTCGTCGCTCACCGTGAGCTTATGCCGCCCTTTGGCTCGGCGGCGAGCAAGCACCCTGCGTCCGCTTTTGCTCTTCATGCGCGCCCGAAAGCCATGCTTGCGCCGCCGCTTCGTGCGGCTGGGTTGATACGTCAAGCGCATGAGCCATCCTCCGACTACACCGACGCAGCATGCAAAGATAGGGCTTCCCGTTGAGCCCGGAAGGCAGCTCCCACCGCTCTGGTGGTCACAGGGTTTTTGCTAATTTTGCACTCGGATGGGCCGGTAGCTCAGTTGGGAGAGCGCCAGAATCGCACTCTGGAGGTCGGGAGTTCGAATCTCCTCCGGTCCACCCATTGACGGTGCCCCGTGGTGTAACTGGCAACACGCCTGACTCTGGATCAGGAGAGTCCAGGTTCGAGTCCTGGCGGGGCAGCAACCCGCTTCTCCGAAAGGATGCCCACAAAGAGCGCGGCTGCTCCTCTCAGCATCCCCTCTGCAGCACGATGGCAGCTATGGGCGTGGCGGCTGGCACTGACGACGGTGCTGTACAACTTCGCCGAAGGCGCAATAGCGCTGTGGCTTGGGCACACCTCCGATAGCCTGGGGCTGGTGAGCTTTGGCATTGAAGGTGTGGCGGAATCCCTTTCGGGCATCGCAATACTGTGGCGCTTTGCACCGAGTTTGCGTCCGCACACTGCCGAACGGGGGCTGGAGCGGGAGCGCCGAGCCGTTCTGCTCATCGGGCTGAGCTTCCTGGTGCTGGCAGCGGTCATTGCGATGGAATCGCTTGGACGGCTGCTGGGCGGGGCAGCAGTGCACCTGCACGGTGGCAGCTTCGCTCTGGCGGCTGCCTCCATCGTCATCAAGCCCGCTCTCTTCGCGTTCAAATGGCGGATCGGGCAGCGGCTCGGCAGCCGTGCCGTTCTTGCTGATGCCACCCAAACACTTGCCTGCGCGGCGCTCTCGGCAGCCCTGCTGCTGAGCTTGTTGCTGCAGCATCTCTGGGGGATCCAGCAAGCCGACGTAGCGCTGGCATTGCTGATCTCGGCAGTGCTTGTGCGCGAAGGGCTCCACACGCTGCGCCATCGCCACATCTTGTGCTGTTGAACACCTGCGGTAGTGCACGATGCTCCTGCTGCTCCTTGCAGTGCTCTTGCTCGGTTGCGCTCGGAACGAGCAGGAGGGGCAATTGCGCCCCGCCGCCGGCGGACGCTTCTACGGGGGAATCTACCGTGTCAACGAGGTCGGAGAGATCCGTTCGCTGGACCCTGTGCAGATCAACGACGTGAGTTCCGCACACGTTGCCGAGCAGATCTACGACAAGCTCCTGACGCTGGATGATTCGCTGCGGCTGCAGCCGGAGCTGGCTGAGCGTTGGGAGGTCTCCCCCGATGGGCTCGTCTACCGCTACTACTTGCGGCGTGGAGTCTTCTTCCACGACCACCCGTGCTTCCCACAGGGCAAGGGGCGCGAGCTGACCGCCGAAGATGTCAAGTACTCACTAACACGCGCCTGCGACTTCCGCACCGGCACACTCGGCTACAGCTACTTCCGTGGCAAGGTTCGCGGTGCCGATGAATACTACGCCGCCACGCGCGAGGCTGCCCGTACCGGAGGCGAACCCGCTGTGCGTGAAGTCTCCGGATTCGTGGTGCGTGATCGGTACACGTTCGAAATTCATCTGGTGCGCCCTTTTGCGCCGTTTGAGTACTACGTCTCGCTGGTCACCTTCGCAATCGTGCCGCGTGAAGCCGTCGAGTACTACGGTGCGGACTTCTTCCGCAACCCCGTCGGCTCGGGTCCATTCATCTTTGTCTCCTGGACGCCGGACCGGCAGCTTGTGCTGCGGCGCAATCCCAACTACTGGCAGCGCGACGAATACGGCAATGCCTTGCCCTACCTGGAGGGCATCCGCTTCAGTTTCATCAAGGACGAGAAGTCGCAGCTCCTGCAATTCCGCCAGGGCAACCTCGAGGAGTGCTTCCGGATTCCAGCGGAATTCTTCCCGCAGATTGTGGATGAACGCAAGCAACTGCGCGGAGAGTGGCAACGTTTCCGGCTCCTGCGCACGACGGCACTCTCGACGCAGTACTACGGGATGCTCGTGACCGATTCGCTCTTCCGCAACCGCCTCATCCGCCAAGCCTTTGCCTATGCTATCGATCGGGAGCGCATCGTGCGCTATGTGCTCAAAGGGCAGGCTGCCGAGCCCGGGCACTACGGACTCATCCCCCCATCCATGCCGGACTACCCGGCGCGCTCCATCCGGGGCTACCGCTTCGATCCACAGCGGGCACGCCAACTGCTTGCCCAGGCTGGCTATCCCGATGGCAAGGGCTTCCCCACCGTCACGCTCCAGCTCAACGCAGGCGGCGGACGCAACCTCCAAGTTGCCGAAGCCGTCCAAGCCATGCTGCGCGAGCACTTGGGCATCGAAGTGCAACTGCGCCAGGTGGAATTCGCACAACATCTGCAGAGCATCGACGCCGGGCGCGTTCCGTTCTTCCGCTTAGGCTGGGTGGCAGACTATCCCGACCCGGAGAACTTCCTCAACCTGCTCTACGGCAAGCTGGTGCCGGATGATCCCAACGAGCTCAGCCCGATCAACTCCACCCGGTACCGCAATCCGGCAGTGGATTCTCTCCTGGAGCTTGCACTGGCAACGCGCGACCGTGCACGCCGGATAGAGCTCTACGCCCGCGCCGAACAGCTCGCCATCGAGGATGCCCCACTGCTCATCCTCTTCTACGACGAGGACTACCGGCTGCTGCAACCCTATGTTGCCGGCTACCGCAACAATGCAATGGACCGCCGGATGTACAAGTATGTCTGGCTGCAGCCCCGCTGAGCTTCCGCCGGCTATGTCGGCGCGATTTTGTTTATTGCATCCTTGGCAATGTGCCAAGCCGGGCAGAGGAGGGCGCTCTTTGACAATTGGGCTGCTGGTAGCTGCCGCACTCATTGGCTGCCAGGGAAGTCGCGAGCCTGACCCACGCCACAGCTTTGTCTACAACGAACCCGAGGGCATCACGACGCTTGATCCGGCGCACATGAGCTACGTTGCCGCCATCTGGGTCGGCACGCAGCTCTACAATGGGCTGGTCGAGCTGGATACGGCACTGCGCGTTGTACCCTGCCTGGCACGGGCATGGGAGGTGGATCCGACGGGAACGCGCTGGCGCTTCCATCTTCGCACGGACGTGTACTTTCACGACAATCCCTGCTTTGGGGAATCGCCGCGCCGGCTGCGCGCAGAGGATGTCAAGTTCTCCTTCGAGCGGCTCTGTGATGCCCGAACCCGTTCGCCTGGGCTGTGGGTCTTCTGGGGAAAGCTCCAAGGAGTAAAGGAGTTCCACGCCGCCACCCGCCAAGGTCGCTCTCCGGCAGGGGGAATCTCCGGCATTCGGGTGCTCGACGATAGCACGGTCGAACTGGAGCTGGAGCGCCCGTTTGCCCCATTCCTGGCACTGCTCACGCTGCCCTACTGCTGGATCGTCCCGCGCGAAGCGGTCGAGTACTACGGAGAGGACTTCTTCCGTAACCCGGTCGGCACTGGTCCCTTCCAGCTTGCCGAATGGCAAGCGGACGTGCGATTGGTGCTGCGAAGGAACCCGCGCTACTTCAAACGCGACCGCCAGGGACGCCGGCTGCCCTACCTGGAGCACGTCGTTGTGCGCTTCCTGCGCGATCCCAAAACCGCCTTCTGGGAGTTCCAGCGCGGGCGACTGGACATGCTCACCGGTCTTGACCCCGCTGTGCTCCCGCAGGTGCTGACACCTGGAGGAACGCTGCAACCGGCGTTCCGCCATTACCAGCTGCTGCGTGCTCCTGCCCATGCAATCGAGTACTACGGCATTCAGCTGGACACCGCCACCGAGGGCGGGCGCAATTCCCCGCTGGCTCGCTCCCGGCTGCTGCGACAGGCGCTCAACTGGGCAATCGATCGGGAGCGCATCATCCGCCATGTCCTCCACGGGCTGGCAACGCCGGCGCACTACGGGGTCCTTCCGCCAGGATTTCCAGGCTTCTCCGAGCAGACGCGGGGATATGGCTACGACCCCGAGCGTGCCCGCCGCCTACTGGCTGCAGCCGGCTTCCCCAACGGACGTGGACTGCCCCCGCTAATCCTGCAATTGGGGGCAAACCCACGAACGCTCTCCGTTGCCGAAGCAGTCCAGCAACAGCTCGCCGAGCTGGGAATTCAAGTCGAGCTGCGCCAGGTTAGCTTCCCGCAACACCTCTCGATGGTGCGTGAAGGGCGCTGTATGCTCTGGCGCACCAACTGGATTGCCGATTACCCCGATCCGGAGAACTTCCTGGCGCTCTTCTACTCCGCCTACGCTGCCCCCGGCGGACCCAACACAACGCGCATCCGCTCAAGTGCGCTGGATTCGCTCTACGAACGCGCCCTCGCGGAGCGTTCCGAACATCGCCGCTTTGAGCTATATCGCCGTATGGAGACACTGGTGCTGCAGGAAGCCCCGTGGGTCTTCCTGTACTACCCACACGTGATTCGCCTGCTCCAGCCATCGGTTCAGGGGATGCACGTAGACGGGAGCGATCGGCTCGTGCTGGAGCATGTCCGCAAGTGATTGCGCCGTTTGTCCAATTTTGAGGGAGGGTGGAGCATGAAGACCATCATCCGCATTCTGTGCTTGGCTGTTGCCTTCGTCGCCGTTGACATGTGGAAAGCCCCCGCAGCATTTGCCGTGCAGCAACTCAAAAAGATTACGCACCCAAGCAAGAAAGCAAAGAAGAAGGTCGCCCGGCGAACGACTGTGCGGGCAGAGCGCGTCCGGCATGAGGCATTGGAACTGGTGCGAACAAACTCTCCAACGCTGTGGACGCTGATGGTCTCCGATACCACTGCCGTTGCCCCAGGGGAAGCCGTACCGGAACTGGAGGGCGAAGACCCGGAGGAGCTCGCTCGCGAAGACGACCTGCCCGTAGACATCGAGAGCTTCCGTCAACTGTGGTTGGCATACATGGAGGGCACGGCACCGGATGAACTCACCGCAGCAGGGCTGAACAAACGCGCTCTGGCGGAGCTCATTCTGGAATGGCTGGGGACGCCGTACCGCTTCGGTGGGGAGAGCCCCAATGGCATTGACTGCTCGGGCTTTGTCCGGAGAATCTTTGCTGAAGTCGGTAGCATTCTGCTGCCTCGAACCGCCGCACAGCAGTATACGCTGGGCATACCGGTAGAGCGGGACCGGCTCCAATTTGGTGACCTGGTCTTCTTCCACACCCGCCGCCATGCCTGGGTCTCCCACGTGGGAATCTACTTGGGCGATGGGCTCTTTGCCCATGCCAGCTCCCGCGGTGGAGTGACGATCTCCTCACTGCAGAGCACCTACTACAACCGGCGCTACATCGGCGCTCGGCGGCTGACGGCGCGCGACCTTGAACGGCTGGCAACAACGTCGCTGGTGCCGGCACCCGCGGAATAGTCCAATGCCCCCAGTGCGGGAAGCCACAACCGTCTAATTTTGCAGCCACCTGAGCCGTCTGCCGGAATTGCTGCCAAGGAGATGCGTGCGCTGGTCTTGCGCGAGGACAGCTTCGGAATCGAAGAGGTGGAGCTCCCTCAACCGCAGCCCGGAGAGGCGCGGGTCAGGCTCCTGGCAGCCGCGCTCAATCGGCGCGACGAATGGATTCGGCAAGGCAAGTACGCCCGTATCCGCTACCCGGCAATCCTGGGCTCGGACGGCTGTGGCGTCGTCGACGCCGTTGGCTCTCCGGAACACGCCGCATGGCTTCACAAAACCGTCATCATCAACCCCAGCCTGGGTTGGGGGGATAACCCCCGAGCCCAAGCATCGACGTACGAAATCCTGGGCATGCCCCGTCCGGGAACGCTTGCCGAGTACATCGTCGTCCCCGTAGACCGACTCCACGAAAAGCCGGCACATCTCTCCGTTGAAGCTGCAGCGGCACTCCCCCTGGCAGGGCTCACCGCATACCGCGCCCTCTTCACCCAAGGAGCCCTCCAGGCGGGGCAGAAGGTGCTCATCACCGGAATCGGTGGCGGCGTTGCTGCTATCGCGCTGCAATTTGCCGTTGCCGCAGGAGCCAACGTCTTCGTCACCTCCGGCAGCGACGACAAGCTCCAACGCGCCCAGCACCTGGGCGCCCTCGGTGGCGTAAATTACCACCACCCCAACTGGGACCGGCTCCTGCGCGAGCTCGCCGATGGAGAGTTCGACCTGGTGCTCGACAGCGCCGGTGGGGAGCCCTTCAACACCCTGCTGACGCTGACCAAACCCGGCGGGACCCTCGTCTGCTACGGCGCGACCTTGGGACCAGTACCTGAGTTCCATCTGGCGCGCCTCTTCTGGCGCCAACTGCGCATTATCGGCAGCACAATGGGAACGGACGAGGAGTTCCGCGCTATGCTCGAATTCGTCTGGCATCACCGCATCGTCCCCCTCATCGACTCGGTGGTGCCCTTCTCGGAGGTGCTGAGCGCTTTCGAGCGGCTGCGCTCCGAAGCGCATATGGGTAAAATCGTCGTACGCTTCGCCTGAGCCCACCTACGGCGCAGGATCCTCTCGAGCCGCTACACAGGAGAGCCGCCTGAGCAGCTCAGCATACCACTGCATCTGCGCGCGCTGCTGGGCAATGCGCTGTTCCAGTTCCGCCCGATGCTGACGGACCCACTCGGGGTCATCCAGCGGCAAGGAGAAGGGCTCCTGGGCAAGCGTGCGCTGCAGCCGCTGCTGCTCGACCCGAACTTGCGTCTCCAACCGGGCGAGCTCGCGCTGCCAATACTGGAGCGGGTCGAGCTCGCACGCAGGGGATTCCACCGTCGGCTCCTCACAGAGCACCCGGACCAGGCGGCGAAGCTGCTCTACATTGCGCTCCCTGTATGCCTGCTGCACAAGGAGCCAATAGCGGCGATACTCCTCGGTCTCCTCGCCGGTGCTATCCGGATGGAGCCGTTTGACCAGCAACCGGTACAGGCGTGCAAGCTCCTCTTCGGCTGGCTCGACCGGAGCTATGCGCTCGCTTCTGGGGCGCAGGCGTGCAAACTCATGCTCTACGGTCCGCTCAATCAAGCGCATCGCCTTTGCCGTGAGCGGCTCTCCACGCTGGAGCTTGACCAGGAGCAGTTCCAGGTGCCGCCGCAGTTGCGCCGTCTGCCAGGAGAGCCACTCCAGCTCCTGCTCCAGTGCGTGGAAGTGCTGCTCGTAGAGCCGCTGCCGCCGGGCGTATTCCTCCGTGTGCAACAGCAACCACTGCTGCGTCAACTGGCGCAGCAACTGCCGCAGCTCCGCACAGCGCTGCTGGAGCTGCTGGAGCCGTGGATCGGGCTGCAAGGCGTGTGATAGCTCCATTAGGGCACGTAGCTGAAGGGAACCGAGAGCAGCCGACTCGGCGTGCGGCACACCAGCACATACCAGCCCGCTGCTGCATGGAGCGTGGTGCACCACTGATACGTGCCCGCACGCAGCCACTGCACACCGCTGCTCCAGAGACGCTCGCCAGCTACCGAAAACAGCTCCAGCTCGTACTCGCCATCCTCCCCGGCGCGGAGCTGCACACACAGTTGCGGGGCATTCCACTGTAGGCTCACCTCCGACGGCTCCCCGCGGACGAGCACGCGTCCGCTATCCCCGCACGTGAGTACGGCAAGCTCTCCGGGGATGAGCTCGGCGCGGAAGGCTTCCGTTCCCTCTACCACGCACTGGAGCGGCTCCAGTGCAGCCCGCTGCGGATGCCCATCCAGGAGCAGCAGCGGGAGAGAAATCCGTCCCGGCACGCTGAGCAAGAGCTGGAGCGTATCCCAGCGGTACGGTGTCGGACGTGGTTGCCCCGACTCCAGTCGTGCGCACAACCACGCTGGAAGGCGCATGGTGAGCCTACTGCTGAATTGGCGCTCCTGCAAGGGCGGAATCCACTCCACATCCTCCGTGCCGATCTCCAACATCCGCTGTTCGCCTGCCCGTCCCTCGAGCCCGGCAACACGCAGCCGTAGCGGATATTTCAGCACCACCTGCAGCGTATCCTCCTGGGCTGTCCCACTGCTCCACAGCCGCAGAGCGGAATCGCGCCCGACTGAAGCGATCCAGCGTCCATCGGGGGAGTAATCCGCCGAAAGCACCGCTCCGCCGTGCCACAATGGCGCCCCCAGTGGTGTTCCCGAAGGGGTCCACTGCCGGAGCGTGCTATCCAGCGAAGCCGAGAGAATTCGCCGTCCCCACGGCAACGCCCGCACCGAACGCACATGGAAGCGATGCCCGAGCGCACGCGCCCGCTCGCGCCCGCTGCGCACATCCCATATCCGGACCGTGCCGTCCACTCCGCCCGACAGCAGAAGCCCCTCCTCCGTGCCGAAGGCAACGGACCAGACCACCCGATTCCCCAGCGAATCCCCATGGCGTCCAAACTGCAGCGGGGCGCCCTGCTCCCGCCAGCGCCAGACGTAGACGTTGCCATCATTGCCGCCGGCAGCCAGCAGCTCCCCATCGAGCGAGAACGCAACGCTGTACCAGGAGCTCACCTGCGGAACAGCAAAGCGGGCAATCGGCTGCAATCGCCCTAAATCCCACAGGCACAGTGCCGAATCATCCGCTGCAGTGGCAAGAAGCGTCCCCGCCGGATGGACTGCAAGATCGCGAATCACCCCGTGGTGAACTCCAGCGCCAAAGAAGCGGCGCACTCTGCTCATCCGGTCATAGAGCAACAGCAGTGAATCCACCGAGACCACAACTTGGGTGCTATCCCGCAGGAATGCTGCCGAAAATAGCGCAGGTGTGCCCAGCACCAGCACATCGGCTGCTTCCAGTTCCGGCACAGTCCAGAGCTTGACCGTGCCGTCTTCGGCAGTGGTGACGAGGTAGCGTCCCTCCGGAGAGAAGCGCACGCAGCGGATTGGGGCAGTGTGCGCCTTTCGGCGTTCGGCAAACAGAGTGCTGAAAGACGCCGACTCCAAACGCAGCCGCAGGAGCAGCGCAACCGTATCCAGCACAGGCACATCCCAGCGATAGAAGGGGGCTTCCAGGTCGCGCTGCAGCAGGGTCCAGCTTCTGCCCGTATCGAGCGAATACGACAGCGTTGCCACCGCCCCTGGGGCTGCATTCCACTGCAGGAGGAGCGGGCGCCGCATCAGCACTGTATCCCCTGCGCGCGGCGCAATCCATAGTTGTGCCGCCGATGGCACTGCAGCAAGCAGCGCTACCACGGTTATCTTACTCATCGGTTGCATGGCGGGCGATCGCCTTGCTGAGACCGATCTCCACCGCCGCGCACAGCAGGGCAATCACCAGCAAGAGCTGCCACAGCTCCGTTGCCGAGCTCACCTGCTGCGGCAGCCGCACGAGCTCTCCGGCATCCTCGATCACGGCGAACTGCTCGGATGCCGACACTATCGACGCTGCCCAGCGACGCAGCTCCGAGGGCGTTGCAGGCACGGCTTCCAGCTCGCTCTGGGGCACATTCACTGCCACCGCTGCAACGGGTGTTCCATCGGGCGCAAAGACACCGTAGACTCCCGGCTCCTGCAATCGCCCCAGCCACAGATATGTCCCCGTTGCCGTCGCACGGGGCTGGCGCAGCAATTCCCCACCTGCGGGCTCCCGCAGTCGCAGCTCTGGACCGAAGTAGCCCGGAAGCATCAGCTCCAGCTCCTGCCCTGCTTCTGCCGAGAGCGTGGGCAACGCACGCATTCCCAAGTACAGCACGGCGCGCACCAGGAAGGTCGGGAAAAACCCGCTGTAGGGGAACTCCCCCCACTGCGGCAGTGGCGCTACGCCACACACGAGCATACGCCCCTTGCCCAGTGCATGCTCCACCACAAGGGGACCGGCGCTGCTCTCCACAATGGGTGCAGATGCTGGTACGACGAGCTGCCGCACCAACGCCGGCGTTTCGGGAAGTGCTGTCGCCTCCGTTTCCCCACGGAAGACCCCGCGGAAGATGGGATGCTGCTTATCCACCCGAGCCAATGTCACCGCCTGTTGCGCTGAGAACTGGCGCAGTGCTGCTCCGGCAATTCCCACACGTGCCAGCCACTGCGGCAGTGCTTGCAGCGTTGCACCATCTGCGGCAAAAAGCAGCAAGCGTCCCCCCGCCCGTACGTACGTCGCCAGCTGCTCTAATTGCTGCACTGTCAGCGCCGAGCTTGCCGCAACCACTACAGCCGCGCCGGCAAGGTTCCCAGCCGAGATACCCTCGGCTGGAAGCGCCCGCAGCCGGAGCGGCGAGTTCTGCACCGGCAACGCCTGCAGTGCCGTCTGGAGGAAGGGCTGTGCCTCCGGATCGGCGATGAGCACCACCTCGATGGGCTGCGGTACGATGACGGCGCTGTAGCGCTCGTTCCCAAACTCGGTGGCATCCCCCTCGACAGTAACGCGGATGGGGCAGAGCCCTGGCTGCGGCAATGGAGCGCTCAGCAGCACCGTCTGCGCCTTGCGAGCTCTCAGCATAAGGCTCTGCTGTGCCACCCGCTCCTGCCCCAGGAAGAGGCTCACCACAACGGTAGCGTCGCGCTCGCCGAGGTTGCGAAGGCGCGCGTGTACGACCACCGGCTGCCCCGTGGCATGCAGTTGGCTGACAAGCGCAACGGAATCGAGCACCACCTCGCCCGCAGCGGGCTGCTGCGCGGAGCCCACCGGAACGAAGAAGAGCTGTGTACGCGCATCCAGGCGTAGCTCCGCAGGGAGCTGCGCTCCCAACTGCGTGCGGTGGAAGTCGCTCACCACGTACACCTGGCGATGCCAGTGCCGAGCTTGCCCCAGCAGCCCAATGGCGCGGCGGAGCACAACGCTCAGCGACGCCGTCGTTGCCGTCGGCTGCATTCGCTGGAGCTGCTCCAGCACGGCACCGTGGTTTGTCGCCCACTCCGGTAGCACAGTATCCGAGACCACCGGCAGCAGGAGCACCTCATCATCGGCATTCAGGGAACGCAGCAGCTCCATTGCAGCGCGGCGTGCCGCTGCGAAGCGCTCTCCCAGCGCCATGCTGGCAGAGTTATCCAACACAAGGAGCACGCTCACCGGTGCCCGCTGTTGCAAGCCCGGCAGCTTCGCCGGCAGTACCGGTCGGGCAAACGCCAGCACCACCGCGGCGATGAGCAGCATACGCACCGCCAACAGCAGCAACTGCTGGAGTCGGAACCGGCGGATTGTGCTCCGCTCCAGTTGCTTGAGGAAACGCAGCGTGCTGAAGTCCTGTTGCCGCAACCGGCGCAGATTCAGCAGATGCAGCAACAGCGGGATAAGTGCCGCCACCAGCCCCAGCAGCACCAAGGGGTTGAGGAAATTCATGCCATCTGCCGCCAGTTTGCCCAGAGCAACGGACGAGCTCCGTCGCCACGCAGTGCCTCAGAAGGGCACGTCGCTGTCGTACGGCGGCGGTGGAGGCTCGGGATAGTGCAGCGCCAGGTTCTCAAAGCGCGCCCAATCGCGCAAGTACGCCAGGCGTACCTCACCGACGGGTCCGTTGCGCTGCTTGCCGATGATGATCTCGGCTGTGCCCTCCGCCGGTGTCCCATCGTCGTAGGTGGTGATGCCGTACATCTCCGGGCGATGTACGAAGATGACCACGTCGGCATCCTGTTCGAGCGAACCCGATTCGCGGAGGTCGGAGAGCATTGGGCGCTTGTCGGCGCGCGACTCAACGGCACGGTTCAACTGCGCCAGGGCAACCACCGGAATGCCGAGCTCCTTTGCCATCATCTTCAGCGAGCGCGAAATGATGGCGACCTCGCGCTCGCGGCTTTCGGCTTTCGGCGGGGCAATGAGCTGGAGGTAGTCCACAATGACGAGCTCCACCCCGTGCTCTGAGCGCAACCGGCGGGATTTCGCCCGCAGCTCCACCAGCGACAGCATCGGCGTATCGTCAATGAAGATGGGCGCCTCCGCCAGCCGCCCCGTTGCCTGCACCAAGCGCGGCAAGACCTCCGGCGAGAGCTTTCCCGTTCGCAGCCGATGGGAATCCACCTGCGCCTCGGCTGCCAGCAGACGCAGCACAAGCTGCAGTGCCGACATCTCCAGCGAGAAGATCGCCACCGGAACGCGGTATTCCACCGCCGCGTTGCGGGCAATCGAGAGCGCCAGCGCCGTCTTCCCCATCGACGGACGCCCGGCGATGACGATGAAGTCTGAGCGCTGCAGCCCACCGGTGAGCTCATCCAATCGGATATAGCCGGTGGGGATCCCGGTCAGCCCTGCGCGCTCCTTGCGTTCGAGCAGGCTTGCCACGTGCTCAAATGCCGTGCGCGCCAGTGTGCGCATCGAGCGGGCACCCTGGCGCAGCCGCTTCTCGGCAATCTCGAAGATGGCGCTCTCGGCGCGGTCGAGCTCTTCGAGCGCATCCGTGCCCTCGTCATAGCAGGCGTAGATGATTTCGGCTGCCGTTCGAATGAGGCTGCGCTTGAGGTAGTGCTCCAGGACAATCCGCGCATAGTGCTCCACCGCAGCAACCGAGGGCACCCGCAGCGTCAGCTCGGTCAGATATGCCGTTCCACCCACCTGCTCCAAGACGCCCTGCCGGCGCAGCTCCTCGGCAACGGTGAGCAAATCCACGGTGACGCCACGCTCAAACAGTGCTACGATTGCTTGGAAGAGCACACGGTGCGCCTCACGGTAGAAGCAATCCGCTTCCAACAGCTCGATGGCTTTGACCACCGCGGCACGGTCCTGGAGCATCGCGCCTAAGACCGCCATCTCCGCCTCGAGCGAATGTGGGGGAACTCGCTCGCTGATACGCTCCAGCGGAATAACCTCTGCCACACGGCGGCGCCCGCCGCGCAGCATCGTTTCCAGCGGATAGCTGTGTCCGGATTCTCCTCCGGGGAACATGGCAGCAACACCGCCTGAGAGGGGACATCTCTTGGAGCGTGAAAATAGCGAACCGCCGGTGAGCAGCACACATACGCCGAAGTTGCTACTTTCGCAGCGCGAACCGTTCAACAGCCTTCGCACGGCAATGCAGTGCAACGTTGGGACAGCCGATCGGTGGATTCGCCTAATTGCGGGCGCGTTGCTCTTCATACTGGGCGGGTGGAGCTGGGGAGGATGGCAAGGGCATACCGGCGGCATCATCGCGCTCGTGGTCGGGGTGGTCCTGATTGCTACAGCGCTTCTGCGGTGGTGCCCGCTGTATTCGCTGCTGCGGATCACGACCGCCCGGGAGCAGGCGCGCTCGTAGCCTGACGCGCTACACCACTGGAGATGCTTCGGCGCTGGGCTGCCCCGGCAACGGCGGTGGGGCTGAGCCTGGGGTTTGTGCTTGTGTGGCTGCGCCTGGTATACCTGCAGGTCGTGCAAGCCGAGCAGTATCGCCAGCAGCTCCAGCGGCAAGCCTTTGCACGGGTGCTCCTGTTGCCGGAGCGCGGGACTATCCTGGACCGCCGGGGCGAACCACTGGCGCTCAGCGTCAAAGCCCCTTCGTACGCGGTGGACCCACAGCAGCTCCGCTGTGCTGAGTGCCTTTGCCGAGCAGCCCATGCCCTGGGGCTGGATTCGGCAACGTGCCTGCAGCGCATCCGAAGTGCCCGAGGACGCTTCCTGTGGCTGCTCCGCAGCGTCTGGGAGCGACCCACCACGGCGTTGGACACACTCTCCGACCCCGGGCTCATCCGGCTGCAGGAGCTCCACCGGGTCTACCCCTACGGCGAGCTGACGCTTCCGCTCCTGGGCAGCGTCAACATTGACCAGGTGGGCATCTCCGGAGTGGAGCTCTCCTACGATTCGCTCCTGCGCATGCCACCGGTGGAGACACTCATGCGGCGCAATGCCCGAGGGCAATTGATTCCGGTGCCCCAATCGGCTGCCCACATGCCGCCGCAGCCGCCGATGCTGCGCACAACGGTGGACATCGAGCTGCAGCAGCTCATCGCCTACGAGCTGCAGCAAGGGCTTGAACGCTTCCGCGCCCGCTCCGGTGTTGCCTTGGCGCTGGAAGTCCACAGCGGTGCAATTCGTGCCGCCGTTGCCCTCCCCACGCCCGCCCGCGGGAGCGCAACGCTCCCACTGGTGGGCGAGGTGTATGAACCCGGCTCGGTGCTCAAACCCTTCATCGCCGCCGCTGCACTGGACCAAGGACTGCTCCGCCCCGAAGACACGCTCGACGCCCACAACGGGCAATGGAGCCTCCTGGGACACCTCATCCGCGACGAATATCCCCTGGGGCGGACGACGCTCCGCCGCGCCTTTGCTCTCTCCAGCAACATCGTCTTCGCCGAGCTTGCCCACCGACTTCCCCGACGCGTGCTCTACCGGTACGTTCGGGACTTCGGCTTTGGACTTCCCACCGGCGTGGACCTGCCCGGCGAGGTCAATGGGATTGTCCCCACTCCGGAATGGATGGAGCCCACCACGCCGCTGTTTTGGGGCTTTGGCTATGGACTCGCCGTAACCCCTCTACAGCTTGCCTGCGCATATGCGGCAATTGGCAACGGGGGCGTGCTCGTGCGCCCGCGCATTGCCGACGCCTTGCTTGCCCCCGACGGCACCGTGCTCAAGGAGTTCCCCACCGAACGGGTCCGGCAAGTCATCACAGAGCGGACGGCACGGCAGCTTCTATCCCTGCTGCGCAGCGTCGTAGAGGAGGGCACTGGGCGGGCAGCGGCGCTGCCGCAGCTTCCCATTGCCGGCAAAACCGGCACGGCACAGCAACTGCTCAAGGGGCGCTACAGCCCGCAGGCGCATACCGCCTCGTTTGTGGCGCTCCTGCCAGCGAATTCCCCACGACTGGTCCTGCTGGTGATGCTGCATCAGCCACAGGAGGCAGTCTACGGCGGGCAAACCGCTGCCCCTATCGTACGGCGCATTCTCCTGCGAATGCTTGCCAATGCCCGGCTCCGCTCGTATATTGCGGGTGCAGCGCTGACACAGCATTCCTCCGCATATGTTCCACAGCGCACACAGAGCAATGACACACGAGCCCCCTGCACCGACCCCCGCCCCCGAACCGGGCGAGCAACTGCAACGCTCCTGGATGGAAGGCTTCCGCGATATCATGGTGGCTCCAACCGAGCTGGCATCCACCCTGGGGCAGCATGTGGGGAAGGTCTTCGTTGCAGCGCTTCTGCTGCTGACCCTCACCTCGGCTGCGGTCAACTGGCTGCACAGCCGCAGCCCTGCAATCCGCGCGCAGTTGGAGGAGCTCACGCTGCAGCAACTGGAGCGCTACTTTGCTAAAAACCCGCAGCTTTCACCGGAGGAGCGCCAGCGGATCCGCGAGACCGTCCCGGAGGGGCTACGCTTCTCGCTGGTGCGGAGCCTGCTCGGAGGGCTCTTCACCAATGCCATCTCGCTTCTGGCTGTGCTGGGATTGCTCTGGCTGCTACAGCTCCCCTTTGCGGGGAATCTCCAGCGGGTTCGCTTCGCCGTGCTGGCAGCGGCGTTGGGGTATAGCTGCTTGCCCGGTGCTCTCGGGGAGCTGCTCAACGCCGCCGTACAAGTGCTCGGGGGCTCTCTGCAATTCCAGCTCAGCCCAGCAGCGTTCGTTTCGCCCTTCGAGCAGCCGATCGCGTTCTCCGTGCTGAGCCGCCTCCACGTTGGCACAGTGGCTCAGTATGCACTATTGGGAATTGTACTTGCCGAGGCTGCAGACCTGCGCTTGCGCCTTGCCGGAGTAGCCTGGAGCTTTGCAGCTCTGGGAGTGTGGCTGGGTGCGATTGCCGCCTTGGGGCGCTTGATGGCGTAGCCGAGATTTGCTATTTTGCACCCTGCAGGGGTTGTCCAACACCATTCGGATGTGCTGTGGCTGCACCGTACGTGTTGGTCGTGGACGATAACCGCATCACCGTCAAACTGCTGCGCCGATACCTGGAGCGGCAAGGCTATGAGGTCGGCGAGGCATACGATGGCACAGAGTGCCTGGAGCAGGTTGCCCAGCGTCTGCCCGATGCCATTGTGCTGGACGTGATGATGCCGAACTTGGACGGCTACGCAACCGTCCAGCAGTTGCGCAGCAATCCCCAGACGGCGCACATCCCCGTGGTCATCGTCACGGCGCTCAACGACGTGCCGAACCAGATCCGCGCCGTCGAAGCCGGCGCTGATGACTTCCTGGGCAAGCCCGTGGATGAACGGCTGCTCATTGCCAAGGTGAAGCTGCTGGTGACCATCAGCCGCCTGCGCAAAGCGGTAGCAGCGCTGCAGCACTACATCCGCAATCTGTCCGACGGAACAGCTCGGCTTCCTTCCGACCTCCGGCAGCTATGGCAAGAGCTTGGCATCGAGGAGCTCTCCTCATAGGCGTGGTGGTGCTGACCGGCTGCGGTACCGTCCGGCAGGTCACGGAAACGCTCGTCGGTGTGGAGCGCCTGCGATTCCGCCTGGCGGGGGCATCGGAGTTCCGCTTAGCAGGGATTGCACTTGCCCAGAAGGCATCGCCGCGGGATTTCTCCCCGATGGAGCTGGCGCAACTGCTCCAGTACCAGCAGCGCCGCTCGCTGCCGGTGGAGTTCCTGCTGCATGTGGCAGTGTACAACCCTAACGATGGACGCGCAGGACGGCGCCGCCTCCCCGTCACGCTGACCGGACTGGAATGGAAGCTCCTGCTCGATGAAACTCCGACAGTCTCCGGCAATTTGGACGCCCCCGTGGAGCTTCCCGGCAGTGGGGATACCGTGCTCATCCCTCTGCGCGTCAAGCTGGACTTGTACGAGTTCTTCGCCCAGCGCTCGTGGAATGAGCTCGTAGAGCTGGCGCTTGCTGTCGGAGGCGCTCGCGGTAGCTGTGCGCGGCTGATGCTGCAGGCGCGCCCACGCGTTCTCACCCCTCTCGGCGAGCTCTACTCCCCGAGCTACATCACGATTGTGGACAAGGAGTTCCGTTCCAGCCTGCGATGAACGAGCTGCTGTGGCTCGCGGGAGCGGTTGCCCTCACGGCGGGCGCCGCGCTCAATCTCTGGCGTGGAGCACTGGAGCACGACCCCTGGCTGCTGCTGACCGAGATTGCGCCCGAGGAGTCCCACTTCTACTGGAGCGGGCTGAGCCTATGGGAAGCGCTCGCCGATGCTATCGTCGTGCTTGCTGCGGTTGGCTTGGGTTCGGCACTCCCACCCGGCACCATGCTGGCGATGGTAGCAACCGTGCTTGCAGTGCTGGTGCTGCTCAAACCAACGCTGCGGGCGTTGGGCATGCGCTATGCCCCCACGGTATTTGAACTCTCCCGCCGCTTCCTCAAGCTGCTGCGCTGGGGCGGTCAGCTCTGGGGAGCATTGGGACGCAGCACAACGGCACACCAGCACGAAGAACTCGCCCGCCGCGAGCTGACAACCGTTGTGGAAACGGCGCATCAAGAGGGAGCGCTCGACCCGGAGGAGTACCGCCTGGTGAGCAACCTGATGCGCCTGCGCAACATCCGCGTCTCCGATGTCATGACCCCGCGTACGGTGCTGGCAAGCTGCCCAGCGGACATCTCCGTCCGCGATGCACTCCGGATGCCGGAGCTGCGCATCTTCTCGCGCATTCCGGTCTGGGAGGGCGAGCCCGACACTATCATCGGCTACGTGCTGACCAAGGACCTGCTCTGGGCAGCGCTCGAAGGAGCATCCGAGCTCCCCGTGCGCCAATTCCTGCGCGAAGTGCACTTCCTGCCGGAGACGCTCGAACTGGACCGTGCCCTGGGGGCGTTCTTGCAGCGGCGCCAACACCTCTTCGTCGTCGTGGATGAGTACGGTGGCGTGGAAGGCGTCATCACGCTTGAGGATGTCATCGAGACCCTGCTGGGGGTGGAGATCGTGGACGAAGCCGACCAGATTGCCGATCTGCGCGAACTGGCACAGCAGCTCCGTCAGCAGCGCCTGGAGCGTCTGCGTTCGACGTTGCCCCCACCGGTTCGCCCATGAGCGCTGCCCCTGTATGGGGTTGTGTATTTTTGCCTGGCTTTCCGGTTGCACTGCCGAGAGCGCATTCATGCAGCGCCGCGATGCCGTCCGCTACATCGTTGCCCGTACGGGGCTCCCTGCCCGCACAGTTCGCGCGGTGATGGAGGCGTTCCTGAGTTTCATCATGGAGCAACTTGCTGCCGGCAACCGTGTGGACCTGCGCGGCTTCGGCGCCTTCATGGTCCGATGGCGCCGCCCCCGTATGGCACGCAACCCCCGCACAGGGGAACCGGTTCCGCTGGGCGACCGGAAGGTGCCCTTCTTCAAGCCCTCGCCGAAGTTTCTCCGCCTGTTCAAGTCGCAATGACGCACCCGTGGATGCCCACCCTTGCCATCCTCGGCGCTGTAGCGGCATTGACGGCAAGTTCGTGGCTGGTGCGCAAATGGTCGCTGCACTCCGAGGCAGCCTCCGCCGCTATCCCCGCCGAACAACGGCAACGCGTTGAGCAGCTTCAACGGCAGCTGGAGCGCAATCCCGAAAATGCCCAAGCATTGCTGGAACTTGCCAACCTCTACTACGACCTTTCGCGCTTTGCCGATGCCGTGCCGCTCTACCGGCGCTACCTGGAGCGCGATCCCGGCAACGCCGAAGTCCGAATCGACTATGCCTACAGCCTCTTTGCCAGCGGGCAAGAAGACGCCGGAATCGCCGAACTGCATCGAGTGTTGGAGCGGTTCCCAGATCATCCCATCGCCCTCTATAACCTGGGTGTCCTCTACGCTCAGCGGGGGGAACTGGAGCGTGCCCGCCAACCGTTGACCGAACTCATTCGTCTCCATCCCTCGCTGCCGATTGCCCAGCGGGCTCGGCAGGCGCTGCAGATGCTGGATTCTCTATCCCGTTCCACAACCGCGCAGTAGACCTATGCCCTGTGGACGCAAGCGCAAGCGCTATAAGATGAACCGGCACAAGCTCAAGAAGCGGCGCCGGAAGAACCGCCACAAGAAGAAGAAGCGGTAGCCCTATTCGGTAGGCTCCGGCACGATGTGGCGCAAAATTGACATCCACGCCCATATTGTGCCCAAAGACTGGCCTGACCTGCACGCCCGCTACGGCTCCGGCGAGTTCCTCCGCATCGAACACTATGCTCCCGGGCGTGCCCGCATGGTGCGCCATGACGGCACGGTCTTCCGTGAGCTCTCGGAGAACGCCTGGAATCCCGAACGTATCCTGGAAGATATGGAGCGCCACGGCGTTGATGCTATGGTGCTCTCGCCCGTGCCGGTGCTCTTCTACTACTGGGCTCGGGCACGCGACGGCTGGGAGTGGTCGCGCTTCCTCAATGACCATCTCGCCGAAGTCGTTGCACGCTTTCCGGGGCGCTTCCTGGCACTGGGAACGGTACCACTACAGGACCCCGAACTGGCATGCCAAGAACTGGAGCGCTGCGTGCGAGAGCTGGGCTTGCCCGGGGTCGAGATCGGCACCAACGTCGCCGGGCGCGAACTCGACGATCCCCGCTTTGCACCCTTCTTTGCAACTGCCGAAGCGCTCGGCGCGGCAATCTTCGTGCATCCCTGGGAGATGCTCGGGCGCGAACGGCTGCAGCGCTACTTCCTGGAATGGCTCGTGGGCATGCCGGCGGAGACGACCCTGGCGATCTGTACCTTCATCTTCGGTGGGCTCTTCGACCGCTTCCCGCGCCTGCGTGTGCTCTTTGCTCACGGTGGTGGCTCCTTTGCCTTTACCCTGGGCAGAATCTCGCGTGGCTATAGCGCCCGCCCAGACCTGTGCAATGTCAACAACGTCGCCGACCCTCGGCGCTACATCGGGCGCTTCTGGGTGGATGCTATCACGCACGACCCAGACGCCCTGCGCTACCTGCTGCAGGTCTTCGGTCCTGAGCGTGTCGTCTACGGCACGGATTACCCCTTCCCACTGGGGGACTTGGAACACGGACGCATGCTGGAGAGCCTGGAGCTTTCGCCGCAGACCAGGGAACGCATCCTTGCCCACAACGCCATGGAGTTCCTGGGTCTGACCCCTGATTCGCGCACTACCGATGCCCTACAGCACACAGCTTCCTGAGGAGCTGACCGAAGAGTATGCCCGAGAACTGGACCGAGCGGATGAGCTGGCGCCCTTCCGCGAGCGCTTTGCTATTCCGCAGCGCAACGGCACTCCGGTGGTCTACCTCTGCGGGCACTCCTTGGGCTTGATGCCCAAGGACGTTCCAGCCGCGATTGTTCAGGAGCTGGAAACATGGGCACGGCTGGGCGTGGAAGGGCACTTCCACGCTCCCCGACCGTGGTTTTCTTATCATCGCGAGGTCACCGCCGCGCTGAGCGAATTGCTCGGCGCCCTGCCACACGAGGTCGTGGCGATGAACTCGCTGACGGTCAATCTGCACCTGCTGCTGGCAAGCTTCTACCAGCCGCGCGGGCAGCGCCGCAAGATCCTCCTGGAGCACTTCCCCTTCCCCTCGGACCTCTACGTCGTGCAGACTCATGTGCGCTGGCATGGGCTTGCTCCACAGGAGGTGCTCGAAGTACTCGCGCCACGCCCCGAGGAAGCCATCCTGCGGACCGAGGATATCTGCCGGCGCATCGAGGAGCTGGGCGAAGAGCTGGCACTGGTCTTCATGAGCGGTGTCCACTACTACACGGGGCAGCGCTTCGATTTGGAAGCGATCACCGCCGCGGCGCATCGCGTCGGCGCTTTGGCAGGCTTTGACCTGGCACATGCGATCGGAAACGTGGAGCTCCGGCTCCATGCCTGGGAGGTGGACTTTGCTGCGTGGTGCTCGTACAAGTACCTCAACTCCGGTCCGGGCGGCGTCGGTGGTATCTTCATTCATGAGCGGCACGGGCTCGACCCCGGGCGCTTCCGCCTGGGTGGATGGTGGGGCACACCCGAATCCGTGCGCTTCCAGCTCCTGGAGGAGTTCTCCCCGGCACCGGGCGCGGAGGGCTGGCAGCTCAGCAACGCGCCAATTCTGCCGTTGGCGGTCCATCGCGTTGCGCTGCACCTCTTCCAGGAAGCCGGACCCGAACGACTCTACCGGAAACGGGAGCGCCTGACCGCCTATGCTCAGCAGTGGATCGACTACGTCCGCTCATGCCTGCCGGCAGCTCCACTTCGTGTGATTACGCCGCCTCCGCCGGAGCGCGGCGCACAGCTCTCGCTCCTACTCGAACGCGATGGAGACAAGCTCTACAGCGCACTGCAGGCGGCAAACATCGTGGTGGATTGGCGCGAACCGAATGTGATTCGGCTTGCGCCGGTGCCGCTCTACAACTCCTTTGCCGACCTCTACCGCTTCGGACAGGTGCTGCTCCAAGCAGCCCACGCGCTCTGGGGATAGCCTCACTCCGCCCACGGCAAACGGTACCGCTCCAGGAAGCGCTGCACAATCGGCTCCGAAGACGAGAGCAACTCCTGCGGTGCACCGGTGAAGACGATCCGCCCCTCCTCCAGCAGTGCCACCCGCTGCGCCACGCGGAAGACGGAGACCAGATCGTGCGTAATCACCACCGAAGTCACATGTAGCCGCTGCGCAAGCTCGGCAATGAGCTGATCAATCTGCTCCGAAGTCACCGGGTCTATGCCGCTGGTGGGCTCGTCGTAGAAGATGTACTCCGGTGCGCCGACGAGCGCCCGGGCGATGCCGACCCGTTTGCGCATCCCTCCAGAGAGTGCCGAGGGGTACTTCGAGCACAACTGCTCATACTCGCGGCGGAAAAGCTCCGTGTGCTGCTCCTCCAGTGGGGGGAGCAGTCCAACGGCGCTCAATACCCGACGCGCCTCGGCGTGGAGCAGCTCGCGGTCGCGCACATCGTGCTCGTAGAGCGGGAGAACGACATTTTCAAAGACGGTCAGCGAATCAAAGAGTGCCGCCCCTTGGAAGACGTATCCGAAGCGGCGCCGGAGCGCAAACCACTGCGCCTGCGTAAAGTGCGTCACCTCTTGCCCATCGATGAGGATGCCGCCCGAATCCGGACGCAACAGCCCCACGATATGCTTGAGCAGCACGGTCTTACCCGAGCCCGAACGCCCGATGATGTAGGTCGTCTGCCCCCGGGGAATCTGCAGCGAAACCTCGCGCAGCACCACATGGCTGCCGAAGCGCTTGCTCAAGGCGCGGACCTCAATCATGAGCCTGCAGCAATGCGAAGCTGTTGGAGCTGCTCCAGCCTGGCTGCTGGGATTGCCGCAATGAGCGTTCGCGTGTACTCATGGCGCGGATTGGCATATAGCTCATCGGCATCGCCCAACTCTACAATGCGCCCCTGGTGCATGACGGCGATGCGGTCGCTGATGAACTTGACCACGCTCCAATCGTGCGTGATGAACAGGTAGGTCAACCCGAACTCCTGGCGCAGCTCCACCAACAGGTTGAGCACCTGGGCTTGCACGGAGACATCCAGGGCTGAGACCGGCTCATCACAGACGATAAAACGCGGCTGCACCGCGAGCGCACGCGCAATCCCGATGCGCTGGCGCTGCCCACCGGAGAACTCATGCGGGTAGTGCCAGAAATGGCGGCGTTCCAATCCCACGCGATCCAGCAACCAGAAGACATACTCCCGGCGCTGCCGCTCATTGTCGAAGATGCCGTGCACGCGCAGCACCTCCATGAGTGCGCTGCCGACGGAGAGGCGCGGATTGAGCGACGCATAGGGGTCCTGGAAGATGATCTGCATCTGGCGCCGCAACGCCTTGAGCTGCACCCCAGAGAGCGCCCGCACATCCTGCCCATCGAAGAGCACGCGTCCGCCCGTGGGCTCAATCAAGCGCAGAATTGCTCGCCCGGTCGTGGTCTTCCCCGAACCGGATTCCCCAACCAGCCCCAACGTCTCCCCTTGCCGGATCTCGAAGGAGACACCGTCAACTGCGCGGACGTAGCCACGAATTCGCCCCAACACCCCACGCCGAATGGGGAAGTGCACTTGCAGGTCCTCCACCTGGAGCAGCACCGGGCTCTGGCGCAACTGCTCGCGCCGCCGCTGCTGCTCCTGCGGCGTTACGGTCAACTGCTCAATGTACTCGTGCACGCTCACGCGCAACCGCTCCCGGATCGTGCCATCGGGCAGCTCCTCCATGAAGTCGCGCACCGTCGGCAGCCGACGCAGCCGGCGGTCCAACCGCGGACGGCATGCCAAAAGCCCCTTGGTGTAGGGATGCTGGGGCTGGGCAAAGATTTGCTCCACCGGACCGTACTCGACGATGCGCCCGCGGTACATGACGGCAACCTCGTCGGCAATCTCTGCAATCACGCCCAGATCGTGCGTGATGAAGATGAGCGCCATCTGATGCGCCCGCTGCAACTGGCGCATGAGCTGGAGGATGGTCGCCTGCACCGTGACATCGAGTGCGGTGGTGGGCTCATCGGCGATGAGGATATCCGGGTTGCAGCTCATCGCCATGGCAATCATGACGCGCTGCTTCTGCCCGCCAGAGAGCTGATGCGGATACCGCTCGAGCATGCCCTCCGGATCGGGAAGCCCAACCTCGCGGAACAGCTCGATGGTGCGCTCTCGGGCTTGCTCGCGCGCCATCTTCCGATGCAGCATCAGCGCCTCCATGACCTGATCCCCGCAGCGGAAGACGGGGTTGAGCGAGGTCATCGGCTCCTGGAAGATCATCGCGATGCGGTTGCCACGGTAGTGGCGCATCTCACGCTCCGGCAGCGCAAGCAGATTCACCACCGTGCCGTCACTGTGGTGAAAGAGGATCTCGCCCTGCACAATCCGCCCTGGCGGGGAGGGCACCAGACGCATGATGGAGAGCGCCGTAACGGACTTCCCCGAGCCGGACTCCCCCACAATGCCCAGCACACGCCCCCGCTGCAGTTGGAAGCTCACCCCGTCCACGGCGCGGACGTGATACTGCTCGGTCCGAAACTCTGTGATTAGCTCCCGAACTTCCAACACCAGCGACATCAGCGCTCCCTGCTGCCGATCGCAAAGTTATGGAGCCCGCATGCTGCTACTTGACTGCTGCACAGGTGGCAAGTGGAAGGTAGCGCGATGTGGGAAATTGCCGACGGAGCTGCTCGAACACCTGCGCTGCAGCAGCGCTGCGTCCCTGAGCGCAGAGAACATGCCCGTAGCGGAGCAGCGCACGCTCGCGGAGCGCGGGAGCAATTGGCTGCTCCAGCAAGCGTTCATAGCCTTGCTGCGCATCGCGGAGCTCCCCTTGTGCGGCAGCCAGTTCAGCGTGCAGAAATTGCGCCTCTGCTTGGATGGAATCACCGACTCCCGCCAACCGCTGCAACCGCCCAAGGTAGTCTCGCGCACGGGAGTACTGTGCCGCTTGCAGCGCTTGAGCCGCCAGCTCAAGCAGCTCAGCAGCGGATTCGGCTCCTTGCCGACTTCGCTCCACTACCGTATCGGTGAAGCGCACCGGGGAACGAACTTCCGGCTCCCGTGCCCGCTCTGCAAATAGCCCTGGGCGCACCGGTGCAATGTGTACGGTTGCACATCCGCACAGTAGCAGCCACGCCACTGTGCCCCAGCTCCTCATCGGAAGTAGTACATCAGCCCGAACTGCGGCATCGGGAGGACCTGGAAGGCATCTCCGTTGGTGTACGCCGTGATTGCCAGCTCCGCACCCAGCGCCAGCATCTCCAGCGGGAAGGTCTCAAAGCCCAGCCCCAGCCCAAAGCGCACAGGCCAGATTGGCTCGGGCTTCTCATCCGTCGTGTGCGAATAGTACCCCAAGCCCGCCAGGAGATAGGTGCGGTAGGATGGGGAAATCCCCAGCCGATACTGCAGTTCGCCTCCCAGGCACCAGAAGCTCATCTTCTGCAGCTTGAGGATGCCGACGTTGAGCTCGCCACCCCACCGCTGCGGAGTCGAAAGGCGGAAGCTCAGCCCAATGCCGCTGAGCCACCCCAACTGCGTACCGGCGCCGTAGTAGACCGCCTGCTGGAACGGATGGATCCCCATGCGCGGAACGGCTGGCTGCTCCTGCGGTGCTTCCAAGCGTTCCCGAGGAATCTGCGCCCAAAGGCTTACAGCACACGCTACGACTGTTGTGAGGAGCTTGAGTGTCTGCATGGGCTTCCTCGCTACTGATTCGACTTCGCCCCCTCTGCCGCGTGCGGTTTCCACCACGTGATGTCCACGATGTTCTCGCCACCATCGGCACCGATGACGGCACCGTTGATCCAATCGGCTTCCGGGCGCACCAACAGAGAGATGATGCGTGCGACGTCCTCCGGCGTCGTCAGCCGATGGTATGGATTGCGGGCGATGGCATTCTCAATGAGGATGTCGTTACCTGGGATGCGGCGCAGTGCGGGGGTGTCCGTCACCCCAGCCCGGATAGCGTTGGCAGTGATGCCGTAGGGTGCAAGCTCCAGTGCAAGCTGCCGAATGTAGGACTCCAGTGCAGCCTTTGCTGCCGAAACTGCCCCGTACATTGGGATGACGCGCTCGCTGCCCGCACTGGTCATTGCCAAGATCCGACCGCCGCGCCCCATCAGCCGCTCCCGCACAAGGTCCTGCGTCCAATAGACCAGGCTGTTTGCCATCACATCCAGGGTCATCTCCAGCCGCTTCTGTGTGACCACCTCCTGCGGCGGCTCAGCAACGAAGGGAAGCAATGTCCCAAAGGCAAGCGAGTGCAGCAGCACCCGAACTGTGGAGCCGGGATACTCGGCAAACTCCTCTTTGAGCGCTGCAATGACCTCCTGACGGCATTGCGGATCGGCAGCGTTGCGGTTGAAGAAGAGCACGCGCACGTTGTACGATCTGAGCCGCTCCTGGAGCTCCTCCACCTGTGGCAGCGTCGCTGCTCGGTCCAGATGCACCCCGACGATGTGGTAGCCCTGCTGCGCCAGCTGCAGCGCCGTTGCCCTCCCAAAGCCGCTGGAGGCACCCAAGATCACCGCATAGAGCCGTTGCCCATCCATACAGCACCCTTGGCAGACGCAACAACTCGAAGCGGTGCAAAGTTATGAAGTGCTCAAGCAACACCCGCCGGAGGGCACAGCCCGTGTGCTAATTTTGTGCCTTTGGTCCGTCCGAGCCATATCCAGCGATGGCGCAACGTGCGATTGTGTTGCGTGGGGTCCGTACCCACAACCTGAAGAATATCTCGCTGGAGCTGCCACACAAGCGGCTCATCGTGCTGACCGGTCCGAGCGGTTCGGGGAAGTCTTCCCTGGCACTGGACACGCTCTACGCCGAAGGGCAACGGCGCTTTGTGGAATCGCTTTCGGCGTATGCCCGCCAATTCCTCGAGCGCATGCCCAAGCCCGATGTGGACAGCATCAGCGGGCTCCCGCCGGCAATTGCCCTGGAGCAGCGCCCTCCCAAGCGTAATCCCCGCTCCACGGTGGCAACGCTGACGGAGCTGTACGACTACTTCCGCCTGCTCTACGGTCGTATTGGCAAGACGTACTGCCGGCAGTGCAATCGCCTGGTTCAGCGCTCCTCGCCAGAGCAATTCGCTCAGGAGCTGTGGGCACTGCCCGAAGGGGAGCGCTTGCTCATCGGCTTTCCAATGCCGGAGACTCCGCCATCATGGCAGGAGCGCCTTGGGGCGTTGCAGGCACAGGGCTTCTTCCGCCTGCTCCATCGCCCCACCGGCACGCTTGTGCAGCTCCCTGAGGAGCTCCCGGCACCGGCTCCTGCCGCAGAGTGGATGGTGCTTGTGGACCGAATGGTGCTGCACCACGATGAGGAGACCCGCTCCCGGCTGGTGGATTCACTCGAACAAGCCTTCCGTGCAGGCTTCGGACGTGTGCTCGTGCGCCGAGCCACCGGCGAGGAGCTGCGCGCCAGCAGCCGCTACGAATGCCCCGATTGCCTCATCGAGTACGTGGAGCCAGAACCGCGCCTGTTCTCCTTCAATAGCCCCTTGGGAGCATGTCCGGTGTGCCAGGGCTTCGGGCGCACCATCGGCATTGACCCCGACCTGGTCATCCCCGACAAACGGCGTTCACTCCGCGACGGGGCAATCCACCCCTTCCGGACCCCGCAGGGCGCGCGCTTCTTACGGCAGCTCCTTGAAATTGCCCCGCGCTACGGCATCCCCACCGACGTTCCCGTGGCGCAACTCTCGCAGGAACACTGGCGCATCATCTGGGAGGGCGCCGATGGCTACATCGGACTGCGCCGCTTCTTTGCAATGCTGGAGGAAAACAGCCACAAGGTGCAGGCACGGGTCTTCCTGAGCCGCTACCGCGCCTACACGCAATGCCCCGCCTGCCAAGGCTCGCGGGTGCGCACCTCCGCTCGCCGTGTTGCCGTTGGCGGTCTCTTCTTCGATGCACTCCTGCGCATGAGCCTTGCCGAGGCGCTGGAGTGGTTTGAACGGCTCCAGCTTCCTCCCCACGAACACGCGATCGTCGCCACGGTGCTGGAGGAGATCCGGCGCCGGCTACGGCTGCTTGTGGACATTGGACTGGGCTACCTTACGCTGGACCGGCTCTCGCATACGCTCTCCGGCGGCGAAGCCCAGCGCATCCAGCTTGCAACGGCATTGAGCTCGGCATTGGTCGGGACGCTCTACGTCCTGGATGAGCCCAGCATCGGGCTCCATGCGCGCGATACCGAACGGCTGCTGACCATCCTGCGCCGGCTGCGCGATTTGGGCAATACGATCGTGGTGGTCGAGCACGACCCCGACCTCATCCGCGCCGCCGATTGGGTGGTGGAGCTGGGACCAGGCTCGGGCGAGCAAGGCGGATATGTCGTCTTCGCCGGCACAGTCGAGCAGCTCCTGCGCTCGGACACGTTGACCGGGGAGTACCTCTCCGGCAGGCGCCGAATTGAGCTCCCCAAACGCCCCCGCCGCAGCACGGCTCGGCTGCGCATCCGCAAGCCCACCGCGCACAACCTCAAAGGCGAGGACGTAGAGTTCCCGCTCGGCTGCATGACCGTCATCACCGGTGTGTCGGGCTCGGGCAAGAGCACACTGCTCTACGACGTGCTCTACGGAAACTTGCGCCGGCTCAAAGGGCTGCCGGTAGAATCCGTCGGCGCCTGCGCCGGTATCGAGGGAGCCGATGCCATCGATTCCGTCGTCCTCATCGACCAATCCCCGCCGGGACGCTCGCTGCGCTCAACTCCGGCAACCTACACCAAGGCGTTCGACCCCATCCGCGAACTCTTCGCCGGCACCGAATACGCCCAGCGCAAGGGCTGGACGCCGGCGTACTTCTCCTTCAACCTTCCCGGCGGGCGCTGCGAGGTCTGCCAGGGCGAAGGCACCATCTGGGTGGAGATGCAGTTTCTCTCCGACCTACCGCTCGAATGCGAAGCCTGCCGAGGTACGCGCTACAGAGCCGAAGTGCTGCAGGCGCGCTACCGCGGAAAAAGTATCGTGGACGTGCTTGCCATGACTGTGGACCAGGCGATGGAGTTCTTCGCCGATTCGCCCAAGGTCCTCGAGCGGCTGCGCCCGCTGCAGCAGGTGGGTCTGGGCTACCTCCGGCTGGGGCACCCCACGACGATGCTCTCCGGTGGCGAGGCACAGCGGCTCAAGCTGGCAGCCTACCTGCAGGAGCCCTCCGCCGGACATACGCTCTTCCTGCTGGACGAACCCACTACGGGTTTGCACCTGCACGACGTTGCTAAACTGCTGGAAGCCTTGCGTCAGTTGCTGGAGCAGGGGCATACCGTCGTGCTCATCGAGCACCATCTCCATGTCATCGCCGCAGCGGACTGGATTGTGGACCTGGGTCCGGAGGGTGGGGACGCCGGCGGGCACGTCGTCGTGATGGGAACGCCGGAACAGGTTGCACGCCATCCGAGCTCCTACACGGGAGAGGCACTGCGCCGCTTCTTTGCCGAATCTGCCAAGCGCACCGATGCCGAACTGGCTGCCTAAGCTCACACTGCGCCATCTCCTGCGTTGGGCGCTGAGCGCCGCGCTCCTTGTGGCTTCCTTCTGGGTTGCTCTGCGGCTGACCGATTGGACTGAGCTGTGGACAACACTGCGCCAGGCAGACTACGGCTGGCTGCCCCTGTGCATTGCGCTGATGCTGCTTTCGCACCTGCTGCGGGCATGGCGATGGCGCGAGCTCCTGCGTCCGGTTACCGACCGCCCTCCGCGGCTGTGGCATGCCTTCTCAGCGCTCATGATCGGCTATGCGGTCAACATGCTGCTTCCGCGTGCCGGGGAGTTGGTACGCCCCTATGTGCTCAGCCGGCGGGAACGGCTGCCGATGGCAACGGCGCTGTCGAGCGTTATCGTGGAGCGCACACTCGATAGCCTTACGCTGCTCCTGCTGGTGGGCATCGGGCTGCCGCTCTTTGCCGACGTTCTGCAGCAGACGCTGGCACGGTTGCAACTGGAGCCGGCAGCAGCGCTTCCACTCCTGATTGGGCTGCTCGCTGTGCTCCTTGCCCTGCTGAGCCTGCCCCGATGGGCACCCGGACTATTGGCTCGGCTGGGGCAGCATGCCCCCCGAGCCGCCGAACGCCTCCGCCGACTTGCCCGTGAGCTCTACGCCGGTGCTGCCCCATTGCGCTCACCGCAGATGCTCTGGCGCATCGGCGTGCAAACCGCCCTTTTGTGGCTGTGCTACCTGCTACCGCTGTACGGGCTCTTCTGGGTCTTCCAATTGGAGCTGACGCTCTACGATGCAGCGCTCATCCTGCTGGTCTCTGCAGTAGCTATTGCGGTTGCCCCGACCCCCTCGGCTGCGGGCATCTACCACGTTGCCGTCCAGGTGGTGCTCATGGAGGCATTTGCCCTACCGGCAGCGCAGGCGCTGGGCTACGCGCTGGTGGCGCATGCAACCAATACGTTGGTGCAACTCGCGGTCGGAGCCCTGTGCTGGCTGTGGGAGCACGCCGCTCCGCCGTAATTCGTCTGCGTCCACAGCAGCCAATCCCGTACACCATGCAGCAGCCAACACTGGAAGCGGTCAAGCAGGTGGACCCGCTGCGCGAGCGCTTTCACGTGAGCGAGATCTTCTACTCCATCCAGGGCGAGGGCACGCGCGCAGGAATGCCGTGTGTCTTCGTCCGATTGCAGGGCTGTAAGCTCCGCTGCTCCTGGTGCGACACACCCTACGCTCTGGACCACCGGCGCGGCGGCACCTGGATGAGCGGGGAGGAAATCCTTGAGCAGGTTCGGCGCTACGGCTGCCGCTTTGTGGAATTCACCGGCGGCGAGCCCCTGGAGCAGTGGGGCAGCTTCGAGCTCATGCGCCTGCTGTGCGACGAGGGCTACCTGGTTGCCGTCGAAACCGGCGGACACGTGGATATCGAGCCGCTCGACCCGCGCGCGATCTGCATCCTGGACGTCAAGTGCCCCGCATCGCGCATGACACCGCTCAACCGCTACCGCAATCTGGAATTGCTTCGCCCACACGACGAGGTCAAGTTCGTCATCGCGGACCGCAACGACTATGAATGGGCATGGGCAATAGCGCAGCAGTATAAGCTCCCCGAACGGGTTGCAGCGGTGCTTTTCTCTCCCGCCTTCGGACTGCTGGAGCCGAAGACGTTGGCGGAATGGATTCTGCAGGATCGGCTGCCCGTCCGGCTGCAGTTGCAGTTGCACAAGTACATCTGGGACCCAACGCAGCGCGGCGTATGAGCCGGAGCTACCTCATCCCCGTGGGTGATGTCCTTGTAGACCCAACCGCCTGGCAAACTCCCTTCGCCTGTGATGTGCAGCGCTGCCGAGGCGCCTGCTGTACTGTGCCCGGCGCCGATGGCGCCCCACTGCTTCCGGAGGAGGTGCCTGTAGTGGAGGAACTTGCCCGACAGCTGCTTCCCATGTTACCACCACCGGCACAGGAGGTCGTGCAGCAGATGGGCGCAACGGTACAAACCGAGCGTGGCGCCTTCACACGCTGTGTTGGTGAAGGTGCATGCGTGTTTGTCTTCTGGGAGCAAGGCATTGCCCGCTGCGCCATCGAGCGCGCTTGGGAGCAGGGCGCAAGCCCGCTGCGCAAGCCGCTCTCCTGCCATCTCTTCCCGCTGCGGCTCTACCGGAGCGCGCACGGCACGGTGCTGCGCTTTGAGCCCTTCTCCGAATGCGCTCCTGCATACGCCCACGGTCGGCACCTGGGATGCACGGCAACGGAGATGGTGCGCGAAGCGCTCGCTCGGGTCTTCGGCGCTGAATGGTACGAGGAGCTTCAGCGCACAATTACGCGCCCGTTGTGCCCATGAGGTGGCTTCGGCTCCCGCTGCGGATTCGGCTGACACTCTGGTACGGCAGCATCGTGGGGATAACACTGCTGGGCTTTGCCGCTTTCTGGTACTGGAGTGTCCGCCGCGAGCTGCTCCAGGAGCTGGACTACTCGATGGAGCAGGTTGCCAGCTCAATCCACCTGCTGCTGGAGCGGGAGCGCCCACATCTGCGGCGGCTCCATCAACGTCCGGCGCGCCGCGCAGAACGCCAGCCTCCGGAATCCAGGCTCCTGGAACGCCCTCTACGCTCCTTTATCGGACCGCTCCCCACGGACACGCTACCTGGGAGTGAATCGCCGGTCTGGAGCGCCGTCTATCAGCACATCCTGCTCAACTCGCGCAGCTACTTCCTGCAGATTGCCACCCCCGAAGGGCAGCTCCTGTGGCGCTCGGCAAACTTGCAGCCCGATACGCTTCCCCTGCTGCCTGACACAGTCTGGGGCATGGTGCGCGGCGGTGAACAGCTCGTGCGCGGTCGCCCGGCTCGATTGCTGCTCTACCGCACCGGCACAGCCCAGATCGGCGTCGCCTACAGCATGGAGGAGATCACTGCCGTGCTCACTCGGCTGATGCAAACCCTGCTGTGGGGCATCCCCGTAGTGCTGCTGCTCTCGATGTTGGGCGGCTGGATGCTGGCACGAGCAGCACTGCGACCGGTGGAGGATATCCGCCGCACCGCCGAGCGCATCACCGCCCACAACCTCAGCCAGCGCCTACCTATCCCCCCAACCGAGGATGAGTTGGCAAATCTCAGCCGAACGCTCAACCAGATGATCGAGCGACTGGAGCGCTCTTTCCACCAGATTCGCCAGTTCAGCGCCGATGTCTCCCACGAGCTGCGCACCCCGCTGACCATCCTCATGGGCGAACTGGAGCTGGCGCTCCGCTCACGCCAAACCCCCGAACAGTACGAAGCCGTGCTCTCCAGTGCTCTGGAGGAGGTCATGCGGCTCCACCGCATCGTGGAGCTATTGCTGGAACTGGCTCGCGCCGAAAGCGGGCAGCTCCGCTTGGAACGCACTCGGCTGGACCTTGCCACCCTTGCCCGCGAAGCTGTCCAAGACATGGAGCCCCTGGCGAATGAGAGGGGCATCCAACTGTACTACGAGGGAGTCGAGCACGTCGCCTTTACCGGTGACCCTATTCGCTTGCGCCAGCTGCTGCTCAATCTGCTCAGTAACGCCCTCAAGTACACGCCCAGCGGCGGAGTGGTCCGGGTCCGCCTCCAGCACCATCTGCCAGAGGAGCTGGTCTTGGAGGTTGCCGATACGGGCATTGGTATCCCACCGGAGGAGCTCCCGCACATCTTCGAGCGCTTCTACCGCGTGGACAAATCCCGCACCCGCTCCGATGGCGCCGATGGGCTGGGGCTGGGATTGGCAATCGCGCGCTGGATCGTCGAAGCCCACGGAGGCTCGATCCAGGTCGAAAGTCAGCCCGGACAGGGGAGCTGCTTCCGTGTGTTCCTTCCCACCGAGCGGCAATGAAGCAGCGCCGAATGCCCTCAAGGCTTGCCGCTGTGTGGGGCTTCCTGCAGGCGCTCCGCCAGCGCTTTGCCCGGGAGCACCTTTTTCTGCTTTCTGCCGGCATCGCCTTCAACATGCTGCTGTGCGTTGTGCCGATGGGACTGCTCATCCTGTGGGGAATTGCACTGCTGCTGCCGGCAGAGCTGGTGGAGATCGCCTTCCAGTCCGTGCTCCTGCACTTGGTTGCCCCCTCGGAGCAGTTGGAGCGTCTGCTGCAAGGAGTTCTGCGCGAACTCCGCCTCGCCTTCGCCCATAGCTCGATTGCCGGCATCGTCGGTGCGGTGGGATTGCTGTGGTCTGCTTCGGCGCTGCTGCAGTCCCTACGCACAGGGCTGGATGCCGTCTTCGGACGCGATAGCACCAGTACGGGATGGCTGCTCCATCGGCTGCGCGATGCCGCGCTCACGGTTGCACTGCTGCTGGTGAGCCTGCTGCTGGGAGCGCTGACCATTGGCTGGAGCATCATCACTGCGTTTGGCACTGAGTTGCTGCCGGAGCCTTGGCGTTCGCCCCTGCAGCGGACGCTGGGTTTGGCAATTACGCTGGGCGTGGAGTTTGCGCTGTTCCTGTTCCTCTTCAGCGCTGTTCCATCGCGCCCGCCGGAGCTGCGGGTGCGTCTGGTGGCAAGCCTTGCCGCCGTTGCACTCCTGGAGCTTGCGCGCGTGGGCTTCCTCTACTACCTGCAGCATGCCCCGCTGCTGGGCTACATCTATGGCGGCTACATTGGGCTGGCAGCACTGGGGCTGTGGACCTACTACGCAAGCTTCCTGCTGCTGCTCTCGGCAACAGTTGCACACGAGCTCTTCCGATTCCGCATCCATGGCGCATAGTCTGCAGCGCGTGGGCATCGGTACGCTGCTGCTCTGCGGCACCGGAGCGGTGCTGCTGGGGCTTGCAGGAATGCTGCTGGATATCTCCCTGGGACTGCGCTTGCTGCTGCTGGTCCTGGCAGGTGCGCTCTGGATGGGGCTGTGCCTGTGGCGCTGGCGAAGGCGCTTGCGCGCCTACATCGAGCAGTGGCTCCCTGGGGTGCTGGAGCGGCTCGGGCGCGTCTCCGGCGGTGCGCTGGCAGTGCGCTTCTCGGGGGCAGAATTCCCAGAGGAGCTGCGCGCCCTGGCAACGGAGCTCAACCGGCTCACCAGCGCCGTAGAGACGCAGCTCAGCCGCGTGCGTACGCTTGAGCGCTCGCACACGGAGTTGCTCGGCACCATCGCCCACGAGCTGCGCAATCCGCTGTTCCTGCTGCGCGGCTCTGTGGAAACAGCGCTCGACAGCGGCGACCCCGACCAGCGAGAGCACCTGCTGCAGAAATCGCTGCAGCACATCGCCCGATTGGAGCGGCTGCTGGAGCAACTGCTCGAGCTATCGCGCTTGGAATCCGGCACCCTCCCGCTCCGATGGCGCAGCGTCCGATTGGCGCCGCTGTGCACCGAGCTGTGCAACCACTTCAGCCTCCTGGCTGCCCAGCACGGGGTCACGCTGCACGTAGAGGTTCCCGAAGAGCTGGAGGTGCTTGCCGACCGCGACCGGCTGGAGCAGGTGCTCAGCAACCTGCTGGAGAACGCCATCAAGTACAATCGCCCTGGCGGACGTGTCTGGTTGCGCGCCCAGCCTCAGGAGCAGTATGTCCTCATCAGCGTGGAGGATACCGGCATTGGCATCCCGCCGGAGCACCAGGAGCGCGTCTTTGAGCGCTTCTACCGGGTGCGCGAACGCCCCGTTCAGGGGAGCGGGCTGGGATTGGCGATTGTGCGCCATATCCTGCAGGCGCACGGAGCGCGCTACGAACTGCACAGCCAGCCGGGCGTGGGCACCATCGTCCGCTTCTGGCTGCGCCGCTGAGGGGGCACTCCAGCCACGCCGCGTAAGTTTGCATGCCGTACAACTGCTCATCGGCTCATGGCTTCCGCCGTTGCCTCGCATCGCCGCGCCCTCGGCATCCTGTTCCTGGCGGTGTTGACCAATCTCATCGGCTTTGGCATCATCATTCCGCTGCTGCCCTTCTACGGGCAAGCAATGGGGGCATCGGAGCTACAGATCGGGCTGTTGTTTGCCTCCTTCTCGGTTGCGCAGCTCCTGAGCTCGCCGGTGTGGGGAACGCTTTCGGACCGATACGGGCGAAAGCCCTTCCTGCTGCTGGGATTGCTGGGGGCGGCTGCCGGATTTGTCATCCTGGCGCTGGCGCCATCGCTGGAATGGCTCTTCATCGCCCGCCTTGTGGACGGCGCCTGCGGTGGGATGATCGCCACCGTACGGGCATACCTCTCGGATGTGCTCGAGGAGCGGGAGCGCGCACGAGGATTTGGATTCATCGGCGCAGCATTCGGCATCGGCTTCATCGCTGGTCCGGCATTGGGTTCACTCCTGGTCCACTGGAGCCTGAAAGCCCCGGCATGGACTGCTGCGGTGCTGAGTCTGGTAGCGGCTGCAGTAGTGCTCCTGTGGCTGCCCGAACCCGCGCAGCATCGCCCACTCCAGCGAGGAGCCCTCGTACAGCGCTTTGCCGAGCTGTGGGGGTTGCCTGCCTTGCGCCCGCTACTGCTGTTCGACCTGCTCTACTGGAGCTGCCAGGCGGTCTACCAGACCGGCTTTGCACTCTTCCTCCATCGGAATTTCGGTGCCAGCGAAGCACAGGTCGGCATGCTTTTAGCATTTGCCGGAGCTATTGGAGTAGTGACGCAACTTGCGCTCGTTGGGCGCGTAACACGGCGCTGGGGCGAGACGCGCACGCTTGCGGTCGGCACGCTCCTGGCAGCTCTCGGGTTGGGCGCGGCAGCGCTTGTACCGACAATTCCGCTGTTTCTACTCTGCCTGGCGCCGGCAGCAATTGGCTCTGGGCTTGCCGCCCCCGCCCTGCTCAGCCTGCTGAGCCGCACCACACCACAACCCTTGCAGGGAAGCCTCCAGGGCGTGACGACCTCACTGGAGAGCCTCGCCCGCATCATCGGTCCCATCTGGGGCAACGGACTGCTGCAGCTCTCTCTCCCGCTACCCTTTATCTCGGCAGCGGTCGTGCTGCTGGGAGTGAGTATCGCCGCCGGTCAGTATCACGAACGCTATGCACCTGTTCATGATGCAGCCGCGCAGAGCTCTGCTGAGCGTGTGGGATAAACGCGGTATCACCGAGTTTGCCGCTGCCCTGGTGGAATTGGGTGTGGAGCTCATCGCTTCGGAGGGTACCAGCGCCGCACTGCGTGCAGCGGGCATCCCCGTGCGCTCCCTCGGCGAGCTTTTGGGAGCGGCAGAGCTGCTCGATGGACGGGTCAAGACGCTCCATCCCCTGTTGCATGCGGCAATCCTGGCACGGCGCGACCGCCCAGAACACCTGCAGCAGCTCGAACAGCTTGGCATTGCCCCGATCGACCTCGTCGTGGTGAACTTCTATCCCTTCCAGGCGATGGAGCGCTCCGGAGCCGCCCTGCCGGAGCTGCTGGAGTTCATCGACATTGGCGGTCCGGCGCTGGTACGCGCTGCTGCGAAAAACTTCCCATGGGTGGCAGTGGTCACTTCTCCGACGCAGTACGAAGAGGTCATCGCCGAACTGCGGCAGCACGGCTCCCTCTCGGAGGAGCTGCGCCGGCGCTACGCTGCCGAGGCGTTCGCTCTCACCGCCGCATACGATGCTGCAATTGCCCGCAAGCTCAGCACCGAGCCCTTCCCACCGCAGTGGAGCGTGAGCCTGCCGCAGGTCCAGCGCCTGCGGTATGGGGAGAATCCCCACCAGCAGGGCTGCCTCTACGGCGATGCCTTCGGCGAACTCTTCGAACAGCTCCATGGCAAAGAGCTCTCGTACAACAACGTGCTCGACCTGGACGCAGCTGTCCGCCTCATTCGGGATTTCACCGAGCCAACGGTTGCCATTCTCAAGCACACCACGCCCTGCGGGGTCGGCAGCGCCCCCGAACTCGAACACGCCTGGGAGAAAGCCCTTGCAACCGATCCGGTTTCCGCCTTTGGCGGCGTCGTCGTTGCCAACAGAGCTATCACCCGTGCACTTGCCGAGCGCCTCTCGGAGCTATTTCTGGAGCTTGTCATTGCCCCGGCATTCGCTGACGACGCCTTGGAGGTGCTCCGGCGCAAGCGGAATCTGCGTCTGCTGCGCTACAATGCCGAGCGCCTGGCGCAGGCAGATGCGCTGGAGTTCCGTAGCATCCTGGGTGGAGCATTAGTGCAGAGCCCAGACATCGCCGTGCTGCCTCCAGAGGGCTGGCAGGTGGTCACGCATCGGGCTCCAACGGAGCAGGAAGCCGCTGCGCTGAAGTTCGCCTGGCGCGTTGTCAAGCACGCAAAGTCGAACGCCGTAGTCTTTGCTGCGCCCGACCGCACCTTCGCCATCGGTTGCGGGCAGCCCTCGCGCGTGGATGCCGTGCGCGTTGCCATCCGCAAAGCCGCCGATGTGGGTATCTCGCTTGAGGGTTCGGTGATTGCCTCCGATGCCTTCTTTCCCTTCCCCGATGCCCTGCAGGAAGCCATCGCTGCTGGGGCAACCGCGGCAATCCAGCCCGGTGGCTCCGTCCGCGACGCCCTGGTCATCGAGGCTGCCAATGCCGCCGGCATCGCCATGGTGTTCACGGGCATGCGCCACTTCCGCCATTGAAAGGCTGATTCGATAATGCATCGTAACTTTGCCTCGAGATGCAACCGGCAAATGTCCAAACAATGAAGCTGCTCACACCCCCTACCACAGGCAGAATCTACTTCGCCGATAACCTTGAAGTGCTCCGCACACTCCCTTCGGATTCTGTGGACCTAATCTACATTGATCCACCCTTCAACACCGGCAAGATACAGAAACGCATCCAACTCAAGACAGTACGCTCCGACAAGGGGGATCGCATCGGTTTCCAGAATCGCCGTTACAAAAGCCTGGTGTTAGCTAAGAAGTGGTTCGTTGACCAGTTCGACGATTACCTATCCTTCCTGGAACCGCGTTTGACCGAGGCTCGTCGAGTTCTGGCGCCCCACGGCTCCCTGTACCTCCATGTCGATTACCGCGAAGTCCACTATTGCAAGATTCTTCTGGATAGCATTTTCGGTCGCGAGGCTTTCCTCAACGAGATTATCTGGGCGTACGACTACGGTGGTCGCCCCAAGGACCGATGGCCCCCCAAGCATGACAACATATTGTTCTACGCCAAAATCCCAGGAAAGCACATATTCAATGTAGAGGAAATAGAGCGCATCCCATATATGGCACCGGGATTGGTTGGTCCAGAGAAAGCAGCACGCGGAAAGCTTCCCACTGATGTTTGGTGGCATACGATTGTTCCTACAAACAGTGCTGAAAAAACGGGCTATCCGACTCAGAAACCCCTGGGGATTCTCCGCCGTATCATTCAGGCTTCATCGCGCCCCGGGAGTATTGTTCTTGACTTTTTTGCCGGAAGCGGAACCACGGGTATTGCAGCACTTGAACTGGGACGCCGCTTTATCCTGGTAGACAACAACCCCCAAGCGTTGGAAGTGATGGCAAGGCGCTTCGACGGCATCGAAGGTATTGAGTGGATTGGGTTCGACCCAACACCGTACCAGAAGCAAGCCAGCTTGTTTTCGACACCGGCAACGCAAAAGTCCACCGAAGGATGGGGAACAGCATGTACCGCCCGATCTATCTCATCAGCATCCCCATCAGAAGAGTGGTCAAAAGGATGAAGCCTGTTATAACAGATCCAGAGGTCTTGATGCTCGCCTCAATTGCACACACTCTGAGGGAGCACTACATCCGTGAAGGGGCTGATGATCCCTGGACCGACAGCCCCTTTGGATGGATCCGCGCTCGTCCATCCCGACAAGTAGGCAAGATTGGCGAAGAACTCGTGGCGCGATGGTGTGCTGGCAAAGGACTTGACGTTATGCCCGGTGGGGATCCCCAAGTTGACCTAATCATTGCTGGACGGCGTGTGGAAATCAAGTTCTCTACACTTTGGGGAAATGGCTTGTATGTATTCCAACAAATCCGCAATCAAAGCTACGAATATGTCATCTGTCTTGGAATTGCACCTTTCGATGCGCATTGCTGGGTCATTCCGAAGGAAGATGCTCTCCGCCATGCAACGCCGCAGCATACTGGCAGAAGCGGTAGGGATACTTACTGGCTCTCAATCAACCCAAACTCTCCGCCAGACTGGCTGAAGAAGTACGGCGGTAGACTTGCAGATGCATGTGCGATCCTACAACAATGGAAGAGCCAGCGGTAAAAAGTACTGCGCAATAAGATCCCCAGCGAACAGGCGTACGCGCAGTGGATTTGGTATCTTCAATGCCGCCGGCATCGCCATGGTGTTCACGGGCATGCGCCACTTCCGCCATTGAGAAGCCCACCACCGCGTCCGCGCGCCCTGGACATCCGTAGGGGACATTTGTAAATTTGCACAGCCTTCTACCCAGGAGTGCACCATGCCCACACGCCGTAAATCTCCACAGGCAGCCTCCTCTGCCCACCTTGGCTTTGAAGCTCAGCTCTGGGCTGCCGCCAACGCCCTGCGGGGCTCCATGGACGCAGCGGAATACAAGCACGTGGTCCTGGGGCTTATCTTCCTGAAGTACATCTCCGACTCCTTCGAGGAGCACCGCAAGAAGCTCCTCGCGG
>Ga0197143_1000215_pt1 | contig 68976 bp, 68 predicted proteins | sample GBS70_MetaG_FD_148603 | JGI IMG/M metagenome (GOLD analysis project Ga0197143, IMG submission 148603) | Sediment microbial communities from Great Boiling Springs, Gerlach, Nevada, United States - GBS 70_MetaG | ecosystem: Environmental > Aquatic > Thermal springs > Hot (42-90C) > Sediment...
TACTGCCGTATTGCCGTATTGCCCAACTGCCGAGCGGAGGCTCCGATGACACCTCAGGCCGAGATGGTCCTGTGGCTCTTTAACGGTCTGCTGGCCGGGATGCTCCTGACCCTGAGCGTAGGCTATGTCCTGAGCCGGCCCGAGCGGTGGCCCCCCTTCCTGGTATTGCTGGCGATGGGGACTCTCTTGGTGACCTTCGCGATCCGGTTCGTCCAGCAGTGGGCGGCCCTCTATCCGGACCTGACCGACCGGTGGCCGACCGTGGCGGCCTGGGTGCCGTTCTGGCAGGCCCTGGCCCGGTTTCTGCCGGGCGTCGCCATCGCCCTGATCTGGAGCGGGACCCGGGCCGCCCGGCGGGCTGACTGGCGGGGTCCTCTCCTCCTGGTCCTCGCCGCTTGGGTCGGCATCGGCGTGGACCTCCAGCGGCCGGTCCGACCGTGGGCGACGGTCGTCGGCGTGGCCGGTGCCCTGGGCTGGCTCTCGGAGGTCCGGCGGTCGCCCCCCCATTTCCGCCCCCTCTGGCATGGGCTGGCCGTCCTGGGGTTTGTCCTGACCCAGCTTTTGCAGTGGCCGGGTTCGTCCCTGGGGCTTCCGGCCGGCTCGCCGGTCGAACCCCTGGCCTATCTGGGATTTTTGGCCGCCTTCAGCTTCGCCTATGAGGTCTTCCGGGGACCTTCCCTGATGGCCGAGTTCTTTGTGCGTCTGAATTGGCTTTTTATCTTGCTGGCGGCGACGACGATGCTGATCGCCGAGCGGGGGTTTCGGTATCAGTACATGGAGTTGAGCCGTCGGCAGTTATGGGACTTCGTGGAGACCCTTCGGGGGATCCTGGCCGGCTCGGTCATTCGGGGGGCCACCCCGGAGACGGCGCTCCAGGACGCGGGCCTCCTGGAGGAAGTCGTCCGGGCCTTTTCCCGGTACCCGGACCTCCGGGCCGTCGCCCTTCAAGTTCGCCAGAGTCGGTTGGAGATCGACATCGACCCCGAGGGAGCCGTCGAGATCCGGCCGGTGCCGGCCGAGGCCCTCCAGCCCATTCCCCTGGAAGGCCGCATGGAGGCCCACGTCGGGGAGCTCCATTTGGACGTGCCCATCGTGTACCGAGGGGCGACGGTCGGGGCGATTCGGATGAAGCTCCGACTCCATGCGATGTTCCAGCAGATTTTCCGGAGCCTCCTGCCGATCTTCGGCGCTTTCACGGCGGCCGTCGTCGGGGCGGGTTTTCTCATCGGGGTCGTCCTCTTTCAGGCGCAGAGGACCATCGAGCGTCAATTTCGGGAGATCCACCGGGCGAATCTGGAGCTCTTGCAAGCCGCCAAGCTGGCCACGTTGGGTGAGCTGGTGGCCAGTGTCGCTCACGACGTGGCCACGCCCCTGGGAAGCCTACTACTGGGCCTGGACGCCATCGACGACCGCCTGGCTGAGTCGTCGGACGACTCGGTCCGGCGAGCCCTCCGCCAGGACGTCGCACTCCTGAAGGGGCAGGTCCTCCGCGCCTCGGGTTTCATTCAGCACCTGCTCCAGATCGCCCGGGCCCAGCCCGTCGAGAAGCGGGCCGTCCCAGTCGCCGACCTGGTCCGGCGGGCCCTCGAGCTGGTCCACTCCCGGGTCCAGCGGCACCGGGTCCGGGTCGTCGAAAACGGCCTCTCGGACCTGCCTCCCGTATGGGCCAACGAGGTCCAGCTGGAGGAGGTATTCCTAAACGTCGTGAACAACGCCGTCGACGCCATGCCCGACGGCGGCGTCTTGGAGATCGAAGGCCGCCATCAGGGCGGGTTCGTATGCCTTCGGTTTACCGACACGGGACCCGGCATCGACCCGGCCCTTCAGGCCCGGGTGTTCGAACCCTTCTTCACGACCAAGCCGATGGGGACCGGCCTGGGGCTGACCGTCAGTCGGCGGATCGTCGAGGCCCACGGGGGGACGATTCGGATCGTCTCGGAGGTCGGCCGGGGGACGACCGTCGAGGTCTGCCTGCCGGTCGCCCCTTCGGACGACTCGGCCGATTTGGGAGGCGGTGCATGAATCCGGAAGGCATCTGGATCCTCGTCGTAGAAGACGACCCCGTCATGGCCCAGATGTGCGAAAGGGCCTTGCGGGCCCAAGGGTACCAGGTCCACACGTGTCCAGACGGGACCCAAGCGATGGAGTGCCTGGCCGCCCGGCCTTACGACCTGGTCCTGACGGACGTGCGGCTTCCCGGCATGGACGGGATGGCCCTCTTAGAAGCCATACGGGCCCGATATCCCCAGACGACGGTCATCCTCATGACGGCCTATGCCGACATCGAGGCCGCCGTACGGGCCATCGAGGCCGGCGCCTTCGACTACCTGCCCAAGCCCTTCAGTCGGGACCAGCTCCGGACGACGGTCCAGCGGGCCCTCGAGTACCGTCAGCTCCTGGCCGAAAACCAGGAGTTCCGCCGCCGCCTCGAGCAGGTCTACGAACTGCCGTATGCCTTTGCGGACCTCGTCGGCCAGAGCCCGGCCTTCCGGTCGGTCATCCAGCAGGCCCTGAAGGTCGCTCCGAGTACCGTGTCGGTCCTCATCACAGGAGAGAGCGGGACGGGCAAGGAGCGGCTCGCCCGGGCCATCCATCGGGCGAGCCCCCGGGCGGACGGCCCCTTCGTCGTCGTCGACTGTGCCAGCATCCCGGAGACTCTCCTGGAGAGCGAACTGTTTGGTTACGAGCCGGGGGCCTTCACGGGAGCAACTCACCGGAAGAAGGGCCTCATCGAGATGGCCCACGGCGGGACGCTGTTCTTTGACGAGATCGGGGAACTACCGCCCTATCTGCAGGCGAAGCTCCTGCGGGTCTTGCAGGAACGGCGCCTCCGGCGCCTTGGGGGGAGCGAGGAGATCCCCGTCGACTTTCGTCTGATCGCCGCCACCCACCGGGACCTCGCCCAGATGGTCCGGGAGGGCCGATTCCGGGAGGACCTCTGGTTTCGGATCCACGTCGTGACCCTTCATATCCCGCCCCTGCGGGAGCGTCGGGAAGACATCCTCCTGCTGGCCCACTACTTCCTCAACGAGCTGAATCAACGGGGCGGCCGCCGGGTCGAGGGTTTCACGTCGGCGGCCCTCCTGATCCTCCAGGCATACGCCTGGCCCGGCAACGTGCGGGAGCTTCGAAATGTCATCGAGTACGCCCATGCCATGGGGGAAGGTCCTTGGATCACACCTCTGGACCTGCCGCCGGAGCTCCTACGGACGGCCCCGACGGCCTGGCCCGAGGAGGAACCGACGCCCTGGCCGGAATCAATCCTGTTGAAGCCCTTCTACGAAGCCCGGCGGGAAGTCCTGGCCCGCTTTGAACGGGCCTACTTCCGTCAGCTCCTCCAGCGGGCCCAGGGCCGTATTAGCACGGCGGCCCGGATGGCCGACCTCCATCGGGCCGTCCTGTACCGTTTCCTCCGGAAGCACCGGCTCGTTCACCGCCGACGAAAGTCCGAGGAGGGCGAAGATGATAGAGTGACGGGGTGACGAAGTGATGGAGTGACGGAGTGGTGAAGTGACGGGGTTACGGCTCTCACTGATACTTCGTCACTCCATCACTCCGTCGCTTCGGATAGGGCATTCGGCCATAATCTGGTAGGACTTACGCAGTTGGCAGGGGCTTTTTACGGCAGTACGGCAATTCGGCAATACGGCAGTACGGCGATGATTGGAGTACCTGGCTCGACGGATGGCTTGGATCCGATTCTATTCAACTAAGCAATAGGGTGGTTCGGCGATGATCCGGTGCAAAGCCTCCTTACCCAAACGAATCGAGTGGGATGGAAACTCGGACACCCCGCTTGGGCGAGGGGGGCTCGTCGCCCCGTTACCCCGTCACCCCATTACTCCGTCACTCCATCACTTCGTCACTCCGTCCCTCTATCGGACGTGCGGGGCTTGGATAAAGCGAACCGGCTTTCTGTCGGCCCTCCTCCTCGGGATTGCCCTCCCCGCCCTCGGCGGGACCCTCCAGGGGACGATTCACTGTCCCGAGGCGGCCGTCGTGTATGCCGTCCCCCAGAAGACGCCCCCCCTCGCCCCGCCCCGCGAGCCCGCCGTCATCGAACAGCGGGACCTTCGATTTCATCCGCCGGTCCTGCCCGTCCTACAGGGTACCCGCGTGCTGTTCCCCAACTATGACCCCCTGTACCACAACGTCTTTTCCGTCTCGCCGGCGCGCCCCTTCAATTTGGGGATGTTCGGCCCCAACGAGGCCCGGGGCATCGTCTTCGACCGGCCCGGTATCGTCGAGGTCCGGTGCATGGTCCATCGGGAAATGGTCGCCTACGTCGTCGTCCTAACGACGCCCCATTTCCAGATGTCCGACCCGACGGGCACCTTTGCCTTTCGGGACCTCCCGGAGGGCCGCTACCGGGTCCATGCCTGGAGTCCCCAGTGCGGGGCCCTGGAGTCTCCCTGGATCTACGTCCCTCAAGACCGGACCGTTCAAGTCGAACTCCGGCCCCCTCGAAGCCATTCCAAATAGGTAGTCGCTTACCTTTTATCCAAGCCCCGCACGCCAATGGATGCAGGATAGAGGGGACGGGAGTCCCGGTTGGGCTACGGTCCTCCAGGACTGTGAACAGGGCAGGCCCGCCGGCGACGGACACTCCAGAACAGGAAGGCCGTTATCCCGAAGGCTGCAAATCCCGGTGCCGGGAGCAGGAGAAAGCCCCAATCCAACGCGGTGCCCCGGCCCGGCCGGTACTGGAGACACCGGAAAAGGACGCCTTTCCTCGGCAAGGGATAGGTCCCGACCATCTCCCCCCGGAGCTCCCGGATGACTTCGTACAAGCGGGCAGGCTCCACTGTAGCCCCGACGAGAAACCGGACGACCCGTCCCCGGTCGACCCCGATCAGGACCGCCGGGTGGTCATACTGACGGGCCGCCGGGTCCCACCGGATCCAGTATCCGATCGCCTGGGTCAGTCGCTCGATAGATGTCGGGGCCGTCACGCCGAAAATCCAGTCGGGCCGGTCGGCCAGGCCGACGTTACGGGCCATCGCCGCCATCGTCTCGACGGTGTCTTCGGGGTCGAAGCTCAGGACCACGACCCGGTAATCCCGGCCGAGGCCACCGACCCGACGGACCGCATCCCGAAGAGAACGCACGAAGGGGTAGCACACCCCGCTACACCGGGTGTATACAAGGGTCAACAGGACGGGACGCTCCCCCCACAGTCGGTCCAGGCGCACCACCCCTTGCTGGGTCGCGACCTCCACGGCCGGCACGGGCCGATAGAGGTATCGCTCCTCCCGGGGAATCCCGTAGGGTCCCTCCGGGTCAGCCTCCGTTCCTCGAGCCGGGGCTCCAAATCCCAGGCTCAGGACGAGGCCGCTTCCGACGAGGACAGACGCGAGGCCGCCCAGGCGTGAGGCCATCGCCGGACTAGCTCCCACAGGTAGAGGAGGGCACCGGCCGTCAAGAGGGCGAGTGGCACGATGGCGAATCGGGCCATCGTCACACCCCGAGCCAGTTCCTCAGGATAGATGGCGTAACGTCGGGGCACGGAAGCCACACCCGCCAAGGAAAACATCAGGACCAGGCCATAGCCACCGATGGCCAGCAGAACGGGAATCGCCCAGGTCGTCCAAGACGATTCCTCGGACCGGCTGAGTTCCTTCACGAACTGAAAGACAAAGCCAAGATTGATGAGCACGACGCCCATGACAAAGCCCAGATGGAGGTGGGCCACCGCCACCAACGTGTTGTGGAAGAGGAACTGCAGAGCGGGCGTAGAACTGATGAAGGCGGCACCTATACCATCGATGGCCACGCCCATCACGCCCAAGTAAAGCAGGACGGCCGGGAGGGTCCACCGTATGCGGGAGCCATATATGAGGGTCAGGACGATAAAGATCGTCACGACCGCCGCCGGGATGGGAATCAGGTAGGACGCCGTCTGCCCAAGGACCCGAAGCCAGAAGGGCTGGGCAAAGTCCATGAGGAGGTGGTGGAGGTACGTGACGGCGATCAGGACGAGGATGACGTTAAAGGCCGCGGCAAACATGCGGTTCACCCTAAAGGGAGGTCGTCCGGCCAGCCGGGGGAGTAGCTCCAGGACGACCATGAACGAAAGGTTCGTCGTGACCTCCGCCGTGACATGGCCGAAGTAGAACACCAGGTTCTTCATCAGGAGGGGGTCATTGCGGATTCCTGTCCCGATGCCCTCGAGGGTATAGAGCGACAGCAGGACCACAGCGCTCAGCAGGGCCGAGAGGTGAAGGACGAGCATGACCGTAGCGATGTGTACGGCCAGGGGTACGTCCGAAACGCTCCGTCGGCCGAACAAGACGTCCCATCCCAGGGCCTGGGGAAGGGACCACCGCCGAGCGATCGCCCCCAGAAGGCTGACTTCCCAGATCAGCCAGGCGACCCCCAGGAGGCCCACAAACGTGAAGAAGACGGCTGTGGCCCAGGGCTTCCAGACACCCTGGGAATAGAAAGGAAGCGGGTACAGGAAGTACCAGCCGGGACTGAACCGGCCGACAAGCGTAGCGATCACGAAAAGGCTCACCGCCACGAGCGTAAGCCCGTAAACGAAACGGCTGGCCGAGAGGCTCGGACGGACATACCGGCTGAGCAGGTAGGTGACGGCGGCCATGGTCGCGATATACCACGTCCCAAACATGCCCAGGCCGTGAAGGGTCATGAGGCTGTAGAACCATTCGGGTCGGAGGGTCAGCCAGTTCCCCTGGGTCAACCGCATCAACCATCCCAACGTGCCCAGGACGACGACGAGGGCCAGGACCGTCGCAACCCAGACGAGCGTCATCCGACGAAAACCGACGTCCTCCGCCTCCGAGACCGCCTCCCCCCGTTCCAGGAGGACGGGGGTCGGCCACGCCAGCGAAGCCTCTCCATGAAGCATCCCGTCACCTCCATGTGAAAAGAACGGTTAGGGATTCACTTTACAAAAAAGTAACCCCTCATCCGGGGGTGACCGTGCCCACAGTACTCCAAGCAGAGGACCTCGTACCGACCGGGCTTGGTGAAACGAAACCGCAGACGGTTCACGTACCCCGGCATGGCCTGTACCTGGCCGATGAGCACGTGATCCGGGTCATACAACGAAAGGCCATGATTGACGTCGAAGCTCGTGACCCGAAACTCGACGAGTTCCCCCGGGGCCAACGTCACCGGCTCCCCAAAGGCGACGGCTTCCTGCCATTCCGAGTCGTTCGTGATAGGACGCTCCGAGACGGCAAAGCTAAACTGCTTGCCGACGACAAACACGACCCGGTCCGGTCGTTCGGCCCGCCGGGGATAAGGCGCTCGGGGAAAGGTAAAGGCCAGGAGCAAGCCGGCAAAACCCAAAAGCCCGACCAGCAGGCCCACTTGAAGCCGCCGGGCCCGGCTGGGCACGACGGCCCCCGCCCGCCGGGACCGAAGGGCCACATAGGCGAAGACCAGTACGATCCCGGCGCTGGCCACTTCCAGGAGGAGAACAGGCGTCACCCGATCCATCGGACCCCACCTCCAAGGGTGCACCCTATTATAGGGTAAGTATCAACAGATGTCAAGATGGTATCAAATTGAATCGTGATTTTGTCTCAATATTGATACAAAATCCAACTGTATGGAGGCTCGATGGTCGGGGTTTTGTCCCGAAATTGAGACTCCCGGGGCCCTTGGGGTCGCCCAAGGGCCCTCGCCGAGCCGCCCGCCCGACTCCTGTCCCGCAAGTCGGTCTCCCAAGGCCCGGACTCATCGCTCCCGCAGGCCTTCTACGTATTTCCGCTCCAGGCACCCCCGGGGCCGGACGGGCGTCCGGCTCCGGTAGACCCGGATGTCGTAGCCCTCGTTGAGGAGCCGGTCGATGAGGCACACATCCACGAGTTCCAGGGACGCCGTGTAGCCCATCTCCTCGTCGACCAGGGGGACTTCCTCCCAGGCCGCCGCCAGGGCCCGGCCGATTTCCTCGGCGATGGCCGCCAGGCGGTCCTCCGGGAGCGCCTCGCCCAAGTGCTGACGTAGCACGTTCAGGATGATGTCCCGCGCCTCCATGATGGCCCTCCTTCCGCCGTTGAGATGCCCCCAACCCCCCGAGGCCCGGCCTCGGGTCGCCGGGCGTGGGCTCAAGGGGCTTGGGGCGTCGCCACGAGCCGTAGGGACCTGACGTCCGCCTCCCCAAGAGTTACGGTCCCCGCCGTCCCCGACCCGCAGGTTTCGGACCACCACCGGACCTCGTACGTCCCAGCCGGGATTTCCCGAATCTGGAAGAAACCCCGCCGGTCCGTCACGGCAAAGTAGGGTGTCTCCAGGACCACGACGTAGGCCCGCATCTCCGGGTGCAGATGGCACAGGACTTCGACGACGCCGGGTCGGTCAAAGACGATGCCTCGGATCTCTCCGGGCGGATACGTCCCCAGGTTGAAGAGCTTGACCGGCGAGGCAGAGAACACGTTATGCAGGACGAGGTCGTGATTCGGGAACTGGACCCGGGTCCCGACGAGGACGGGCAAGACGGATGGCTGAAACTGAAGACCCCGCTGGTCGATGACGGCCGGGGTCTCCGGGGGTGAGAATGACCGAGGCGGCACGGGTTGGGCATAGACGACGGCCGGGGTTCGGGGGCGAGGGGTGCACGTCCAGGACCCGTTCAACTCAGCGGTGCGGGCCATCTCGGGGAGGAGGGCTCCCCCCAATCCGGCGACCATCAGGAGCCATCGCATGGCTATCCTCCGGAGACTTTCCCCGACAGGCCCCAGGACCGGACTTCCATGAATCCTGCAGGCATCCACGTCACGGGGGCCAGGTACCCGGTAATCCGAATCCGGCCCATTTCTATCCTGCATCATGCATCCTGTATCTTGCATCCATAGCTTAACAAAGCAGTAGCCCGCGCCTCGCATCCCTCCGGGCCGGTTAGGAGGTTCCGGTGACCCTGGAGCCCTCCGGTCCGTGAGGGGGAAGCATGCGGCGCAGTGACGAAGGTCTCGGCCGTTCCCGGAGCGACGCCGGGGTCCGCAACCTGTGGCGGGTCTTGGGGAGCGTCGTCCTCTTACTGGGAGCATGGTACGGCCTGTTGATCCGGCAGGCCCCGTCTGGACGCCGGCCCGCTTCGTCCGGGAGAAGCCGCTCCCGGTGTGGGTCTCCGTCGAACTCCCGGCCTGAGCCCGACCCGGACCGGCGGCGACGGCCGGCGCGCCGGAACAGCCTTTAGGCCTTCCGGCGGCACCTTCCAGGTTTCCGAATGCGGAGCGGGGGCGGCGGCTGTTCTATAAAGTATCCGTCGAGACGGCCTCCTCCCCCCTTCGTTTATCCCCTCCTGTCCCAAACTTGGGAAATAGACGGGGTTAGCGAGTCTCAAAAATGGGAATAAACCCCGTGGCCGGGGATGCGGCTCCTCATCGCCCCGGACCCCACCAAGGTCCCGAAGGGACGGTTTCATTTTTGATACAAAACCTCCAAAAGGGGTCGCAAAGGCGCATCCATGGGATCCGACCAGGTCCCGGGTATCGGGTGCCAGGTGCCGGGTACACGGTCCCCGGGCTCGGTCCTCTGGGTCTGCTCAATAAAAATAAGTGACGGAGTGATGAAGTGATGGAGTGAAAAAGTGACGAGTAACGAGTGACGGGTAGTGGGACTAACGCCGTGAGTGCGGGGTTGCATAGGTGACGGAGTAAAAGAAGGGAAGGAGCCAGCAAGTAGATAATGCGACTCGGATCATGCCGTATGGCCCTATTGCCGTACTGCCCTACTGCCCTATTGCCATGTTGGGCACCCGTGGCGAGACCCGACTGCGCAGGATACAGGATGCAGGATAGAGATGGCTCGGACCCCGGTTACCTGGTACCCGGGCCGGCCCTTAATTGGCACGCAGTTTGCAAAAATCCCCACAAACTCCGTGGGGGACGCCGTCGGCGGAGTCCTCCTGACCGTGGAGGTCCGACATGAAGGTCACGCGCCGGGAGTTCATGCAGACGGCGGCCGCCGGTGCCGCCGTCCTCCTCCTGGATGACGCCCTGCGGGGCTTGCGCCTCCTCCAGCCCGTCGTCGAGGTCGGCAATCCCCTGGCGGCCTATCCGAATCGGGACTGGGAGGCCGTCTATCGGGACCAGTACCGGTATGACCGGTCGTTCACGTGGGTCTGTTCGCCCAACTGCACCCACGAATGTCGTCTCCGGGCCTTCGTCCGCAACGGCATTGTCTTGCGGAGTGAGCAGAATTATGACCTCCATCGGATCTCGGACCTCTACGGGAATCGGGCGACGGCCCATTGGAATCCCCGGGGCTGTCTGAACGGGTACACGTTCCAGCGTCGGGTCTACGGGCCCTATCGACTGAAGTATCCGATGATCCGGAAGGGGTGGAAGCAGTGGGCCGACGACGGCTTTCCGGAACTCACGCCCGAGAACATGGCCAAGTACAAGTTTGACAGTCGGGGGACGGACACCTTCGTTCGGGTCTCCTGGGACGAGGCTTACACGTATGTCGCCCGGGGCATGATCGCCATCGCCCGGCGGTACAGCGGTGAAGAGGGCCGGCGGCGGCTCCTGGAGCAGGGCTACCCCGAGGAGATGCTCGAACACTGGGAGGGTTCGGGTGTCCGGACCTTTAAACTCCGGGGCGGGATGGGCCTGCTGGGGGTCATCGGCAAGTACGGTCTCTACCGGTTTGCCAACATGCTGGCCCTGCTGGACGCTCACGTCCGGGGCGTCGGTCCCGAGGAGGCCAAGGGTGCCCGCATCTGGTCGAACTACACGTGGCACGGCGACCAGGCCCCGGGCCAGCCCTTCGTCCACGGGCTCCAGACGTCGGACGTAGACTTCAATGAATTGCGCTTTGCCCGTCTGCACATCCAGTGCGGCAAGAACCTCGTCGAGAACAAGCGGCCCGACTCCCATTTCTTCATCGAACTCATGGAACGGGGGGCCAAGATCGTCGCCATCATTCCCGAATACGGACCCCAAGCGACGAAGGCCGACTACTGGATTCCCATCCGGCCGGCGACGGACGCGGCCCTGTGGCTGGGCATCGCCCGGGTCCTGATCGACAACGGATGGTACGACGCAGACTTTTTAAAGAAGTGGAGCGACATGCCGTTGCTCATTCGGACCGACAACCTGCGGCGCCTCCGGGCCCATGAGGTATTCCCCGACTACCGGGGCGGCCTCGACCCGAACGGCCCGAGTTTCCGGCTCCAGGACTTGAAGCCCGACCAGTACGAGAAGATCGGCGACTTCGTCGTCTTTGACGAAAGGTCCCAGAGTCTGAAGCCCCTCACGCGGGACGACGTCGGCGAGCGTCTGACGGCCCGGGGCATCGACCCGGCCCTGTCCTGGCGGGGCAAGGTCCGGCTCGTGGACGGCACGGAGGTCGAATGCATGACCCTCTGGGAGGCTTACAAAATCCACCTTCAGGACTACGACCTCGACACGGTCCACGAGATCACGCATGCCCCGAAGGACCTCATCTTGCGTCTGGCCCGGGACATCTGGGAAACGACTCAAGAAGTCCGCCGCCAGAACCCCACTATGGGGGCTGTCGCCATCCACATCGGGGAGGGCCTCAATCACTGGTTCCACGCCACGGAGATGAACCGGGCCGTCTACCTCCCCCTGATCCTGACGGGCAACATCGGCAAACCCGGGGCTGGCTGTCACACCTGGGCAGGTAACTACAAGGCGGCCCTCTTTCAGGGTTCGCCCTGGACGGGACCCGGCTTCCTCGGCTGGATCGCCGAGGACCCCTTCCATCCGCTCCTGGACCCGAAGGCGGACGGGAAGCAGGTCCGGGTCCGGAAGTACACCCATGACGAGGAGCCGGCCTACTGGAATGCGGACGACCGGCCCCTCATCGTGAATACGCCCAAGTACGGTCGGAAGTGTTTCACCGGCAAGACCCACATGCCGACGCCGACCAAACTCATATGGACCACGAATGTGAACATGCTCAACAATGCCAAGTGGGTCTACGAGATGATCAAGAACGTCAACCCCCGCGTCGAACTTATCATCGCCCAGGACATCGAGATGACGGCCACCTGCGAGTATGCCGACGTCATCCTGCCGGCCAATTCTTGGATGGAGATGGAGACCTATGAAGTCACGGCTTCCTGTTCCAATCCCTTCCTGCAGATCTGGAAGGGCGGCATCCGACCTGTCTTCGACACCAAGGACGACGTCGTCATCATGGCCGAACTCGCCCAGAAACTGGGCGAGATCCTGAAGGACCGGCGGTTTGCCGACTACTGGAAGTTTGCCCTGGAGCGGAAGACGGAGGTCTACATCCAGCGGCTTCTTGACACCTGCACGACGACAAAGGGCTACCGGGTCGAGGACATCCTGGCCGGCAAGTACGGTGAGCCGGGCACGGCTCTCATGCTGTTTCGGACCTACCCGCGGGTCCCCTTCTGGGAGCAGATCCACGACAACTTGCCCTTCTTTACGCCGACGGGCCGGCTTCAGGCTTACAACGACGAGCCCGAGGTCATCGAGTACGGTGAGAACTTCATCGTCCACCGGGAAGGCCCCGAGGCGACGCCCTACCTGCCGAACGTCATCGTCAGTTCGAATCCCCTGATTCGGCCCGAGGACTACGGGATCCCCCTGGACCACATGGGCCGGGACGAACGGCAGGTTCGCAACGTCAAACTCCCGTGGTCCGAGGTCAAGAAGACGAAGAATCCGTTGTGGGAGAAGGGGTACCGGTTCTACTGCCTGACGCCCAAGACCCGCCACGCGACCCACTCGTCCTGGCAGGTCACGGACTGGCACCTCATTTACAACAACGACTTTGGTGACCCCTACCGGCTGGACCGGCGGTCGCCCGGCGTCGGCGAGGCCCAACTTCACATGAATCCTCAGGCGGCCAAAGACCTGGGAATCCATAACGGGGATTACGTTTACGTCGACGCCAATCCGGCCGACCGGCCCTATGTCGGCTGGAAGCCTACGGACCCCTTCTACCGGGTCGCCCGGCTCATGCTCCGGGTCAAGTACAACCCGGCCTATCCCTACCACGTCGTTATGATGAAGCACGCCCCCTTTATCGCCACGGAGAAGAGCGTACGGGCCCATGAGACGCGGCCCGACGGGCGGGCCCTTTCGGAGGACACGGGCTACCAGGCCAGTTTCCGGTACGGCTCCCAGCAGTCCGTCACCGTCGGGTGGCTCATGCCGATGCATCAACTCGATAGCCTGTTCCATAAGGCCAAGGCCAAGGTCGGGTTCATCTTTGGGGGCGAGGCCGACAATCACGCCGTCAACACGACGCCCAAGGAGACCCTCGTGAAGATCACGAAGGCCGAGGACGGGGGTTTGGGCGGAAAGGGCGTCTGGGAGCCGGCCCGGACGGGTTACACGGCCGGCGACGAGGACGAGTTCATGAAGCGCTATCTGAGCGGCGAATTGGTCGAAGTCATGGGGGAATCCTGACCCCAGGAGGCATGCCATGAACGGGAAGCCCTTTGAGGCCGACGACCCGATGGAGGTCGTCGGTGTCCTCCTGCCCGAAGGCGACCTGGACGAGACGGCCGCCGTCCTCGTCGAGGAGTTCGTCCGGGCCGGGTACGACGATGCGACCTTGATGGAACTCTTTCGAAATCCCTTCTATCAGGCCACTCACTGGATCTATCGGGCCCGGGGCGAGGCCTACGTGCGGGACCTCATCGAGCGGGTCCGTCGGCGGTGGACGCCCGGGCGACCCGAGGATTGACGGAGGGCGGTCATGCCGAAGGTCTACAACTGGCAGATCGGGCGGGAGATGGAGTACCCCTACGAGGGTCGATACCCCCGCTGGCAGTTTGCGGCCGTCTTCAACATCAATCGGTGTATCGGGTGTCAGACGTGCACGATGGCGTGTAAGAGCACGTGGACGTTTTCCAAGGGTCAAGAATACATGTGGTGGAACAACGTCGAGACGAAGCCTTACGGGGGGTATCCCCAGCACTGGGACGTCAAGTTGCTCCGGCTCCTCGACGAGGTGCACCAGAAAGAAGGCCTGACGATGAGTTGGGACGTCTCCCAGAAGGACGGCGCCCGCCGGCCCTACGGCGTCTATGAAGGTCTGACGATCTTCGAGGCGGCCGGCAAGCAGTACACGCCGGCGGGGCACCAGCGGGTCCTGGGGTATCTGCCGACGGACGCCGAGTGGCGATTCCCCAACATCGGCGAGGATGTCGCCACGCCCTACGAGGGCGGCCCCCTGGGTATTAGCAAGGAAGGAGCCCGACTTCCCGAGCATAAAACGTGGTTCTTCTATCTCCAGCGTATCTGCAACCACTGCACGTACCCGGCTTGCCTGGCCGCTTGTCCCCGGCAGGCCATCTACAAGCGGGACGAAGACGGCGTCGTCCTCATCGACCAGGAACGGTGCCGGGGCTACCGCAAGTGCGTCGAGGCCTGCCCTTACAAGAAGGTCATGTTCCGATCCACGACCCGCATCTCCGAAAAGTGCATTGCCTGTTATCCCCGTCTGGAGGGACGGGACTCGGCCATCACGCCCGACGGCGTCCCCATCGAGACTCGGTGTGTCGCCGCCTGCGTCGGCAAGATCCGTCTCCAGGGCCTCGTCCGCATCGGCGAGGACGGCGAGTGGGTCGAGGACCGTTACAATCCCATCTACTTCCTCGTAAAGGTCGAGCGGGTTGCCCTGCCCCTGTATCCCCAATTTGGGACCCAGCCGAACGTCTACTACATCCCGCCCCGATGGGTCCCCCGGCCCTATCTGCGGCAGATGTTCGGCCCCGGCGTGGACGAAGCCATCGAGCGGTACACGGCGCCCTCCCGGGAACTCCTGGCCGTCCTCCAACTCTTTCGGACGACCCAAAGAGTCATCTTCCGGTATGAAATCATCGAGGGCGAAAAGGTCTTCGAGACGACCGTGAACGGGAAGCCCTGGGCGATGTACAACGACACGGTCATCGGATACGACAAGAATGGCCAAGAAGTCGTCCGGGTCTCCGTCCAGGAGCCCTTCTATGTGCGGCCCCCTCAGCATCTGAACTCGATATGAAACGGAGTGATCAAGTGACGGAGTGATGAAGTGACGAAGTTATGAAAGCCGAATGCATGAAGCGGCCGGTGGGCGGGAGGTGGCGATGACGTTGACGACGCTGGACGGAAACATGGCTCGAAGCGGATTCTACCGCTTACTGTCGGCCGCTTTCCTCTACCCGGACCGAGAGCTGTGGGATTTCCTGCGGGTCGGCGTGCCGGCCGCCCGGGAACTGGTCGCCGTCTTGCCGTTCGAAAACCGGGCAGACCTTGAGGCACCCCTCCGGACGTGGGAACGGTCGCTTCAGGACCGGAGCCTGGAGGACCTGGAGGCCGAGTACGTTCGGACCTTTACCCATCTCACGCCCCTGGAGTGCCCGCCCTACGAGACGCAGTACGGCCACCAGCAGGTCTTCTATCAGTCCCAACAGCTGGCCGACATCGCCGGTTTTTATCGGGCCTTTGGCCTGGACGTCTCGGGTCGGGTGAAAGAACGGCTGGATCATATCTCCGTCGAGTTGGAGTTCATGGGGTTTCTGGCTTACAAGGAAGCCTACGCCCGGGCCCATGACGGTGACGCCGCCGGTGAGATATGCCGCCAGGCCCAACAGAGCTTCCTGACCCATCACCTGGGTCGTTTCGGTCCCCTGTTTGCCCGGCTCCTCCGGCGAAAGGCCGGAGACGGCTACTATGGGGCTCCGGCCGAACTCCTGGAGCGATTTCTGGTGGCCGAGAGCGCCTACCTACGGGTCCGACCTCAGGTATTCGAGGTCTCGGACATCGAGACACCTGAATGGGATCCCGAGGGCGCCGGCTTCACGGGCCTAGAACCTGAGGCATAGTCTGGGCAATCTGCAGTACGGAGGTGGCCCCATGCGTGCATATCGGTCATGGAGCATCGCCATCATGGGGACTTGCTTACTCCTCTTCGGCGCCGGTGCTTTCGGACAGGCGCCCGCCGCTCCGACGGACGCCGGGACCCTCCAGCGGGGCCAGGCCCTGTATGCCGCCAAATGCGCCGTCTGCCACGGCCCCGAGGGCAAGGGCGACGGACCGGCGGCCTTTGCGCTCTTTCCCCGACCCCGGGACTTCACCTCCGGCAAGTTCAAGATCCGGTCGACGATGACCGTGCCGACCGATGCGGACCTCTTCCGGGTCCTTTCCGAGGGCATCCCGGGCACGTCCATGCCGGCTTGGTCGCATCTACCCGAGGCCGACCGATGGGCCCTCGTGGCCTACGTCAAAAAGCTGGCCGGCCTACTGGACCAGCCGTCCCCAGAGCCCGTCCCGCTCCCGGAGCCCCCACCCCTGTCACCCGAGCGGCTCGCCTTGGGGAAGAAGCTTTACGCTGAATTGGGATGTGACCGCTGTCACGGCCCCCAAGGCCGGGGCGACGGCCCCTCGGCCATGTCCCTAAAAGACGAGTGGGGCCATCCCATCGTGCCTTACGACTTCACGGTCCCGGGCCGCATGAAGGGGGGTTCGACGGTCCGAGACGTGTATCGCACGCTCTGGGTCGGCATCGGGGGTACGCCGATGCCCTCCTTCGCTCCCCTGCTGGACCCCGAAAAGACGTGGGCCCTGGCCTATTATGTCCTTAGCCTGGCCCGGACGCCCGAAGCGCCGCCGGTGCAGGAAGGCACCTCCATCGAGGCACCCCGTATGAACGGGCGCCTTCTGGAAAACCCCCTCGACCCTGCATGGGCCCGCATCCCGGCCACTCGGGTCCGGCTCCGACCCCTCTGGGACCGCAAAGAGGCCCCCGAGACCCTGACGGTCCAGGCCGTCCATAACGGGCGGGAGATCGCCCTTCGCCTCGAATGGGATGACCCCATTCAGGACCAGGCCTTCCTGCGACACGAGGACTTCCGGGATGCCGTCGCCGTTCAGTTCCCCCTCCGGTCCGACGGACGCCTTGAGACGGCCCCGTCTTTTGCCATGGGTGACGCCCAGGGCGTCGTCAACATCTGGCACTGGAAGGCGGATTGGGAGGCCGACCTCCGGAAGTTCGCCGACGTCTCGGATGTCTATCCGAACATGGCCTGGGACGACTACCCCTTCCAGACGGCCGTCCCGGTCGCCAGCCGGGGGGACCGGCCAGCCCAGGCACCCCTGACGGCCTTTGACCCGACGTTCCTGCCCGGCTGGAAAGTCGGTAACACCTTCTCGAACCTGCGGCGGACATCGCCGGTCGAGGACCTCAACGCCGCCGGCCTGGGAACACTGACGCCCCAGCCCCCGGAGGACCAGGACGTCCGGGGTCGGGGCTTTTGGCAAGACGGCCGCTGGCGCGTCGTCTTGGTCCGCCGCCTCCAGACCCGAAGCGACCGAGACGTGCAGTTCCGGCCCGGCGAGACTGTTCCGGTGGCCTTTGCCGTCTGGGACGGGTCCTATGGGGACCGAGACGGCCAGAAGTCCGTCTCGGCGTGGTACCTCCTCCGACTGGGCCGGTAGTGCCGAGAGTCCCGCTATGGTGGACGCGTCCCGTCGAGCGTTTCTGACGGCATGGTCCCGCATCGGACGGGACGTCCTGCACGTCGACCCCGACCTCGCCGAGGAGGTCCTTCTGCTGTTTATGCGCCGGGCGGCCGCGGCGGGCCAGCCGGACTTCGAGCAGGAATACCGCCGCCTCATCGAGCCCCTTTACGAAAAAGTCCCGGCCCCGGACCGGGCGGCCGCCTTTCACCAGGTCCACCGACAGCTGTTCATGCGGTGGGGCCTGGACCGACCGATCCGGCAAGTCCTCGATGAGTTCCCGAACCTCCGGGCGGCCGTTCGGGCCGTCGTCGTCGCCCGGGCCCTATCGAGCCGTGAGGAGGGGGCCGACCTAAGCCGGGACCGTCAGAAGGTCGGCCTGAAGGTCCGGTCCGAAAGGTTCCTCGACGCCGAGCGTTTTCAGCGGTTCCTCCGGCATGAGTTCCAGCATGTGGCCGACATGTTGGACCCGGCCTTTGGCTATGACCCCAACGCCGTCCCGGAACGGCCGCCCAGTGGGCAGGCCCTCCTCTACGAGCGGTATCGAGTCCTCTGGGCCATCACCGTCGACGGCCGTCTGACCCGGGCCGGACGCTCGACGGTCGCCGCCCAGGAAGACCGCTGGCGGGAATTTCAGGCCCTCTTCGGGACCCTCCCCGAGGCCGAACTCCGGGTCGCCTTTGAACGACTCTGGATGTGGGACCGCCCGACCCATCCGGAACTCTGGGCCATGGCCCAAGACCCTCGGCAGGTCCGGGCATGGGCTCGGGGAACGGCCGAAGCCTCTGGCCCGACGGGACACCCCCGCTTGCCGGGCGACCCCTGTCCGCTATGCCGCTTTCCGACCTACCGGTGGGCGGATACCCCCAGCCCCGAGGTCGTCGCCCGCATCCGGGCCGACGTCCCGACGTGGGAACCCGACCAGGGCCTGTGTGAACGTTGCGCCGAGGCTTACGAACCGATATGGAAGTGACGAAGGCAGGAGTGCTCAAGTCATGGCTGATGACCGATGTATTCGGCGAGTCCACAGGGTCGCCTCGTCACTCCGTCACTTCGTCACCCCGTCACTCCTCTTAACGTCGAAGCCTCGAATAGGCACAAGAATTGCATATCTACTGCATGGGGCGGCCGGTCGGCCCCTGGCCTCGCCGTCTTGTCCGAGAGGAGCGGCGTATTCCGAGGAGGAGGATCATGGAATCCATCGACGTTCGGCAGGCCCGCATCGACCTCCGCCAGCAACCCTTCATGGTCTTCTGGGAGGTCACCCGGGCCTGTGACCTCGTGTGCCGCCACTGCCGGGCCGAGGCCCAGCCCATGCGGCATCCGGCGGAATTATCCCTCCCGGAAGTCCTCCGTGTCCTCGACGACTTAGCTCCTGCACGACCCCTCCTGGTCCTCACAGGGGGAGATTGCTTCAAACGGGCGGACCTGGAGGACATTGCCCGGGCGGCGGTGGAGCGACGTATCCCTGTCGCCATCTCCCCCTCCCCCACCCCCCTCGTGACCCGGGAGCGTCTGATCCGCCTCTATGAGGTCGGCGTCCGGGCCGCCTCCCTGTCCCTGGATGGAGCGTTCCCGGAGACCTACGACACCTTCCGGGGGGTCCCCGGGACCTTCGAGACGGCCCTCCGCATCTGGGGATGGTTTCGAGAAATCGGCTATAAGGTCCAGATCAACACGACGGTGACTCGCCTGAATGTCCGGGAACTCCCGGCTATCGCCCGCATGGTCCTGGAACGGGGGGCCATGACGTGGAGCGTCTTCTTCCTCGTCCGCACCGGCCGGGGCCGGGCCCTGCGGGACCTGCCGGCCCAGGCGTATGAAGACGTCATGCACTGGCTCTACGACGTCGGCCACTGGATTTCGGTCAAGACGACCGAGGGCCACCACTTCAAACGGGTCGTCCTCCAGCGCCGGGCCTGTGAGGTCGAGGGTCGACCGTGGCAGAGCGTCCTCCCCGTCGGTCGGCTTTACGAATCCTTAGCCGACCAGTGGGCCGCCTTTCAGCCCGGCCCGCCCCGGGAGCGCATCCTGCGACCCCCGCTTCACGTCAACTCGGGTCACGGCATCCTATTCATCGACCACGTCGGCTACGTGTATCCCAGCGGGTTCCTGCCGATCCCCTGCGGCAACGTGCGGGTCACCCCACCCCTGACGATTTACCGGGAACACCCGCTGTTCCGGCGCCTGCGACAACCCGAGACCTGGCGGAGCCGATGCGGGCGTTGTGAATTCCGCCATGTCTGCGGGGGGTCCCGCTCCCGAGCTTATGCCCTGCGGGGTTCACCCTTCGCCGCCGATCCCCGGTGCATCTACCGGCCGGGCCGTGGCCTCACGGGGGAATGGAAAAGGACTGTGGAAGGCCATCCCAGGGCCGTTGGGGCGTAAGGGAATCGACTGATTCGGCGGCCCGAAACTCGCCCTTTCGGCTGGCTCGCGAAAGCGGTGCCGTCCGACGCCCGTTTCGTTGCAATCTGGGGGGCCATCCAGTAAAATAATCACCCTGTTGGGAAAGCAAGAAGCAATTTCATCGAAGTTTCTCTCTCAAATGAGGGAAATGCAGAATAGAGATGCTTTGTCCCATCGGGGCGTCTTGAAGGACGTCGAAGCCGCGGACCCGAATGAGGAGGTATCCTATGGGGGAGGCGCGAAGGGGGGCTCGGCGGGTGCCCACACGTGGCCTCCCTGTCCTATCCACCCTCAAACCCTTTGCGGTGGAGGTACACCATGCTGCCCATCACCATCGTCTTCTTCCTCACCGGGTTGGCGGTGTGGGCTATCGGACTGTACTTCGTCGGGGTTGGCGCCCAGCCCCGGGAGGGCGGTCCGAATCCCCTCGTCAGCGTCGGCTGGCTTAGCTTGATCGCGGGGCTGTCGGACTTCGGCCAGGCCTTCTACATCATGGCCGCCCGGCCGGAGCCCTTGGGTGCTGACGGGAGCGTGCTCATCAGCGGTTTGATCATCTTTTACGCCACCTTCTTCACCCTCTTGGGGATCACGGCGATTAAGGGACTGGACCTGCGGGTCATCGGGAACGTCGCCCTTCCGGTTGCGATCGTCCCCCTGTTCTACTGGAACGTATTCGCCGGCGGCTGGATGTTTCGGTCCATCCTCATCGTGTGGCTCATCGCCTTCCTGGCCGTCTGGGCGACGACCTACGGTCGATTCAGCGCGAAGCTCCTGGGGTGGATCCTCCTGTTTACGGCCGTCTACACCTTCTGGATCCCCGGAATCCTGCTGGCCTTAGGCCGTTCCATTCCATAAAATCCAATCCTTCCCGTCTTCACTCCGGGAGGGCGGGACTGGTCCCGCCCTCCCGCAATGACCGCCGCAAGGAACATCGCAAGACCCCCTGTGAGGCGTCCAGAGGCATGATTCCCCGTCCCATCCGACTCCCAAAACCCCGGTCCGGTAAACCGGACGACCTCTGCCAAGGGCCGCCGTCCGACCGGTAGGGGCACCTCAGCCGGATAGCCGATCGGCAACAACGCCACCGGCCGCCACCCCACCGGTGCCTTGAGGAGGCGGCAGACCGCCGCCTCGTCAAAGGCACCGACCCAGCAACTGCCCAGTCCCAATGCCGTCGCCGCCAACTGCGCATACGCGCACGCAATCGTGGCGTCCTGGAGGGAGTACAGCTCAGCTCCCCGTCGCCCGTACTTGAGCGCCGAACGGCCGGGGTCCTGGAAAAAGACCAGTACCACGGGCGCCTGGGCAATAAACATCTGGTCCAGGGCCGCCCTCGCCAGGGCCCGCCGCGTGGGACCATCGGTGACAACCACGATGCCGTACGCCTGCAGATTGCCTGCCGAGGGCGCGGCCGTAGCGCATGCCAGGATACACCGGAGCTTGTCTTCCTCGACGGGCTTCGCCTGATAAGCCCGGACGGACCGCCGGGACCGAATCACCTCTAAGAACTCCATCGTCTCCTCCTGAAGACCCCAGGCCGGTCGGTTTTATTGACCCTTCGTTTTGAAAAAGTTCTGGGGTTCTCCACGGTAAAACATACTCCTGGCATCGGAGCTCCTCATCGTCACCCCGTCACTTCTATCATGGGTTGCCGTTGAATACCGCCCGACCTCTTCGAGCAGACCCCTCCGAACTTGGACAACACGAAGTTCAATAACGGGTCTGCCCCGCTCCTTCGAAGCAGTGGGTATGCCGGGGCTCCGGCCGGCCCGGGTGATGCCGTTTTTGAGACTCCAGGTGGTCGAGCAACGACCTATTCTATCGGTATCTGTATCAATATTGAGACTTAACGTCACCATCTTGTGGAATGGGTATGATTGGTCTTATAATTTTACGTCCTTCCGGGAGGATGAGGAGTCGGCCGAGGACGGGCCTTGGATGCACTCATCCGTTCGTGGAGGGAGGCCATGACGCCCGTCGCTCTGGACCATCGTCGCCTCTACCGCCTGCCCTGGACGCTCCCGGACAACGGGATCTCCTGGCTCGAGCCGACGTCGGCCTGCAACATCGTATGCGTCGGCTGCTACCGGGAGAACCTTCCCTCGTCCCATAAGCCCCTCGAGGTCGTCCGGGAGGAGATCGATACGTTCCAACGGCTCCGTAAATCCGATTGTATCTCCATCGCCGGCGGCGAGCCCCTCCTGCATCCTCAGATCGTCGAGATCGTTCGGGAAATCGCCGCCCGGGGCTTTAAGCCCATTATCAACACGAACGGCGTGGCCCTGACGCCCGAGCTCCTGCGGGAGCTGAAGAAGGCAGGCGTCCGGGGGTTCACCTTCCACATCGACAGCAAGCAGTTTCGGGCCAAGTGGCGGGGTAAGAACGAAGTCGAGCTGAACGAGCTTCGACTCCACTATGCCCAGATGTTGGCCGAAGTCGGGGGCCTCTCCTGCGCTTTTAACGCAACCGTCTACGAAGACAATCTGCCGTACGTCCCCGATATCCTCGAGTGGGCGGCCCGGCATATCGACATCGTCCACGTCGTCGTTTTCATCGCCTATCGGCAGATCGTGCCCCGCTTGGCGGAGACCTTCGACTTTTACGCCGGTGGTCAGAGGGTGGACCTAAAGCCCCTTCCCTATGTGGCCGATGGGGAGCAGAACGTTGGGATTCGCTCGACCGACATCCTGGCGGTGATCCGCCAGCGATTTCCCGACTTCATGCCCTGCGCCTACTTGAACGGGACGGAGCGGCCTGACTCGTTCAAGTGGCTCCTGACCGTTCGCGTGGGGGCCCGGGGCGGCAAGGTCCTGGGTTATGTCGGCCCCAAGTTCATGGAGTTCGTTCAGACCCAACACCACTTGTGGAGAGACCGGTACTTGGCCTATGCTCATCCCCGGCTCCTGCGGTTTGGGCGGTCCGGTTGCCTCTTGCTGTCGCCGCTCGACCGGGGCGCCCGGGAAGTCGTCGCCCGCTATCTGGCGTGGACCCTCCGGAATCCCCTTCGGCTGTTCCGACCTCTCCACTTTCAGTCCATCATGATCATTCAGCCGGTCGACATCCTGGAGGACGGCCGTCAGGACATGTGCGACGGTTGTCCGGACGTGACGGTCTGGAAGGGGAACCTCGTGTGGTCCTGTCGGCTGGAGGAACCCAAGCAGTACGGGACCTTCGTGCGGACGGTCCCGAAGTGCATGCTGTGAGGAGGGGCCGGGGCCTGGGACGCAGGGATTCGTTGGTCGACCTTGGAGTTCAAGGGGGGCCACGCCCAGGGGTTGGGGGCGCCTACCTACGGGAGTCTCTATGGGAAACGGCCTGTAGGGGGAAGGAATGGTAGCGGGGGCGGGATTTGAACCCGCGACCTTTGGGTTATGAGCCCAACGAGCTACCGGACTGCTCCACCCCGCAGTAGAATAAATACACATTCCCCGCCGGGAGGCAGGATCATAAGATAAACCCCCTTTCCCCCTTTGTCAACGGCTTTCCCCGCGGGTAACTGTTCCAAAGTGGGTGGATGAGCCCTCGAAAAGCTTCAGCAGGCTATCTACGGAGTGACGAGTAAAATCATTGCCCCTACTGCCGTATTGCCGAATTGCCGTACTGCCGTATCTTAGTAAGAGCAGGAGGTGAACCGACGATGGCCGAGCGAGTCTTGGTCGCCATGAGCGGCGGTGTCGACAGTTCCGTGACGGCCGCCCTACTCCGGGACATGGGGTACGACGTCGTGGGCGTCACGCTCCAGCTGTGGGACCACCGCGCCCAGGCGCCCGCCCGAGCGGGTCGTTGCTGTTCGGTCGAGGATACCTATGACGCCCGGCGGGTCGCGGCTCGGCTCGGGATCCGGCACTACGTCCTGAACTTGGAGGAGACTTTCCGGACAGCTATCGTCGAACCCTTCTTGCAGTCGTACCTTCGGGGTCGGACGCCCGTTCCCTGCGTTCAGTGCAACAGCATCCTGAAGTTTGACGTCCTCGTACGGAAGGCCGATGCCCTGGACTGTGCGTCCGTCGCTACGGGTCACTACGTGCGCCTCGTCCAGGACCCTCGGACGCGTCGGTATGTCCTCCTGAAGGCCCGAGATCTCCAGAAGGACCAATCTTATTTCCTCTTCCGTCTCACGCAGGACCAGCTCCGGCGGGCCCTCTTTCCCCTGGGGGAGCTCCTGAAGTCTGAGGTCCGTGCCATCGCCCGTCGGCTTGGCCTCGTCACGGCGGATAAGCCGGACAGTCAGCAGTTGTGCTTTATCCCCGATGGGGACGTCCGGGCCTTTTTCCACCGGACGTTGGGGCCCGAGGCCCTTCGGCCGGGTCCCGTCGTGACGACAGAAGGTCAGGTCGTAGGCCAGCACCCCGGTGTCCACTTCTTCACGGTCGGTCAACGGCGGGGTTTAGGCCTGGCGTTCGGCCGACCCGTCTATGTCGTGGACCTCATACCGGAGACGCAGACGGTCGTCGTCGGCCCGGAGGAAGCCCTATATCACAATACTATGTGGGTCGGGGACCTGAACTGGGTGTCCGTCCCGCCCCCGACGGAGCCCCTGCGGGTCTGGGCCCGTATTCGTTACCGGCATGAGGATGCGCCTGCCGTCGTCTACCCGGACCCGAACGGTCAGACGGCCGTCGTCGTCTTCGACGAACCCCAGCGGGCCATCACGCCGGGTCAGGCCGCCGTCTTTTACGACGCCGACGGGCGTCTCCTCGGGGGTGGCTGGATCGAAAGAGCCGGGGATGGGCTCCCGGCGGCAGTCTGACTCACTGGGGCGGGTTTTCGGCGGGGCCCCGGTGTTTCCGGATGTAGGCCAGCCATCGGCGGATCCGACGCTCCATCCCCCGGGCCGTCGGATGGTAGAACTGGGCCCCCTGCAGGGCCGTCGGGAGGCATTCCATGGCTGTCACGCCGGCCTCCGTGTCGTGGGCATGCTGATAGCCCTCTCCGTATCCCCAATCCTCCATAAAGGGGGTCACGGGGTTGCACAGGTGGAGGGGGACGGGCTCCCCGGCCGTCGCCTCGGCCGTATCCAGGGCTTCCTGGAAGGCCGTATACACGCGGTCACTCTTGGGGGCCGTGGCCAGAAAGACCGTCACCCACGCCAGGACGAGTTCCCCCTCCGGGGACCCCAGCTGCTCGAAAGCCCGAAGAGCATCGACGGCCATCCCGAGGGCCCGGGGCTCGGCCAGACCGACGTCCTCGACGGCGGCCCGGATGAGCCGTCGGGCGATGTACCGGGGATCGGCTCCGCCCAGAACGAGGCGGGCGAGCCAATAAAGGGCGGCGTCGGGGTCGCTGTTGCGGATACTCTTATGGAGGGCCGAGATGAGGTTGTAAAACATCTCACCGCCCTGGTCCATCACGGGCAGGATCGTCTCAGCCCAACGCTGGACGACCGACCGGTCGACGGTCGAGAAATGCCGGGACCGAACGTCTTGGCCGACGGCCTCGACGAGTTGGATCAACCGCCGGGCGTCGCCGGCCGCCCACATCAGGGCCGCCTCTAAGGCTTCGGCCTCCCAGGGGACGTCTGTCAGGCGGAGGAAGGTCCACGTCCGCTCGAAGACCTGGCGGAGCTCCTCCGGCGACAGGGGATGAAGGCGAAAGACGTGCAGGCGGGACAGGAGCGGTGGGATCAGGGCGATGGAGGGATTCTCGGTCGTGATCCCGATCAGGACGACGGTCCCTCGCTCGACCCAGGGGAGCCACAGGGCTTGCTGGGCCCGGTTCAGACGGTGGACCTCGTCGACGATGACGACCAGGGGTATGTGTCGGGCTCGAAAGAGGTCTTGGGCCCGGCGGAAGAGCTTCCGGAGCTGGGGCGTCGTCAAGTGAACGGCCGTTGTCCATACGGTCGGCCAGGCGCAGGCTCGGGCCATCAGGGCCGCTAAAGTCGTCTTTCCCGTGCCCGGAGGACCCCACAAGACACAGGAGACGGCCCGACGTTCCCGAAGGAGCTGACGGATCGGGCCGTCCTCGCCCATCAAGTGGGTCTGGCCCACAAAGTCGTCCGGCGTGCGGGGCCGGAGACGTTCGGCCAGGGGAACGACCTCCGGCGGGGTCGGACGACGGGGCTCCGCACCTCGGGCGGGAGCCGAACGGTCGCCTTGCAGGAGGCCAGGTTGGCGAGGATGGACGGGTCGCTTGCGGGCCGTCATCGATGAAGTCCTACTGGATACCCTCGGGATCAATGGTAAAGGCGGGGAATGCAGGATGCAAATCCAATAAGTGACGGAGTGATGAAGTAATGAAGTGACGAGATGGTAGAATGAATTCCTTACCCCGTCACTCCGTCACTCCGTCCCTATCCCCGTGGAGGGCCCTCATGGAATGGCCCCGGCGTCTGCGCATGGCCGTCTTTCTGGAACGAAAGTCTCGATTTCACGGTCGGGTCCGGGACGGTCAGCGGGTCCGCATCGTGCATATCCCGAATTCGGGTCGGCTCCGGGAGCTCCTCTTCCCGGGCAATCGGGTGGGGTATCTGCCTCACGGGCCCGACTCGGCTCGCCGGACCCAGGGGACGGTCCTGCTGGCCCGGACACCCGACGGCCAGTGGGCGAGCATCGACGCTCGGCTCCCGCCCCGTCTTCTCCTGGAATATCTTCGGCGGCACCGAGTCCCGCCCTGGGGCCGACTCCGAGCCTGGTACCGGGAACCGCCCATTCCCCTGGAAGGCTTCCGGGGTCGGCTCGACTTACGACTCGAGACGGACAGCGGTGTCTGGTGGGTCGAGACCAAGTCGATCACGCTCGTCCGGGCGGGTATCGGCTACTTCCCGGATGCCGTGACGGTCCGGGGCCGGCACCACGTGGAGGCCCTGACGGCCATGCACCGGGCTGGCTGGCCCGTCGCCCTGGTATTTGTCGTCCAACGGTCTGACGCTCGGGCGGCCGCTGTCGACGGGCAGACGGACCCGGCCTTATATGCGGCGGTACGCGCCGCCCAGGCGGCCGGCGTGACCATCCGAGCCTTCACCTGCCGGGTCACGGAGCGGTCGGTCGGTATCGAGCGGGAGGTCCCTTTTGTGTAACACTCCGGTCGGGTCCGGCGTATCCACCTTCGAAAAATGAGGATGGCCCTGCTCGAACGAGTAGGGTCGGGATGGTGGTCTGGGACCGATGCCCAAGGACCCGTCCATGCGCCCGGTCGCGTCTTATCCCGCATCGTGGTACAATGAAGAAGGCGTCGTTCGTGAGGCTCCCTGCCCGCGGCGACGGCCCCCGCTGGGAACGGTCTTCCGCAGAGAAGCGTGTCACCGGTGGCCCGAGAGCATGGACCTGAGGTATCTCCAGCACTTGTTCGTCCAATACGTCCAGGGGGACGAGGCGGCCTTTGCCGAATTCTATGCCCGTATGTACCCACTCCTGCGGAGCTGGCTGGGCCGGCGTCTTCCCGGCGACGAAGTCGATGACTTGATCCAAGAATTCTTTCTCCGACTCCATGCTCACCGATATCTTCTGGACCCAGACCGCCCGATCCTCCCCTACATGCGAACGATGCTGGAACATCTGCTGGTCGACGCCCTGCGGCGGCGGCCCGGCTCCTATCCGGCCGACGTCGAGATGGATACCTTGGCGACGGACTTGGACCCCGGCCATAACTACGAGTGGGATGAACTCTTGCGTCAGCTCCCGGAGGCCGACCGACGGTTTATCGTCGAGCACTTCTACTACCGATACTCGATCGAGGAGATCGCCCGTCGCCGGAAGGTCTCCCCAGGTGCGCTCCGGGTCCGGAAGTATCGGTTGATCCGAAAGCTTCGGAAACTCTTGGGCGGGGGTGCCTGATGCGGGCCTTGCCCCGAATCGTCGAAGACCTTCGCAAAGAACGCCAGGCCCGGCGTCGGATGACCCTGACGGTCTTCGGGATATGGATCGTCGGCCTGGCGCTCGCCCTTCTGGGGGTAGGTCCTCGGGCGGACCTGTCGGAAGCGAACGCCTACGTGGTCGCCTCCATCCTCCTGCCGGCCGTAATGGGATTCACGGTCGTCCTGTGGACCCAGGGCCCCTCCCCGCGACCGGAGGCCTGGCTCCGCCGGTACGTGCCCCCGGCGTTTGTTCTGACGGCGGCCCTGATCCTGGGGATCGCCCCCATGCCCGTCCGGGTGTATCGGTCGATGGACTACTGGATGTGCTTCTGGGGATGCCTGGTAGCGACGGGCTTGCTGACGGGCCTCTTAGTCGGCGTGGCCTTTCGGCACTTTGCGGGGGTCATCCGGCCGACCCTATGGACCCGCGTAGGCTTCGTCGGAGGCTTGGCCTTTTTGGCTATCACCGTCTCGCAATTGTGTTGCGGTCATCCTGACGCCTTCCATACCAGTTTGTCTCACCTCCTGCCGGGTCTGCTAGCGGTCCTCATCGCCGCCTGGAGCGCGCACCGTCATCGGGCGCTCTGGACCCTCCCGCCCCAGGGACGGGCGTAGCCTGGGCCAGCGTCTTTCCGGTACCCGGTCCTCGGCCATGGAGGCATGGGGGTGAGGGAGATGCGACCTTTCCTTGCCTCTCTTCCCTACCCCTTGTTCAGGCCGAGGCCTGAACCCGGGGACCGCAACCTTGACAGGCCGCAAGGGGCTTCGTATATTTAGATAGCGAGCCGTCTCCGTGCGGGCCCGTAGTTCAGGTGGTTAGAACGCAGGCCTGTCGAGCCTGAGGTCGCGAGTTCGAGTCTCGTCGGGCCCGCCATAGGAACCCCCTCCCCGTTGATCTTCCTGGTCCTACGGTCGCCGGTCATGGTCCTGCTCGGAGCGGCCCTACTCGTCGTGCTACTCAGCTGGCTTCAATACCTCTACGTACGACTGCCGCGGCCGCCCTATGTCTGGTCCGCAGGTTTCCTCATCGCCAGCATCGTCGTCCACATCCTGGGTCTGTGGGGCTATTGGGTCGAGACGCTCGGGGTCCTGGCCTGGAGCGTCGCCGTCCAGTGGGTTTTCTACTGGCTCTTCTTTCGGCGCTTTCCGGCCGATGAGAAGTAGGCGATGGGATGGGTCGGAGAAGCGCCCGTACGCGTGGACCTGGCCGGTGGCACGCTGGACATCTGGCCCATCTATGCGATCCTCCCCGACAGCCTGACGGTCAACGTCGCCATCGACCGTTACCAGCGGGTGACGACCGAGCCTTCGCCCTACTGGGTCCTGGAAGGCGAGACCCACTTTCCGACATGGACAGCCGAGACGCTGACGGCGGAACCCCCTGAGGCGTGGAGGCTGGTCTGGATGGGCGTCCGCGCCGTCGTCCCCCCAAGCCCCCTGCGGATCCGGGTCACCTCGGAGGTCCCGCCGGGGTCGGGCCTCGGGGGCTCGTCGGCCCTGATGGTCGCCCTCCTGGGAACATTGGCTCGCTGGAGGGGAACGGCCGTCTCCCGCCGTTCGCTGGTCCGCCAGGCCTACTTCTTGGAAACCCAGGTCATTCAGGTCCCGACGGGTTTGCAGGACCACCTGGCGGCGGCTTATGGGGGATGCCATGCCTGGCAGTGGACATGGCAGGGCTGGGAGCGATACTCCCTGGCCCGGGCTCGGGACTGGGTGCTTGCTCACCTGCTCCTGGTATACGTCGGGGAGAGCCGGTTTTCCGGCCGGAACAACTGGGAGGTCTTCCAGCGTTTGATAGAAGGCGACGCTTCGACCCGGCGGGCAATGGAGGCCATTCGCCGGGCCGCCCATGCCCTTGTCGAAGCCATCGAACGTCGGGACGACCCGGCCTGCACCCGGGCCATCCGCCAGGAGATGGACGCTCGCGGGAGCCTGCATCCGGCCATCGTGACGCCGGCCGTGGCGGACGTCCTGGCATGGCGGGACCCCGCCATCGGAGCGGCCAAGGTCTGCGGAGCCGGCGGCGGAGGCTGTCTCCTCCTGTGGGTCGACCCCGAAGCCCGGACCCGGCTGACGGCGGAGGCCCAAGCCCGGGGCTGGATGGCCTGGCATCCCCGGGCCTCAGGGCATCCCTTCCGGGTTATGTTTTTCCCCACCTTTTCCGGCCCTGCTGGAGGTACTCCTCAATGAACTTGCATTCTGTCCCGGGTGTCCTATAATTATGGGAGGAAATTCAGTATCAAGGAGGGGCACATGCCTCGACAGAAAACCTTGCGTCAAAAAGAGATCCTCCGCATCATCGAGGAGAAGGCCATCTCCACCCAAGAAGAGCTCGTCGCCGAACTGCAGAAGCGCGGCTTTCGCGCTTCGCAGGCGACCCTCTCAAAGGACATTCGGGAGCTGGGCCTCGTGAAGGTCCCCACGGCCGACGGGGGCTATCGGTATACGGCCGAGTTCCGGAGTCAAATCGAGACTCCTCGGGCGGTCCTCATCCGTCGGTTTCATGAGTGCGTGACCGACTTTGAGCTGGCCGGCGCGATCGTCGTCGTGCGGACCATCCCCGGCTACGCGCCCAGCATCGCTTACGAGATCGACCGCTCGAATTGGGAAGAGGTCACGGGCACGATCGCCGGGGACGACACAATCTTCATCGCCTGCCCGTCTCAGAAGGAGGCCCGGGCCTTGGAGAAGCGTCTCCAGGAGCTCATGGAGTCTCTGCCTTCGGCTTCGGGACAGCAGGCCGCATGACGGCATAGCACTTCCGGGTATCGGTGGGACGACGCGGCGCGCCGGTCGTCCTGCCGACTCGGGGCGTTGAGGGTCAGAGGGGGGAGGTACCGGTGGCCCGGGTGATGGGGGTGAATGCTCGGGAGCCGGTTCGCACCTTCTTCAGAAGCGGAGGACCAGACTTCCCTGAATCCACCAGGGATTTAAATCGATAGGGTCCGTCTTGGCTTCGAAAGAGAGGCCCGTCACGCGGTCGGCGACCTGAATCTTCAGTTTGGTCCGCAGAAAGGCCTTCCGACCCCAGACCCACAGGGATAGCCGGTCTGAGGCCCGGTAGTCCAGGCCAGCGCCGCCCCACACGCCGGGGGTCGCTTGGGGGTTCGACGTGCGAACGTCCAAGCCGACTGCCGCAAAGGCTTCCGGATTCCGAACGGAAAAGGCAGAAGCCTGATAGAGTCCGCCGGCCATCAGGAGGGGTGACCAGGAAGCCTTTAGGGGTCGGAAGACGAGGGCCGCCGTGACCATTTGGAGCCGAAAGGTGCCCTCCCCGAGGGGGCTTCCGGCGTGACTCGAAAAGGGCCCGACTTCCAGGAGGACGAGGCCGGCCCAGGCGCCCGACAGGGGGACCAAGAGCCCCGCATGGGCATGGACTCCTGTAGAGGTCTCCGGGGCCACGCTTCGAACCGTCCCGGCCCCGACGACGGCCCGAAGCCCGGCCGGGAAGCCCTCGGCCCCTCGAGCGCCCCGGACGCTCCCGTAGACGATTCCGACCCCCACGAGGAGGGGGATTGTCCACCTCCGATGCATCGCCGTACCTCCGTGTAGCGGGATGGGCGCCGGCCTCGGTACGTCCTGAACTCATCACGGCGGGAGCATGAAAAGCCGCCCGGCGCCGTACATCGGATCGGGACCCGGCGGACCCAGGTCCCGACTACGGGCCTTCAGGACTTCATAGACGGTCGTCCCGGGGAAGACCGAAAAGGCCTTCCGGCGCATGAGGGCCACGGCCCCCGTCGCATGGGGGGTGGCCGCCGAAGTCCCGGCAAATGCGAAGCCCTGGTCACTATACGTCCGCGTGCTCACGTGGGTCGGTGCCGTGATATCGGGTTTCAGTCGACCGTCCAGGGTCGGCCCCCACGAGCTGTAAGGGGCGAGCACATCCGTATTCCAGACGGTCCCTCCGACGGCGATGACGTTCCGACCGTCCGCCGGGCCGATGATGCTGAATTCGGGGACGACATACGTGAAGCAGGGCGTCCGACCCCCGCAGAGGTCGCTATCGATAAACAGCTCGACAGGTACGCCTCCGGCACCCTGATTCCGTCGGATAGCAACACAGTAAGTCCCGTCCCGAGGGATCAGACCCGTCAGCTCAATGTACTCGACGGGCTCCTGGGCTCCCGTCTGGGGCTCGTCGGCGACGGCGATCGGCTGAAGTGAGAGGTCGTCGAATACGTAAAGGCCGTAATCCCGCGCCGTCGCTGGCCAGTCGTACCAGAGAAGAGCCAACGTAAGGTCATGGCCCCGTTGCGCCCGAAAGCAGTTGAGCTCGCTCCGGTCTGGCAAGAGACCCGGGACGAGTGGGATCAGGGTCTGGAAGTTCAGCCACCCGTCTCGGTCGGGGTCGGCGAAGTCCGGGGCGTACCAGTGGGAGAGGGCCTCATTGCCCGCGGCGAAGAAGGAAACGATGCCGGCCCGCGCGGCCCGGTCGAGCTCATCATACTCGGGACTGCAACAGCCGTTCCCCGCCCGGACGATCGTCCCGATACTCCCATTGATGACCTGCACGCCCTGCTGACGAAGCCAGTCGACGGCCTGGGCCAGCTCGCCGGCGGTGCTGACGGCGGCCAGGTAAAGCTCGACGTCTGACGTAAAGTCGATGACGATCTCGGCGACGGCCGTTCCGTGTTCGGTCGACTCAAAGTCTCGGTCCTGCCGGAAGTTCCGTGTATAAACGCGGCCAGTCGGTGGAAGTTCCGTGCCCGTCAGGCCCTGGTAGCCCTTAAATCCGATGTCAACGACACCGACTCGGACTGGCTGGGTCATCCCCAGGATCTGAGGGAGCTGTTGCCACCGGACAGCCCCGACGACCGAAAGACCCTCAGAGACGACCATGGGTCGGAGCCACCGGGGATGTGTGACCTGACGAATGCCGGGGATGGAGGCCAGCGCCCCGACCCTATCGTAAGGCACGAGGGCCTCGATGGCCGTCGGATAGGCATTCGTCACCCGCACGCCGGGGACCTGCACCAGCGCTTGGACGACCGCGTCTTTCTGACCCAGGGCCGGAAGGATGCGGACCAAGACGCCCGAGTCCACCCACCGAAATCCCCGGGCCCGGCCCTCTGCCTGAAGCCGGCGGAGGTCGGCCCCTGGGGGGACTCGAGTCAACGCCCGTAGGTAACTGTGCAGGACGACCTCTTCCGCCGGGACAGCCGTCTGAAGCTGGTTGCCAGGGGATGGGGCGACCGAAAAGCCGCCCCCTGCCAGGCAGAGGGTCAGGCCGCACGCCCACCCTATGAGACCAAACCGCATCCTGGACCGTCCGGCCATCGCCGTCCTCCATGCCAGAGCCCGCCTCAAGGGTGTGAAAACTCCCCTGACTTTCTGGACGCCTTTCAGTATATTTGAAAGAAGGAGCTTCTACCAAAACCATCGGCTGAAAGACGGGGCCTCAGAGAACCCGTGAGTTCCCTCGAACCGACGCCTGACGGAGCCGGCAACCATGATCGTGCGGATGGGAAAACAGTCTTGGGAGTTCTCAGAACGCATGCAGGTCCGGGAACTCCTTCGACGGCTGAATGTTTTACCGAACATGGTCGTCGTCGTCCGCAACGGGGAGACGGTCACCGAAGACGAATGGCTCGAACCGACCGACGAGGTCGAGGTCATTCGGGTCATCTCGGGCGGGAAGAATCGAGCGGACACGGGGACCTGTGTTCCCGGGGGACCCCAGTACCCAGTTGTGCAGTTCCGCCTGATTGGACATCGCTTTCAAAGTTCGTAGGCGCCTCCTCGAATACGTCGGACAGTATCCATCGGCCACATAAGGGAAGTGACGGGTAACGAGTAATACATCATTGCCCCACTGCCTGAGTGTTTTACTGCACCCTCCTTAGAGGACCTGTGGAGGGGGAAGATGAAGTTTCGGAAGCGGACAGGAACCGAAAGGCCGATTTTCCGGAGAATCCTGGTAAGCATCCTGGTGCCGGCGTTGGCCGTGGGTTGCTCCCACACGCTCCGTCTGGGGCCGCAGGCGCTTCCGGAACGCTGGCAGAAGGCTCAGCGGAGGCTTGAGGGGCGAAAAGCAGAGGTCATCCTCCGGGACGGCCGGCGGTTTCGGGCGAACGGCGTGGAGGTCTCGCCGGAGGCCGTCGTGTGGTGGGAGGCCGGGAGCGAGACCCGGCATTCGGCGCTCCCGGGGGACGTGGAGGCTGTCTGCTATCGGGACCGGGACCGGGGCGCTCTGGAGGGGGCAAGCCTGGGTTTGCTGGCCGGGGCCGCCGCATTGGCTGTCGTCGGGGCCGCTTCTGCGTCCGAGGAGGGTGCTTGTGCGGACTTTGTGTGCCTGGGCGGCCCTGTGGCCGGCGCGGTTTTTGGAGCTCTCATCGGCGGTCCGATTGGGATGACAAGTGGACTTGCCGTCGGCGCATTCCGGCAAAGCCGAATCTGCGTTCGGTTCGCTTCGGATGGGTCGCCGTGAAAGCCCCGACTTCCGGGAAGGCGCTTGGTTCTGCGGAAGAGGCGGTCCGGCGCCACGCAGAGGTAGAGATCGTGCGCTATGCGGCATGAGCGGAGGCTACAGGCCCTGATAGAGAGCCTCCAGGTCCAGGGAGATGTCGGCGCAGGGGACCGGAATCCGCCCGCTCCCCTCCCAGGTCCGCTCCTCGAATCCCTCGGGGGTCCGATAGTACCCGACGGCCCAAGGCCGGTCCCCGTCGAAGACCAGGTACGCCTCCACCGAGGGGAGGTGCATGTAGGCCAGCCGCTTCTCCCCCAAGTCTATCGTCTGGGTCGAGGGCGACAGGACCTCCACGACCAGACAGGGACGCGTCTTGGCGTAGGGGTCGGGGTCTTCGGCGCACACGACCATGACGTCGGGATAGTAGTGGACCTCCCCCCCTTGGTCCCGGATGACCAGCCGCATGTCACTGATGTAGACCCGACACCCCCGGGCCTCGGCGGCCGGGAGCAGGGTCGCAGCGATTCGCAAGGCGAGTCGGTTGTGGCGGTCGCTGGCCCCGGCCAGGGCCCGGACGCCCCCGTAGACGTACTCGTGCTTGACAGGCGAGGCCCGCTCCATCCGGAGGTACTCTTCGACCGACACGGGTCGGCGAATCTGAACGGCCTCCATGACTCACTTCAGAGCCGTTATAGTGAGTGGCGAAGGGTGGGCGGCTCCCCACCCTTCGCCATTCGTCACCTCAACATTAGGCCTGCGGTCTATGAGTTTCCACCGACCCCGGCGGAGGAGAGGAGCACCTTGGCAGGGCCGAGGCCTCATCGGCCCCCGAAGCGGGAAGCCGACGAAGGAGAGATTGACCCCACAAGTGGTCTATTGTAGGCTCGATATGCGCGTTTTCGGTGCCCGGTATCCGGCCTGCGGCGTCAGACCCAAACAGGTACCGGGTATCAGGTATTGGGTGCCGGGTACCCGACACCTGGGACCCGATACCCAGGCACCGGATACCTGAATGGCGGGAATGCCCGGCTTATGCTTCGAAAAACCCGCATATAGGGTGTGCATCCTTGTATCCAAGAGGGTGAGATGACGGCCAAACTCCCGGTAGGGATGAAACCCGAGATGATGGAGGCCCTCCGCCGGGCCGCCGCCGAAGCGGGGGCCCCGATGGCCGAAATTGTCCGTCGGGCCCTGAGGGCGTACCTGCAGGGTCTTTGGGATCGGGCCTTCCAGGTCATCGGCCGGTACGCCGGGGATGCCTCTGACGTGGCCGAGCGTCATGACCGGTACTTGACGGAGACGACCCGATGACGGGCGTGGTAACGCCGAAAAAGGTTTGGACCGACGAGGAGTTGCTTCGGATCCGGCACGAGGGCAAGGTGGAGTTGGTCGAGGGCGAGGTCAAGCGCATGGCACCGGCGGGCCTGGAGCAGGGAGGGATCAGCGCCAATTTGCTGACATGGCTCAACAATTACGTACGGCGGCACAAACTGGGGCGGGTTTTTGACGCCCAGACGGGATTTCGCCTCCGGGACAATCTGCGGACCCCCGATATCTCTTTCGTCCGGGCGGACCGACTGCCCTACCCCCTCCCGAAGACTTTCGGGAACGTTGCTCCCGACTTGGTCGTGGAAGTCCTGGGGCCGAATGAGACGTTGGCCGACTATGAGGAGAAGACGGCCGAGTACCGGAGTTGGGGCGTGCGGCTCATTTGGCTCGTGGACCCCGAAACGCAGACCGTGACGGTCGTCCGGGCGAGCGGGGAACGGCAGGTCCTCAAAGGCAACGACACCCTGACGGGCGAGGACGTCGTCCCCGGCTTCCGCATCCGGGTGAAGCGGATTTTCTCGTCTTAGGCGACTCGGTGATACAGCCGTCGACCCTTATTCTTCACCCGTGGGGATTGCCCTATGGCCCTATGCCGCGTATTGCTGCACTGCCCGATGGCCGTAAAATTCTATGGCTCTGGACCAAAATGAGATTCACGCATCCATGCTACGGAGATGGGACAAGATGGTCCAACGGGTCTTAAGCGGCATGCGACCGACGGGGAAACTCCACCTGGGTCACTGGAGTGGGGCCCTCGTCAACTGGGTGAAGCTCCAAGAGCAGTATGAGTGTTTCTACGTCATCGTCGACTACCACGCTCTGACGTCCGAATACGAGACGCCCCAGGTCGTGCGGGAGTCTATCCCGGAGGTCCTGCTCGACTGGCTGGCCGTCGGGATCGACCCCGAACGTTCGGTCGTCTTCGTACAGTCCCACGTCCCCGAGCACGCCGAGCTTCACTTACTCTTGTCGATGATCGTGCCCCTCCCCTGGCTCGAGCGGGTTCCGACCTACAAAGAGATGAAACAACAGCTGGTCGAGAAGAACTTGGACACCTACGGCTTTCTGGGCTACCCCCTCCTCCAGACGGCCGACATCATCCTGTACAAGGCCGAAATTGTCCCCGTCGGCGAGGACCAGCTCCCCCACCTGGAGCTGGCTCGGGAGATCGTCCGCCGCTTTAATCACCTGTACGGACCCGTCTTCCCCGAGCCTCAGGCGCTCCTGACACCCGTCCCGCGCGTACCCGGCACCGACGGGCGCAAAATGAGCAAGAGCTTTCGTAACGCCATCTACCTGAGCGATCCGCTGGACGTCGTCTGGGAAAAACTCCGTCCGATGGTCACCGACCCGGCCCGGGTCCGCCGGACCGATCCCGGGAATCCCGACGTATGCCCCGTCTTTGATCTGCATAAGGTCTTTTCATCTCGGCCGGACATCGACTTCGTGAACGTCGAGTGCCGGCGGGCGGGGATCGGCTGTATCGACTGTAAGCAGATTTTATTTAGAAATTTGAAAGAATTTTTAGAACCGATCCAGGCCCGCCGCCGAGACTGGGAGGCCCGGCGGGACGACCTCCTCGGGGTCTTGCACGACGGCGCCCAAAAGGCTCGGGCTGTCGCCCAACCGACCCTCCGGGAGGCCCAGGAGGCGGTCGGCCTGATCACCCCGGAACAGGTCCGGCCCTCCCGAAAAGGGACGGAGGGACGGTAAATCGTTGCCCGTATTGCCCGTACTGCCGTAGGGTCCCATGAGACCCACGTGCCGAGACACGACCCCCACCCTTATCTCGCACCATGCATACTCCGTGGGCGGGTTTTCAAAGCGTGAGCCAGGCATTCCGCACCCCGTCACTCCCTCCCCCCGGAGCCGGTCTTCGCCCATTGGACCATCTTGTCGGTATCGATCCGATTCAGCCAGTCGTGGAGGACGCTCGCACCGTCGATGCCGTGGCCGTGAACCTCGACGATGAACCGCTCGGCGACCATCACGGTGATGCCCCCGTGCTTTTCCCGGTTCCAAAACTCTTCTACACCCTTATGGCCCTTCCACGTGATCCCCTTCTGGTAATGGTCTATCGACTCTTCTGAGTATCCCGACGCAAACACAAAGGCCGGATAGAGGGCCGGGATGTAAGCTCCGTCGGTGACCCTCACCGTGACGTGACCGGCTCCTCCTTGAGCGCTGTAAGCTTGCTCCGCATAGCTGTACTTCCATTCTCCAAGCTGGACGGTCCGGGCGTCTGGGTTTCCCTCCTTGACCCAACCGGCGGGCGCCTCCGGCAGGACGGTCAGGAGGTCTCGAAAACTCACGGGGTCGACCGGCTTCCGCTCGGCCATTTTCTGCGCCGCCTCACCGGCCTCCTTGAGGGCCTCGACGGCTCCAAAGAAACCGGGTTTTCCCGCTTCTTTGGGTGCTTCTTCCGGTTGACTCTTCCGGGCACCGAACTTACATCCGGCGCCCCAGAGGATGGCGACGGCCAACAGGCCGATGCAACAGCGTCGTACGATAGTTCGACTCATGATTTTGCCTCCTCATTGTTTATTAACTCCCGTGTTGTCCAAGTTCATAGATATCAAGCGACATCTGAGCGGTCCCCCATAATAGAAGTAACGGAGTGACGAAGGGACAAGTAACGAGTGACGGGTAACGAGTAGTACATCATTGCCGTACTGCCGAATGGCCCCGTTGGACATACGTGCCGAGACACTACCGGCGCCCCGGGCGCGACGTTCAATTATCGTATGCGCGACCCAAGGTGTCTCCGAGCCCCCTGAGACGAAGACAAGGGCCTTTCCCCTCTTATGGAGCCTTAGAACCGGAGAAAGGCCCCCATACGCTGAATGCGGTCCAGAAGGGTCGAGTCGTGACGGATGGGATACAGGTCGGCCCCCTGCTGAACGGCCAGTTCAACGGCTTCGGGGACGACGTCCGGGATGGGCTCCAACGTCTGACCGCACCGGGGGCACCGCTCCGAACGCAGGTCGAGGTAACCACAGCCGGGGCACTGCACGCCGGGAATCCTCTCGTCGGGGTCGAAGACGAAGGCGGCGCACCGCCACTCGTTGAGGGATTCCAGGGTGGGTTCGACGCCGACGACGGCCTTATGGGGGACCAAACGCAGGAGCTGGTCGACCCATCGCTCCATCCGCTGGCGCTCGTACTGCGTGACGGCTTGTTCGATGCGGGCCTGGATGTCCCTCAGCCCGCCCGTCTCGACGAAGTAATCGATGGTGGGGCCCAACCGTTGGGTTACCTCCGGGGGAAGCCACCGGGTCAGGACCGACGTCAGTTCCGGGGGACCCATCAGCAGGACGAGGTCCGGCTGATACAGCTCGAACCAGCCCCGAGCCGTCTCGGCCACGCGTTTCAGATGCCACTGAACGTGCTCCTCAATGTGGCGGCTGATGCGCTTCTCCTCGTAGCCCTTGAAGCCCCCGTACCGGACCTGGGCTGGGACCTCTTGCCGGACCTGGCCGATTTCTTCGAGTCGGCCAGCCTGGTAGAAAAAGCCGCGGGCCATCTCGCGATTGGCCATGACGGCCAGCGTGTCGGCGTAGCCCGCCAAAGCGATCAGGAGAGGCGTGACGTAAGGACCCTTGGGGTATAGGACGAGACGGCTCTTCATGGAAATGCCATAGGTAAAGGCTTCGAAGAGGTGAGCCGGCTCGCAACTGAATACGACCAGCAGGCGGGCATCCCCTCGGACGAATTCCTCCCGGACGTAACGCTCGACTCGCTCGAGGTCCCGTCGAGCGGCCCGCTGGATCTCTTCCGGATAGGACCTGAGTTCGTCCATCGCATGGCGGACGAGGTCCTTCAGCTCATTTTCGTATTCCCGCTTCGGATACCGGCGGCCGTCGACGTCGAGGTAAAGGCTGACGGTCAGGTATGGCGCCGTATCGACGGCGATAAGGCGCTTGACCCCCTTCAAGGCGTTCATCGTTCCCCCCTTTTGGAATGTTTCGTCCCAGCCCCGCCCGCCAGTGCTGCGTTACACACTCCCGTGGGTCAGGGCCAAGACTCAGGGATTTTCATAGACCCACGGCGAACTCCAGGAACTCTCGTTTCCCTTGCGGTCTACGGATGTTATAGCAAATTCGACCGGCCCCCTCCAGTTCGACGTATCGGCGATAGGGATTTCCATCCGCGTCGAGGCCGTCGGTCGTTCGTTGAGCCGTTTCCAGACCGACGCCCCGACCGGGCGCATGTACACAAAGTATCCCGCCAGGTCCGGTGCCGTCACGGGGTCCCATAGGAGAACCCAACGTCCGTTCTCGACGAAGCCGGTCGGACGGCTCGGTACCGGCGGGGGGAATACGTCCTCGTACTGGACGGGGCCGACCGTCCGGGTCGTCGAAGCGAGCCAGAGGTGGGCGTCCTGTCGGGTTCGACGGCGAATGCCGTAAGTCCACGATTCGCCGTCTCGGACTTCGGTGTCCGTCCATGCGGTCAGGCCGGACTCGATGACAGCATAAGGCGTCCAGGGCCATTCCAGGGCCTGCGTCGGAGTCCGGGGTGAGGACCGGACCCGGTAGACTTCCAGGACGTCCGAGGCGGCGTCCGGTCGAGTCAGTCGGATCCCCTCAGGCGTCGTGTCGGCCCGGACGTCCGGGGGCGGTCCGTCGGTCGGCGGTACCGGGCATACGGCATCCGTCGGCGGACCACTCTTTCGTCGGTGGTTCAGCAGGACGAGCCGGACGCACTCGTCGGGCCATCGGGTCAGGGGACCCCACCAGATGCGACCGTCCAGACGGACGTCAGCCGCCGAGAACCGCCAGGCCGCCACGGCCCGGTCGGGCTCGAAGGGCGGGGCGGTGCCGTCCGCGACCAGCAGGACCCATCCGATACGGACCGGCTGGGTGCCGTCTACGTTCCGGTCCGGCGGGACCATCCAGAGGCCGCATTCGGAGCCGATGCACCGGAGCCCCCACTCCGAGGGCGCCGACGGGATCTGGGGCAGGGGTGGAAGGGGCGGTCCCTTCTTACCACAGGCGACCCCATAGGACAACAGTCCGGCCAAGACGAGGAGCCCCGACCGTCGGACCCGATGGACAAGCGTCGGCACCGACATGGGAGTGGATACAGGATGCAGGATACAAGATGCAAGATGCAAACCCGATGGGCGCGTTTTCCGGTCCCCCGGCTCGGTGTTCGGTTCTCTGGGCCTAACCCCGATTCGTCCCCCGAGCTTCCAGCCATCGGTCCCACAGCCAGTGGGCGATCCACAGCTTCGACGCCAGGGGTGACTCCCACCGCCGCCGGTCTCGGGACCAGAGGACGACCTGATTCGTGTCCGCCTGGAAGCCCCGGTCGGGCCGGTCGACGACGTTCAGGACGATGAAGTCCAGATTCTTCTGCGTCAGCTTCTGAAGGGCTGACTCTTCAGCGTTTTCGGTCTCGGCGGCGAATCCAATGAGGACCTGGCCCGGGCGCTTCCGGCGGCCCAGAGCCTCCAGGATGTCCACGGTCGGCTCGAGACGGACGGTCCAGGGTCCGCTGGCCTTTTTCCGTTTGTAGGGCAGGACCTCACTCGGGCGGTAATCGGCCACGGCGGCCGCCTTAACGACCCAGTCGGCCCGGTCCGCATGGGCGAGCACGGTGTCGGCCATTTCCTGAGCCGTCCGGACGGGATAAAACTCCATCGCCGGATGGGGAATCAGGTGGACGGGACCGGAGACCAAGATGACGTGGGCTCCCCGCTGGAGGGCCGCTTCGGCGAGGGCGAAGCCCATCTTGCCCGAGGACGGGTTCGAGATAAAGCGGACCGTGTCCAAGGGTTCCTGGGTCGGTCCTGCCGTGACCAGGACGGTCTGGCCCGCCAGGGACCGACGCTGGTCCAGGTAAGCCCGGACGACCTCGACGAGTTCGGCCGGTTCGACGAGACGGCCCATTCCGACGTCGCCCTCGGCCTGGGGTCCCTCGACGGGGCCGACGAGGACGAATCCCCGTTGGGCCAGGAGCGTCACGTTTTGCTGAGTCGCCGGGTTCCTCCACATGTGAACGTTCATAGCGGGAGCGACGACCACCCGGCCGTCGTAGGCCAGGACCGTCGACGTTAAGAGGTCATCGGCTATCCCGTGAGCGAGTCGAGCCAGCAAGTGAGCCGTCGCCGGTGCCAGGACCATAAGGTCGGCTTCTCGGGCGAGGGCCGTATGTAGGATTTGGTGGTCCGGCGTCATGACCTCATGGGCCCGATATACCGGGGCATGGGTCAAGGCCTCAATGAGGAGGGGCCGGATGAAGTCCTCGGCCCGAGCGGATAGAATGGCAAGGACCCGGACATTCCCGTCCTTGGTCAGAAGTCGAATGGCCTCGACGGCCTTGTAAATGGCGACGGAGCTACTGAGGCCCCAGACGACCGTCGGCATGACGTCACATGAAGGAAACGTTCATAGACTGTTCCTTCATCATGGGCCGCGGCATGGCCGGCGGCGCCTCGTAACGGACTTTTCCGGCCAGGACTTCCCGCATGGCCACGACCGTCGGCTTCTCGTCGGGGGCGACTTTCACCCGGGGCCGGGCCCCCTGGTAGAGCTGGTCGACTCGCTGAGCGGCCAGCGTGATGAACATGTACATGTTCTCGACGTCTTCATAGAAGACGTGTAAACTCTCCATGGGCACGCTCCAGAAGATGCAGGATTGGGAGTGACGAAGGCATTCTCACACCCCCTCACCGAAGGAGGTCACGCCGTAGGAGTTTCGCACCGAATCATCGCCGTAATACCGATGGCTGAACTGCCGTAGTCTATCCCGCCAGGAGTCCTCATCCCCCATCGGAGAAGCGGGAATGCTTCGTAAATCTCGCCTCGAGAAAGTCATCGCTCAAGTTTCCGATAGCAAAGGGCACTCTCTGCACCCGAGCTCCCCATCGTCACTCCGTCACTCCATCACTCCGTCACTTTCATCTCGAGGGACCGATAAGATTCCGCCCTCTATTTTTCACCGGACACGCACTTGCTTTGCCGGCAATATATTACGTATCCTCCGGGCCGTCGGCAATCCCGGTCGTCTTGGGGTGCCGACCGTCCCGGATCCGCGGCCCGGGTCGGCTACCCCGTCCGGTAGCGTCCGAAGACTCCTCGGAAGCCTCTTCCTCCTGAGCGCCGTCCTGGCCTTGGGGAGCGTCCAGGCCCCCTTCGTCCTCCAGAGCACGGTCCTGTTCTTTGAGTTCGACGCGGAGGACCAGTGGCGTCCCATGTGGGTAGCCGTCAGCGGTACCTGGCAGACGGTCGCCGACCCGACGGCCCCGTCGCCCCCCTACGTCCTGACCCAGACGGCCCGCTATCTGGACTTCCCTAAGATCTACCTGGACCAAGGGGAATTTTATGACTTCCAGGCCGAAGTCGCCTTGAAAGTCCTGCCCCAGGCGGAGGAGACCCGACCCCGACCGGGCCGTTCGGTCTTCGAGATCGGTCCCGAGGAGGTCCCGGAAGTCGCCTATCCGGCCGACTATGCGGCAGGACTCCTCCTTCGCTACCGAGGACCCTTTTCCTTTGTCGCCGCCGTCTTGGACGCCCGGACGCAAGCGGTCTACCTGTTCCGGATGAGCACGGCGGGCGTAAAGGTCCTGGGCCGTCAGGCCGTCCCCGTCCAGCTCAACCGATGGCACCGTCTGCGGGCCGTGTGCTATCTCGACCAGGTCCATCTGTACGTGGACGGCCAGCCCGTCTTCGTTCGGCAGGAACGGAGCCTGACGGGGGGACGAGCGGGTCTGCTCACGGTCGGGGCGACCCGTGCGTACCTGGACGATTTTCGGATATCGACCGAGCAGGTCCGGGAAGCGAGTCCTGAGAAGCCGGCCTCGGGCCGCCGGTAACGCCCGGGGCCCGAAAGTGGGGAGGCCGAAGACGGGCTACCTGAGCCCGAGAGTATGTTCCAAAAAAGGCTCAACGGACCTTGCCAAACGGACCATCTCGGGAGAAATCCGCGGCTTTCCTACGTCTGAACAGGATTTCTCGGGCATTCGCCCACAGAAGGGAAACGATCGGGAGGACGGGAGTTGACATTCAAAAGAACATGTTATATGTACATATGAGGCGACCACATGAAAAGTGTAAGTATTGCCGAAGGCCGCCGCCGACTGGCAGAGCTGATTCGAGAGGCAGAGGCGGGGCGCTCCGTGACCCTTCTACGGAGGGGGAAGCCCGTAGCGGTGTTGATGTCCGCCAGTACCTACAACCGTCTGGAGCGAGTCGCCGCCTACTTGGAGGCCTTAGAAATCTCTGCAAGGCTCGCCGCCTACCCTGGGATCCCAAACGCCGTGGAGGTCGCCCGGGCAGGCCGGGAAGAGCTGGAGGAACATCATTGAGGACTCTGGTTGCGGACGCGAGTGTCCTACTGGCCTTCTACCTCCCGGCAGAACCGTATAAGCACGCCGCCATGACGGTCCTTAAGGCCTTTACAGAGGGCAAGGTTCGGTTAGTCGTGCCTGCCCTCACTCCCTACGAGGTACTCAATGGGCTGGTGAGGAGCGTGCGGGGGTTACGTACCGGAAGACGGCTCCCGTTGGAGGAAGCCCTCGCGATCCTGCAAGCCTTTCTGGCCTTGCGCTTAGAGACGGTGACCGTGGAGGGTATGGAGGCCGAAGTGCTAAGGGTCGCGACCCAGTGTGGGTGTTCCGCGTACGATGCGGCATATCTCGCGCTGGCGGAGCAGCATGGGTGGGAACTCGTCACAGGGGACGAGCGGTTCTTCCAAGCGGTCTCCGGAGCCTTTCGGTCTATCCGGAGGATCGGGGACATAGCCGGCGAGCTCGGGTAAGCCGAGACCTCATAGGTGGTCAATCAGGTTTTTGGGAGAAACGCCAACCGGTCTCAGGTGGGGCAAGCCGAACCGTCGCGTTCGGTACCCGCCTCTTTCAGCCAGGTCGAGACGAGACGCTCGGCTCGCTCCATGAGGTCCTGCAGAGTGACCCATCGGAGGGGCGGCGGCGGGGTAGCGACGTTCTCCAGACAGCTTTTGAACGACCACCACAGGGCCCACACGACGGGCCGCCATGCGTCCAGGCGACCGGCCCATTGAGCGACCTCGACCATGGTGTTGTCCAGCTCGTCGCTCAGACGTTGGACCCAGCGGTCAATGTCCCGCTGATGGAGGATACGGCGGGGATACATCCGGGAAATTTGTTCATAGATCGCCATCTGACCGTTCTGCAGAAGGACGTCGATCTCGGATTCGCCGGGGGACGATGGGCACACGTCGGTCCGAAGGGTCTCATACAGGCGTTCCCCGATAGCCTGAATCCTTTCGGGCTCCAGCTCCTCCTGCAGGATGTCGTCCATGTAAAGGGTCTCCATCCAATGGTAGAACAGGACGGCGGCGATGAGGCCGGGGTCCATCCCGTCTCGCATGTACTGGACGACCCGCTGTTGCCACCATGCCAGGCGGTCTCGGTCCATAGGGACTCCTACCCGTAGGGTGTAGGAAGACAATCGGCAATACGGCAGTTCGGCGATTCATCAATACGGCTGTGAGTCAAAGTGACGAGTAGTAAATGATCTCCCTTTGCCGTGTTGCCGGACTGCCGTATGGCCGTAAAAGTGCTCCGCCCGTCCCGTAAGCGGGTCAATTACCCACTTGGACAACCCGACCGGAAGCGGTCGGGCCAGTCCGTTTCGATACCGTATAGGCCGTCCGTCCGGTAGCGCTTCAGCTCCGACGGTCGGTTAATCGTATAATAGACGACGCGTCGGCTGGCCCATACCCACGCCGGGAGTCGTCGGTGAAGACGCCGATGAACGAAAAGATACGTCCCATCCTCCTCTTGAGTCACTTCCTCTATCGGGGACCACGGAAACAGCACGAGTCCCCGGGGAATCCCGGGCGCGACCTGGCGCAGAAGGTCCCGCGTGGGTCGGTCGGCCGTGATCACCCGCCACGCATGGTGGGGATGCTCCATCAAGACCCGGACCAAGCCCTCGATTTGGGACCTGTCGTAGGGTCGGCCTGGGAGGACCTTGACCTCGACAAAGAACTCCGTCGGCGGGAGACGTTCCGCCAGATCCTTCAGGCTCGTCAGGGATGCCGGTACTCGCCGTCGAACCCGGACCCGTCGACCTCGTAAGTCGTCCCACCGATAGTCGGGTATTCGACCCGCCAGCCCCACCTTGCGTCGGAGGGACCGGTCGTGGAAGAGGACCCACACGCCGTCGGCCGTGCACTGGACGTCCCCCTCGACGGCGTCCGCTCCGACGGCCAGGGCGGCCCGAAAGGCCAATTCCGTGTTCTCGGCATAGCGTCCCGAAAAGCCGCGATGGGCAATGATCCGCATAGAGCCGGACCCACGGAAGGACGACTCGGTCCATTATATCAAGAGTGACGGAGTGACGAGGGACGGGTAACAGCTCATTGCCTTCAGGACTCACGCAGTTGGGGGGCCTTTTTACGGCAGTACGGCAATTCGGCAATACGGCATTACGGCTACGATTTGAGTACCTGGCGCCACGGATGGCTTGGATCGGTAGCGTCCCGGCAAGGGGGTCCAGTAGGGCCGTTCGGCAATCGGGCAATCCGGCAGTACGGCAATGATGGATGACTCGTTACCTGTCACTCGTCACTCCATCACTTCATCACTCGGTAAAATACTGCCGGACCTCATCGAGCAGGTCCCTACGAACTTGAACACCAGGAAGGTCCATAGAAATGCGGGAGATGAGGCCCGTCCTCGTGCGCCTGTACGAAGATGAAGATTGCCGCCTCTGTGAGGCCCTAAAGGCCGAGCTGACGGTTCGCGCCGAGTCTTGGGGAATCGTCCTCGAGGGCGTGGATATTCGGCAAGACCCTCGCCTCTTGCGGCGTTATGCGACCCACATCCCCGTCGTCGAAGTCGAAGGAGTCTACGTCTTGGAAGCCCCCGTCTCGCTGGAGGACGTCCGGCAGGCCGTCCGATGGGTCCGTCGGGGATACCGTCGTCAGCGGCGGATTTACGACATCCACTGGCGATGGGTCCGCCGCCTGGAGACTCTCGGGGACCGGTGGTATGGATACCGATGGCGCCGGCAGTGGTTCGAACGGATCCTGCAGGTCCATCCGCCGGACCGACCGCTCGATTGCTTGGAGCTGGCCGTCGGTCCCGGCCGGAATCGGGTCTTCTATCCGCCGGCTTGGACCGTGGTATGGCTCGATGCATCCATCCTCTGGTCCGCCCTCTGGAAACAGCAGGCCCCCGACGTCCTGGCCGTCCTCGGAGACGTCCACGCCCTACCCTTTCGAGACGCCTGCTTCGACGTCGTCCTTTCCAGTTTCACCCTGTGCGCTGTATGGCACTTCCCACGGGTCGTCGAGGAGGTCCATCGCGTCCTCCGGCCCGGCGGGACCTGGTGGTGGCTCGACCACGTTCGGGGTCCCGGTCTGATGGGATGGGTCCAGCGGCTCGTCCGGCCCCTCTGGTTTGCCCTCCTGGGTTGTTTCCCGGACCGACCCATTGGCGCATGGCTTCAGACGGACCCCCGCTTCCAATGGCAGGTCTGGTCCTGCGGGGGCGGACTCCTCCAGATGGGTTACGGCGTGAAGGGGCCGTAGGACTCGTATTCGTAGAAGGGATGGAGTGACGAAAATAAGGAACACTGCCAAATCCTGGGGGGTGTCTCGGCAAGCGTGTTCAACGTAGCAATACGGCAGTACAGGCAATGAGTTATTACTCGTTACTCGTCACTCCATCACTCCGTCACTTCTATGTACGACCGACCGGAGCGTTGCGGCGGTCCCCGCAGGACGGACACCCCGCGCATCGGCACAGACGCTGATTCCAAACGTGACCCCCGATGAGGCAGGCGGCCCCAGCGACGACCGCCGCCGACTCGACCCACCGGCCGTAAAGGCTCAAGTACCCGTGCCCGAGCCCGATGAGCAGGAAACCGACCAAGAACCAGAGGCCGACCCGGGCGTTCCGGTGGGTCCGGTAGCCGATCCCAAAGGCCACGGCGGCGATGCCGACGGCCAGACCGATGAGGACCCGCTCGAGACCTTGGGTCCAGCCGCCCTCGTCGACCTCGATCCACGGCACGAGCAGGAATAGGACAGGTCCGACGGCGCAGTGCACGGCACAGATCGTCGAGACCATCAAACCGACCCGATCGGCCGAGAGATCCATGTCTTGCTCCTCCGAAGTCTTCAAGACGCCGGCTCCAAGTCCCGAGCCGGAGACCCGGTCCGGGCCCAGCCGTCGAGGTCCTACGGCTCATGCTTTCCCGCATCCCAGTGGGAACCCTCCATGCCAATCGTCCTCCACTGATGGGCGATCCAGAGCGTCGCCATGAAGGTCCCCATGAGGAGCACCCACAGGGCGGCGGCCAGCCATTCCCGTTGCAAAAATATATTCCCCGTACTCAACACGGCCAGAAGTCCGTAAACGATCCCGTGGGAACGCCAGAGAGGCCGCAAGAGGTAGGCCCCGCCCCGAACGATACTCGGCAGGCCCGTCAAGTCGGCCTGATACCAGGCTCGACCATGGTGGTACACGAGTCCGGTCACCACCCCCAAGGCCACGGCGGCTCCCAGGCCACGTCCGACTGCCGGTTGCCAGGCCATGGACCAGTGGAGGCCCAGGCTCACCGTCACGAACCACGGGACGACGTCCACGCCCGACGCTATGTCCGCCATCGGTCGAAAAACCAGCCGAAAGCCTTCATACAGGCGCATGACCCACAGACCGGCCAGACTGGCCCACAGGGCCCATGCGGCGGTCCCGGTCTCATCGAACGCCGTCATTCCGATGGCACCGACGACCAGGCCCAGCGTCCCGAGGACGTCTCGACGCCGCGCCGGCCGACCCTCTGGGTCCGGGCCCAGCGACAGGAGCCCGCCCACGGTGCTGAACACAGCCGTCCCAACGGGGAGAGCCGCCGACCGGTAGACCGCCCAGGCCCACCAGGTCCCTGCCGCACAACTCAGGAATAAGACTGCCAGACTCTGGCGGATCGAGGGCCACCACTGCCGGTAGACCGTGGGTTTCACGGGGACAGGGCCTCCCAAGGCCGTATTACCGTTGTTCCTATACCGACCGCTACCGAGCCGAAAGCCCGCCGTCGATGACGAGCACGGCGCCGGAGACCCATCGGGCGGCATCCGAACAGAGGTACAGGGCCGCCAGGGCCACGTCGATGGGCTCGCCGAGACGACGGATGGGGTAGCGCTCCTCAATCTCCCGACGCTTTGCCACCGGGTCCGGCGCTTCCTCCAGGATATGACGGTTTAGGTCTGTCGGAATAAAACCCGGACATAGGACATTCGCTCGAATGCCGTAAGCCCCATAGCGGGAGGCCAGGACCTTCGTGAAGGTCACGAGGGCCCCCTTCGCCGCGCTGTAAGCCGGTGTGAAACCGGAACCCCCACGCAGACCCAGGTAAGACGAGATGTTCAGGATGACCCCGCTGGCCTGACCCAACATGAAGCGCAGGGCCTGCTGAGTACACAGGAAAGTCCCCTTCACGTGAATATTCCACTCCCGCTCCCACTCCTCCTCCGTCATCTCGGTCAGGTCCTTAACCTGCATGATGCCGGCGTTGTTGACCAAGATGTCCAAACGATGGGTCTGTCCCCGAAGCCAGTCGAACAAGCGTTCGACGTCCCACCGCTGGCTTACGTCGGCCGGGAAGAACTGGACGGGCCCCCAGGGCCGGAGACGCTCGAGGGCCGCCTGTCCCCGGTCAGCCCGACGGGCCGTGATGAAGACGGTCGCCCCGGCCCGTAGAAAGACCTCCGCGATGGCCAGGCCTAGGCCGGACGTACCGCCCGTGATGAGGGCTACTCGCTGGTCCAAACGGAAATAGGAACTAAGGTCATTCATTAATAATTCTACATCGGGAGGGTGGTGTGGTAGTAAGGCAGTACGGCAATCGGGCAATCCGGCAACCCGTTATTACCCGTCACTCGTCCCTTAACTTGTCACCCGTCACTCCCCTTTCTGGGAAGCACCCGGAGTCTCCAGCTCCCGGTCGGCCTTCCGGAAAGCACCCGGGGGAACGCCCTCCCGACGGGCTTCCCGGACGACCCGATCGAGTTCCGCCTCTTTAGCGCGGATTTCCGCTTCCAGCTTCTTGATCTCCTCCTGCCGGGCGGCGATCGTGTCCCGAATGGCCTGGCTCTGGCCGGGAGACCAGGCTCCCATGAGGCCCGTCGTGAGCTGATTGAGTTCGTTCTGGAGTGCCTGAATGCGTTCCCGTTTCTGGCGGATCTCCATCTTGATGGCCTTGTACCTATCGACCCACTTCTTTTCGACCTGTTCGGGCGTTTCGCCGGCGGCCGATCCCTTGTCCGTCGGGCCCGCCGGCGTTGTCGCCGGAGCCGAAGCACCGGCCGGTGCCGGCGTGGGGGCAGTCCCCGCCGTCGAGCCGGCCTCGGCTTTCTTCTTCGCCAAGTCCTCGGAGGTGTAAGTCTTGACGGTCTTGCCTTGCTTCTGAGCGGCTTGTTGGCGTTCCTTTTCCTTCCGGGCGGCTTCCGCCAGGGATTGACCGGCCACCGGTAGGGCACCGGTCAGGGCCAGGGCCGTCCATAGGGCCACGATCCGTAGGACCTTCATGGGATGCCTCCTTGGGGAGCAGGCCCTTCGGACCTGCATCTTTATGGTACGCCCTGAATACGCAGGAAATCAAGCCCCATGAATCGACCCCGCGGGATTCTGCTGTTATTGACCCTTGCTGGGTTAAGCTATGGATGCAGGATACAGAATGCATACCCGGTGTGCGCGTTTTCCGGTGGCCGGGCTCGGTCCTCGGCGTCGATTCGGCTCCGGTGCCGGGTACCCGGGGCCTGGAACCCGGTACCAGGCGCTTGTCTTCGAAAAACCCGCACACGGGGTATGCATAATGCAGGATTCGGATTACCTGGTACCCGGAACCCGGCACCTGGCACTTATACCCAATTTCCCCACCTCCAATCTTAACAAGGCACTACTCGTTACTTGCCACTTCATCTACTGGACTTATAGCCGTCCGTCGGATCAACAGGGCGTCGGCATGGCCATCGCTACGGGGTGCTCCTCGAGGGCCGCGCGCTTCCGGCGGACGACATGCTCGACCAGATTCATCGGGCAGAAGGGACCGCACATGGAGCAAGCCCGTGTCTGAGACCCCCGAGCCTGAAAGATGCGACGGGCGACGTCCGGATAGAGGGCCAACTGGAATTGGGTCTCCCAGTCCAGTCTGTAGCGGGCCTCGGACATACGGCGGTTGCGCTCGATGGCCCGGACGTGGCCCCGGGCGACATCGGCCACGTGGGCGGCGATCTTAAAGGCCACGACGCCCTCATAGACCTGCGAAGGCGTCGGGAGGGCGAGGTGCTCGGCCGGCGTCAGGTAGCACAGCATGTCGACGCCGTACATGCCGGCGACGGCCCCACCGATGGCGCCGGCGATGTGGTCGAAGCCGGCCGCCGTATCGACGGGGAGCATCCCGAGGACGTAGAAGGGCGCCTCCCGGCAGAGTTTCTTCTCGAGTTGGACGTTCGTGGCGATCTCATTCAGGGGAACGTGGCCGGGGCCCTCGACCATCGTCTGGACGCCAGCCCGACGGGCTCGCTCGACGAGCTCCCCGAGGATGATCAGTTCCTCCACCTGAGGTCGGTCCAGGTCGTCGGCGAGGCATCCGGGCCGGAGGCCGTCCCCGAGGCTCAGGGTCATGTCATAGGCCCGGGCGATCTCCAGGAGGCGGTCGTAGTACTGGTAGAGGGGGTTCTCGGCGTCGTTGTGGAGCATCCAGGCCGCTATCAGGCCCCCACCCCGGGAGACGATGCCCGTGACCCGTTCGGTGCGGACGTAGCGTTCTAAGGCATGGCGAGTCACACCGCAGTGGACCGTAATGAAGTCGACGCCTTCCCGGCCGTGACGTTCGATGGTTTCGAACAGGTCGTCGACCGTCATGTCAAAGAAGGAGCCCCGCTTTCGGGCGGCCTCGAACTCCGCCTCATAGATGGGCACCGTGCCGAGGGGCACGGGGCAGTGGTCCAGGATCGCCCGCCGGATGGCCGGCAGGTCTCCGCCCGTCGAGAGGTCCATGACCGTATCGGCCCCGGCCTCGACGGCCAGCCGGAGTTTCTCGAGCTCCTCCTCGAGGTTCACGTAGTCGTAAGACGTCCCCAGGTTGGCGTTGACCTTCACGGAGAGGCCCTTCCCGATGCCGGTAAAGCGGGTCAGCGTCCGGTGGTTGGGGTTGGCCGGGATGACGACGACCCCGGCAGCGACTTTCTCCCGAATCTCTTCGGGGGAAACGCCTTCGACTTCGGCCACGTAGGCCATCGCTTCGGTGATGCGACCCTGACGGGCCCATTCCATTTGCGTCGGCATCGTCTCACCTCCATGGGAGACCGGCGACGGGCGGACGGACCGGCCCGTCCCAGCCGTCATCGATCCCCGCCCCACGGGTCGGGGCGGAGTATGGGTTGGGAGACCCGAGAGAGCCGCAGGGAGGAAAAGGCGGGCCACAGAAAGAGCGGGCTCAAGCAGACCTTCCCTCCGCCGGCATTACCCGGATCAGGTTCCAGGGGTCGGCCCCGCCGTAGGGACCCTCTCAGCCCGGTTGCCCAAGCTCCCCCAGGTCCTGGCTTCAGTGGAAAGTTTAGCCCTTTCCGACAGGACCAGCAACTACGAAGGGAAAGGCGGCATTTGACACCGTCATCGGGGGTGGGCATAATGCTATGCCCCGGAAGGGCGGTCCTGCGATGGGGCTTTGCGGGGAATCCTATGCCGAGGTCGAGGCATGCCCAAGCGAGGACGCTACCTCTTCACGTCCGAGTCGGTGACGGAAGGTCATCCCGACAAGGTAGCAGACCAAATCTCGGATGCGATCTTAGATGCCATCTTGGAGAAGGACCCCCTCGGCCGTGTAGCCTGCGAGACCTTGGTGACGACCGGCATGGCCTTCGTGGCCGGGGAAATCACGACGACCTGTTACGTCGACATCCCGGAGGTCGTCCGGGAGACCATCCGGAGCGTGGGTTATACGAGGGCCAAATTCGGGTTCGATTACGAGACGTGCGCCGTCATCACGGCCATTCAGGAACAATCGCCCGACATCGCCATGGGCGTCGACCGGGGCGGTGCCGGCGACCAGGGTATGATGTTTGGATACGCCTGCCGGGAGACGCCGGAGCTGATGCCCCTGCCCATCATGCTGGCGCATCGGCTCTGCATGCGGGTCGCCCAACTCCGTAAAGAGGGCATCTTAGAGTACCTCCGGCCCGACGGAAAATCCCAGGTCACCGTCGAGTATGAGGACAACACGCCCGTCCGGGTCGAAGCCGTCGTCCTGTCCGTTCAGCACAGTCCGGCCGTCGACATGCGGACCGTCCGAGAGGACATGATCGAAAAGGCCATCGAGGTCGTCATCCCCCGCTCGTGGATCGACGAGCGGACTAAAATCTTCGTAAACCCCACGGGTCGATTTGAAGTCGGGGGCCCCCGGGCCGATACGGGCCTGACGGGCCGAAAGATCATGGTCGACACGTACGGCGGCCGGGCCCACCACGGGGGCGGGTGCTTCTCCGGCAAGGACCCCACGAAGGTGGACCGGTCGGCCAGCTACATGGCTCGGTACATCGCCAAGAACCTGGTGGCGGCCGGTGTGGCCGACGAACTGGAGATTCAGCTCGCCTATGTCATCGGAGAACCGGAACCCGTCTCGATCATGGTCGATACCTTCGGTACGGGCCGGATTCCAGACGAAAAGATCCTGAAGTTGATCCGGGAGTTCTTCCCCCTCACGCCGCGGGGGATCATCGAACACCTGAACCTGCGGCGGCCCATCTATCGGAAGACGGCCGTCTACGGCCATTTTGGACGGGAGGAGCCCGAATTCACCTGGGAGCGGACGGACCTGGCGACCGAGATCGCCCGGGCGGCGGGCCTGGCATGAGGGGATGCGGACTTATGGGCCGGCGGGGGTCTCGCACGAGTGCCTTTGGGAGCCCGGCCCGTATTGCTCATGACTCCACACCTTTCTACAGCCGTCGGCTTTATGCGGGACTGCCGAAAGAAGAGCCGGTAGCTTACCGGGAAACGCCCCTGCCGCCCCACTGTGTCAACCAGATTTTCTGCAAGAGTTCCGAGCAGATGGAGGAGTTACCCGATTGCTCCGTCCATTTGATGGTTACCTCCCCACCCTACAATGTAGGTAAGGAATATGACGATGATTGGACGTTGGACGAGTATCGGGCTTTCCTGAAGCGCGTCATGGCAGAAGTCTATCGGGTGTTGGTGCCGGGAGGACGGGCGTGCATCAACTTGGCGAATTTGGGGCGTCGCCCTTATCTGCCCCTGCACGCCTTCGTCATTCAGGACATGCTGGAATTGGGTTTCCTGATGCGGGGCGAGATCATCTGGGACAAGGCGTCCAGCGCGAGTCCCTCGACGGCCTGGGGAAGTTGGTGTTCGCCCCGGAACCCGACCCTGCGGGACACCCACGAATACATCCTCGTCTTCTGTAAACAGACCTTCAGCCGTCCGAACCCCTGGGGACGACGGTCTACCATCCGCCGCGAGGAATTCTTGGAGTTCACCCGGAGTGTTTGGCGTTTTCCGGCGGAGCCGGCCCGAAAAGTCGGCCACCCTGCCCCCTTTCCCGTGGAATTGCCTTACCGCCTCATCCAACTCTTCACCTTTCAGGGGGAAGTCGTCTTAGACCCCTTCATCGGGAGCGGGACGACGGCCCTGGCTGCTCTGAGAGCGGGCCGGACGTTCGTCGGGTATGATATTGACCCAACGTACGTGGCACTGGCCAAGCGTCGCCTTCAGGAGACAGTCATTCAAAAAAACACTGTTTGACTCTGAAATCTTAACGAAGCCCTGACGTTCCGTTCGGATTTAGGAGAGACGATGGCTTACGAAGTTAAGGACCTATCCCTGGCCGATGTGGGCCGGGCCCGGATCGAGTGGGCCCAACGGTTCATGCCCGTCGTCGGTCGGATTCGGGAACGGTTCCGACAGGAGCGGCCCCTGGAAGGCCTACGCGTGTCGGCCTGCCTGCACGTCACCAGCGAGACGGCGAACCTCGTATGGGCGCTTCAGGAAGGCGGGGCCCGGGTCCGGCTGTGTGCCTCCAATCCTTTAAGCACCCAAGACGACGTCGCCGCCGCTCTCGTCGTCCACTACGGCGTCGAGGTCTTTGCCATCAAGGGCGAGGACGCCGAGACCTACTACCGTCACATCCATGCGGCCCTGGAGCATCGCCCTCATGTGACCATCGACGACGGGGCCGACCTCGTCACGACCCTGCACACCCAGCGTCGGGAGCTCCTCCCCGAAGTGATCGGCGGGACGGAGGAGACGACGACGGGCGTCCTGCGCCTCCGGAGCATGGCCCGGGAGGGCGTCCTGGCCTATCCCATCATCGCTGTCAACGACGCGATGACCAAACACATGTTCGACAACCGATATGGGACGGGCCAGAGTACCCTGGACGGCATCATTCGAGCGACCAACCTCCTGATCGCTGGGACGACGGTCGTCGTCAGCGGATACGGCATGTGCGGTCGGGGCGTCGCCCTGCGGGCTCGGGGTCTGGGTGCCCACGTGATCGTCACGGAGGTCGACCCCCTGCGGGCGCTCGAGGCCGTCATGGACGGCTACGAGGTCATGCCCCTCCAGGAAGCCGCCGCCCGGGGTGACGTCTTCATCACCGTGACGGGCAACAAGCACGTCATTCGGCGGGAACACTTCGAACGCATGAAGGACGGGGCCATCCTGGCGAATGCCGGCCACTTCAACGTCGAGATTGACATCCCGGCCCTGGCCGAGATGGCCGTCTCGCGTCAGGTCTTGCGGCCCTTCGTCGAGGAGTTCCGCCTGGCCGACGGTCGGCGTCTGTACCTGCTGGCGGAAGGCCGGCTCGTGAACCTGGCCGCCGCCGAGGGCCATCCGGCGTCCGTCATGGACATGAGTTTTGCCAATCAGGCCCTCTGCGTCGAGTACCTGGCCCGGTCGGGTCGGTCCCTGAGCCCGCAGGTCTATCCCGTGCCTCGGGAGATCGACGAACAGGTCGCCCGTCTGAAGTTGGCCGCCATGGGCAAGGTCATCGACGAACTGACGGACGAACAGCGGGCTTACCTGGCCTCCTGGCAGGAGGGCACGTGACGGCTCGGTAGTCCAGGGCATGTGCTGCATGGGGACCCCTTTTCGGTGCATACCTCCGCACCGGTGCTCAGGGCTGGGAGGACTGCCATGGCGTCACTGGAAGGTCACGAAATCCCGGCTTCCGAGCCGACCTATGATGAGCGACCGTGGGGGGCCTGGGAGCTTCTGGGCGCGGGGCCGAATTACAAGATCAAGCGCCTGGTCATCCGGCCGGGCCACCGCCTGAGCCTCCAGTACCATCACCGTCGGAGCGAGCATTGGGTCGTCGTCCATGGGGAGGCCCTCGTCCAGCGGGGCGATGAGACCCTTCACCTGAAACCGGACGAGAGCTGTTATATCCCGGTCCGGGTTGCCCATCGGATCGCCAACCCCGGTCCGGAGCCCCTCGTCATCATCGAGGTCCAGTTCGGGCACTGCCGGGAGGACGACATCGTCCGCATCGAGGACGACTATGGCCGAGCTACACCTGCGAGATAGGCTCTACGCCGTCATCATGGCCGGGGGGCGGGGCGAGCGCTTCTGGCCCCTCAGCACGTACCGCCGACCCAAGCCCTTTGTAGAGGGTCTTTTCGCCCGGAGCCTGTTTCGGATGACCGTCGAACGGGTCCTGCGGGGTCTGCCGCCGGGGCGGGTCTGGGTCGTCGTCGGGTCGGACCACCGGACGATGGTCCAGGCCCAGGCTCCGGAAGTCCCGTCCTCGCAAGTTCTCGTCGAGCCGATGGCCCGGGATACGGCCGCCGCCATCGCCTATGCGGCCCTGGTCCTGGAGCGGACGTATGGACCCGACGTCTTCATGCTGGTCCTACCCTGCGACCATTGGATCCAGCCGGCCGACGGGTTCTGGGCGACCGTCGATGTCGGCCTCGAGGTCCTGGCCGACGAACCGGACCGGGAGGTCGTCTTTGGGGTCCTGCCCACGCGACCCGAGACGGCCTACGGCTATATCCAGGTCGGCGATCCCCTACGCCCCGACGTCTATCAGGTCCGGGCCTTTCACGAAAAGCCGGATGCCGCAACGGCCCAGCGGTATCTGGTGCAGGGCGACTTCTACTGGAATGCGGGGATTTTCCTGTGGCGGGTCGGCCGCATCTTGGAACTTCTGGAGCGGCATCTGCCGGAGACCTATGCGGTCCTGCGAGCGTGCGTCCGTCGGTGGGGCCATCCTGGCTTCCCCTATGCCCTGGAGACCGCCTACGAGCAGATCCGCCCCATCTCCATCGACTACGGTGTCATGGAAAAGGCCGACGGGATCGTGATGGTGACGGCCCGTTTTCTGTGGGACGACGTGGGCCAGTGGGAAGCCCTGGAAAGGCTTCCCGTTGAGACCGACGGCGAGTCCAACCGGGTCTGGGGTCCGGCCACACTCGTCGATGCCCGGAACTGCATCGTCGTCAACACGTCCGGCTGGGTCGCCGTCGTGGGCCTGGAAGACGTCGTCGTCGTCCACGACCGGGGTCGCATCCTGGTCATGAAGAAGGGTCGGGGGGCCCACCTGAAGAGCTTGGTCCGTCAGCTTCCGCCGGAGACCGTCGAGGTATAAGACCGTCCCTTTTAGGGTCCCGGGCCTATCCCCGAATTTGAAGCAGGAGGAACCAAATCAGCATCAGGCTTGTCACGAGGAGGCCCTCGGCGGTCCACTGCAGGCCGGGGAATCGGAGCATGGCGAGGAACGTCAATAGGGGACCGCTCCAGTAAACAAGGCTGAGGGGGATGCTGAGGAGACGGGCGACTGTCGGGTCGGTCCGCAGGTGACCGAGACTCGCCAGGAGGGTCGCTGGAATCAGCAAGGCCAGGGTCTCGGAGGGTTTCCCCAGGGCCAGTCCCAGGGGGACGAGGAGGCGACCCCACCGAACGACGGGAGGTCCCGGGGCCGCTACGGCCAGCCCGGCGTAAAGGGCTCCGAGAACGGCCAAGGCCCACCGCAGGGCGGTCCCACTGAGGACTCGGGACCCGAAGACCCAGTAAGCCTGGTCCCGGTCGGAGACGGGTTCCGGCGGCGGGGTCTCGACGACCCGAAGGAGCCAGCGGGCATAACGGTCCAGGCGTTCGACGGACACCGCCTCGATGCGGTCGGCCGCCGTATGGTAGGCCGGATAAAACCGGGCGAAGGAGGCATCGGCCACGAAGACGGACGGAACGCCAACCCGTGAGAAGGGAGCATCGTCGCTGGCAAAGGGAATTCTGACATTCCGCACGGCCCACTGATAGGGATAGCTCAAGATGGGATCCCCAAATCGGGGCATGAGGCCGGCGGCCCGGGCGGTCTGTAGGACATGCCGGAGAAGCCACGCCGGCGCCAGGGGGTGGGGGGCCGATGTCGGACCCCAGGGGTACCGGAACGTGTGGAAACAAGCAGTCCCCCGGGACCAACCGACCATCTCGAGGCTGACGTGACCGATGAGTCGCGGAAGGCGTTCCGTCTCTCCGGCGGCATAGCGGCGGGCGTAAACCGTCGAGCCCAGCAGGCCGGTTTCCTCGCCGTCCCAAAAGCCGAGGACGACGGGTCGGGGCGGCCTGTGCCGGGACCAGTGCTCCGCCAGAGCCAGCAGGAGGCCTACGCTCGTAGCATTGTCCAGGGCGCCTGGGCTTGGGGGGACAGTGTCATAGTGGGCGCTGAACAGCCAGCCGGACGTCCCGACCGGCTCGGGCCATACGGCGACAACGTTGACATACCGTTGGGTCCCAACGGTGAAGGGCTCGACACGGATCCACCACCCGGATTGGGCCCGCAGAGTCTCGACGATGTAATTTTGGGCCCGCTCGTGGGCCGTCGAGCCGGGAACCCGGGGTCCGAAGGCGGCCAGTTGGGCCGCATGACGTCGCGCGACGGCCCCCAGCCCTATTTCGGGTCCCGACCCAACCGAAACACCGGGCATGGACACACTCCATGCGCTGAGGCTTAAGATGATCCCGAACATCAGGACCAAAACCGGATCCGATACCAGGCGCCGGTTACCAGGCTCCGGGCACCTGGCACCTGGGACCCAATACCAGGTACCCAATCCGGTCCGACGCCGAGGCCGGGGGATCGGGAAACGCGCCCCTCGGGTTTGCATCCTGCATCCTGTATTCTGTACCCTGGGCATCCTGCCATGAACCCGCCCTGCCGTCACGGCACCCCTTTTCGGAGTGGAGGGCTACCATGGCGTCCTTAGTGTACTTAGTCCGTCACGGGGAGGCCATGTCGGAGGCCGAGGACCCCCGCCGACCCCTGACGGCGGCGGGCCGACAGGAAATCACACGCATCGCCGATTACTTGGGTCGACTTCGCCTGCCGGTCCACCGCATCGTACATTCGGGCAAGCTCCGGGCCCAGCAGACGGCGGAGATCCTGGCTCATTACCTGACACCGACGTCCGTCGAGACTGCCGAGGGCTTGGCCCCGTTGGACGACCCGTCGAAGGCCGTCAGCCTCGTCGAGGCGGCGCCGGGGCCGCTGATGGTCGTCGGCCATCTGCCCCACCTGTCCCGGCTGGCCTCCAGACTCCTGGCCGTCGACCGAGAGGTCGTGGCTCCCCTACCGGGCGGTGGGGTCCTGTGCCTGACCCGCCAAGAAGGCGGCTGGCAGATCGCGTGGCTTCTGACGCCAGCCCTCGTCCCCCCTTAACTCGGCAATACGGCAGTACAGTTATTACTCGTCACTTCGTCGCTTCCCTCCTGATGGGTAGGGCTCAGATAGGATTGGGGGATACGGCGGATGTTTCGAGACCGACGGCTTCTCATCCTGTTGCTGGTCACCCTGGCGAACCTGATCGGCTTTGGGATCATCATCCCCTTTCTGCCCCTGTATGCGACACGCCTGGGAGCCTCGCCCTGGCAGGTTGGCTGGCTCTTCGCCTCCTACTCCATCGCCCAGATGCTGGCTTCGCCGTTCCTCGGAGAGCTGTCAGACCGCTACGGCCGGCGCCCAGTCTTGATGGCCAGCCTTGGGACGACTACGCTGAGCTTCGTGATCCTGGCACTGGCGGACCGTCTGTGGATACTCTTTGCGGCCCGCATCATCGACGGCCTCGGAGGCGCCAGCATCCCGACGGTCCGGGCCTACATCGGCGACGTCACGGAACCCCAAGACCGGGCACGGGCGTACGGACTCCTGGGAGCTTCCTTCGGGGTCGGTCTCGTGCTGGGACCGGCCTTGAGCGGTCTGCTGGCCCACGGAGGGCCGACCCTGCCGGCCTGGGGCGCGGCGGTCCTGAGCTTCGTCGCCCTCGTAGCGACGGGGCTGTGGCTTCCTGAGACGGTGCACCGGACGAGGGCCCGGACAGCCTATGCGTGGTCGGAGTTCCGACAGGTCTTCCGCCAGCCAGTCGTCGGCCATCTGCTGATCACGGACTTTCTGTACTGGAATGCCTCGACGGCCTATCAGACGACGTTCCCCCTGTTCGGGCAGGCTCGGTTCCACTTAAGCGTCTCCCAGGTGGGGTACCTATTTGCTCTCATCGGAGCTCTGGGCATCCTGATGCAGTTATACCTGGTCGGCCCCATCGTGCGGCGCATCGGCGAGCGGGCGGCCCTGACGTATGGATTTGTCCTAATGGGCTTGGGACTGGTGGGCATCGGTTTCACGCACCGTCTGGGAACTTTCGTGGCATGGATCGTTCCGACGGCCTTAGGGGCCAGCCTGGGCCTGCCGTCGCTGATCGCCCTCATCAGCCATACGGGCGGCCCCGAGTATCAAGGACGAATTCAGGGCGTCTCCAGCAGTTTGGAGAGTCTCGCCCGCATCGCCGGTCCGGTCTGGGGGAATGGCCTGTTTCAGTGGGTCGGCCCCGGGGCGCCTTACGTCTCGGCTGGCCTCTTGACGCTGGCGACGGGGGTCTGGGCAGGCTATCGGCTGGCCGCTCGGGTCGGGGGCGCCGGCCGGTGGATGGCCGGCCGCCTGGGCAAAGCGGAGTGACGGGTGACGAGTGACGAGGTGACGAGTGATGAGTTGACGAGTAACGAGTAACGGATAGTAAATCACATCCATTTGCCAACTGCCGTACTGCCGAATGCCGTATTGCCCTACTGCTGTCCCAACAAGGAGGTCTCCATGCGGGTTCGACGCCTGTCCACGAGCCTTCTCCTCTGGCTGGGACTGACGGCCGCCGCCAGCGCCCACCATCTGTGGCTGGTCGGTGAACCCCACATGATGGGGCCGCCGGGCGTCTTTCGCCTAGAGGCCCGTACGGGCAATGAATTCCCCGAGACCGAGGTCGCCGTCTCGCCAGAGCGTATCGAACGATCTCAGGTCATCGGCCCGGGGGGACCGGTCTCGGACGTCCGCTGGGAAGCGCTTTCAGACCGGTCCGTCGCCGAGGTCCGACTCGAGGCCCCCGGCGCTTACTGGGTCACGATGGAATTGCGGCCCCGATTTATCGCCCTGTCGGCCCAGGAATTCAACGAATACTTAGCCCATGAAGGCCTGACGGCCATTTTGGAACTTCGGCGTCGGCTAGGGATCCTGGACCGAGCCGCCCATGAGCTCTACGCCAAATTCGCCAAGGCCCTGATCGTCGTCCGACCGGCGGCGGACGCGCCCGAGCCGGCCGCTGAGACCGTCGTCACGAAACCCGTCGGCTTGAAGATCGAGATCGTTCCCCAGACGGTCCCCCGCCTGGGGGAGGACCTTCCCGTGCAAGTCTTGTTCGAAGGTCGGCCCGTCGGCCCCCTGCAGGTCTTCGCCGGGGCCGAAGGGGCCGGACCGGCGACGGCGTTTGCGACGGACGCGCAGGGGCGGACCCGGATTCCCCTGAACCGACCGGGCCGGTGGAACATTCGGACGATCTACATGATTCACCTGAAGGAACCCCTCCGCTGGGAGGACCGGACCGTCGAATGGGTCAGCTACTGGGCGACCCTGACGATGGAGGTAACCCCATAGAAGGCCGGACTCCGGGTTCACTCATCCGGTCAACGGGGCGGGGATCCGAGCTGCTCCTCTTGCGTATTTTCGACCCTTCCCGTCGAAAACGAAGCCATCGTGAGTTCACTTGACTTTTTTTTGGATGGATAAACTGACAGTAGAACCTCCCCGTGAAGGAGGAACCTCATGAATGGAATGACCCGTCTTCCATTTCCCTTTAGGAAACTCTTTCCGGTCCTATTGGCCTGGCTGTGTACAGGAGGCTTCCAAAGTGCCTACGCTCAATGCAAAGACATCCAGCTCTCTTATCCTCCGTGCCCCTGCACTTCCGATGGAAAAGGCAGGAGGGCAGACTGCTATAATGTGGAACGGGGTGGTTATGAAACTTGTTGGTCGAACGCAAATAACATTACGTGCCCAGGCAATATAGTCTGCCCTTATGATTCTTACGGCACGTCGAATCCCTGGGGAGATGGGGGCGGCGGAGGTGGAGGCTGCTGCGGCCCCCAGTCGGCGGTCCTGGTCGCCCTCCAGGGCGGACTCCCAGCCCAGGCCCAACTCTTGCGGGAATGTTCCTATCAACTGGACCGGACACTCCCAGGTCCTGAACCGGACATGCACTACACGATGGATGAGTGGGCTTTATACGTCTATGAAAGACCTTCAGCTTCTGGCTTTGGTCTGCAGGTTGGGAGTGCGTCATCGCCTCGGTTTGCTCAAAGCATGCTACCGTGTATCGAAAAATTGGAGTTTTCCCAACAAATTATTGAAGATGACTTCTTGCTCCTAATTGGTTTTCCCCCAATGCCCTCAAAGGGTCATCGATGGGCAGTGCCGGCGCTCGACGTGGACGGGGTCATCCCGATTCCGCCGGACATAAGTCCCCTGCGGAATCCGGTCCGAGCAGTTTTCCGTATCGAGTGGGATGAATGGGGGCGTATTGCCCAGGCAACCCTCCTGCATGTTACCAGACCCGTCCCAGACGCCAGTCGGTGGGCAGAGATCATCAGCCGGCACATGCGTCTACGGATTCCCACGGGCAGGTTGATGTCCCCCTTGCCCGCCTCGGAACCATTTGTACATCGATTTGTGGCTTATCTCGTAGTGGATGGAAAGGGTTCCTCCCTGCAAGTGTCCAATCTCTGGACGATCGTACCCCTGTGTTGTTGCGGCGAACGGTGCTGTATTTGAGCCGAGGTAACCGGGGTCCCGACCGGACGAACAGGACCGGAAAGGTTGCTTATTCCTTTGACGCCCGGGCGATTTCCTCGAGGGCCTGGGGATTTTCGAGGGACGAAGTATCTCCGAGGGGGAGGCCCAGGTAGGCGGCCCGAATGAGGCGGCGCATGACCTTCGCGTTGCGGGTCTTGGGGAGGTCTCGGACAAACCGGACGTCCTTGGGGGTAAAGGCCTTGCCCAAATGACGGGCGACCCATTCCTTCAGCTCCTGGCGGAGTTCCTCGGAGGGCGTCACGCCCGGCTTCAGGACGACGAAGCCCACGAGGGCTTCGCCCTTGACCTCGTCGGGGACCCCCACGACGGCCGCCTCGGCGACAGCCCCCTGAGCGACCAAGATAGACTCGACCTCGGCCGGGCCCAGGCGCTTGCCGCCGACTTTTAAGGTGTCGTCAGACCGGCCCTCGATGAACCAGAAACCCTCGGCGTCCCGTAGGGCCAGGTCCCCGTGGACCCAGACGTCGGGCCACCGGGACCAATAGGTCTCCAGGTATCGTTGGGGGTCTCGCCAGAAGCCGCGAGTCATCCCGACCCAGGGCTTCTTGACGACGAGTTCCCCGACGCTCCCCGTGACGGACTGCCCGGCCTCGTCCCACACGTCGGCGTCCATACCGGGGACCGGTCCGTGGAAGGCGCAGGGCTTCAGGGGCAGGACCGGGACGCACCCGAGGATGCCGCCGGAGACCTCCGTCCCGCCCGAGTAGTTGATGATGGGGCACCGGCACTTGCCGACCTTCTCGAAGCACCACATCCAGGGGTCCGGATTCCAGGGCTCACCCGTCGAGCCGAGGATGCGGAGGGTCGGCATCGGATGCCGATCGACCCACTCGTCGCCCTGTCGGAGGATGGCCCGGATAAAGGTCGGCGTGATGCCAAGGATCGTCACGCCGTGACGTTCCACGATCTGCCAGAGGCGGTCCGGGGCCGGGTAGTCCGGGGCTCCGTCATACAGCAGGAACGTCCCGCCGAGAAGCAGGACCCCCGTCACTTCCCAGGGACCCATCATCCAGCCCATGTCGGTCAGCCAGAAGAGGACATCGTCGGCCTGAAGGTCAAAGCAGTGGTAGATGTCTTGGGCCGACTTAACGGGAAAACCGGCGTGCACGTGGACAGTCGCCTTCGGACGGCCCGTCGTGCCGGAGGTGTAAATCAGCATGAAGGGCGTCTCGGGTTCGGTCTCCTCCATAAGGGGCGTGTCCGGGGCCGAATCGACGACCTCGTGCCACTCGACGTCCCGACGGGGGTCCCAGGGGACCGTCCGGTCCGTCCGCCGGACGACCAGGACCCGCTCGACTGTCGGCGACATGGCGAGGGCGGCGTCAGCCGTCTCCTTCATCGGGATGAACTGACCCCGCCGGTAGAAGCCGTCGGCCGTGATGAGGAATCGAGCCTCACTGTCCCGTAGCCGGACGGCGACGGGGTCCGGGCCATAGCCCGAAAACATCGGGACGACGATGCCCCCCAGGCGGGCGACGGCCAGCAGGGCGGGGACGATCTCGGGGACCATCGGCAGGAAGAGGCCGACCCGATCACCGGGTCGGAGGCCAAGGTCCTTCAGGGCGTGACTGACCCGCAGGGTCCAGCGGGTCAGGTCGCCGTAAGTCCAGCGCTCGGTCCGACCGTCCTCGCCTTCCCAGATGAAGGCAACCTTGGAAGATCGACCGGCCGCCACATGTTTGTCGAGGCAGTTATATGTCAGGTTGAACCGGCCGCCGATGAACCATCGGGCCCAGGCCCAACCCTGGGAAGTGTCGAGGACCCGTTCGTAGGGCTTCTGCCAAACCAGGTCCAGCTCCCGTTCCATGACCTGCCAGAACCAGGCGACGTCCTCGACGGACCGCCGCCAGAAGTCTGCGTAATCCCGGAAGCCGTACTTCCGGATCATACGGTAGACGTTGCTCCGTTCGATGACCTCGGCCGAGGGCTCCCATACCCACCGCGTCATGGCCCGCCTCCCCTATCCTGCATCCTGCGGGGTCCCCAGGACCCACGCAGTTGGCAGGGTGGTTTCATGGCAGTACGGCAATACGGAAGTTTGGCAATGCGGCAATAGGGCAATACGGCAGTACGGCAGTAAATTATTACCCATTACCCGTCACTCGTCACTCTTACCTGCTTATAGAAGGCCTCGTTCAGACGACGGCAGGCGGCCTCGGGATCGGGAGCCGCCGTCAGGGCCCGGCCGAGGACGATCCAGTCCGCGCCGGCCCGAAGGGCATCCCAGGGCGTCGCCCACCGTCGCTGGTCGTCCGTCGGTGGCTCCCAGCGGACACCCGGCACGACGGTCCGGAAAGCGGGTCCGTACTTTTGCCGAATGGTCGGGACCTCGCCGGCGGAGCAGACGACGCCGTCGAAGCCGGCCTCGAAGGCCCAGCCGGCCAGGCGCTCGGCCCAGACGTCCGGCGAGCTCGTAGGGTCCCAGGGCGGTCGGTCATGACTCGTCAAGACGGTCACGGCGACAAGAAGCGGCCGGTCCGGCCACGGACGGGCGATGTCCGCCAATGCCCGGAGAGCCTCGGGTCCGTTGAGGGCGTGAAAGTTGACCATCGCCACCCGCAGGTGGTAGGCGGCCCGGAGGGCGCTTTCCAGGACGCTGGGGATGTCATGGAGTTTCAGGTCCAAGAAGACGCGGGCTTCAGTCTGGTGAATTGCATGAATGAGGACAGGCCCGTGCCGGAGGAAGGCGACGGGGCCGACCTTAAACCAGGTGACCCACGGCCGCAGGCGCTCGACCCAGGCCAAGCTATCGAGTAGGGACGTCTGGTCCAGGGCCACGATGACCCGGTCCCACCAGGGATGACGGTTGTGCTTCATCGGATCGAGATGGGAGTGAGATGCGAGATGCAGGATACAGGATGCAGGATGCAGGATACAAGATGCAGGGTAGAAGCAGGCGAGGGGGGAGGGCAATAGGGCAGTAGGGCAAATCCGCTGGGTCCTGGATTGTCACCGCGTCACCCCGTCACTCCGTCACTGGACTTCCAAGGCCTGCCAGAGTTCTTCGAGGGTCGCCTGGGCTACGCCCTTCTTCATGACGACGATCCCGGCCGCCACGTTGGCCAGATAGGCGGCTGTCTGGAAGTCCCGGGTCACGGCATAGGCGAGGCCAAACGTGGCTAAGACTGTATCGCCGGCCCCGGCTACATCGACGGGGACCGGGGAGCCATGGACGGGGATGACGGTCCAACGGCCGACGTCCCGCTCGTATAGCGCCATGCCCTGCGAACCGCGGGTCACCAGCAGGGCCGCCAGCTCCATCCGCTGACAGAACTCCCGGGCGACGGGGAAGAGGCCCTCGGCGTCCCGCCACGAATGGCCTGTAACGGCCGCCAGCTCCGACTCGTTCGGGGTCAGGGCATCGGCTCCCCGGAAGGCCGGCAGGCTGTATCGAGAGTCCCCGATGAGGGGCACGCCCGCCGACCGAGCCATTCGGACCATGGCGGCGACCATGTCCGGCTGGCCGGCCCCGTAGCCGTAGTCGGAGACCAGCACAATGTCGGCCGTCGAGAGGATCGCCGAGAACGATCGGAGGCTACGGTCAGCGTAGCCGGCGACGTCGGCGGCGCTCCGGCCCCGGTCCAGGCGGAGGACCTGCTGTTTGACGGCATAGGGCGGCCCGGCCACGATCCGGGTCTTGACGACCGTCGAACGCTCTCCCAGCCAGACCATCCCGTCGGTCCGGACACCCCGCTCCTGGAGCATGTGGAGAAGGCGTTCCCCGTCCGCGTCCTCGCCGAGCCACCCGACGGCCCAGACCTCGGCTCCGAAGGCGCGAAGCTGGGCCGCCGTGTTGGCCGCCCCGCCCAGGCCCCACGCTTCGGTCTCGTGTTCCACGATGAAGACCGGGGCCTCTCGCGAGATGCGGTCGATGGTCCCATAAATCCATCGGTCCAACAGAAAGTCCCCGACCAACAGGACCCGGACCCGACTCCACGCTACCAGGATGTCCCGCCAGGCCGACCCTGCCACCGGACCGCCTCTTTGTCAATTGCCGCATTACCGCGGTGACACCAAGTTACCGCCCTGGTATGATGATCCGGCCCGGACCCGGGGGGTCGGACTCTGGCGCCATCGCTTGGAGCTCCAGGAGACCCTCGATGAACATCTCCGGGGGTACGGCACCCTCGATGACGAAACGGTCATTCACGACCGTCCGGGGCACAGCCCGGACCTGATAGCGGGTCGAGACTTCGGGAAATTCGGACGCCTCGATGACCTCCGCCGTCACGTTGGGCCGGACCATCGCGATCTGGTAGGCCAGAAAAGCCATCTGGGGGCAGTAAGGGCACGTTGGCGTGACAAACACCCGTAGGGTCATCGGGGCCGTCAGGGCCTGGAGTCGCTCGACCAGCTCCGGCTCCAGCAGGCTCTCCCGACGGGACAACGCCACGAGGGTCTCGACCAGGACCGTAAACTCATAGCCCGACGGCAGACCGTAGTAGCGGATCCGACCGTCCGACTGGCCGGACCGCAGGACAAAGGCCGGGACCATAGAGGTATCCAGGCCCCGGGCATCCTCCACGTCAATAAGGGGATTTTTCTCGACGACCCGGACCTTATCCGTCAGGGCGCCCAATTCCTGGGCAATCTGGAGGGCCGTCGGACAGGTCGGGCAGTTGAGCGCCTGCGTGAAGACCCACAGGTCCACGGGGTCCTGAAGTTCGGCGGCAAAACGCTTTCTCAAGGTTTCGGCGTCTCGGGGAGAGATCAAAACCATGGTGCACCTCCTACCCAATTTTAGATGCAGGAAGCAGGCGCAGGATACAAGGACGGCAGTTCGGCAATCGGACAATCAGGCAGTAGGGCTATGGGGCGATGAGCCGAGTGCGGGACCCGTAGAGTCGGCGAACCCATCCATGAAGTACGGGGACGGAGTGACGAGTAACGGGTAATCCATCATTGCCGTACTGCCGTATTGCCACGTTGGGTACACAGGAAATTTTTCAAAAAGAAGGTCCATAAGCCCTCCTCTCTCACTGTCCGACTCCCGTAGGACCCTACGACTCCCCCACGCCTGCATAGGCCCACCATCCCCAACCACGATCCAAGGGGCCTTACCGGGGGTCGTCGGGGTCTGGGACCACCGCCGGCCGGGCCGCCCATCCGTGACGGGCGATGTAAGACCGAGTCTCCCGAACGATTTCACCGCTAAGCCAGAGGAGCCCGATGAGGTTGGGCAGGGCCATCAGGCCATTCATCACGTCCGCCAGGGTCCACACGAAAGTCAGGCTCCGAACAGTCCCGAAAAAGGCGGCCAGGACAAAAAGGACCCGATAAGGCAGGACGGCCCGGACTCCGAAGAAGTACTCGATGCTCTTCTCTCCGTAATAGCTCCAGCCCAAAATCGTCGAGAAGGCGAACATAGCCAGGCTCAGGGACACGATGACGTGACCCCACTCGCCCGGGAGACCCCGTTGGAATGCCGCCTGGCTCAGGGGAGCCCCGTTGAGGCCCGTATGCCAGGCGTCGGTCGTCAGGATGACGAGGCCTGTCATGGAACAGACGACGATCGTGTCGATGAACGTCTGGGTCATCGAGACCATCGCCTGACGGACGGGCTCCCGCGTCTGAGCGGCGGCCGCCGCGATCCCGGCCGATCCGAGACCCGACTCATTGGAAAAGATGCCCCGGGCGACGCCCCACCGGACAGCCTGGGCCACGGCCGCTCCGGCAAATCCACCGACGGCGGCCGTCCCCCGAAAAGCCCCCTCCAGGATGGCGGCCAGCGCTTCGGGAATCCGCTCCAGTCGGAGCAAGAGGATCATTCCCGACCCGCCCATGTAGGCGAGGATCATGAAGGGCACGAAAAAGCCGGTAAAGCGGCCGATGGACCGAATACCGCCGAGGATGACGGCGGCGGTCATCCCGGCGATACCTATTCCACTGACCCACATGGGGATGCCGAAAGAATAGCGCAGGGCGTCGGCCACGGAGTTGGACTGCACCATGTTGCCGATGCCGAAGGCGGCGACGGCCGCGAAGAGGGCGAACAGGGTCCCCAAGAGGCGTCCGATGGGTCCCCCAACGCCCCAAGAAAGGTAGTACATGGGGCCGCCGGCCTGTTCCCCCCGCTCGTTGGTGGTACGGTAGCGGACCGAAAGGAGGGCTTCCGAGTACTTCGTCGCCATCCCGACGAGGCCCGTCATCCACATCCAGAACAGAGCACCGGGGCCCCCGAGGGCGATCGCCGTGGCCACGCCGACGATGTTGCCGGTGCCGACGGTCGCCGCCAGGGCCGTCATCAGCGCCTGGAAGTGGGAAATGTCGCCCGCCGCCCCCGGCTCTTTGCGGACGATAAACGCCAAGTACAGGGAATGCCCCAATGCCCGGAACTGGAAGCCCCGTAAGCGGAGGGTCAAGTACAGACCCGTCCAGAGAAGGAGCGGGACGAGAAAGTAGGGACCCCACACAAAATCGGCGATCTTCTGGATCCAAGCAGTGACGTTCATAGGCCGTATCCTTGGACCGGAGCCT